>Ga0102934_1001845_pt1 | contig 14865 bp, 9 predicted proteins | sample SalPonR2_A_D1_MG_FD_78175 | JGI IMG/M metagenome (GOLD analysis project Ga0102934, IMG submission 78175) | Salt pond soil microbial communities from South San Francisco under conditions of wetland restoration - Salt Pond MetaG R2_A_D1_MG | ecosystem: Environmental > Aquatic > Marine > Intertidal... | reverse complement strand
GAAGCACTCAAAAAGGGTGTTTCGCCTTTTTAATTTTGGTATACTAGTAACATGAAGACACATAAGGTAATAATTGGAGACGCACCGATAGGCGGAGGTGCACCAGTAGCGGTGCAGACCATGTGGAAGGATCCGCTTACCCACAACCTGCAGCCTGTTGTTGACCAGCTGACACGGTTAAAACAGGTAGGATGTGCCTTTGTTCGCTTTGCCGTGCCGAATGAGAATGCGGCTCATTTGTTAATAGAACTCGCTCATAAAAGCCCTCTGCCATTGGTTGCGGATATTCATTACGATTATCGTCTTGCACTGCAGTGTATAAAGGGAGGTATTGATAAGATTAGAATCAACCCAGGCAATATCGGTGCGCGTTGGAAAGTGGACGAGGTAATAAGGGCTGCCGCCGATACAATGGTGCCCATACGTGTAGGTGTAAACAGCGGGTCTCTACCGAAGAATTTAAGGCAGGAGACGGATATACCGAGGGCTATGGTAACCGCTGCAGAGAGAGAGATGGAAGCCTTTCAGCAGCTTAATTACGAGAGTATTGTGTTTTCATTAAAAGCTTCCGACATTAATACTACCGTGCATGCGAATGAACTGTTTGCCGAAAAATATCCATATCCACTTCACCTAGGTGTAACCGAGGCTGGTCCGCTTATTCCGGGAATAGTAAAGAGCAGTGTTGCCATGGTAAAAATGCTGGAAAAGGGTATCGGAGATACACTCAGAGTAAGCCTTTCAGATACTCCAATGAACGAGGTTATCACTGGCATAGAAATATTAGGTGCCGCCGGTATGGGAATGAGCAGGCCGGCTATCATCTCTTGTCCCCGATGCGGCCGAGCAACCTTTGATACCCACAGTTTTGTAGAAAAACTGGCACCAGTGCTCTACGGTTTAGAGAAAAATATTACAGTTGCAATAATGGGATGTGTGGTCAATGGCCCAGGCGAGGCTCGACATGCGGATCTCGGTATTACCGGTGCAGGAAAAGAGATTATACTTTTTAAGAATGGCGAAATACTGCGAAAAGTGAAAGAAGAGGAAGCCTTCGATACGTTTGTAGAGGAGTTAGAAAAACTGTGAACACACGAATGAAGTTGCTTGTAATCGCCTGTGGTATTGCCGGTTTTATTTTTATTAATACCTCTTTTCTATTCAGCCAAAACAAGCCCCTTCCGCAATGGCTTAAGATGGAACAAGGTATTCAGAGTTACGATGAGGGAGAGCTGGGATCCGCTTTGTCCATTTTTAGAACAATCGCCGAAGATGACCCCCATTATGCAAATGTACATATGTGGATCGGCCATGTATTCGCCGCTGAAGGTGAGTACAAAGCTGCGATGGCTAAATATGAAGACGCCCTTTCGGATGAGCGCAATTTTTTTCCCCAATCCGAACGCATAAATGCCTACTACAGTTTAGTTGAAGTAGCTCGGAGGCTTGAAGATTGGGAGCGAATGCATACATATCTTCAGGCTGTTGTTGACGAAGCATTAATCGATCCACTGCCAATAGAAAGGGTTGAGGCAATGCAGAGTAAATTTCTGAATGAAGGCCCCGATAAGCTGTTGGAGCTTTATCGTATTAATGATAAACCGGTCCGCGCGGCCTATGAACAGCTTGGGATTCTGGCACTTCAACAGGGAAATTATCACAGCGCACTGCAGAATTTGCTCTTATCTATTACAACCTCCCTTTCTTTAGCTATAGAGGTTCTACAGGAACGGGATCCTGAATATGTATTTATACGATACGAGATGAACCCCGGTCTTGAACGTTTTTTTACACGCAATACTGCTTCACTGTTGAAAGAGTCCAAAGAGGTTCTGCATATAAAAGAGTACTTCAATTCGATTGGATTATATCGTCAACTCTACTTATTAGGCATGGCAATGCTGGGGAGCGATGCAGAGGAAGCGGCGAAAGAAATTTGGACCCTTGTAGCGACGCATTCCGAAGCAGGTAAATGGGCAAATCTGTCGCGGAACCAGTTAGGTTCCCCGAGTTTAGAAGTACTGCCCACGGTGCTCCACTACAGGTAAGTCCATGGATAAAATCATAATAAAAGGTGCTCGTCAGCATAACTTAAAAAATATTGATGTAGAGTTGCCGCGGGATACGCTTATCGTTGTGTCGGGTATGAGCGGTTCAGGAAAGTCCTCTTTGGCCTTCGATACTATCTATGCTGAGGGTCAGCGTCGTTATGTAGAATCCCTGTCATCATATGCGCGCCAGTTTCTTGGACGAATGGAAAAGCCGGATATCGATTATATCGAGGGCTTGTCGCCGGCTATTTCGATTGAACAAAAAACTACCCATCGTAATCCGCGCTCCACGGTTGGCACGGTCACCGAGATATATGACTATTTTAGGTTACTGTGGGCGAGGGTGGGGCACCCGCACTGTCCCGTATGTGGTCGACCGATTCAAGAGCAGTCGGTTGACCAGATACTCGATACTATTCTTACCTTTCCCACCGGCACAAAACTTATGATTCTGGCGCCCCTGGTGCGTGGAAAAAAAGGGGAGCATCAGAAAATAATTGAGGATGCCCAGAAGGCTGGGTTTGTCCGAGTTCGTATCGACGGTAAAATTTACTCCTTAGATGAACAGATCCATCTTGAAAAAAAACAGAAGCATGATATTGATGTAGTGGTCGCACGAGTAAAAATTGATCCTGAATCTCGCAAACGGATTGCCGAGGCGGTAGAAACTGCTCTTGAGGTCGCTGATGGAACTCTGGTAGCCGTCAGTAAAACTAATGATGGAGAGCAGGAACACTTTTTTTCTCAGAAAAATGCCTGTCCAATCTGCGGTATAAGCCTGCCCGAGCTTCAGCCCAGTCTGTTCTCATTCAACAATCCCAACGGTGCATGCGAAACCTGTTCCGGTATTGGAGATACCCTGGAGTTTGACCCCGACCTGGTAGTTCCAGATAAACACCTATCTTTCAACCAGGGCGCTATTACAACCGCTAATCCCGAGGCTGCCTGGCACCGCAGCTGGTTTGAATCCTTAGCCGAACACTATAATTTTAGTCTTGATACACCCTTTAATGAACTACCTGAAGAAATTTACAACATTCTTCTTCATGGAAGCGATGATGAGATTCACGTGAGCTATGTCAGCGAACATCGTCAGGGTCGCTTTGAATACAACTCAAAGTTTAATGGGGTATTGAACGACCTTAAACGGCGCTATTTAGAGACCAAGTCAGATGGAGTAAAAAACTGGCTAGAACAATTTATGAGACAAAAAAAGTGTCCCACCTGCGGCGGACAACGTTTAAAACCGGAGGCTCTCGCGGTATATGTCGGCGGTGTTGATATCCACAGTGCAACTCTGATGGCCATCGACACCGCGTACGATTTTTTTAGCAGCATTTCTTTAGATGAAACTGAGCAGAAAATTTCCACACAGATTATGAAGGAAATTCTCAGCCGGCTAGAATTTATGAAAAGTGTGGGCCTTGAATACCTCACACTTGAACGCAAAGCCGCCACCCTCTCCGGAGGCGAGGCGCAGCGTATACGTCTTGCAACCCAGATAGGCTCCTCCCTGGTAGGGGTTCTGTATATTCTGGATGAACCGACGATTGGTCTGCACCAGCGGGATAATGAGCGCCTGATTGATACCTTAAAGCATCTTCGGGACCTCGGTAATACTTTGATTGTAGTAGAGCATGACGAAATGACCCTACGTACCGCCGACTATATAGTAGACCTTGGTCCAGGTGCGGGAATCCACGGAGGGTACATAATTGCACAAGGGAGTCTTCAGGATATTCTTCACAACGATGAAAGTTTAACAGGGAGATATTTAACCGGAAAAGAGAAGATTGAAGGTCCCTCTGCTCGCAGAACGGGTAAGGGGACTTCGCTTGTGTTAAGGGGTGCACAGGAACATAACTTGAAAAATATTGAGGTAGAGTTTCCACTGGGCAAGCTAATCGGCATTACCGGAGTCTCCGGTTCCGGAAAATCGACGCTCATGAACGACTTACTCTATCCGGCCCTGTCTAACCGGGTAGGAAGAACCCACCTTACAGAGGGTAGTTATTCCAGCCTCGACGGAGAGGAGCACGTTGATAAGATTATCAATATTGATCAGGCCCCTATCGGGAGGACGCCCCGCTCCAACCCGGCAACTTATGTAGGAATGTTCACCCCAATAAGAGAGTTATTTGCCGCTCTCCCTGAAGCAAAGGCTCGCGGGTATAAACCCGGACGTTTCTCTTTTAATGTAGCCGGCGGCCGCTGCGAACACTGTCATGGCGATGGTACAATTAAAATCGAGATGCACTTCTTACCTGATGTATATGTGACCTGCGATGTGTGTAAGGGTAAGCGGTTTAATCAGGAAACCCTTGATGTTCGTTATAAGGGAAAAAATATTCATGACATTTTAGAGTTGGACGTCGAGGAAGCCCGCAGTTTCTTTACAAAGATCCCTGCGGTTAAACGCAGGTTGGATACTCTGCATGCTGTTGGACTTGATTACATAAAGCTGGGTCAATCGGCGCTCACGCTCTCGGGAGGCGAGGCTCAGCGTGTTAAGCTTAGTCTTGAACTTTCAAAGCGCAGTACCGGAAAAACGCTTTATATACTTGATGAACCTACCACTGGCTTGCATTTTGCCGATGTAAAAAAGCTTATGGAAGTACTTCACGCATTGGTTGATCGTGGCAATACGGTAATATTGATCGAACATAATCTCGATGTAATTAAGCAGGCGGATCATGTGATTGATCTTGGCCCTGAGGGCGGCAAAAACGGTGGTCAAATAGTGGCAGCCGGAACGCCGGAAGAAATAGTGAGGGTAGAGCAGTCATATACGGGGCGTTTTTTACGGGATGTACTCTAAGCAGATGAAAGTAACACTCAAAATAATCCTCATATGTACTTTGATGCTGAGCATGTTGAGCTTGCAACTTTCTGCACAGACAGTTAGCACTAATACGGATACGGATACGGGCACGCGCTCGCCGGAAGACCTAATTAAAGAAACAATCTACCTCGATATTAACACCTCTAGCTACTATGAACTTCAAGAATGGCTGCAGAATCTCGATCTTCAGCAAAAAGGAAGTCGACAGGATTTAGAAAATCGCCTACTGGGATACTATCGCACTTTGTTCAGCGAGGTACCTCGCACAGGTTTCGATGAGCCCTCTTCCGATGCTTCAAAAAATGGTGTAAAAAACATCCAGATAGAATCGGCACAGGAATTAAATTACCTCCCTCAAGGGGAAGAACAAGCCATTATAGAGCTGGACGGCGGTGTTAGTTTGTACATGCGGGACAGCGAAGGCAATACTACCCATTCTGTTACCGCAAAAACTCTACTTTTTAATCAGCAAGAGAGCAGCATTACTGCGCAGGGCGGGGTCCTATACAAAATGGAACAGGGTGGATCCAACCAGGAATTTCAAGGTGAACAGATAAGCTTCAATATAGAGAATTACAGGGGTGTGTTTATCCGGGGGATGAGCAGTAGAGTAAGTGAAATCGAAGAGAATCAAATCAGTTTTTATTTTAAAGGCGGTTCCATTTACCGCATAAAAAGAGATGTTGTGCATCTAGAAAGTGGAATCATCAGCTCAAGCCGTATCGAAAGCCCCTATTACCACCTTTCCGCCGGGAATGTGTGGATTCTCGGATTAAATGAATGGGCCTTACAAAATGCTACCCTGTATGTGGGACATGTACCGATTCTCTATGTCCCTTTTTATTACCGTCCCGGTGCAGCCTTCGTGCTACACCCTTCAATTGGAGTCAAAACAGTTGAAGGGTATTATTTTCAGACAACTACTTATTTCCTCGGCCGACAACCGGAGGAGTTAGGAAAACAATCTTCCCTCTCATTCATGCAGGCATTAGACGAGGAAAAGCAGGAATACAATCAGGAGCTGCGCGGTTTCTTCTTACATAGCACCCGAGAAAAAGCCAAACCAAGCTGGGCCGAGAGCAGCGGCTCTTTTGGGAAATTGCAGGTTGACTATTACACTCGGTTGGGTCTGCTCACGGCCTTAAACCTTAAATTACGCAAGTTAGGGTGGATAGAAAAACTTGACTTACTGGCGGGAATCGGCCTCACCAACTATATATATCCCCTGGCTAATTATCCTGGTACCTACACCAGTTTCACTTTTGATCCAACTACTGAGCAATACAGCAGCATTCCACAACACACCTATTTTTTTGGAGCCGAATTACCCTTCCGTTTTAGTTTCGACCTGAAGCTGGAATATAAAAGAGACAATTTTCGTACAAGCTTGAATGCCCCCCTCTATACAGACCTTCAACTGCATGATCAGTTGCGAAACCGGAATGAAACTCTGGGATGGACCAAATTGCTTACCGGCGAAGAAATCCAGGAGATCAGCGATACCTCCGAATTTACAAACCCGAAGTACTACCAGCATACTACTTTCCGTTGGAGCTTAGTTGAAAAATCAGAGTATATTGATAGTTTTAATTTTAACAAAATTGATTCACGTTTAACACTTTCCCAAAATAAGTTGGATGCTGACAAAGACAGTCTTAATCAAATAGGTTACTACTATCCTCAAACATTCACTCCCCTAGACGTTGGAATGAGTATACGGGGAACAGTGATTAGCGAAAAAAATAAGTCTGTGGAGAAGGAATATGCTAAAGATCCCTCTGACAAGAAAGATCCAGGCCTAACTGCTGAAGTAAGACCTCCATGGAATATCCCTGATGATAAAAAGTCCAGTGAACAGGATAGCTCGAAGTATAAGCTGCCCTCTCAGAGTGGTTCAATTCCTCTTCCTAAGAAGAAAGTACAACCGATGTTTGCACATAACATGCAATATGTCTTGAACCCAGGGCTGTCATACCATACCCAATATGATACATCCATCGAACAACCTGAAGAAGTTAACTTTTCTCCTCTCTACTCGTATGTATTTGCCGATGGAACAGCGAACATCAATTATGGGGTTGATCTATTTAGAAACTCACTCCAATTTGATCAGACCACTAAATTTCGTGGCCGCTACCGGGATCATTTTGCTGAAGCAGAAGGGTATGATTTAGAAAATCTCATTCAACAAGATAAATCGCTAAGCTATTTTTCAGTGTTTAGCATCTCTGATCTAAAATATTTTTTTTTGCTACAGCAACCGGGATTCACAAAATCATATACGCAGTATTCTATCGAAACCGAGTTATATCGTTATACTTATAACTCTGAGAACCGCAGTTTTGAACGAACTATTCCGGAATGGAATCCAGAAAGTATTCAAAACCACATTTCCAAAGTCCGATTTGTATATGACGGCTTGTTCGGACAGCAGTCGCTTTATACAATTTACAGGATGCCTCCGGAAATGCAACGAATTACCAGCGGAGTAAGTTTTGAATATAAGCTGTTGAAATCCTCCGCTGAAGGGGAATACACGGAATTGGATGATAAAACCTGGGAATTCGGTCCCCTCGCATTGAATAATCGCCTTACTTTCAACAAATCCAACACTCTGAGCCAAAATTTCACCCTTTTACATCCCACTGCTGGCCGTGATAGGAGTATTACAACTCTGGATCTGAACTTTTTTTCCAATTCTCTGGGTTTCTACGAACAATTTGAATGGAATTTAAGCACACGCATACCCGAAAAGAGTTTAACTAAGGTCAATTTCTGGTGGCTGACTGGTGCATTTGAAATGAGGAATACCGAAGGTTACACCTTTCAAGACGGTTGGCAGACAGATGATGAAGAGCGTTTTCAGGCGTACCAGCTGTCTGCTCAATTAAAAGTGCCTTTAGAACCTGAGCTGTTTTGGAAAGGCAGAATCACTTTTTCTTCAAACCTCAGTTCTATTTTGCAGTTAAACTTGCTAAGATATACTGACAGTATTCTCCAATTTTCCTGGGATACAAAGCTCGGAATTGCTGAGTTTTTAGATCTAAAATTCAATATAACCTCTTCTAATAGGACTATTTACAGGTACTTCCCCTCTTTTGTTGATGATCTTGAAGTCTCCAAGCTGAATGTAGTTGAGGATCTACTTAAATCTTTTAACTTTTTTAATACTGATGACCGTCTGGAATCTAATTTTAACCTGCATAACTTATCCTTTTCCCTTGTCCATTATATGCACGATTGGCAGCTCAATATGCAGTATAAGGGAAGCCCGGAATTGAACGAGGACAGGTACACATGGAGAAGCGAATTTAGTATATTCGTACAGTGGAACCCGGTTCCTGAAATTAAAAAGCAGATAGACGGCACTGATGAGGGCTTACAGTAATGCTTCTTTACAGTACTTGACGTAAGAAAGGAAGCATAGATACACTTCCCAAGGAGGCAACATTACTTGAGTAACAGTTTTACCATTGTACTTGACGATCAACATACATTAAAAGATATCTGCGGGGTACAGGATGAGAATCTAATAGCTCTAGAACACGCTCTGGAAGCCCGGATATTCACCAGAGGAAATGAGCTGATTTTAGATTCTGAAGATGCGGAAGTACAATCAGACTTTTCTGAAATAATTCGGCAGATTAAAGAACACCAACGTATAGGCCACACGCCGGATCCTGAACTGGTTAGAACTATTCATAAGACTGTGGCAGTAGAAAAAGAGGGAAAAGGCGACCTTTTAAAAGAACTCCATATTACCATACCGAGCAGTCCAAAGGTATTCCCCCGAAATATTCGCCAAGCCCAGTTTATAGAAGGAATGACAAACTACGATATTTGCTTTGCAATAGGGCCTGCCGGCACTGGAAAAACATATTTAGCGGTAGCTTATGCCCTGAAGGAGATCCTGGAGCGGCGAAAGAAAAAACTTATTCTCACCCGGCCAGTTGTAGAGGCAGGTGAAAGCCTAGGTTTTCTTCCGGGGGATTTAACTCAGAAGATAAGTCCCTACTTGCGACCTCTGTATGATGCAATGGACGATCTCCTGCCATTACAAGTTATTAACAAACTCGAAGAGAGTCGCATCATCGAGATTGCTCCACTGGCATATATGCGAGGACGTAGTTTAAAAGATAGTTATATTGTATTGGACGAAGCTCAAAATACGACCAAAGAACAGATGAAGATGTTTCTTACTAGAATTGGCGAGGGCTCGAAGGCCATTATTACCGGAGACGTGACTCAAATCGACCTTCCCAAATCTCAAAATTCAGGTTTACTTCACGCGCAGAAGGTACTACAGTCGGTGGAGGAAATCTTTTTCACCCATTTCAATTATCAGGATGTAGTGAGGAACCCTATCGTTAAAAAAATAGTACGAGCGTATGAGAATGAAAGTAAACGGTAATTCTATAAATAATATTACCGGATATACAAAAAGAAACCGCAGATTGCTTATTTTTATACTGCTCGCGTATGTACTGAATGTTGGTTTCCTCATCACCGGAACTCAAATACAGCTGCCACTATACAAACAGAAGCTGCGCAGCTTGGAGGTCGGACAAGTGGCGGACTTCCAGGTAAAAGCAGAAAGTGAAATTTTTTATGTCGATGACGAAAAGACAGAAGAGATAAAAGAACAACAGGCTTCTACCGTATTACCTGTGTATACAATCGAAGAAGCTAAGGTTTTGAATCTCATAAGCCATTTTGAAAGGTTTGCATCGTTTTACATGCAAAAAGGCCGAGATTTATCGCCTCAAGAACTGATTGAAGAGCTTTCAATGCGATTCCCCAATCGTTTCGGCACACAGGATATAGAAATTCTTGCAGACGCAGAGGAATTACCAGAGACTTTTCCCTTGATTGAAGAGGAACTGCGAACTTTGCTAGAGAATGGAATTTTTCCCTCCGACATTAAAACTGCACAGAAAGGGGGCGGAGTACTGCAGTTGTGGCACTGGAAGGGAGATGAAAAACTGCATGAAGAATATGCCCAGGAAAATATCACTACAGAAAACGAGATAAAAAGTGTAGCTCAACAGAAGTTAGCCTCATTTAATTTCGAAGGTGAAACAAAAGCAGCAGCGGTAATGCTATTGGGTAATTTTGCCGAACAAACCGCCTATTACAATGCCACCCTCACAACAGCCTTAAAGAATCAGGCTCGGCAGCAGATACAGCCAATTACCTATCACATTCAGAAGGGGGAACTCCTGATTTCGGAAGGTGACATTGTCAGCCACGAGGACTTGAGAAAGGTTGAGGCCTTGTTAGAAAAACGTCCTAAGCCGGACGTACAAGAGAGTATCGCAATTATTCTTTATATGGCGGGAATTTTCTTTTTGGCAATTATTATGTATAGGCCCCTTCTGCAGAGGAGCCGGCGGTTCTATCAGCACAGCAACATACTTCTCATTGCCTCGATTGTCTTCACCCTCAATATTTTTTTGGTGCTGACTTTTACCCTGATCCCCCCCGGAATTCCCGTTTCGATCGGCATATTCACCGCTTTAATAAGTATGCTGATAGCTACTCTCATCAGCCAACGAGTCGGGATAATATCTTCTCTGCTGCTGTCTTTGATCTTTTTTGCTATACCTGATATAGATATATATACTTTCATCTTTTCTTTTTTAGCAGGAATCACTGCTACCTATCTTATTCGCAACGCCGAAAAGAGAATTGATCTTGTTGCAGGAACCATAAAATTGGCCCTGGTAGTCGCGCTGATAACCGTGATAATTGGGCTGTTCCAGCAGCAAGATGCCGGTTGGTTTCTCAAAGCCGGAGGTTTTGGAATTATTCATGCCCTTATTACCGGGGCCTTAAATCTTGCACTATTGCCGGCCTTTGAACATCTTTTAAATGCTCCTACAGTATTCCGCTTACGAGAGCTATCAGATACTAATACCCCCTTATTTAAACGGATGATGACGGTAGCCGGCGGAACCTACAGCCACTCGATGGGGGTTGCAAATCTAGCTGAATCAGCCTGCCGCGAAATCGGAGCAAACCACCTTTTGGCACGGGTTGGGGCCTATTATCACGATATAGGAAAGATGGACCAACCCGATTACTTTATCGAAAATCAACAGGACAAAAATCGTCATGATGAAATTACTCCCAATCTTTCAGTAGCGGTTATCAAGTCGCATGTAAAAATCGGGAAAGAAAGGGCCAAAGAGTTAAAACTACCACCTGAGGTGGTAGAAATCGTATCGGATCATCACGGCAGTGACGTTATCAGCTACTTCTATCAGCAGGCTTTAAAAAAAGGTGGAAAAGCGGTGCCGGAAGAGTTCTCTTACAATGGAACTCCGCCGCGGTCAAAGGAGTCTGCAGTGGTGATGCTTGCGGATACTATCGAAGCACAGTCTAGAACAATCAAGAAACCCTCCGTACAGAAGTTTGAAAAAATGGTGTGGGATGCTATTATGCATAAAGTAAGCCGAAAGCAGATGAGTAATACAGAATTGAGTTTTCGGGATATAGAAATTATAAAAAATAGTTTTGTTCAGATACTGGCCGGCCAATTTCATAGCCGGATTGAATATCCTGATCAAAAGAGTTAAAGGTAAGTATGAGTACACTATGAACAGAGTAGAAGTAAGCATTGAAGGTATTGAGCCTCCTAACTGGCAGGATAATGCTGCTGAGTTTTGCAAACTGATTCTTAAAAAGCTGGATATTCATGGCTGGGAAGTTTCTTTGCTCTTCTGTGATGATAATTTTATGCAGTCTTTAAACCTTCAATACCGTAACAAGGACGAAGCGACAGACGTGCTGAGTTTTGCAGCTTTCGCGGATCAGCAGGAAAAAGATTTCGGCGATATTGCAGATTATGCTACAATCACAGCCGGAGACATAGTTATATCATTAGACACATTACAACGTCATTCACAGGAGTTTTCAGTCCCCCAAAATGAAGAGCTGAAACGCTTGTTGATTCATGGTATACTGCATTTGGCAGGAATGGATCATGATAGTAATTCACCGGAGGAAAAGATGCTCCAGAAGCAGGAAGAACTAATGAAGCAGATGACAGGAGAGACTATATTTTGAGTACCCCTTCTTTTTTCAAAAAGTTGTTTGGCATCTCAGGGCAGCAAAGCGATACTCAGGGTGATGACTACGATAGTCTCAATTTTGAAGAACAGGATATGATTCGCGGGGTAGTAACCCTTTCAGATACTACAGTGAAAGAGGTGATTGTTCCACGTATAGATGTAGAATTTGTAGCTATTGAATCAACCTTTAACGAGCTAATTGATACCCTGGGCGAGGGGGGCTACTCGAGGTTTCCCGTATACAAAGACACCATCGATAATGTGGTAGGTATCCTATATGTAAAGGATCTGCTGAAACAGGCAAAAAGCCAGGAAGATTTTAGTGTTGAAAAAATAATTAGACGTCCCTATTTTGTACCGGAGAGTAAGCGTCTGGATTCCCTTCTGCGTGAATTTAAACGGAGAAAGGTTCATATTGCCGTAGCTGTAGATGAGTATGGCGGGGTGTCGGGCATTGTCTGCTTAGAGGACATCATTGAAGAGATAGTAGGTGATATACAAGATGAGTTTGATAACGAGGTTGAAGATATTCTAGAGATCGGTGAGGGAACGTATTTGTGCGATGCTAGAGTTGATATTGAAGATCTAAATGAAAAACTCAGTCTGATGCTTCCTGAGGAAGATTTTGACACCTTAGGCGGCTTTGTTTTTGATATGTTTGGAAAAATTCCCGTAAAGTACGAAAAAGTTAAATACAGTGGTATCGATTTTATCATTCAGGAAATGGATGGACATAAAATAAAAACTGTAAAATTAGTAATTAAGGATAGCGACAGTGCCGCATAGATGCGGGAAAAGAAAAAAGATAGGCTGTGCTCTGAGTCTTTTAATCCTCAGTTGGATCTTTTTAGTGTCGGCTGTGAATCCGGCGGTAGAACTGTACCTGCAGGGTGAAGAACGGCTTCAATCCGGCGATGTGTATGGGGCAATTGATCTTTTCAAAGAATCCCTTTCTTATAATGCGGATTATGTTGGTCCGTTATACGGCCTTGGACAGGCTTATTTTAGACTGGAAGAATACGAGCAAGCCCTTGTATATATCCAGCAAGCGCGAAGACTCGACCGAAACAATACCAGCATCACAGCACTTGAAGGAAGAATCTATACCGGTCTGGGAAAGTATATAGAAGCGGAGAGAACTTTTAATAAAATTCTCGAAAGAGAGCCCCACAATCTCGATGCCCAGTTTGGAATGGCCGAGTTGCATGCTGCTATGGGTAGCGTCGAAAATGCGATTGCCGGTTATCGAAAGGCCTTAGAGTCGGATCCATACAACCGCCGAGGTTTGTTATCTGCAGCACTCTTGTACAGTGCCCAGAATAACCTTCAGGAGGCTGCCGAACTTATTCAAACAGCAGTCGACAGCTACCCGGAGGATCCGCGGGTGCACTCTATTGCCGCTGAGTATTACTTCAAAAGGGATAATCCCCGTAAAGCTGAAGAGCATGCCCATCAAGCACTTCAATTGGATTCTGAATCTGAAGATGCAATATACGTGCTTATACGAATATTGTTCGCACAAAACAGATTTACAGATGCCGTTAATGCGGTGGAAAAAAATATTAATATAGATCGTAACAATCCACTTTTATGGTACCTACGAGCTAACGCATATTGGAAAACCGGAGATCAGCAACGAGCTTTGGAGAGCTTTTATACTGCCTTAAGCCTTAAGCCAAGTGATGAAATTTCACGAATCGCTTTAGAAGAGTTTCTTGTGGACCGTTTCGCAGGGGATTCTCAAGAGAGAAAAAAGGCCGCTGATATAAGATTTGAGTACGGTGCTGCCTACGAACGGGATAACCGAATTGAACTTGCCCGACAAGAATACCGTCGGGGCTTGATGCTTCACCCTTACAGTCGTGAAGGAAGGCGGATGTATGCGGCTACTTTCAAGCGGTCCGATAACATTGGAAAATACCTTTCTATTTTGAAAGTACTTGAGACAGAGGGAAATACGAGCCAGGAAATACAAGATGAGATCGAAATATACACAAGCTTACGCGAAGAGAGTATTGCCCAATCGTGGAATGTTGATCAGTTTGCCATCGATCGCTACCGCTATAAAATAGCACTCTTTACTAATAATATCCAGTCACAGGTAATTCATATAGGGGCAGAGGAATATATAACAAGTTATATGCAAGGAATACTCCAAGGCAATGAGCATATAGATATCGTAGATACCGGTTCCGTAGAATCCTTCGCCGAGGCCTTTAGAAGAGCACGGGAAACAGATATTGATTATTTTATAGTCACTACTTATCGAGAAGGCGAAAGAGCCTTCAAAGGCTCTGCAACAGTGTATAATGGATCTACCGGGACCGTTATAAAAACTTTTAACAGTTTGCGTACTGGAAATAGACGGGTCAGTCAAGCTCTCATACGAATTGCAGGTACTTTCTCTGATAACTTGCCATTGCGGGGAAGGATTTACCGGAGACAGGCCGATACGGCCTTACTCGATGTGGGTGATTTCCAAGGAGTTTCTCCTGACAACCGATTTAATGTAATTCGCGGAGAAAATTTAGAGCTTGCGGATAACCAGTTTGCCTTAGAGTACGATGAGCGTTATATTCTAGGATACATAGAGATAAGCCGAATAGATGACCTTCTTTCAGAGGGTCAAGTGACCACAGATCAATTTTTTGATTTGATAAATCCCGGGGATGCGGTAATTCCTGAGAACAGCACTCACGAAGAAGCTGATGATGAAGAAAAAGCAGAGGCTTCCGAAAAGGGTTCTGATCTACGCGAATCCCCCGTAATTCCCTCGGAGATCTATAAATCGCTGCTCGAGATAGAGTGATTTATTGACATATATTTCCCTATATCATATAGTTTAGTCTCACAAAAAGATTTATAAGCTAGGAGGATAAGATGAAATTAGCAATTAATG
>Ga0102934_1001844_pt1 | contig 14865 bp, 11 predicted proteins | sample SalPonR2_A_D1_MG_FD_78175 | JGI IMG/M metagenome (GOLD analysis project Ga0102934, IMG submission 78175) | Salt pond soil microbial communities from South San Francisco under conditions of wetland restoration - Salt Pond MetaG R2_A_D1_MG | ecosystem: Environmental > Aquatic > Marine > Intertidal... | reverse complement strand
TGGGATCGCGCCCTTGAGCTCGATGGTGAGGTAGGAGATGCAGCGCCGGGCATCGAGCTGGTAAGGAGCCACAATGGCCTGCGGCGGACAGATATCGATGCAGCGCCGACACGAACCGCAGTGGTCCTGGACGGGCGCGTCCGGCGGCAGTTCCAGATCGGTGAAGATCTCACCGAGGAAAAACCAGGACCCGGCATGTCGATTGAGCAGGTTGGTGTGCTTGCCGATCCAGCCAAGGCCGGATTTTTCCGCCAGGGGTTTTTCCAGGACCGGTGCCGAGTCGGTAAACACGCGATGGCCGAAGGGGCCGATCGCATTCTCGATTCTCCCGGCCAGCTTCTTGAGACGGTCCCGCATGACCTTGTGGTAATCGCGGCCCAGGGCGTAGCGAGAAATCAGCGCCTTGTCCGGGGCTTCCAGCAGGGCCTCGGCGGGTGTGGCGTCGGCCGGCAGATAATCCATGCGAACGGTAATGACCGAGCGGGTTCCCGGATGCAGCTCCTCGGGCCGCGAGCGCTTGCGGCCGTGGGCGGCCATCCAGTCCATGTCGCCGTGGTGGTCGCGCTCCAGCCACTCATCGAGACGGGCTTCGTAGCTGCTCAGATCCAGATCGGCGATGCCGACCTGATCGAAACCCAGCGACCGGCCCCAGTCGCGAATCCGGTCAACGAGCTCGTCGATCGGTAACTCGGGCCGGGGGCTGGCGTGCCTATAATCGGGGTTATGGGACATAGCAACGGATTATATCGGGCCGATCAGGTCGGCGAGCTGGATCGGCGGGCGATCGAAGATCATGGGATTCCTGGCTACACCCTGATGTGTCGGGCAGGGGCGGTGGTGTTCGAGCGAATTCGCGCGCGCTGGCCGGAGGTCCGCGAGCTGACCGTGCTCTGCGGTGGCGGAAATAACGCGGGCGACGGCTATGTCGTTGCTCGCCTGGCTCTGGAAGCGGGATTCGATGTGCAATTGCTTGCGCTGGTCAAAGCCGACGAACTCAAGGCGGACGCCCACCGGGCTGCGCAGGACTGGCAGGCATCGGGTGAATCACCCGATCCGCCGGACGCCGAGCTGCGAGGTGGGGTGATTGTCGATGCGCTTCTGGGCACCGGTCTCGATCGACCTGCAGAGGGTCGCTTCGCCGACTTGATCGAGCGCGCCAATGCCAGCGGCCTGCCGATCGTTGCCATTGACCTGCCCTCGGGTCTGAGTGCGGACACCGGGCAGGCCCTGGGCGCCTGTATTCGAGCGAATCTGACGGTCAGTTTCATCGGTCGCAAGCGCGGTCTTCATACCGCATCTGCAGGCGACTGGGTCGGTGAGCTTGCCTTTGATGCGCTGGCTGTACCGGAGGCCGTACTGGGCTCGATCGAGCCCGATGCGGAGCTGCTGGATGACTCGATCATCCATCAGTCCTTCCCGTCGCGCCGAAAAAGCACTCACAAGGGGATGCTGGGTCGGGTGCTGATCGTCGGCGGGGATCACGGCTATTCCGGCGCACCGATTCTCACCGGCCAGGCGGCGCTGCGCTCGGGCAGCGGTCTGGTCACGCTGGCCAGTCGCCCCCGCACGGCGTCGGCTGCGGCGGTTGTCCAGCCGGAACTGATGGCTCGCGATGTGTCGGAACCGGGACAGCTCGATGGACTCCTGGCGGCCTGCGATGCAGTCGCCCTGGGTCCGGGCCTCGGCCGTTCGTCCTGGTCATTATCGCTCTGGCAGGCCGTGCTCGACGCGGACCGCCCGGTGGTGCTGGATGCCGACGGCCTGAACTGGCTGGCCGAGTCTCCCTTTCAGCGCCGCGACTGGGTTCTGACGCCGCACCCGGGCGAGGCTGCTCGCCTGCTGGGCGTCGGCGTGGACGAGATCCAGGCCGACCGGTTTGCAGCGGCCCGCTCGCTGGCTGACAGATATCAGGCGGTGGTGGTGCTGAAAGGCTGGGGCACGCTGATCGCAAGTCCCGCTGGACGCGTACGGGTCTGCCCCTTCGGCAATCCGGCGATGGCGACGGCGGGGATGGGGGATGCGCTGACCGGCATCATCACAAGCTTGCTTGGACAGGGCCTCGATCTCGAATCCGCCGCTGCCCTGGGCGTGGTCGTCCACGCCAGAGCAGGCGACCGCGCGGCGCGGGGACGGCGGCAGATTCTCGCCGGCGATCTGATCGCGCAGCTGTCTCGGATCCTGCCGTCGTGAGCCAGACCTTTCAGGTTGCCAGCGAGGAGGAGATGCTGCAGTTGGGGGTGGCGCTTGTCCCCCCGCTGCAGCGCGGCGGGCAGGTCGATCTGAGCGGTGATCTGGGCATGGGCAAGACCACCCTGGTGCGCGGAATCCTGCGCGCGCTGGGCTATGCAGGCCGGGTCAAGAGCCCGAGTTATGGTCTGGTCGAGAGCTACTTTCTGCCGGACCTGACGGTTCATCATCTCGATCTGTACCGCCTCAGCCATGGCGAAGAGCTTGCGTTTCTGGGGCTGGAGGAACTGCTCGACGGCCAGGCCCTGGTTCTGATCGAATGGCCGGAGCGGGCCCGCGGCTTCCTGCCCGATCCGGATTGGACCATCCACATCGACCAACCCGGCCCAGGCCTTCGCGATGTCGTGGTGAGCGCAAGCAGTGAGAAGGCCAGAACGTCGTTCCAAGAGATTCCCTAGCGCCGTAGCGTCTCTGCGAGAGACCTTGCTTGAGCCTCAGCGCTCGAGCCGATCCGATAGCTCCTCCAGGTAGCCCTCGATTCGGGCAGCGTTGGCGCCGATGTCGCTGCCGCCGACGCGGGATTTCGAGCGGACATCGACAATGCTGCCGTCGTCTTGTGCGCGAACGCGGATCACTACATCGTCCTTGAATCCGAACCAGAAGGTCGTGTCGGTCGCCTCGATTCGGCCTTCAGCCGGCACGGTGGCCACCATCTCCCAGCCGATGGCCTCGGCCGTGTCGACGGCGGCCGCGAAAACATCCGCGGGGGCATGATCGACTCGAAGGGGGCCCAGTTCGGGGTAGCCTTCACGCTGCCGCTCGGCCACCTCCTCGCCTCCGTACTCGACCGGATTGGGCGCGTCGGCACGCAGCGGCGCGACGGCCACGAATTGGGGCGGATCGACGGTGTCGGTGGTGACATCGTGGATGAAGGGCAGTGAGCGCGCTTTCTGAACCTGCAGCGCGACCGGAGCCACGGTCATCAGCCCGATTGCAATGGATAGCAGCATCGCTCCCAGATACTGCTTGCGGATGCTGGGGATCAGAATCGCGACCACTCCGACCAGGGCGCCCGCACCGCCAAGATAGAGTGCCCAGCGCATCAGGGAGAAGCCGCCGCGAAAGTCCCACAGCCCCAGGCGAGTTCCTGGCCCGGCCATGAGCAGGAGCAACAGGCCGATCAGTGCGACAAGGGGCAGAAAGCGTAGAATCTTCATGGATGAGTCTCCCAGGTCATTGATTTGATTATAGATCAGTTCGTCTCTCGGCGGCGGTGACACTCGATTTCGGTCGCACCGGCCTGAACGACTCGGTCTCGATCCGGGTTCCGCGCACGGCGACGAAACTGGCTGAGGCAACGCTGTCCCAGTTGTCCGGGCAGTCGTCGATCGGCTCGGACAGCAGGACAGTCCCCGGTCCTGGCCTTCCGGCGTCGTCGCTCAGTACATCGCTCAGCCCGCGCCCGGCGCGATTGTGATAAAGGGTCTTCGGTTTACCGTCGGTGGAATAGCGTATGGCGTAGAGCGTCTGACCATCGCAGAAGGCACAGGTCAGGCGAAAGGGCTCGGTGATCCCGGCTTTTTCCTGCTCCTGTTCGACCAGACCGACCATCCGTTCCATCGCCCCCTTGGGATCGTTGTCCAGCCCCAGCGTCAGGGCAAGATAGAAGGCGGTCTCCGTGTCGGTCGTGCCGCGGATCTGCACGAAGAGCTCGGGGTCGACGGCCATCTGCAGGCTGCGTTTGATCCGCTCGAAACCAGAAATCTCTCCGTTGTGCTGGAAGGTCCAGCGACCATGGCGAAACGGGTGCGAGTTGCTGCGCTGAACCAGGCCGTGATAGGCGGCGCGCAGATGGGCAAGAAACAGCCCCGATCGGATCTGCTCGGCCAGGTTGACCAGATTGCGATCCGACCAGGCCGGCCGCAGATCGCGGTACAGGCCGGGCCGCTCGCGTTCACCGTACCAGGCGACACCGAAACCGTCACCGTTGGTTGGAAATGCACCGTCGGGCAGGCCCTGGATGTTCTCGACATAGTTCTCGCGGGCAAAGCGACTCTGCACCAGCAGCGATCGCGAGGGCTTGATGATCAGATCCTCCAGATAGATTTCAGGGCCGGAGTAGGCCAGCCATCGGCACATCGTGTTTTCCCATTGGTCGTGTAAAGGGGTTTATCAGCATGTATTGTCTCAGAGCTGCACGACATCGACATGATCCGCATCCGACACCCTGAGTGTAAGGACGAGGTCGCCCGAGCAATCGCCCGTCCGGAACAACCACGTGACATTGTCTTCGCGCCGCGGCGGAAGCGGTATCTGGCTGCAGTGCAGTGTGATTTCGGGTCGTCGACTCAGCGCAAAACCGAGATGAGTGACCACCAGCCAATCGCCGTCGGCGGCATCCAGCTCCACCGATTCCTCTTTTTCCGGACTGAATGCCGGAGTGTAGGGTGGGTAGTCTCGAAAGGTCTCGAGGGCAATACTGACTTGCTCACGTGGAGTGGCGCTGACGTTGAACACTGAAAAAGCACCGACCTTGGCCACAGGTTTCCGATCGATTTCGCTGGCCAGTGCTTTTGATATGCCGATGACATGCGCTCGCCCGGCCTCTGACCCGCCGGCCGAATGATCAATGCCGCTGCAGGTCAAACGGGCGTCCATGGCGTATCCGTGTATCAGAGTCAGCGCCAGCGAGCCGTGGATGGCCAGGCCTGAGTTTCGACACAGCCAGCGACCGGTCTGTCGAGACTGGACCGCACTGAGTAAGGGGTGGGGGCGATGCAGGTCCACGGGATGCTTGACATCCATCACTGGATTGATCGCGAATGGCCAATGTCCGACTTGAAGTGTTCGGGTCGCGGCGACGACAAAAACAAGATGCAGCGCCACCAGCAGTGACACGCAAGCAATGGGCAGGGCAGCGCGAGCGCTTGTCGTCATCCTGGTGGATTGGAAGGCAAACGCTGTGCTCAGACCGATCGCGATCAGTCCGGATAGTACGAACCAGATCGGCGTAAGCATGTAGTAAGGATGAACAACGCGCAGTCCGACCAGGCCCAGCCAGCCGCTGACAAGCGTGATCCAGAACAGCAGCGCGATTCGATCACCCTGGAAGACGCGAATCAGGGCGCCGACCAGCCCGACTGTCGCAGTCAGGCAGAACAGACCGGTCAGCGCCAGGCTTGCCAGCGAAGGCAGCCCCACGATATATCGCAGGCAATAGTGCAGTCCGCCGCCGAGCAGCTGTCCGGCAATGGTCATCGCATTGGATACGGAAAAGACACCAGCCTGACCAGACTGGAATTCATCGAGCTCGCTGAGCAGAGGCCAGCCGCTGAGCTGTTGATCGATCAGGTAGGGCAGAAAGGGCAGCAGCGCGACCAGTGCAGCCAGGATCAGGCCGACGGGGCGTGCCCCGTGCCTGAAGCCCGCCATCACGACAAGTCCGAACGGCAGAGCGATCACCATCAGGCTCGTAGGGTGGGCATGCAGCGCCAGCGAGAAGCTCAGGCTCATCAGGATCAGGTCGCGAATCCGGCCACGGGTCAGAAACTGCAATCCGAACACCAGCATGGAGGCCAGAAGTGGTGTTGTCAGAATCGGATGAGTGATGAAGACCTGTTCGAATCGCTGCCAGCCCGGGACCAGCAGCAGCATCGCCCAGATCAAGCCAATGCCAGGGCTCGACCAAAGCGCGCCGGCTCGATAGACCAGCACGAAGGCGAGACTGGCAATGAGCGTCAGGGTCAGCGCGATTCCGGTAACGCCCATGCCAACGGCCTGCAAACCGGCGAGCAGGTAGTACCAGATCGGCCCCAGGTTGAATACGCCGGCCAGCTGCGGCCCAACCAGCAACCAGTCTCTGCTCTGGCGCATGTCGTAGGCGATTGCCAGATCGCGCGCCAGATCCAGATGCAGGACCGACGCTGTAACGGTGCAGACGAAGCTGATCATGAGTAGCGATACAAACCAGCGGTGGGACGAGCTCATCCTAGAGACCGTGGCGACCTGCTGAAAGTCTTCACTGGCATTGGGTGTATCGAAGGTCCAGCGGCGATTGAGCAGATAGTTGCTGACCGGAATGGCCACAAAGGCAACGACCTGCGCCAGTACGTAAGGTGCGGATAGCACCCCTGTGCCGACGGCCATGATAGAGGCGTTCAGGCCCATGCCGACGAGGGTGACGACGAGAAAACGAGGCAGGGTCCGGCGAACCGGGTGATCATGTGCAAACACCCAGTGGTGCTGCAGTGTGAAAGACACCACGATGCTGGCAATGAAGCCAAGAGTTGAGGCCGGCACACTGGCCCACCCTGCGCCCTCTACCAGAATGATAAGGACCAGCAGATGGGTCAGCAGGCTGCTGAAACCGGTGATGCCGTATCGCCCCAGGCGGTGCCCGATTAGTCCTTGCACCGGTTGTCCGATTCGCTTCGCGTGCTGGCCTGAATCAGAAACCGCGGCCGTCCTTTGACTTCATTGTGGATCTGGGCGATGTACTGGCCAATCAGCCCCAGCGCCATCATGACAACGCCGCCTTGAATCAGGATCAACAGGATGACGGTCGTGAAGCCTTCCACGGCACGGCCGGCATACCATTGCCAGAGGGTCTGGGCGCCTAGCACCAGGGCAAAGAAAAGGAACACGAATCCCGCGATGGTGACCAGCTGCAGGGGGGCCGAGGTGAAGGCGATCGTGTTCTTGACGGCGTATTTTGCCAGTGCCCAGGAGGAAAAACTGCTTCGACCGCTGCGACGATGCGCCGGTACGAAGGTGACGCGGCGTCGATTAAAGCCGATCCAGCTGCTCAATCCGCGGTAGAAAAAGGCACTCTCGGGAAGCGATAGCAGCGTATCCACCGCGCGCCGGGACAGCAGTCTGAAATCGCTCGCCTCATCGAGATCGATTTCACTGAGTCGGGAAAAGCATCGGTTGAACAGCTTCGAGGCCTGGCGACCGAGGAAGGACTGGGTAGTGCGAGAGAGCTTGATGCCTTCGACGATATCAGCACCTGAACGCCACTGCTCGATAAATTCGGGCAGCTTTTCTGGAGGATGCTGGCCATCACCGTCCATGGTCAGGACTGCGCGACCGCTCGCCTCGCTCAGCCCCGCGATCAGGGCTGCTTCCTTGCCAAAGTTTCTGGACAGCTGGATGCCGGAAATGCGGCAATCTTCCGATGCAAGGGCCTGGATGGTCGACCAGGTGGAATCGCTTGAACCGTCGTCCACCAACAACACGGAATAGGTGATACCGACCGGGTCCAGTACCTGCTGAACCTCGGCGATGAGCTGCCCGAGTTCTCCCGCCTCGTTACGCAGAGGAATCACGAGGGTCAGGTCGGTCGGTTCGCTTGACGGATTCGAATCAGACAGGGCCATGGCAAAGCTATTTCAGAAGTGTACTGGAGTCGAGAATGATGATATCGACATATTGAGGTGCGTTTGTTTCGACCGAGAGCTGAAGCGGCTGATGGCAGGTCGTTAATTCAAGCAGGTTGGAGACAGCGTCCTGGGCCAGCGACTCGATCTCTCTTTCACCGCAGCGCAGAACCACGTTCGGTCGGGGCGCGATTCCGAATGCCAGATTCGACAAAGCCAGCACATCCCCTGAGCCGTCCAGCTGCCAGTTCAAGCGCGTCATTTGCGGACCGGGGATCGGCAAGGCAGGTTCGGGAGCATAGGCGAGGTCATCCGGGGCAAGAATGACCTCGCCGGGGCCGATGACCGCTTTCGCTCGAATCAATCCAAAATTTCCGATCGTGCTCGACGAAGTGATTCCTGCTCGATCAAGCAAGGCGACGGAAAAGCCAGCCCAGTGATCATAGGCCTCCAGAGCGCCGCCTAATACCTGAGGTCCTGCGCGGCAGCTCAGTGATCGCTCGACCCCATAGCTGATCACCTGCATCTGGGCCCATGCGCCGTGCAACGCCACGCGCGGGAATCTGCACAACCAGCGACCGCCCTGGCGAATGGTCATGGGATTGCTCAAGGCCAGCGTTTCGGTCTCGTGCCAGGGTTCTGTGGTCATAAAAAGTGGCACGAATGCAAATGGCCACTCGCCCACCTGCTGCTTCAGCATGATCGGGGTGGCAGCCATCCAATAGACGGCCAGCGCGGGTAGTGCGATCAAGGGCGCCCATCGACGACGCTGTAGGTGGCTCAGCGCAAACCACAACCCATGAGCCACGATGGCCAGCGTCACCACCTTCAGGGTCGTAAGCATGTAGAAGGGGAAGAAAACGCGCATGGTTGCCAGCACGACGATTCCGAGGATTGCGCTCAACCAGAACAGGGTGGCTGAAAAGTCTCGACGCGTCATTGCAATGGCCGATGAGATCAATCCGACCAGCACCGCCAGAATCCATAGTAGCTTGAGAATGCTGACAGAGAATTCAGACCATTCTGCGAGCACCGAGAACCAGTAGCCCAGCGACTGTGGAAACAGGCTCAGCGCGAGTTCGGGCACCTGGCCCAGGCTGCCCTGACTCTGCGCGGAAAGTATGTACTCGACCAAGGCATCGAGGGGTGATTCTCCGGAATTGATCAGGCTGAGCAGAAAGGGTAGAAAAAGAGCGAACCCTCCGGCACAAAACGCGATGAACTGGCGCAGTCTGTTCGAGATCGATCCTCCGCATCGAGCGAAGACAAAGACGATTATTGGAAGGCCGAGAATACAGGTTGGATGCGCGTGAAGGCTGGCGGAGAACGCCAGTCCAAGCAGTGCAAACCCCGACCTGCTGGGTTTCGACAGGCATTTGTGGGCGATCAAGAGAGTCAGGATGAACAGCGTGGCGGTCAGGCTGGTGTGACCGGGCATCACTTGTTCATAGGTGCTCCAGGACGGGATGAGTAGCAGGATGGCCCAGATCAGACCGATCTGCCGATTGAACCAGGCGCGCCCTGCCAGATAGGCCAGCGGAAATTGCAGGGAGCTCAGCACGGCGAGGGTGAGGACAATGGTGAAATAGCCCATCCCCATCCACTGCATCAGCGCCAGAAGATAAAACCAGACCGGACCGAAATGAAAAACGCCGGCGAGGCTCGGGCCTCGAAGGGGAAATTCTTCTCCTGTAACGATGGAGTTGGCAATGGTCAGATCACGCGCAAAATCACCATTGATTGAAGACCAGGGGGCGATCGCAATAAAACTCACCATCAAGGCCAAAATGATCAGCTGATAGACAAAACGATCCCGCCGGTGTTGATCTGACTCAGTCATCGGATTTCGTCCAGATCGCCTTGAGTTCGTAGAGTTTGGCCAAAGCCTCGCGTGGACTGACTTCATCGGGGTCGAGGGCTTCCAGAGCGTGCTCGATCTCCGATGGCTTATTGTCGGGTGGCTCGGAGGCTCGATCCGATCGTGTCGAAAACAGACCAAGCTGGGGCGACTGCGCCTTGGCGGCGTCATTCTCGAGCCGATCAAGATGCTGGCGGGCCTGGCGGATGACCGGTCGCGGTACTCCGGCCAGCTTGGCGACCTGGATCCCGTAGGACTGACTGGCGGGCCCGTCGCGGACGCTATGAAGAAACACGATCGAGTCGCGGTGTTCGCGCGCATCGAGGTGAACGTTGGCAATGCCGGCGTGGTCCTCGGCCAGACGGGTCAGTTCGAAGTAATGCGTCGCAAACAGCGTCAGGGCGCGCAGGTTGATGGCCAGCTCGGTGGCCACGGCCCAGGCCAGGGCCAGCCCGTCGAAGGTCGAGGTGCCGCGACCGATCTCGTCCATCAGAACCAGTGATCGGTCAGTGGCGTTGTGGAGAATATTGGCCGTTTCAACCATCTCGACCATGAAGGTCGATCGGCCCCGGGTCAGATCATCGCCGGCCCCGATGCGCGAGAAGATCCGGTCGATCGGCCCGATGCGGGCCTCGGCTGCAGGCACGAAACTGCCGGCGTGGGCGAGGATGACGATCAGCGCGGTCTGGCGCATGAAGGTCGATTTACCGCCCATATTGGGACCGGTGATGACCAGCATGCGTCGCTCCGGGTCCAGCGCGCAGTCATTCGGCACGAAGCTTTCATCCTGCACCGTTTCGACGACCGGATGGCGACCGCCCTTGATCTCAAGGCCGGGCTGCTCGTCGAGAAACGGGCGATGGAAATTCAACGTTTCAGCGCGTTCGGCGAAGGTCGTCAGGACATCGACCGACGCGATCGCCCGGGCCAGCCCGGCCAGCCGGGCGTGTTCTGCAGCGAGATCCTCGATGAGCTGTTCGTAGAGGGCTTTTTCGCGCGCCAGCGCCCGCTCTCTTGACGACAGAACCTTGTCCTCGAAGCCCTTGAGCTCTTCGGTGATGTAGCGCTCGACGTTCTTCAGCGTCTGGCGGCGACTGTACTCGGTCGGAACCTGATCGCTGTGGATCCTGCTGATCTCGATGTAATAGCCGTGGACGCGGTTGTAGCCGACCTTGAGCTTTTCGATGCCCGTTCGCTCGCGTTCCTGGCGCTCGTAGCGCAGCAGGAAGTCACCGGCGTTCTGGCTCATGCCGCGCAGCTCGTCGAGCTCGGCGTCGAAGCCCTCGGCGATGACGCCACCGTCGCGGATCACCACCGGCGGTTGCTCGATCACGGCGCGGTCGAGCAGATCGCAGAGGTCCGGGCAGGGGGCCAGCGCATGTCCCAGTTCATTGAGCAGGGCATCGGCGGGCGCATCCAGGGTCTCGCTAAGTCCGGGCAGACGATGCAGGCCCTCGCGCAGGGTCGCCAGATCACGCGGACGCGCCGACTTCAGCGCAATACGGGTCAGGACACGCTCCAGGTCCCCCATGCCCGAGAGCTGGTCGCGAATTCTGGGGTGCAGCCCCTGATGTATCAGCGTTTCGACGGCCTGGTGCCGGGCCGACAGGTCGCTTCGGGAGCGCAGGGGATGAGTCATCCACCGCTTGAGCTTGCGGCTGCCCATCGGCGTCGCTGCGGTGTCCATCAGCCCGACCAGGGTGTGTTCCTGACGCCCATCCGGGTGGATATCGATTTCCAGGTGTCGGCGGGTGGCCGCATCGAGCACGAGATGGTCGCTGGCCTGGACGGCACGAAAACCGGTCAGATGGGTGAGCTCGCCGGCCAGCATGTCGCGGGCATAGCCGAGCAGGGCACCGGCAGCACCCAGGCCGGGCCCACGGCCCTCGACGCCGAAACCCGATAGCTCCTTGACGCCGAGTTGCCGGCAGAGCTCGCGCTCGCCGGATTCCTCATCGAAATGCCAGGGCGGCACCGGGCGCAGGGCTCCGACCTGACCGGTCAGGGAAAGCTGCTGGTCTTCCGGGAACAGAATTTCCACCGGCCGCAGGCGCTCCAGTTCGGCGGCCAGCTCGGCACCGGACTCCGGCTCGCAGAAGCGCAGACGCCCGCCGGCCAGATCCAGCCAGGCCAGACCGAAGCGGGATCGTGCCGTCGTGGCCGGGAGGATGGCGGCCAGCAGGCGGTCCTGACGATCCTCCATCAGCGCTTCCTCGGTGACCGTGCCCGGGGTGAGAATGCGGACGACCTTGCGCTCGACCGGTCCCTTGCTGGCGTCCGGGTCGCCGATCTGTTCGCAGATCGCGATCGACTCGCCCTTCTTGATCAGGCGCGCCAGATAGCTGTCGACGGCGTGGTAGGGGACGCCGGCCATGGGAATGGCTTCGCCGGCAGATTTGCCGCGCGTGGTCAGCGTGATGTCGAGCAGTCTGGCAGCCCGCTTTGCATCGTCATAGAACAACTCATAGAAGTCCCCCATCCGAAAAAACAACAGGATCTCCGGGTAGTCCGCCTTGATTCGCAGGTACTGCTGCATCAGCGGGGTGTGGGTGGGCGTTTCTGTGGGCATTGGCTAGAGCGGAAGGATTCGGATAGTGTCAGGTTGGAGAGGACAAAGGTTTCAGGGTTCAGGTAAGTCGGGATTGGGGCATCCTGGAATCAGCAGAGAAGGTAGCAGGTACAGTGAAGAAATCGACACCGTTCGAACGAAGTCTGCCCTGAACGCTGAACTCTGAAACCTTTCGCCTATCTCCGGCATTATAGGGGTCATGGAAATCCAATACGACGATGAAGCGATCGCGACCCTGACCGCGGCGCTGGCGGCCGAGCTTCGGGCACACGGCCGCCGGCTGGCGACGGCCGAGTCCTGCACGGGGGGCTGGATTGCCAAGGTCTGCACCGACCTGGCCGGCAGTTCGGACTGGTTCGAACGCGGTTATGTCAGCTATTCCAACGCGTCCAAACACGAGCTGCTCGGCGTCCGCCCGGCCGATATCCATCGCTTTGGCGCGGTGAGCGAGGAGGTTGCAGCGGCGATGGCCACAGGAGCGCAGGAGCGTGCCGGCGTCGACTATGCACTGTCGGTCTCCGGCGTGGCCGGTCCCGGCGGCGGGAGCCCCGACAAACCGGTCGGAACGGTCTGCTTCGGCTGGGCACTGCCGGACGACGACGCAGAAACAGAGACACTGCTCTTTGTCGGCGATCGCGATGACATCCGTCGCCAGACCGTGGTCCATGCCGTCAAGGGACTGCTGAGCCGCCTTGCTCGCCGCTGAGCGCGAGCCGATGACCTGCCGGGTACTGGAGCTCGAATGACGGCCGGGCAGAAGCGTTCGAGCCGGCTGTTCTTCGCCCTCTGGCCGCCGGACAGCGTCCGGCAGAGTGTCCTGGAACAACGCGAAGCACTCGGCGCCATCAGTCGACGGCGTGTTCCCGTACACAACTATCACCTGACTCTTTTGTTCCTCGGCAATCAGGACGCCGGCCTGATGGGCGAGATTCAGGCGATCATTGATCTCGTTAGTAAGGACGCTGGCGAGCCCTTCGATCTGCGCCTGGATCGCTGGGGATATTTCGACTCGGCCCGCGTCGTCTGGCTGGGTGCCCGGGCCCCGCGGCCCTGTGTTGCACTGGTCGATGCGCTGACATCCGCAGCTGATTCCACGGGGCTGGCTTTGCGGCCTTCCCCATTCGTTCCTCACCTGACGGTGTTTCGGCAGGTGACCCCGCCGTTCCAGCCCCCCGAGATCGAGCCGATCGACTGGTCAGTGCGGGATTTTTCATTGATCGAGTCGATTCCCGGCCGGCCTTATCAGGTTTTGAGAACCTGGTCCCTAGAATAGAGTCCGGCATAAGGCAAACAGGCCTCGGGGCAGCGAAGGGTGACTCGGAAAATCACTCGATCGGGTCTAGGAAATCGCCTCGACGCGGATTTGTGGACTTGGATGCCGCCCACCGTGTGAGATACTTTGAAGCAACTTGTCATCAACGAATCGAACGAGAGGATTGTGCAGTGGACGAGAATCGCAAACGCGCGCTGGCAGCAGCGCTTGGACAGATCGAAAAGCAGTACGGCAAGGGTGCCATCATGCGCATGGGCGACGATGCCGGGCGCAAGGACGTCCCGGTGGTCTCGACCGGTTCACTGGCACTGGACCTGGCCCTTGGAATAGGCGGGCTGCCGCGCGGCCGGGTGGTCGAGATCTATGGCCCGGAATCCTCGGGCAAGACGACCCTGACCCTGCACGCTGTTGCTGAAGCCCAGAAGGTCGGTGGAACAGCGGCCTTCGTCGATGCCGAGCATGCGCTCGATCCCAGCTACGCCGAGAAACTCGGCGTCAATGTGGATGATCTGCTCGTCTCCCAGCCGGACACCGGTGAGCAGGCGCTGGAAATCACCGACATGCTGGTCCGGTCCGGTGCGGTCGATATCGTGGTCGTGGACTCCGTGGCCGCACTCACGCCGAAGGCCGAAATCGAGGGTGAGATGGGCGATTCGCATGTTGGCCTGCAGGCCCGCCTGATGAGCCAGGCGCTGCGCAAGCTGACCGGAAATATCAAGCGCACCAACTGCATGGTGATCTTCATCAACCAGATCCGCATGAAGATCGGCGTGATGTTCGGCTCTCCCGAGACGACCACGGGCGGAAACGCGCTGAAGTTCTACTCCTCGGTGCGTCTGGACATTCGCCGGATCGGCGCGCTCAAGCGTGGTGACGAGGTGGTCGGCAACGAGACCCGGGTCAAGGTCGTCAAGAACAAGATGGCTCCACCGTTCCGGCAGGCCGTATTCGAAATCCTCTATGGCGAGGGCATTTCACGCGAGGGCGAGCTGATCGAGCTTGGCGTTGAGCATGGCTTCGTCAAGAAATCGGGCGCCTGGTACAGCTACGGTGAGGACCGGATCGGCCAGGGCAAGGAAAACGTCCGCCAGTTCCTCAAGGATAATCCCGAGATGGCCGACGAACTGGAGAAGAAAGTGCGCGCCAAGATATTGCCGAAGGCCGAAGACGCGCGCGTGGAAGAAGCGCCTGAAGAAGAAGCCGAGGTCAGTTGAAGTTTCGGGACGCGAGGGCAGGTGACAGAGCGCAGCCGGCTGACCCGGCCGAGCTGCGCGAAGCGGCAATTCGTTTGCTGGCACGACGCGAGCACAGCCATCTCGAACTGAGTCGCAAGCTCCGCCAGCGAGGCTGGCCTGATCCGGCCCTGGAGCGGGTGCTGAGTGAACTCGCCGACCAGGGCTTGCAGTCCGACGAGCGCTTTGCCGAGAGCTTTGTGCGGATGCGATCGCAGAAGGCTTATGGCCCCATTCGCATCCGCGCCGAGCTGGGCGAGCGGGGTATCGACAGAGGCCTTATCGACCGGGCACTGCGCGAGGCCGAGGTCGATTGGTTGGTACTGGCCTCGGACTGGTACGAACGCCGCTACCGAGGCCGGCCGGTC
>Ga0102934_1001843_pt1 | contig 14866 bp, 16 predicted proteins | sample SalPonR2_A_D1_MG_FD_78175 | JGI IMG/M metagenome (GOLD analysis project Ga0102934, IMG submission 78175) | Salt pond soil microbial communities from South San Francisco under conditions of wetland restoration - Salt Pond MetaG R2_A_D1_MG | ecosystem: Environmental > Aquatic > Marine > Intertidal... | reverse complement strand
TAATACCTTTAATATTGGCCTCAACCATATGATTAGCCGCTCTTTGTGCTCTTTCAGGTGGTGTTGTTATCAATCCAATCTCAATATCTAACTCTTGGGCTTTTTCCTTTAGTCTTCGAGTACAGACAATCTCATGATAACCAACAACTTCCCCAATCTTAAATGGATCACAATCAAATGCAGCAACAATAACAAATCCCCTCTCAGGGAAGCGTTTGTGTCGTAATAAGGCTCTGCCCAGATTACCGACACCAACTAAAGCGCAGTTCCATCGTCTATCTATGCCTAAAAAATGTCTGATCGATTGAAGTAAATCATAGACATAATATCCCAAACCACGAATACCGAATTCACCAAAGTAAGCAAGATCTTTTCTTATTTGAGATGGATTTACTCCACACTCATAGGCCAATTTATTTGAAGAAATTATTTCTTGCCCATTTTGCAAGAGATTCTCCAATACTTGAACATATAAAGACATACGTTGTATGGTTGCTTTGGGTATCTTTTCAGTTTTCACTAACAGACTCACCTTGAGAAATTTTTCACAAACAGGGCGAAAAAAGAGGCTCTAATACATATTAGAGCCTCTTTTTAAGAGATATATCAGTGATTAAAGATATGGATTAGCAAAAAGCAAGATCAAATCTACAACCAAGGTATAAATAGCCAATGACTCGATCATTGCCAAACCAATAAGCATTGTCACAGTGATTTTACCACTGACATCAGGATTACGGGCTGTTCCCTCGCAAGCACCTTTAAGACCAAAACCCATTCCGATACCGGTCCCCAGTGCAGCCAATCCCATGCCAATAGCCGATCCTATGGCTATCATGGAAATAACATCGGCTGGCACAGTTTCAGCAAAGGCAATACCTTCCACTACAGTTGGTTCGGCTGCAAAGGCAAATCCAGCAGCCAACAAGACAAAGCTACTGCTAAGAAGGATCAAGAAAAGCTTCCGCATAAACACTAACCTCCTCTGTAACGTGATATTTATTTTTTGGTCGATCGACCATTCCCCCTTACGACTAAAGCTAAACACAATCAATGAGCCTCCTCAAAAGACATTTTCATATAGATCATGGAAAGCATAAAGAAAATAAAGGCCTGTATTGTATCAGCCAAACTGTATAAGAAATAAATAGGCAAGGTAGCGATCACTGGCAAGAGCATAAAAAAGAGCAATAAAACCAATTCTTCACCAAAGATGTTACCAAACAATCGGACAGTGAGAGAAAGTGGACGAGCCAAATGACTTAGGAATTCAATAGGCAGCATCAAGGGCATCAACCATGGTATTGGACCGGTGAAATGCTTTATATATTTTGGTCCATGTTCCTTCAAGCCGATAAAGTTATAAAAGAGAAACACACAAAGAGCCATAGAGGCATTGGTGTTTATATTTGCTGTGGGAGCCATACAACCTGGGACAAGACCAATAAAATTACAAAACAATATAAAAATGAACAGAGTCATCAACAAGGGGAAGACACTGCGTCCCTTTTCCCCTATATTAGAGACAACAAAATCTTCAATCCCACTTACAAGAATCTCGAGAAAATTTTGAATCTTACCCGGAACCAGTGAAAGCTTGCGAGTACCTAACCAGCCAAGAACAATCAGTATCAACATCACCAACCAGGAATAGAGGATATGTGGCGGAATAAGACTATGTCCATCCTGAACAAGACCAAAAAGACCCATCATTTTTTCTAAAAGAAGCACATGGGGAGCTACTTCAACCATTATTCTAAGCCTCCTTCTCGTGTTTCAAAGTAAAAATATACATCCCAATCCCTAAAACCAAGGTAACAAGAATCGTAGAAAACCCGGCCAATAAAAAAAAGGCTGAAAGTTTCAGGAATACAAGAGCAAGCAACAGGATAACTGCAGTAAACAACAAACGGAGATAAAAACTAAACAACAAGGCAAACACGGCACCTTTTTGGATCCATATCAACTGTGGTACAAGCCTGGCCAAGACACATAGATTAAACGAAGACAATAAGGCACCAATTAAAAATGACAAGCACTGAATCATGGATCCAAAAAATGTGACCAAGGCTAGGCTAAACAGAACAACAAACAGTTGACATCTAAGTAACCAAAGAATTTCTGACTGATCTATCCAGTGCTTGGCAAAATATCTATTTATTCTTTGTTTGATTCCGCCGTTCTTCACTTTTTTGGATCTTCTTCACTTCTTGAAACATATTTTTAAAACCCGCTGCTATACCTAAAAAGAGGAAAATCATTGTCAGCCATGGATCGGTATGCAGGTATTTATCCAAAAAATATCCAATGGCCAAACCTATAAAGGTCGTAGCAACCATATGGATGCCAATCAAGCTAGCCTTCAACAGGCTGTCCCAATATTCTTTGTCAACATTTTTAAAGAGCATAAAGGCTCCTGTGCAACAAACTATATCTGCCTATCACAGGAGATTGCTAAAGTCAATAAACTGATATAGAATGTAAGCTTGGTTTTCCTCAAAACGAAAATAGTGAGCGAGGAAAAACTTCCAATTCTCAAATGAGGTCTTTAACCATGCCCAACAAATGGCTAGAATCCAAAAAAGACGAGTTTGTTACCGATGTCCTAAAAAATTTTTGTTTGATCTATCAGCAGCTTATTACTGAGTTCGATCATTTCATAAATACAGGATCAATTAATTTTGAAGTCCTCTCAGACTTATTAGGCCAGGAGATGAATCAAGGACGACTTTGGCGTCTTAAAGACACTGCCCACCTTCTGTTTCGGTTTTTCTCGCACTCATCTCTGGCCGGCCACTTTTTAGACTGGTCTATAGGTTCTATTTTTCATGAATGCATGAAGCTAAAGGAAGATGCCTACCAATTACAAAATTATGTCCCTTGGTTTAGAGCCGTCCAAGAAGACGTTAATTTCCAGTATGGTGAACGCCTTATTGGACAGAATCTTTTCCATCTGGTCTTGCAAACCAAAGAAGATGTCAGAAGAGAAATTGATAGAATTTCCTTTTTACTAAACCAATGCTTAGAAATTTTCATCTACTATCTTCCGGAACACTCTGAAAACACACTACTGGCTAGATTTATCTATGATCAAAATCAAATTGTCCAAGATGTATTCAAGGATCATTATATTGACCTATTACAAGCAATGTATCAAGACAAACCGGAAAAACTATATATACATGCCTGCAAGAGCCTCAGACAGGGAGGATGGCTCAAAAAAGCACAATCGGCCCTAAACAAAGCAAATGACATCAATCCTGAAAATCCTATGATATATCAGGAAAAAAAAGATATTGATATAACATTAAAAAAGAGATAGGAAAAATTGTACTTCGCTTAGGCAGTTTTTTTATTTTTAGTCAAACCAAAATTTGTTCAATATACTACAGATATTAATTTAAGGAGTCCAGTCTATGAGCTACATGTTACTAAATGCCAATCAGCCAGATAACTCTTTGGATTTGCAAAATCCTGAACAAGCAAACCTTTACCGAGACATCTATCCATACAAAAAGATCAGCCGGATCAACTTTGATGACACCATTATAATGCAACGACCTGCTGATCCAATGGTTATAACCGATACGACCTTTCGGGACGGACAGCAGGCCAGACCTCCTTATACAGTGGAACAAATAAGTCAAATCTTTGATTTTCTACATCTTTTAGGGGGTCAAAGCGGCCTGATCAGACAAAGTGAATTCTTCTTGTACTCCGAAAAAGATAAAAAGGCTGTGGAGGCCTGTCTGGCTAAAGAATACACTTATCCAGAAATCACCGGATGGATAAGGTGTAATAAAGATGATCTACATATTGTCAAAGATTTCGGCCTAAAAGAGACTGGCATGTTGACCTCTGTCTCTGACTATCATATCTACCTTAAACTCGGTAAAGATAGAAAGCAGGCCATGAACGACTACTTGGAAGTAATTGAAAAAGCTCTGGAATTTAATATTATTCCCAGATGTCACTTTGAAGATATCACCAGGGCAGATATTTATGGTTTCTGCATCCCCTTTGCCCAAAAACTTATGCACCTTTCCGAGCAAAGCGGCATACCTATAAAGATTCGCCTCTGTGACACACTTGGTTATGCTGTACCCTATCCTGGAGCATCTATACCTAGAAATGTGGCCAAAATAATCCGTGCCTTTACTGATGCTGCAGGTGTACCTGGTGCATGGCTGGAATGGCACGGCCACAATGACTTTCATAAAGCCTTGGTGAATGCGGCTACCGCTTGGTTGTACGGTTGTTCTGCAGCCAACGGGACTTTACTTGGTTTTGGAGAAAGGACAGGCAACACCCCAATAGAGGCCCTGGTAATTGAATATATATCCATAACTGGACAGGATGACGCTGCATATACCCCTATTATTGCTGAGATTGCCGATTACTTTGAAAAAGAACTCAACTATAAGATACCTCCCAACTTTCCTTTTGTCGGTCGGGATTTCAACGCAACCAGTGCAGGAATCCATGTGGATGGTTTATCCAAAAATGAAGAAATCTATAATATATTTGATACCAAACATCTATTGGGCCGATCAATACCAATCACTATCACAGACAAATCTGGCCGAGCAGGGGTAGCCTATTGGATCAATTTGAATCTTGAACTCTCAGGTGAGGAGCAAGTCAGCAAAAGTCACCCGGCTGTTGGAAAAATCTATCGCAAAATTATGCAGGAATATGAAAATGGCCGTAATACCTCTTTCTCTCATGAAGAAATGCTCGCCCTAGTCAAAAGATATTTACCTGAGTACTTTATCTCTGAATTCGACCATTTGAAGATGACAGCCCGGGATATTGCTTCAAAAATTATGTATAAGCTAAGTAATGAAATCCAGGCCAACACCAGTGAAGAGACAATAAAATCAAAGATGTCTACCCTTCTAGAAAAATATCCCTTTATTCAATATGTCTATCTGACAGATAAAGACGGTAAACTAATGGTTTGGCAGGTTGGACACCCTGAAGACAAACCCAAATACACCAATATCCAGATCGGTCAGGATTTATCTGATAGAGAATGGTATCATGTCCCTATCACTACAGGCAAGCTCCATGTCACCGATTTCTATCGCTCCATGTTCACTGAAAAACTCTGCCTAACAGTATCTTCTCCTGTTCTAAATCAAAATGATGACATACAAGCTATACTTGGGGCGGATATTAGATTTGAGGAGCTAATTAAGATCTATGAAGAAGCTCAGGACACCGAGGAACTATCCAGAGTAAGTGAGAATGAATAGTTAACATGAAAGAACGTTAACCGTGAACCGTTGACCGAAGAAATAAGAATTAAGTATTTATTTCTTAACTCCTTTGTCTTGCGGTTCACGGTCAACGGTAAACAACCTCTTCTTTCATGCTTAATTGAACCTTGTAAGACATTTAGGTTAACATGAAAAGAACGTTGACCGTTGAGCGAAGAAATAAGAATAAAAAGATGTAAATTTCTTCTTTTTTTGGTTTAATGTTATCAGAGCTTTTATTATTAGTCTAAAGAGCCAATCTTAATGATTTAGTCTTCCATTTTCGGTTAGTTCCAAAACGGTTTTAAGCATCTTCACTCTGACCTAGAAAACCAGGAAATAGATTTCTTGACATGCATTGTATGCAGTGCACAATTTACAAGTTAAAATATGTTTTACTCTCGTCAAAAACTAATGAGTTCATAACCCTTTTTTTGACCCTGAGCCTTTTCCTTTTCTGTATCTTCATATCTGGATGTACATCAAAAAAAACACTTTATTCACTCCCGCCACCTACTCATGACTATGAGAAAAAAACTAAGGGAAATCTTAAGGATTTCAAACAACAGGGCATTGCTTCCTGGTATGGACCCAATTTCCATGGGAAAAAAACTGCCAATGGTGAAAAATACAATATGTACTCTTTAACAGCTGCACACCGTTTTTTGCCCTTTAATAGCCAAGTAGTTGTTACTAATCTTAATAACCAGAAAAATGTCGCTGTCCGAATAAATGACCGAGGTCCATTTGTAGACCAAAGGATTATTGACCTATCCTATGTTGCAGCTAAAAAACTGGGCATGATTAAATCTGGTGTTGCTCCGGTACAAATCAGAACTACAATCCCAGTTGACATGACAAATGAATATTATATCCAAGTTGGATCGTTTTTATCCCTCCAAAAAGCCGAAGTTCTCAAGCAAAAACTGATCAACACTGGTTATAAAGGGTCTAGAGTCCAAAAATTTCTTTCAGATAATCAAACATTTTGGCGGGTCCAAGTCGGGATTTTTCACTCTTATAAGACTGCCAAAAATCATCTATTGAGTTTGAAAAAGAAAATCCCCAACTGCTTTATTATTGAGAATTCAACTCAGCCCTAAACTTTCTTGACAATCTAAAGACGCAAACTGTTCGAGGATTAAGGGTAATAGACTGATCAGTCTGTGGATTTCTCCCTTTTCGTGCCTTTTTGTCATAGGCCTCAAATTTACCAAATCCACTTATAAGCAGAGAATAATCCCTTTTGATAGCATCTTTCATGATATCTAGAAGATCTTCTACCTCTTGTTTGACCATTGCCCTATTCTTATCAGAATGATCATAAATCTCTTCAATAATATCAGCCTTGGTCAAAGTATTCTGAGACATGATAACTCCCTCCCTTTGAAAGATTTTTAGAAACGTTGTTTTGTTTTATGACAATAATTAGAGTTTTCCAGTATATTCTTTAAGATTACACCTCAAACCAAAGATTTATTTGTCATTTTTGTAATGTAGACAATTCACAAAGATTTGACAAGCAAAAATCTATAAATTTAATCCTGATTAAAGATCTCAATATAACTAGATTATTATGAATGAACAAGTCATTTTTTTTCCACCTGAACCACCATACAAAAAAACCCGTATTTGGCCTGTCTTTCTCCCCTTTGCCGGATGCCCTCAACGATGTATCTATTGTGCCCAAAATCTACAGACAAGTTCCAAACCGGCTCCTCTATCAATCCACTATCAAAGACTAAAAGAGTCACTTGACAAAGCTATTAAAGACAAACAGCCCCCACTCGAACTTGCATTCTTTGGTGGAACCTTTACCGCCCTTCCTAATGAATGGCTAAATGCCTTTCTCAAACTCGGGAATTATTATCGTCAAAAAGGACTGATCACCAGTATCCGTTGCTCAACAAGACCTGATTTTATTGATCCTCCACTTTTGGAACAATTGAGAAAATCTGGATTAGATATGATAGAATTAGGTATCCAATCCTTCTCCAACAATGTTCTAAAGGCCAGCAAAAGAGGCTATACACAGTTTCAGGCTCATCAAGCCTGTCGAACAGTTTTGGATTCTGAGTTAGATTTAGGCATTCAGCTCTTACCAGGACTGCCCCAACATTCACCCAAAAAATGGATAGACGATATTCAAACAACCTGCAGCCTGCATCCTCAAATTGTCCGCATTTATCCATGTCTTTTGCTTAAAGGAACACCTCTAGCTAAAACGTGGTTTGAGGGCAGCTACCATCCTTGGAGCTTACATCTGACCATAAAAGGCCTCAGCCGAGGTATACTCAAACTTTGGCGTCAGAAAATACCAGTTATTCGAATCGGACTGCACCCGGAACAAGAGATGTTGACTAATCTCTTAGCAGGACCTTGGCACCCCTCACTCGGACTCATGGTAAGGAGCCGAATACTTTTTTATATCCTCTTGACTCACTCTTTAATAATGGGCAATGCTAAAAAAAGACTTATGTTGCCAGAAAAATATCAAGGTGAAATATGGGGTTATAAAAAAAATTATCTCCAACGATACAAAAATATTGGCATAGATCCACAAAATGTGCAATTTTGGGATAGATCTTACTTTATGTTACAAAAGCTCTCCTGAGGTAATTTGCCTTAGACAACAAAGTATTATAAAAAAAGAATAGAATGTGAAAACCTCAGTAAACTTTGATAATTTGAAAATAAAATTATAACTATCTACCACTTAATATGCATGGAAATACATCTCAATCGCCCAATCTTCGAGCCTATAGAGCCAAGACAATATGGACCATGCAACCAGACATGGATCCAATTGAGGATGGTCTTATAGTTACCAGAGACAACACTATACAGGACATTGGCCATTATAGACATCTTAAAATCCACCTTGGGCAGACGCCTGTTACTGAATTAGAATCTAAAATAGTCATTCCCGGTCTTATTAATGCTCACACTCACTTAGAATTGAGTCATCTCCATGGCCGACCAATTATGGGTGCTGGATTTGAAACATGGGTCAAGAGCCTTATATACCTCCCGCTAAAGGGCATAGACAAAAAGACTTTGGACCGGGCTGTAACTGAAATTATAGACTCGGGTTCGATTTGCATTGGGGATATAAGTGGACACAAACCCTTAACTATCTACCAAACCCTGAATTCTCAAACATTGCACTACAGGCTTTTTATTGAATTCCTTGGATTTAAAAAACCTCTGACAGACAAGCCCAAATGGCCTAAAAAGATCCGTCCCAATCAAGATCACATTATCAGTGCCGCTGGACATGCTCTCTATTCCACACACCCTCACACATTACAGGTCTTAAAATCCTGGACCACACTTAATAAACGGCCATTCAGCATCCATTTGTCAGAACACCCTGGAGAAGTGGAGCTCTTAACTACCGGCAGAGGTGAATTCACTGAACTCATGAAACATCTTGTTTTGCCTGAAAATTTTATCCCCCCGGGCATTTCTCCTGTTGCCTACGCCGATCAGCTGGGTATACTAGATAAAGGAACCCTGGCTGTCCATTGCGTACAGACAAATGATAATGATATTGAAATACTGAAAAAAAGATGTGTCTTTGTTTGCCTTTGTCCCAGGAGCAATGCCTTTATTGGTGTTGGCAGAGCCCCTTGGGAAAAATTCAAAGAGAATGATTTGCAAATTTGCCTTTGTACTGACGGGCTTTGTTCAAATGTAGATCTCAATCTCTGGAACGAAGCCAGATATATGCTTAGTCAATGGAAGAACTCAATAACCCTCTATCAAGTGATTAAATGGATGACTACCAATCCTGCTCAGGCTCTAGGCTTTTTTGATATGTTTGGAACATTGGAAACTGGCAAAAGTGCCTATTTTACAAGCATTCCTGAGAATATTATAGATGAATTCGGTCTGAAAGGCTAAACCCAAATAGGTAAACAGATATATGGCCCATATCCTTATTGTCGATGACGACCCCAGCATACAAGAAGTCCTGTCCATAGCTCTATCTCAAGATCAGCATAGTTCTTCTCAAACTACCTCCATCAAAGGAGCCACCCAACGCATGGCTAAGGAAGAAATTGATCTAGCTATAGTTGATCTGAGATTGGGACGTGAAAACGGCATTGATCTCTTAAAGCTGATCAACTCCAATTGGCCATTTGTCCCGGTGCTTATAATAACAGCTTACGCTGACAGCTCTACCGCAGTTCAAGCCATGAAACTAGGGGCTAAAGACTATATTTCTAAGCCTTTTGATATAGAAGACCTAATACTCCTCGTCAACCGGATTCTTGAAGACTCGAAATATATTGAAGAAAACAACCAATCAAGAAAACAACTCTCCGGAAGTTTTGGAACAATTATTGGGGAATGTCCTCAAATCCAAAACATATTTTCTTTTATCCATCGTATCGCTCCCACAGATATAAGTGCCTTGATCACAGGTGAATCCGGGACCGGTAAAGAGTTAATCGCTCGAGCCATACATGAATACAGCCCTAGAAAGGAGTCACCCTTAATGATTATAAATTGTGGAGGTATTCCTACCAATTTGGTCGAAAGTGAACTCTTTGGCTATAGAAAAGGTGCCTTTACTGGTGCAGATCGCAACAAGAAAGGGCTCTTGGAAAAGGCTGACCAAGGAAGTGTCTTCTTGGATGAGATCGGAGAACTCCAGTCACACACTCAGGTCAAAATTCTGCGATGCCTTCAGGATGGAAGCTTTACACCTGTCGGAGGTACTAAGGTAGTCACAAGTGACATTCGTTTTCTGGCAGCCACAAATGCCCCGATCAAGACAAAGGTTGCTGAAGGAAGCTTTCGAGAAGACCTGTTTTATCGTCTAAGTGGGGTAATTATAGAGGTTCCTCCTTTGCGGGAGCGAGGTGATGATCTATTTGTCCTGGCTGATCACTTTCTACAAAGGGCAATTAAAGATCAAAACAAGGAGATTCAAGGCTTTACAAAAAAGGCCCTGGATAAATTAAAAAACTACCACTATCCTGGAAATATTCGGGAATTAAGTAATATTATAGAAAGGGCTGTAGCACTAGAGGTTGGCCCAAACATTACCGACTCATCGCTAATAATTTATGAGCAATCAAAATCTTCTAGCAATAAGGGGATAAACCAGGTGATAAAAGGTGAAATGGGGCTTGATCAATATCTCCAGGAACAAGATAAGTATATCCTCCGATCTGCTCTACAGGAAGCAGGCGGACGAAAAACAAAAGCCGCTCACTTACTTGGTCTAAGCTTTCGTCAATTTCGATATCGCTTGCAAAAATACAAAATAACTAAAGATACTAACTCTGATAATAACTTTTGACAGGGACTACTGTATTTTTTGAACCTGTGCAATAGATTTTATAAGCTTGTATTATAGGTCTCCGGTTTAACTTCTTAGAATAGGACAGAAAATGAGAAAAAAGATTTTCCTAATTATTGGTCTACTTACCTTTTTTATATGGTTACCTAGCTATGGCTTATCAGAAAAAATCCAGGTTGCCGCTAGCATCCCTCCTCAAAAATATTTCCTCAACCAAATAGGCCAGCCCTATCTGGATATCTTGATCATGATCCAACCCGGAACAAATCCAGCTACCTATGAACCAAAACCAAGTCAGCTGACTGCACTCTCAAATATCCAGGCCTATTTCACTATCGGTGTGCCTTTTGAAGATGTCTGGCTGTCAAAATTCAAGAATGCCAATTCGAAACTTAGTATCATACCCACTCATAAATCAATTAAAAAACAATACTTCTCTAGTCACAAACCTACAAAAGGAAACACTAGGGCACAGACCAGAAAAGACCCTCACATCTGGCTCTCACCCCCTCTAGTCCGGATAATGGCCAAAACCATCCTTGATGCTTGTATAAATTTGGATCCATCTCACACCCAGAATTACCTCAGTAACTATTACCAATTCTGCAAAGAAATCAACAAACTCGACTCGTTTATACTGAAATCACTGAGCAAAACAGAATTATCAGCCCGTCACTTTATGGTCTATCACCCTGCTTGGGGTTATTTCGCCGAAACTTACAGTTTGAAACAAATACCTGTTGAAAAAAAAGGAAGAGAACCCAGTCCAAAACAACTACTTAATCTGATTTCCCAAGCCAAGAAACTTGGCCTAAATACTGTCTTTGTTCAACCACAGTTCTCGATTAAGAGTGCCCAAATAATAACCAGAGATATCAACGGGCATGTTGTCAAACTAGATCCATTAGCTGAAGACTGGACCAAGAACCTCAAAAACTCGGCCCAGTCGATCATAAACAGTCTAAAATAGCCGATTATCATAGAACATTGTACAATTTAATTAATTCTATAACCCCCTGACTATAAGTGTTTATGGAGATTTAGTTTTCCTCAAAACAGCCATCAAAGGACAATTGTCTGTAAACGCAGATTGAAACAAATTGACGCCAACAAAAAGGGTAACAAGAAGCCACCAATTAGAAAAGACCACAGCCAAGAATAGACTAATCAAAACAATAGCTCCGGCCACACCTCTAACAATCCTGTGCATATCCATAAAAAAACCTCCAATTTTTTTATCATGTTTTACTTAACCATTGAATCCTGGCCAATCCCTCAATCTCTTCTGACAATCCCAAGGCACCGATAAGTGTCTCACTCCAACAGACCAGACCATGCCTGCTCAGAAAAATAGCTTGAGAATTTCGAGAGGCCAAACCTACAGATCTGGCCAATTCTTCTGTTCCGGGTCTTATGGACGGAACACAGGTCAACATATTTTTAAAGATCTCTGATTCATAGAGAGGTAAATGCAATAATAGATCCGGTCGAGCCAGGCTCAGGGCCACTAGATACGGGGGATGAGAGTGGAGGATAGCTTTGGCTTTTGTTTGATTGGCATAAATATCTCGATGCATCTTGGCCTCACTAGACATCTGGCCGGTACCGAATTCTCCAGTAAGAAGATCTACACAAACAAGGTCTCCAGGATTGAGATGACCCGTTACACATCCTGCACAGGTAACTATCATCTGATCATCCCGACGGATACTCAAATTACTGTTCAAACCATTCAAGAGGTCCTTGCTCCAGGCAAGATGGGCTACTTCTTGTAACTTCTGCCCGTCTAAGGCGGAGATATTCTCCCCCCAAGGAACACTTGACCATGGAGATGCTGCTGGTTTGATATCAATTACCGGTGTTCCATGCAACACCTCTAAGGGATGAACCTTTATAACAGTCCTATCTATTTGAAGAACACGCACCCGATGAAGCCCAATAGGGTTAGGCCGATTTGGGGAACGAGTGAGAAAAACTCCGTGTAAGGGACGTTGTTGTTCTCCTCTTGGATGACATTGCAGCGTTTCTCGGTCTCCTTGATGCATCCAAGTCAAAACTTCAATTTCCTGTCCGCATGAGAGCCTTTCCAAAGCAGGTACAAACTTTTCCTCAAGACTTATTTCTGCTATAGGAGTATCTTCGTCCCCTTGATTCGGGCACTCTTTAAGAGAACTATAATCCGAAAACACCCGACCAATAATTTTCAATTCAATATCCATAACCAATGCCCTTTTTTATATATATACTAAATCATGTTCGAGAAATGATCAAAACCATCTGATTGATAAGTCACTCCGGATAATTTCAGCCCGGGAGTAGGTAATACTTGACCCAGATACATAAACTCAGGGAAATAAGCCTTTAACTCAGACATTACCCCTTTATCAGCACAACCTAATAGACAATAGTCCTCACCTCCATGCAAAGCAAACTCTACTGGGCAACAACCTTGACTAGTGGCATACTTAACAACTTCAGGATGGATATTATCTTCTCTGATCAGTAAATCAGCTCCAAGTTCAGGACCCAAAAACCTGGGCAAATCCCTGACCAAACCATCAGAAACATCCATTAGACCTCTGACTCCGGAAAAATCGGACAAAGAAACAGCCTGTTCAACAAAAAGCCTTGGACGAAGATGGGCTTTTATGGCTTCCAAGGAACCAAACAAATCATTCCCTGTCTCAAGCATTTTTCTGCCTGTCCTGGCCAGCCCAAGCTGACCAATAACAAACAAGACATCGCCTGATCGACACCTTTTACGTTCCAAGCATCTATTATTTATGTTCCCCCAAATTGTAATATCAATACCCAAAAATCTAGCCCGACTGATATCGCCACCAGCCAAGGCTAGATCAAAATGATTGGCTAATTGGGACATTCCATCAAAAAAATTGGCCCAAAAGTCCGAGCCTAAGTCCTCAGGGATCATTAGGTTTAATAAAAAACCCTGTGGTCTTGCCCCCATAGCCGAGATATCAGAAATATTGACAGCCAAAGCCTTATATCCGATATCACCTGCAGAAAAATATTGTCTGCTAAAATGGGATTCTTCCAAAAAAAGGTCTGAAGAAATACATAGATTACCCTTGGAGGAGATCAGATTACAATCATCCCCACGTTCAAGCAGAATGTTTGGGTGTATTAGGGGAAAATATCGGTTAATAAAGTTCAGAAAGTCTGATTCGGATAAAAAGGTCATGACTTTATTTACCTTAGATAAATGAAGGGTTGTACTCTAGCCTTATTTAATACTCTGAAAGATTTAATTGATTAGGGAACATAGACATCATAACGAACTGCCTTACCCTTAGCTCTATGTACTGGTTGTACTTTACCTATAGATATTATTTCGGATTTTAAAGGGCGTTTTAGTACTACCCGTTTCTTAGCCACGGCAAGGGCTTTATGCAGCAAGCTGAGTTCCATAGTCTCATCCCTTAGGACAGCTCTAAGAAAACACATACTCTTCTTGACAGCTTTTTTTTGATGCTGCTCTTTTGGAAAAAGTGGGTCAAGATAAATTACATCAGGAGCCCGCAGATAATCCCAAATAGAGTTATCGACCATATTTGGATCCTTCTGTCTATGAATTAATCTCTCAAGGATATCTTGGGTATTCGCATTCTCAATTCGTAAACACCTAGTAATTTCTGGGTAATCTATAGCAGCTTGGGAAAGTGATTCCCGAAGCAGAGCAAAGATTAAAGGGTTCTTTTCCACAGCAATTACCTGATAGCCAAAATTAGCCAACAACCATGAGTCATTCCCTAGTCCGGCTGTCCCATCAAGGATTATTCCTCCTTTTCTTAAGGGTCGCTTACTGCCTCTAACCGCTTTAAGAAGAGGTTGATTTGGACGTCGACCAGCCCAGGTATAAAAATCAAGAGATTGCCAACCGATTGCAAGATAACACTTACCAGAATAACCTTGTTCACCCAAACCCAGATCAATATATAGCCCTTGTTTAGAGAGATATAGGACCGCATCGTACTTGGCAACATCGTTAATATCTATTATTTCACAACCAACTTCATCTGCCAGTTTAATAGCCCGTTGTATGTTCCCAGTATCTTTACTTACTGGACAAACAGCATAGTCCATAAGGCTAGGAAACCTGAAACGAATTGTTCATATTAACCCCCATGCCCTGGCGGGTACAAGAAGCATGAAAGAAGACGTTGACCGTTTACTGTGGACCGTGAACCGCAAGACAAAGGAGTTAAGGTATAAATACTTAATTCTTATTTCTTCGGTCAACGCTTCACGGTCAACATTCTTTCATGTTAAC
>Ga0102934_1001842_pt1 | contig 14869 bp, 12 predicted proteins | sample SalPonR2_A_D1_MG_FD_78175 | JGI IMG/M metagenome (GOLD analysis project Ga0102934, IMG submission 78175) | Salt pond soil microbial communities from South San Francisco under conditions of wetland restoration - Salt Pond MetaG R2_A_D1_MG | ecosystem: Environmental > Aquatic > Marine > Intertidal... | reverse complement strand
CGGCCTGGTGACGCTGGAAGATATCCTTGAAACTTTGATTGGCTCCGAGATTCTTGATGAAACCGATAAGATTGCGAATATGCGCAAGTGGGCGCGTAACCAGTGGTATCAGCGGGCCCGGTCTTTAGGGCTGATTTCGGAAGCGGACGACGCAGCGGAGAACAAATCCCGGAAGACTTCGGGATCGGCTTCTTCGGATGAGGGCTCGGGGGACTTTCAAAAAAAGTAAAGGGATGCATGGCATCCCTTTTATGATCGGATTAACAAATCTTTTTTTTATTACCTGGGCTCTTTGCTCCCCCCTGACCCCTCAATGGAGCACTGGGTAAAATCCATGGGTTTGCCGCAGGATTGACATTTATGTGCTTTATCGAACTCATCGGAAAAAATTTCATTTTCCGCGCCGCACTCCGGGCACTTGCAGGTAAATGCGCTTAAGTTTTTAAACTGCTGAAACCCTGGGCAATGTTGGGGGGTTGTTTGATTGGCCATAACCATGCCTCCTTTCATTGTTGACGTTTAAAAATGTTTAAAACGGGTTTGCTGCCCACCCTGATTTAAAATTCATTTATCCACATATTAGTTAAAATCAATATAATGGCAAATATCTCTCCTGTCCAGCGCTAAATAGCCAGGGGCTGCAGGCTGAAATCCTGAGGTGCGAAGTTTCGAAAGCCGCGGCAGGGGGCGCGTAGGAATGGGGCTTGTGATCCGGCAGGGGCCTTTACCAGTCGTATAGAATCTCCCAGTGATCATTAAATGGCGGATCATCTCTGCCGTAGCGCAGGGTGCGGGTCTTGCCCCGGCCGGGCTGTGCCCCCCCGTGTTCTTTCCAGTAGCGGATATATATCGCCGGGACAAGGGGCCCGGCCTGGCTGGCGCCGGCGGGGTCCGGAATCCAGTCCTCTTTTTCCTCGATCACCTTCCATGCCGTGTCGGTATCCTTGTTTCTTACCCGTTCGCCCACCCGGGGCAAACCCAACTGCTCCCGCAGCTCCCGGAACCGGTAGGAAGCGGTTTCGCTGTGATCCAGAATCCGTTCTCCCATGAACATGATGCCAAAGGCCCCAATCGGTGCGGTAACCAAAATAGATAGCACCGCCACGGCCAGGATGAGTTCGCCCGAGGCCACGCCTGCAGCCAAAGGGACCGCCCCGATGGCGGCCTGCACGGTGGCCTTGGGAATATAAGCCACGATGCAAAACAGCTTTTCCTTGTAGTTCAGAGGGGTTCCGATCAAAGACAGGTAAGTGCCTGCACTTCTGAAAATCAGGCCGATGATGATTACGGCAATGCCGGCAAGCCCGGCCCGCCAGGCAACGTGAATGTTGACCTGGGCGCCCACCAGCACAAAGAGCAGAAGCTCGGCAAATACCCACAGTTTTTTTAGCTTCTGGGAGATGAGATGTGCGATGGGCTCGGATTTTTCAAGGATGATAAACCCGATGGCCATCACCCCCAGCAGGCTGGCGATGGGTACCACGCCTTCTGCGGCCTTTTCCAGCCAGGTCAGAAAAATGGCCACGCCCATGACCATCATGGTGCGCTTGGGCGGCCGCCAGTCGTATTTTTTAAACAACAGGTAGAGGATGTAGCCCGGAATGATGCCCGCCACGATGCCCAGGGCAATGGATATGGGGATTTCAGTAAGCTTCAGCCACAAATTGACTTCCTCGCCGCCGTGCATGCCCATCAGGATGGTGAAAATAACAATTACGAACACGTCGTCCACAGACGAGGCGCCCAGGATAAGGGTGGGGATGCCCTTTTTCGCCCCCCGGCCGCGGTCCATAAAGTCGATCATGAGCGGCACCACCACCGCGGGCGAGACCGCCGCCAGGATGGCGCCCAGGATGGCCGCATCCAGCAGGCTGATGTGTAAAAACTTGGGCGCCGCCCACATGATGCCGGCCATTTCAAATAAGGCCGGTACCGCGCTCATGATCAGGGCCGCCCGGCCGACGCGGTTTAATGTGTCCCGGTGGAGCTCAAAACCGGCGCGAAGCAGGATCACGATAAGTGCGATTTTCCTGAAATCCCCGGAGACCTCCATCATTTCCGGCCGCATCAGGCCCAGAACATAGGGACCCACAAAGATGCCTGCCACAAGCATCCCCACAAGCCCGGGAACTTTGATCTTTCGAAACAGATAATCCGCTGACAATCCCAGGATGATGATTACCGCAATACTGATCGCCATATGCCGCTCCTGTCTGAATGATCCGCGTCAAGCCGGTTTTGCAAATAAAAAACCCCCGCCGGATATCCCGGGCGGGGGCTGTATATGATTTCCTCTTGATGACGCCTACCCGCCAATGGGAGTAGAAGTCATCATCTTTTTTCGCAATCAGCGGAAAAAGCGGTTTTGGCAGACTTCATTGCCGTAAAAATCGTTAGTTTCCAAGCATCGCCTTTTATCCGAAAGACAATCTCATGTCAAGCAGAAATGGCAACACGCAAATACCTGGGACAGTGTATCAATCATTTTTCGCTTATAGTTTTCCCCCAAGTCTTTTCAGCATTAACTCTTTTTCAAGTGTTCGCTTTCCCTCTTTTACATATACTGATTAAGCCAGCACGTATCTCTTGTTCACTGATTTCCGGGCTTCTTCCCCTCCCAAGAAACGCCAGGCGAGGTGACCGCCCTGGCGTTTCTTTTTGTTTGAGAAAATATTGTTCAGTTCGCCCTGGCCCTTGCAAAGCCGAAGTTTTTGAGGGTTTTTTCTATTTCTTCAAGAATGGCCGGGTGGTCAATAGTGGCCGGGAGATCGTATGCCGTATTTTCTGCGATTTTCCGGATAGTCCCCCGCAGTATTTTGCCGGACCGTGTTTTGGGCAGGCCGTTGACCACGATGGCGGTTTTAAATGCCGCCACCGGCCCGATCCGATCACGGACCATCTGGACCACTTCCTTTGCTATGTCCGAATGGTCGCGATCCACGCCCGAATTCAGCACCATTAATCCGATGGGAACCTGGCCCTTGAGCTCGTCGGCCACGCCCAGAACGGCGCATTCGGCCACATCCGGGTGATCTGATAATACTTCTTCCATGCCGCCGGTGGAAAGGCGGTGACCGGCCACATTTATAATGTCATCGGTCCGGGACATGATATAGGCGTATCCTTTCTCATCGATATAGCCGGCATCCGCGGTTTTGTAATAGCCTGGGAACTCTTCCAGGTAGGACTCCACGAATCGGTCATCATTTTGCCACAATGTGGGCAGGGTGCCCGGGGGCAGAGGGAGTTTGACCACCAGCGCCCCGATTTCGCCGGGCGGCATGGGCTCGTTGTTCGGGTCGACAACCTGCAGATCCCAGCCGGGCACGGCCTTGGTGGGAGATCCGTATGTGACCGGGAACTGGTGCAGGCCCATGCAATTGGCGGCAATGGCCCAACCTGTTTCAGTCTGCCACCAGTGGTCTATGACAGGCACATTGAGGCTTCTTTCCGACCACTGGATGGTGTCCGGATCCGAGCGTTCGCCGGCAAGAAAAAGGATCTTGAAGTTCGAGAGATCGTAGTTCTTCATGAGTTCAGCCCGGGGATCTTCACGCTTGATGGCGCGAAAGGCCGTCGGAGCCGTAAACATGGATTTTACTTTATGCTGGGATATTACCCGCCAGAAGACACCGGCATCAGGGGTGCCCACCGGCTTGCCTTCAAACAGGATGGTAGTGGCTCCCTTGAACAGCGGCGCGTATACAATATAGGAGTGGCCGACCACCCACCCCACATCCGAGGCCGCCCAAAAGACGTCACCCGGGTCTATGTCGTAGATGGCCTTCATGGTCCACTTGAGGGCCACCATGTGCCCCCCATGGTCGCGAACCACACCCTTGGGCTGGCCGGTTGTGCCAGATGTATAAAGAATGTAGAGCGGGTCGGTAGCCTCAACCGGGACACAGTCGGCCGGTTTGGCGGATTTCATTGCTTCGGTCCAGTCAACGTCGCGCCCTTTTGTCATTTCTGCTTTTGCTTGGGGCCGCTGGAGGAGGACACATGACTGCGGCCTGGACTTAGACATGTCAATGGCTTTATCCAGCAGCGGTTTGTACTCGATGACCCGTTTGCCCTCGATACCGCACGAAGCCGATACAATCACCTTGGGCTTGGCATCATCTATGCGGGTGGCCAGTTCCTTGGCGGCAAATCCGCCGAACACCACCGAGTGGATGGCGCCGATGCGGGCACAAGCCAGCATGGCGATAGCCGCCTCGGGAACCATGGGCATGTAAATAATGATTCGGTCGCCTTTTTTCACCCCCTGTGCCGAAAGAACACCGGCGAATTGTGCCACTTCGTCACGCAGCTGTCTGTAGGTATACGTTTTAATCGTGTCAGTGACCGGGCTGTCGTAGATTAGCGCAGCCTGGTCGCCCCTTCCGTTATCCACGTGCAGATCCAGGGCGTTGTAGCAGGTATTTACCATGCCGCCGGTGAACCATCGATAGAAAGGTTTTTTGCTGTCATCCAATACTTTGTCCCACTTTTTATACCAATGGCAGTCTTCTGCCGCTTCGGCCCAAAAACTTTCCGGATCATTGATAGATTTTGAATACGCGGTATCGTAAAGATTGGCCATGAATGCCTCCTTGCCTGTTGACGTTATCTTTCCTTGAACTGTTACGGATTATGCTGTTTTTTTAATCGGCTGACCGACCGGTTCCGCCGCGATTGGCGGGATTGGATTGATCCACGGTTTTCCAAGCGGCAGAACCTGTCTGCCGAATACCTGGGAATAGATGACAGCGGCCATCATGTACCAGGCGTTCAGAGCGCACAGTATTAAAACGAGCGCCGTCGGTTTGGTCATGGCCGGCAAGCCGAAATGGGCCAGGTCAAGTCCTATGAACCCTAAAAGCAGCAAGGTGAAAGTAGAAGCCATTGCACCATGGATGCGCATTGCGGCAACCCACATGATTGCGGTGTAAAGGGTCCAAACCACGAGGAAAAAGCCGATATCTCCGGTGCTGAGAGTGTAAACCTGGAAATGGTTGAGCATCCAGATGCCGCCCAGGGCGAGCCAGAAGGCTCCGTAGGAGACAAAGGCGCTATACCCGAAATTGTTGCCGGCCTTGAACTCCTGGTACCCGGCAATGAGCTGGGCCATGCCGCCGAATGCGAACGCAAGCGCCAGTACCGGTCCGACACCGCACCACCCGAGATTGTGAAACTGCAGAATTAATGTTGTCATTCCGAAACCGGCCAAACCGACCACTGCTGGATTTCCTTGACCTTGTGCTGACATGAGTCCTCCTTTTGAAAAATGAAAGGAATTGAAGAGAAATTGTTCTGCGGATCGCTGTAACCAGTAGCGCAGAATTGGACTTCGGCCCAGGCAACAATGGGTATAAGGGGGAGTATAGAGTGGAAACCAGTTTACCCGCACCGAGTTAGAATCGAATATTGCAATTGATATGCCAATGTTTCTGAAACGTATTTATTTCGATAATCCGGTGGGGTTATTGAAAAAATTGGATTTTTAGTGGTTGTAATTCTTCCAATGAATGGGATTATTTTGTCCCGTTTTTATAAAAAATGAATTTAACTATTTGTTTTGATATGAAAAAATAACTTTGGGCGATAAGTGTCTCAATTGAGGACGTTTATAGCCCATAAGCTTTCATTTTGCGGAAAAGGGTCCGCCGGTCAATACCCAGCAGCTCAGCAACCCGGGAGCGGTGCCATTGGTTTGCATTAAGCAGGTGCTCGATATAGCGTTTTTCAAAAGCATTGATGGCATCGTGGAGGGGCAGATTGGGATTATCCGTTTGGAGGGGGGACAGCTCCTGCAAAGCATCGGCGGCATCGTCTAGTGTCGGTCGAGGCAGACAGTGCAAATCGATGCTTCCCAGGGTGATGTACCGATGCACGGTATTCTGTAGCTCGCGTACATTCCCCGGCCAATCGTAATCCTGCATCGCATCTATTACGTGCTGGGGCACCACGGAAATTTTTTCGCCCCGGGAAAAGTCATTGGCGAATTGATTGACCAAAATCGGGATATCTTCTTTTCTTAATCTCAGCGGGGGCAGATAAATGGGCAGAATGTGAATGCGGTAAAAAAAATCTTTGCGGAAGCGGCCTGCTTTCAGGCTGCTCTGCAGGTCGCGGTTAGTGGCGGCCACTATGCGTATATCCGTCTGCTTTATCCCGCTGCTGCCGATCGGAGAGTAACCACCGCCTTCGATGGCACGCAGCAGTTTGACCTGCATATTCAGATTCAGTTCGCCAACCTCATCCATGAACATGGTGCCCCCGTGGGCTGCATCCAAGTAGCCGGTTTTGTCCTGATCAGCCCCGGTGAACGCCCCTTTGCTGTAACCGAAGAATTCACTTTCCACGAGATTGTCCGGAATCGCCCCGCAGTTCACTGTGACGAATTGCTTGTTTCCACGGTCGCTGAGTTCGTGGATGGTTTTGGCAACCAGTTCCTTGCCGGTGCCGGATTCGCCGTAGATGATCACGTGGGCACTGGATTCCGCAGCTTTAAGGATATTCTCATAAACCGATTGCATAATGCGGCTCCTGCCGAGAATTTGACCGAACCGGCTGGTGGTGTGCAGGGAGAACTGAAGCCGGCGATTTTTTTCGGCCAGCATCGCCTCGCGCTGGCGCAGCCGCTCCTCGATCGCCTTGCGTTCAGTAATGTCGATCACCACTGCCTGCAGGCTGCGCACCTGTCCCTCTGAACCGAAGACCGGCGCCTGGATGGCATCATACCAGCGGCCGTCCTTTTCATTGTAATATTCGGTATGTGCGGTATGTCCGGTGAAAACTTCGGTGTGGCGGCACTCCGGGCATGGGTGGTCCAGTCCGTGGAGAATTCTATGACAAGTCTGGCCGGTTACATTCGATCCCACGTGCTCGGCAAGCTTGCGGTTTATGAAATCCAGGCGGAATTCTGCATCGCAGGTATAGATGAAGCCCTCGAAAATCGAGACGATTTCTTTCAGGCGTGATTCACTTTGCCTCAGGGCGGCGGCTGTCTTTTCGCGTGCGGCCATTTCCATTTTCAACTCTGTGTTGGATGACTCCAGTTCGTGGCTGCGCAGCTGCAGGTCATGGGTACGCGCGCGGATTTCATCTTCCAGGTTGGCGTGATACCGCCGGTTTTCTTCCAGGAGACGGGTGTGCTCCATAGCCCGTCGGACCGAATGTTCCAGCACGGCCATATCAACGATGGGCTTGGTGATGAAATCGAACGCGCCCAGCCGAAGAGCCGTCACTGCATCCTGGAGTACGCCGGCCCCGGTGACCACGATCACCGGCACGTCTTTAAGCTCTTTGGCGATGGCTTCGAGAACCTCCAGCCCATCCATTCCAGGCATGCGCAGGTCGAGCAGGACCACATCGGGCGCGGTCCGCCTAATCATTTCCAATCCCTCCTGACCGTTATCGGCCTGGTCCACCTTGAAACCGCTGTCTTCGAGGTAGGTGGAGACGCTGTCGCGGACCATATCCTCGTCATCCACGATCAGCACGCGATTTTCCAGGGAAATTTCAGAAAACACTATCCTTCCCTCCCGTTATTTGTATCCGTAATTCTTCCGGAGTCGGATGCCGGCGGAAGGGAGGCATTTATCGGCAGCCGGATAATGAAGGTGGCTCCCTGACCCGGGACCGATTCTGCGGACAAGACACCATTGTGGTTGTTGGTGATAATAAAATAGGAAACCGATAGGCCCAGCCCGGTTCCCACTCCCACTTCCTTGGTGGTGAAAAATGGCTCGAAGATCCGATTGAGATGCCCGTCGTCTATGCCCGGACCGTTGTCTGCCACCTCTATGACGGCAAATTGGTGTTCCCGGCGCAGTCTCAGGGCAATGCACGGGGGCTCTCGCCTTTGTTCGGTTTCCCCTTGATGCATGGCTTGGGCCGCATTGCGAAGAAGATTAAGCACTACTTGTTCGATTTCGGTAGCAACGCATGGGACCGCCGCCAGCGCGGGATCATATTTGCGTATGATGAGAATGCGGCGGAAATCATATTTCTTTTTCAGATCGTAATCGTGGGTGGCCAGTTCAACGGCCTTATCCAGCAATGCTGCGAGATCGACCTTTGCTTTGCATGACTCGCTGTGCCGGCTGAAGTTGAGCATGTTTTCAACCACGTGGGCGGCGCGTTCGCCGGAGCGCTGGATATTTTTCAGGAACCGGAATATATCCCGTCGCTCCAGGTAGCATCCGATTTTTTCCAGATGCGTGCCGCAGGTGTCAGCATCTTTTTCGTTTGCCGGCAATCCCGGCGACAGGCGTCGCATGATATTTTGAAGGTTCTGCAGAATACCGCCCAGCGGGTTGTTAATTTCATGGGCCATACCGGCTGCCAGGCCGCCCACGCTCATCATTTTTTCAGTCTGTACCATCATGATTTCCATGCGCACGCGCTGGGTGACATTGTCGACGCGGATCACTGCCCCCTTGTCCTGCTCGGCCTCTATTGGATAAGCGCTGATATCCGCGTAAAAGATACCATCTTCATTCTGGCATAGCGCCTTTTCCACTTGATGGGCGGCCCCCTCCCTGATGGCCTTGAAGATCATTTCCATGTGGGGCTTCAGCATCGGCAGAACCTCTGTTACAGGCCGGCCTAAAGCCGTGTTGTCATGCACTCCGGTTATGCGCCCGGCACTCTGGTTCCACTGGGTTACCCGACCATGCAGGTCCACTCCGACGAGCACCGATGGCATGGCATCCACGAAATTTTGCAGATAACGGCGCATGCGGGCCATTTCCCGTTCGGCAGCATGGGATTCATTAATATGTGCCTCCAGTCGTTCCATGAATACGTTGAAGTAATTAGCCAGTCGGCCCACTTCATCGCGACTCTGACGCTGCATGCGCACTGAAATATCTCCCTGCGCGCCTGCGGCAAATCGATCCATCAGTTGCCGCAGCGGATTTGTTATGGACGAGCTGATGCGTGAGGTGAGGGGAAGCACCAGGATGAGGGAGATCAATACCGTGGCCAGGATCATGTGCCCGATGGTTTTGAGGGGGGCATTGAATTCCTCGAGAAAGCTCGACGAGGCAACGATCCAGTCATATTCGGGGATATGATTGAATATGACCAGTTTTTCCCTTGCCTCTTTTTCGTCTTCACCAGGCATTTTCCATGTATAAATGATCTTACCGGTTTTACGTCTGCAGATTTCCTGAATGAAATGGCGCCCATCGACATCCGTGGCGCCGTAATAATTGCCCGTCAGGGAAGGGTGAACAATCAGGTTTCCTTCCATATCCAGGACATAAGAATATCCCGTTTGTCCGAATACAAGAGAGAGGATGCTTTCGCGGAAGTCGTCCACATTAATCAACTCCCGGAACTCTTTGCGGTAGGTGGACACGGAAATGATCCAGTCCCAGGGTTTGAAATAGGTCATGTAGAGGGCTTTGGGCCTGGGGTGCTCCTCGCCGGGATTTCTCCAGTTATACTCCAGGTAGCCTTCCTTGCGTGCCTTTTGATCGGCAATAAATGCATGTTTGGAAAGATCCACGTCGATAAGGGCTTTTTCCGGATGAATCAGAATGATGCCGTTGCTGTCGATGCAGTAAATATAGCCGGTCTTGCCGATGGTCTGGCTGAGCATTATCTCCTGTGTACGCGCCCTGGCTTCGGACATGGTCAAGTCGCCGGCCAATGCCTGCTGGTAGAAGTGATGGGCGATCTCCCGGTTTTTTTCGGCAACGGCCCTCAGGTGGTTCTGGATGGAGACGGAGGCAGACGTCCGCACCATGTTCAAAATGGTCTGGGTGGTATTTTTAAGCTCGCTTTCGATGTTGCTTTCAATAGTCGACTTGACAAAGGAAAAGATAATGACGCTGCCGATGGTCAGTGAAAGGATAAAGACAGCGGAATAGCTGAGGAGCAGCTTATAGCGGATGCGAAGATCCGCGAAGCGGGGAAACAGATTCAATACCCGATTCTCCTGTGAATCGCCCAATTTTAAATACAATCGCACTTTAACTTAAAATCACAGGTGTTTCATGTCAACCTGAAACTACTGTCTTGAATTCGGGGGGATAGTTTACTTGTTTCTCTGTAAATTAAGTATGTCCCCGGATTTCAATACGAGGCTGCATCTGAGGCAGTAGAGGCGGCAAGCTTGAAAATCGCTTAATTTAGGCGGGAGTTGTTTTTTTGCTCGCTCCATCTATGTTGACTCTGAAAACGGAAATATCGTATCTGCTGAATATGCTATCGCAGGTGATGATGCACAGTTTTTCCAGCCACCACAGCAGCACATGCGTGTCGAGAAACAGATTCATTTGTCCGCCATGCCGAATGCTTCGGCGATATCATCCGGGAGGTCATCGAAATCATCCGCGATATTGATTTTTCCCTTTAAATCGCCGGGCTGGCGTGGCTGCCGGTTATTCTCATACTTGAGAAGGAGGAAGCAATGGAACAGGTACTAAAATCTTTGACCTTTGAATTTTTCGGCAGCGGCCAGCATAAATTGATGCCGGAGAAATTGTTTGAAACAGAACCCGCCGTACTGCTTGATGTGCGATCCAGAGAGGAGGCGGCGTCCGTTTCCATTAATTTGTCGGCACATCCAAATATCGAGTGTCGCCATATCCCGGTGGATGAAATTCCCGACCGGCTCGATGAACTGCCGAAAGATCGGCTGATTGCTGTTTTTTGTCCGGCCCAGGTCCGCTCATCGATTGTTTACGCTTTTCTGCTGACAAAGGGGTTTGAGCAGGCCAGGGTCTTGGAGGGCGGATACAGCGCGCTTACCGAGGCGGTCAAGCCGGGTAAACTCCTTAAATCCATCCCATCCGAAGCGCAGAGGAGGTAACCCCTGATGATGAATCTAGTCGTATCCTGTGCGCTGATATTTATCGTGGCGGTCACCATGACCATGGTGGGCAAGGGGGGCGGCAATTTTTACGTGGTGATCCTGGCCATAGCGGGCCTCCCTATGCACCAGGCCGCGACTACCGGCCAGTTTATTCTTTTTGCCGCATCGGTCGCAGCCATGATCGTTTTTCAAAAAAACAAGGCCGTGTCATGGCCGTTGGCCTTCCTGGTCGGCGGCCTGACCGCTGTGGCCGCACTGGGCGGCGGTTATTTTTCGCATCTGTTCAGCGGTTTTGCCCTGAAAATCATATTTGCGGGCATGCTGGCCGCCGCCGGTGCCATTATGCTGGTTCCGGTTTCCGAAAACAAGCATCCGGAACGAACCCCGAGGTTTGGCACGTTACGCCTGAAATCCGGGGAGGATCGCTATTTTGTGAATTTATGGATCGCTGTGCCGGCTACAATACTGACCGGGTTTGGCTCCGGCATGGTCGGTGTCTCCGGCGGCTCCTTTCTGGTGCCCCTGATGGTGGTCGCCTGCGGCGTATCCATGCACAAAGCCGTGGGGACATCCTCCACATTGATCGCGGCCATTGCCTTTATGGGGTTTACCGGCCATGCCGTGCAGGGCGATTTTAACCCCCAATGGGCCCTGCCCCTGGCTGCCATGACCGTTATCGGGGGGATTCTCGGCGGAAAGTTCGCCCTAAACACCAAACCGAAATACCTCAAACAGGTGTTTGCCTATACAAACTGGCTGGCGGCCCTTTTTATGGTAATCAATGCCTTTTATACAACAGGGGGCGTTTAGCTTACAAGTTCAACAGCCTAACGTATGACTACGGTATGTTGCAATCATTGGACTTTTAAACCAGAACTTTGGACTGCCAAGCAATTGTACCTATGGCGGTGTGCATAATTGACACCTAAGCTTAGTGGCTTCATGTTCCTGGTTACAGTTTCATGGGACACAGATTTGGTTTACAGCCGATCTATGGGAATTTCGGAAATTTCCTCTTCAAAGGCATCATCCATCTCTTGGACGAATTTTTCCGGTGGATAAACGGCGCCGCATGACCTGCAACGCAAAAGAACCCGCCTTCATGTCCGCGTGATAACCGTCTCCCCTTTACATGAAGGGCATTGGGCCACTACTTTTTTCATTTCGCAATCCTCTGTCGGCCATCAGCTTTTCGGCGGATGCGGATTGACACTGAAGACCGGCACCGGAGAAAACCGTAGGACCCGGTCAGCCACGGAGCCGAATATGGCCCGGTCCAGACCGCTTTTGCCGTGGGTGCCGATAATCACCATGGAGATGCCCTCGTTGTCGATGTAACTGAGGATTTCTTCGGAAGGATGGCCGATGACCACCCGGGTTTTCAGGCTAAGCGCCTGATCAAGATTTTCCTGGCAGAAGGCCTCGAGTTTATTTTCCGCATGTTTGATAATTTTGTCCCGGTCGTCCAAATGACTCGGTGACACGGCGTAGGCCACGCCCCAGTAATCGAGGTCGGGGACCACGTGCAGGACATGGACCTCGACGTTGAACCGATCACCCATAACATTCACCCATTCGGCGATATCCGCCGACAGGGAAGAAAGCTCCACCGCAAACAGGATTTTTTTTATCTCAGCCATCATTGACCTCCAAAGAAGTTTTTCTTGTTTTCCAATATCCCAGGAATTGCGACTTCGCGACGTCTTGGTGTAACGCAAGGATTTCGACTCTCTGAGAATATAATCTAAAAATAGAAGCGCCTTGGAAATTTGTCAAAAGATCGGATTTCTTTATTGTTTTAAACGGTGATGCTGCAGGGAGTCTGCAATTTTTCCGGTCGAAAAACGTATCTGCCCGAACATGCCCAAAGTTTGACAAGACAGGCCCATGCCGACATGATTAGTACAGTCGGCGCACGGAAAGTATCTAAATTCTATATTGATTCATCGGCTTCAAAGGATTGCGATTATGGTATTCCATCTGTAAAAGAGCAAACGCAAGACCCAAGACCGCCATTGCCGCAGGCGTTATCGGCAATATCATCGCTAAGGGGGGCACGTCACGTGGCATACCCCGGTGGGCGTTTCCACGGCATAGGGAAAGTATTTGCGTTTCAACCAAAGGGCTACGTTCACAAGCGAGATCAGCACCGGCACCTCCACCAGCGGCCCGATGACCGCGGCAAAGGCTTCCCCGGAGTTGATGCCGAAAACCGAAATCGCAACAGCAATGGCCAGTTCAAAGTTGTTGGAAGCCGCGGTAAATGACAGCGTGGTGCTCTGCTCGTAAGTGGCCTTGAATTTCATGGACATGTAGAAGGTGATCAAAAACATGGCCACAAAATAGACGCAAAGCGGAATGGCGATGCGGACCACGTCAAAGGGGAGTTTGACAATGTATTCGCCTTTGAGCGAAAACATGACCACGATGGTGAACAAAAGTGCGATCAGGGTGAGGGGGCTGATTTTGGGAATGAACTTTTCATGATACCAGGTTTCGCCCTTGGTCTTTAATCCGATGATGCGCGTGATAATGCCGGTGATAAACGGGATGCCCAGATAGATGAAGACGCTTTGTGCGATCTGGCCGATGGTGACATCCACGGCCGAGCCCTCAAGACCGAACCAGCCCGGCAGGATCGTGATGAAAAACCAAGCATATACTGAAAAAAACAGCACCTGGAAGACCGAGTTAAACGCCACCAGCCCGGCGCAATACTCGGCGTCCCCCTTTGCCAGGTCGTTCCAGACCAGCACCATGGCAATGCAGCGGGCCAGGCCGATCATGATCAGGCCCACCATGTACTCATGGTGGCCGGACAGAAAGGCGATGGCCAGCAGAAACATCAGGATGGGGCCGATGACCCAGTTCTGCACCAAAGACAACCCCAGGATCTTGTAATCCCGGAATACCTCGCCCAGCTTTTCGTAGCGTACCTTGGCCAGGGGCGGATACATCATCAAAATCAGGCCGACGGCAATCGGGATGTTGGTGGTGCCCACCGAAACATGATCCATTAAGTCGGTGACGGCGGGATAAAAGTAGCCGGCTGACACACCCGCGGCCATCGCCAGAAATATCCACAGGGTCAGAAACCGGTCGAGAAGCGGCAGTTTTTTGACGGTGGATTCGGTCATGAACAGATTCTCCTTGTTTGATTTACTCAATCTGGTTATCTGTTTGACTCCAGTGGAAATTGTATCGGGATCGAAATCGCTATCGGGATCGGGATCGAAACATTTCGATTTCGATAGCGATCCCGATAGCGATTTCGATAAACCATTCCCATCATTTTTCTGACTGGCTGATCCCTTCGCACTGGAGTAAATCGGATAACCGGATTACTCAAATCGGAAACCGGCAAGATAGGCTTCCAGTTGTTCCTTGTTTTCCGGGTCGATTTCCGGGCAGTCGTCTGCCCCGCGGCCGCCTTCGGCCGCCTGGGCGGCAAAGACCATGCAGGTGGGCAGGCCGCATTTTTTGCAGTTGGTTTTGGGCAGCAGTTTTAAAATCTCAAGCACCTGCGGTTTCTTGCGTCCTTCCTCGCTGGGGGTGATGCTGTCTTTTTCCGCCCACACCCGGTTGACCTCGTTTTGCAACCATTGCAGAATTTTGTCCGCTTCAGCCTCGTCTTTAAGCGCGTTGATGGCGATCTCTGTAGCCCCGACCTTGATGATTTTGCCGTGGACATGCAGCATCACCGCGGGCGGCTCCTTGAAATACTGGGTACCCCCCAGTTCCGCATTCAGGTAAGGCAGGGCCGCCGAAATATCCTGATTCAGGCGGGCGATGCAATGCACAGATTGGAAGCTGGGGTTGCATTCCGGCCGGAAGATTTGTTTTTGATAGGATTTGAGCAGCATTTGCCGGCGCCTTTAAACCAAACTGATCCCAAAAGTGTAGGTCATAGTAAAATAGATGCCGATGCCGATAAATACGGCGGCGGTCAATCGCCGCAAATACCGCTCCATGAATGTGAGGCCCTTTATGAAAGCGGCAGCCGCCCGAGTGCCATAGGAAAGCAGCAGGGCAAAGCCGATCACGGGAAGGGCCGTG
>Ga0102934_1001840_pt1 | contig 14873 bp, 16 predicted proteins | sample SalPonR2_A_D1_MG_FD_78175 | JGI IMG/M metagenome (GOLD analysis project Ga0102934, IMG submission 78175) | Salt pond soil microbial communities from South San Francisco under conditions of wetland restoration - Salt Pond MetaG R2_A_D1_MG | ecosystem: Environmental > Aquatic > Marine > Intertidal... | reverse complement strand
TTCCATACCAGAAGGAAGGCCTGGGGTGGATGTACCGGCAGGAGCAGGTCGAGCACCACGGAGGGATCCTCGCGGACGAGATGGGTATGGGCAAGACCATTCAGGCCATCGCCGTCATGCTCGCGAACCGACCCTCAGAGCTTCACTCCGAGGCCTGGACGAGGCAAGAAGCATCCCATGGGCGGGCGCCCGACCCTTGCATGCGTGCTGGCACCCTTGTGGTATGCCCGTTGATTGCCTTGCTGCAGTGGCAAACGGAGATCGCCCGCTTCACCCGGGAAGGGAGCTTGACCGTCCTTGTCTACCACGGATCGAGCCGGGAGGACGCCAAGGCGCTGCTGCAACAGGCAGACGTGGTTTTGACCACATACAGTATAGTGGAGGCGGAGTATCGCAAAATGATGTCTCCTGAAAAGGTAGGGTCTGATTTTGCTATCGGAACAAGGAGAACGCGGGAAAGTTAAAATATAAATTTAGACATCATGTTTTTCCTTCTCAACGCTTCAATATCAATAGGTGAAATGTGAGGATTGTGGGAAGCGCTTCTATCCCGATAAGCTGCGGCTGCACAAGAGATATTTCTGTGGAGAAGGGGCGGTACTGACCGCCGCGCAGGCTCGCACTCAACGAAAGGGTCGGAGCGTCAAGGTCAGGCTGAGTGGTAGCACGTGTTTTGAGATGTAACTGGAAAAAGACGAGGAACATGATTTTGCAGCACGTATCTGGATGATGTGCAGGACTCTGTGTGCGTATGCTAATTTGATTATAAAATTGTCGCGCTCTAGGTGGGTCGGCTCTCCAAGAAGAGTTTGCGGGCCCGACACGCCCAGGACGATGACGAGACGGAATCGGATGGCGGGGACAGTACTGTTGACGACGTTAAGCTTGGTGCCGTGGCCCGTACAAGCAAAGACGGACGTTTAAGTAAGAGGGTAAAGTCGACCAAGTCAAAAGCTCAGGAAGGACTGACAGGGAGAGACACTCGAAGTGGAGCGGCGAGTAGCAGCGGCAAAGACATCAAGGAGGATAAATACGCTTTGATCAAGGCCAAAAACAAGAAGCTCATGGCTGAGGCTATGGGTGGTAAGCATAGCATTGGAGGCAAAAAAGTTCCTCAAGAAAGTTCGAAAGCTTCTCACTCTAGGAGGAAAGTGACGGGCCAAACTGTTGGGGAAAATGACAAAAAGGCCTTTGAGGCTCCTTCCGAGGACGGCGAAAATGAAAGCAGCAGCAGCAGTGAGGAGGATGAAAAATATGCGCGCATCAAGGCCGCGAACAAACGTAAAATGGAGGAGCTTGAGGGTCGGGGAAAGGGAGGGAAAGCGGGTGCTGGCTCATCTCGTGGAGCTGGTGGAGCTACACGTGGTCGCGGCCGACAGGGGGCGCGTGGAGGTGAGTTTTGGGAAAGAGGAACAGGAAACGACTCCGGTGTAAGGATAAGGGTATAGCTTGTTGGTTTGGGGGTTGGGGTGTGTCGTAAAAAGTGTGTAGATGCGACAATTGGGCGGTGGAGAAATTGGAGTGATGCTCAGCCCCAGGACGGGATCATTAATGCGTGGTTCACAGTAAGCCTGGTGCGTAGTAGTCGACGGAGCATAAGTGAAAACCCCATTTTCTAATGATCTACATCATTTAGGTCGTCGCGGTGGGAAGAGTGCTCCCGCATCTTCAGAGCGAGGTGGCAGAGTCCAGGACGACAGTTCAGTCGAGGAGGATAGTGATGAGACCTCCTCGGACAGCTCAGAAGATGAAGACGTAAAACCACGGGGTAAAGCAACGCGCTCGGTGATCCATGAGGTACGCAGAGACAGGCTTTGTGCGTCTAGAAGATGTTTAAGGAGCAAAACCTGCTTCCGTCAGAGGGGTGGAATGTTTGAGAGGACCACCCGTTGAGCAGTGACGAGCTGCCATGCTTTGACATTTGATAGGTTTTCGAGGTATCTTCAGTACCTTCCAATCATCACACTTGTACTATGATTTTGTTTATTTACCCTTTCTTCCAACCCCAGTTGTCTTGGTTCCGTATTATTCTCGACGAAGCGCATTTCATCAAGACACGCTCGACGAGCACAGCCAAGGCAGTATTTGCGCTCACCTCCCTCAACAAATGGTGCTTGACTGGAACCCCTCTTCAGAACCGTGTTGGGGAGCTTTACTCTCTAGTGCGCTTCCTGCGCATGGACCCGCATGCCTTTTACTTTTGCAGGTGAGTCATGGCGGATGCGATGCATTTCGACGAATATGCTTTTGGCCCCGATCTTCCAGTCTCTTACATGTGTGCTCTTGTCAACGATTTATTTTACTCAACGCGCTGACATAGGATGAAGGGCTGCGAGTGCAAGTCTTTGAACTATAGGTTTGGGCCGAACTGGGATTGTTGCGAGTGCTGTGGACACACCCCCATGTGGCATTTTGCGCACTTCAATCGCCACATTCTCAATCCAATACAACGGTTCGTTCTTGAAAAAAGATGTCTCACAAACCCTCTCATTTTGATCGTCTTCGGAAATTTTGTGGCGAGCAGTAAAGTTGCCCTTACCCTAATACTAATTCGAATCTTTTCAAAACTTGCGGTCGTGTACAATACTTGAACAGGGCGGGTTACATAGGAGAAGGTCGAAAGGCCTTCCTGACTCTGAAAAATGAAATTCTGGACCCTATCCTGCTTCGACGCACCAAGGAGACTCGGTGGGTAAACGCCTGTGAAGAAGAATGATTGTCGTTGGCTATCCGCTCTTCATTCTTTTCCATTCCGGTGCTGAGACTGACAGACTCTTGCTTTCTTGCAGGTCGGAGGATATCATGCTACCACCTCGGCTTATTAAACTGCGCCACGATCCGATGGATGAACGCGAGGAAGACTTTTATCAGGCGCTCTACACACAATCGCAAGCTCAGTTTAACACGTACCTGCAGACCGGCACAGTGCTCAACAACTACGCGCATATTTTCGATATTCTAATCAGGTGTGTCACATGCACAGGCGAAGGCCGTCAATTCAATTGGTGACTCCAAGCGCTGCTTGTAAAGGAAGCCTGGGGAGGAAAAGAGCTTAGCCAGCTATTACTTGCATGCAAATATGCTTTTGCATGTTTAATACTCTGACTTCTGTCATTCATACGTCGCTACCACTCTCCAATCCCCGTCACTTACCAAAAACACCCCCCAAAATCATTGCTGTATTTTGCAAAGGCTGCGACAAGCTGTGGACCATCCCTATCTAGTCATCCATTCTCACGCGCGCACAAACACTGGTAAGCTCCCATGTCACATGGAGTCAGTGGGATTGCTCTCACGGTTTACGTCTAGGGTTCAGGTTGAGTCCTTCTTCGTGCTCATGAGGAGCTCGCTCTTGTCGGCTGCGCATCTCTCCCATTCACTTTTTCACACTTTTTCTTCGGATGAACGTGCGCAGGCGCCGAGGGCGGTACTGCGGGACCTACCTCCACGGACGAGGAGAAAGAGCTCGATGACGACGAGGAGGAGGAGTGCGCGCTGTGCCATGAACCCGTGGAGAATCTCGTGCGGGCGGAATGCGGCTGTGGCTTTTGCAGGTGAGGATAGATGATCTGGAGGATGTCAGCCTGATAGTATGGAGTGAGAGTCCTGAGGGACATGTGCTTGTACCTCTGATATCTCATGATGGACAACTGGCCGTGGGGACGCGCCCAATCTCTTACATGCGTGGCCCTCTCCCTTAATGTGTGGTAGGCTTTGTGTGACCGAGTACCTGGAGGCTTCGCTCGGTGGGACCACCAGCTGCCCTGAGTGCTCTCGGCCTTTGACTGTCGATTTGTCCAAGCGCGAGGGCCAACAAGAGGAAGAGGACGCGTCAAAGGGGCGCGCTCAATCGCGTACACGCCGCCAAAATGGGAATGGTAAACACTCAAATGCAGCGGGCACCGTGTGTGTGGCCGGCAAGCTGAAGGTTGGTGAATTCTTTTGATCGGTGATGAGGTTTTCCGGGCATTATGCGAAATGGGCGCGATCGGCTGAACTCTCTCTTCCCTCCTCCCGTTCCAGCTTCAAGGTCTGGACCGTAAGAGCATCCTGCATCGCATCCAGCTTGAAAACTTCCAGACCAGCACCAAGCTCGAGGCCCTACTGGAGGAGCTTTATTTGATGCGTACCCGAGATCCCTCCGCAAAAGCGATCGTTTTCTCCCAGTTTGTGAACATGCTTGACTTGATAATGTGGCGCCTGACTGTGGAAGGAACGAAGGTGAGGGTTTAGCGCAATGGAAGGGGCTCTACCATGTCCGCCAGCATCTTGCCCGCATGCACGAGCTCATGCCCTGCAATCCTCCGTATATTACCCTTTACCTGGCAGTGCCACAAGCTTTCGGGGCACATGAGCGTCGGAGCGCGGGACAAGGTTTTGCAAGCTTTCAAGGAGGACCCGGAAGTAAAGGTGCTCCTTATCAGTCTGAAGGCGGGCGGCGTTGCCTTGAACCTCACGCACGCCAACCATATATACCTTATGGGTAAGTGGGTGGGGTGTGGAAACTTAAAGCTTTAATGGAAGTCACGTCTGTACTGGGGAAAATAAAGATCAACGTTTCCGATTTCTTTTTGTGATCACCCAGACCCTTGGTGGAATCCAGCAGCCGAGATGCAGGCCATAGATCGCACTCACCGCATCGGACAGTACAAGCCGATTTTCGCAACTCGGTTTATACTTGAGAATACTATTGAAGAGCGCATCTTGAAATTGCAGGAGAAAAAGCAGCTAGTGTTTGATAGCACCGTGGGAGGGGATGCGGCGTCCTTGGCGCGGTTGACAGTCGACGACCTGCGCTTCCTTTTCTCAAACAATTGAACGCTTTGCATAAAAGATTGTATGTACCTGCACATTCATGTCGTGAAAAAGAACATTATGGGTTCAATGGGGTGGATACCTCTCTGGTGAGACGTCCACAAATCGAGAATAAGAGCATCCAAGAGGATTGCCTGTAAGAGATGTCTCAACTAGAAGGGTATGTATCTATCGCGGGTTTCAAGCAAAGACGACGACAAAAAAACAGAGAGGGGACACACGAAAAGACGAGTCTTATTTTGGCCTCGTAGAGACTTCCTGTCTTTAGGTCTTTTATTCGCGCCTTCCTTCCCACATAGGGCTTCGACGAAAACTTTGTCGAGTTCATCTTGAAGTTTACTAGTGACACATTGCATCCCACGAATCCCTCGCAACACTCGGATAGTGCTCGAAGACGGCCCTGAAATGCTTGTATCCGTAGAGCACGTCGCTGGTGGCCATCGTCTCCCGTACACTATGCATGGCCCATTGGGGACTTCCCACATCCACGGTTCGTACCCCCGTAAGTCCAGCGACCAACGGGCCGATCGTGCTTCCGCAGCGCGAATCTGCCTTGACCGCAAATTCTTGGTAGGGGACCCGGGCGACGCGGCGACCGAGTTCCCGGAAAATATGCGCAGACACAGCATTTGTGGCGTAACGCTGGTTGACATTGTGTTTCAGGACCAGACCTCCATGCATCCGAGGAGCAAGTCCAGGGTCATGCTTGCTCTCGTAGTTGGGATGGAGGGCGTGCGCCATGTCGGCCGAGACAATGAAGCTCCGGTGCAGAATGCGGGCCATCTCGTCCTCCGACGCGCTCCTGACGAGGCCGCTAGGATAGGTAGCCATGATGCGCCGCAGGATATCGGGCAGCAATGAAGAGGCAGCACCTTGCGCAGACACGCTCCCTACCTCCTCGTGGTCGAACAGGGCGACAAGTCGGACGTTTGTCTCGAAATTAAGCGTACCCGCCGCTTGTGTGCTGTGGATCAAAGCCGTCAAGGCCTGGTAGGACGACGCCAAATTGTCAAGCCGCCCGCTGTACACGAACTCACGCAAGGCTCCACCCACGACGCTGGGCTGCGTGTCGCAGAGCTGCAGCTCGAAGTCGAGAATGCTCTCCGCAGCCACCCCCTCCCCCAAGGCCTCAGCGAGCATTTTCAAGAGCAAGGGGTGGTGCTGCTGCGACATGGGGGGCCATTGCTCTTCTTCCGCCTTCACTGCGCTGGTCGCTTGCTTGCTTTTCTCTTCCACATTCTGCGCTCCCGTCTCGTGCGTGGTCGCTTCAAGTTGAGCCTTGATTTCGGAGGCCAGCACGGGAGGAAAGTGAGTCTGCAGGTTCGGCGCGAAGCCCCGCCGCTCCTCGTCTGATTGCAAATGAATGGCTAGGTTCGGGATGCGCACAATAGGCCTCTCAATCCGCACGAGTCTCGCAGAGGTAGACCCTTCGGGATCTCTGACCAAGACCCGCCCAGCCAGGGATAAGTCACGGTCAAACCATGTATGCCAAAGGCCCCCCCCGTAACCGACCACGCTCAAGGACAGGTACCCACTCTTCGTCAGCTTCGAAACAGGCTTCAGTTTTGGGCAAGGGGAGTCAGTGTGTGCACCGATAATCGTGAACCCACTGCCTCCTTGACCGCTATGCTGACATATCTGGAACTTGTTTCCCACGGCGAAGGCTATGAGCGTCGTCATGTTACGTGTAAAGTAGTACTTACCCCCTGCCTTCAAACCCCAAGCATCACCCTCCCGCAGCTCTTTAAACCCGGCGTCGCGCAAGCGGGAAGCAGCGGCTTGTACCGCGTGAAAGGGGGTCCAGGCTTCGTTCAGGAAGGTGATGAGGCCATCGACGATGTCTTTCTCCTCCGCGGGCGTAGGAAGAGAGGTGGTCATATTGACGTGCTGATGACAGGAAAAAGGTATGACAGTTGTCTTACGCGTTAGCAATCAAGATAGGGGGGAAAATGGAAAAAATGGACAGAGGTCGCTGACTTTCAATTTCAAGACAGGATGTCTCGCGTGTTTGGCTTTAGCGAGATCGGAAAGTTCCAAGTTGATCTTCGTCTATCTGCGGCGAAGGCATGGCCATGACAGTCTCTATCTCTTATTCGAGGCTTCATCAATTCCAAAGGTGGGGATTCCCCCCTTAGTATTTCTATCGTACACAGAGCTGGGGTATTCTAGGTTTTCAAAAGTCATTCTCCCGACCCCTCATTGAAATCTGGACCTGGAGGAGCTAGTCAAGGAGAAACACAATTTGCAGCGCAGTGTCTAAAAAAACGATTCAGGCGGATAATGCATGCTTTCAAGGCTTTCTCCACCAATCGATGCCACACATTTATAAAGGGCGAATTATCAGAAACGTACATAAGGGGATAAGTTATTTGCGTGTATCCCTTCCCAAATCGGTGAAGGAAATATAACGCTATGGGAGTACCCTCCGTGAGCAAACAAGGTAGCACAGCATTTGTCCATAATGCTTTGGGTTTGTTAAATTGTTGAACGTTGCAATAAAGGTGTCACCCCTTGAAACGAAGGTTTCTGTCTACGTAGGCCTCCGGTTGCAAAAAACTGGTGCCTGTTCACATCGCAGCCATTGCCTTTCATGGAGAAATATCGGTCGATGTGTCGCGAACCAATGCCTCCCTTCGGCACTCGTTGTCCCTTCGAAATCACTGATAAAGATTGCTTTCAGCCTGCCTTTCCCCCTTGGGTCTCTCAGTCCCCCACGTTCACTAAATTCTTCTCCTCCCACAAAAAAGGTCAGCTTTACAAGAAGGTCCTTCTATCTTACGATTTCATCTTTTCAAAGTGCACGGCCCCTGATGTCACTTCCGACCGCGACCTCCCGCGCCTCGACCACGCTTCCCCCCACCTCCCCGACCCTTCCCTCCTTCCCGACGGGCCTGACCGCGTGCTTCCAGATTACTCCGCTTCCGCGCGTTCTTGGCCGTCAACTGTTCCCGCACCTCCGCCTCTGTCGGCGCCACGACCCCCAATTTCTCCTCCTTAAATACTACGTCGCTCACCTCGGGCGTGTCCCCAAGGAATTTCGCCGCAGTTTCTGCGGTCAAGAACTTGACAAGGGCCACGTCAGAGTCCGGCTGGTAGGTGACGTATTTCACCGCCCCGTACTTATTGAAGAACTCCCGCAGCTCGTAATACTGAGTACCAGACTTGATCCCAGTGAACTTGACGTGCCGGGGCACCAAGGTCGCCAGCTCCTTTTCGAAGTTCTCCGGCAGTTCAAAGTCGTAGACCCCCCCCTTCTTCTCCTCCCCGCCATCCCCCTCAGGAGTCTTTCGCTTCGACCCCACGGTTGCTCCGCCCTGGGCCGCGGCAACTTTGTTTTTATAATCCCGCTCATATTGGCGTACGCGCAAGATGACATTCGTCTTCCCCCCTAAGGTGGGGATGGGCCGGCTCTTCCACTCGACCGCCAAGACTCTCTGGGCATCGGCGACGTTGGGAAACTCGACAAAGGCTGCCCCGGTCAGCTTCTTGCTCGTCTTGTCGCGAGAAAGGCGGACGAAGTCCACAGGTCCCAGCGCCTTGAATATGGCCACGATGTCGTCGACGGTCACTTCTTTCGCGCCATCCACCGGTATTTTTGGAATCCCATCCACGAAGAGCGTCCGCCGGTCACTGTCGTCCTTGCCCTCCTCGCCCTCCGTTGCCAGTGCAAGGACCACAGTACGCTTGACTGCTGCCTTGTCCCCACGCAGACTCAGTAGGCTGCTCACAGGTTCTCGTTCCAAGGCCTGAACAACCACAGCGGGGTCGCTCGTCAACTTCTTCAGCTTATTGCACTTGAGGAAGACTGTCAGGGGCACATAGCCTTCGGGATCTTTCGCTGCCTCACCCTGCAAAAATTTGTCCCTACGCCAGTTGGCCGCGCCAAAGTAGAACTCCATGAGACTCTTAATGTCATTGGCTAACGCATCGGTCAGAGTGCCTGGTGTCGTGGTAGTTGCGGTGACAACAGAGTCCGCCAAAGCCGTTTCGGCAGACTCCGCTTCACCAGTGGTTGTTGCCGAAGGACAAGATGCAGCCGCGTCCTCTCGTTTCGAAGCATCACCAGCCGCTTCGTTCTCCACATTCACATTGACTGAGGCCGACTCATCCTCTCTGGCATTATCCGCAGGGCCCTGTGTCGTAGGTGTCTCTGGAGCAGACACAGCTGTGACATTGGCTTCTTCTTTAGTGGATTGCGGGGTCTCCAATGCAGCAACTGCTTCTGTTTCAGCTGTCATGGTGGACTCTTGGCTGGCACTGTTCCATGTTATGTTTAATTGGCCGTTTGATGAGGCATTTTTTGGGGGTACCCGATACGGACACTGCTGCCCCAGCACGGTAAATTTCTCACGTGCACTTAGACATAGTAAATGATGAAGTGAGCAACGTTCGTTGATTGGCATATTAATTTTATTTATCATCGTTCTCACTTCATTTTTGTGTGCGCAAGACCGTTCATCCAATGGTCAAGGGGTGGGGGAGAAAAGGCTGGTCCTTGTTCTTTAGTATCTTTGCCCCGACCTGCGCTGTGGACAACAAAGCAGTTCGGTGCTACAAATTAGGGAAAAAGTCTTCTTCTGTCGCTGTTCCATGCAAGATGGCCTATCCAAAGGCATATCGTTACAACTTTTCGACCCACGTTCTTGACGGTCTTCAAGTCACTGAAGCATGAGATTTTCCGAGGGACAACGGTGACCGCAGAGGCTTCGACCAGACAAAAGCACACATTTTGCGCCAGCCAAGCGTTGCCGGTGCGACCGGACTAGAGTCCCAGAGCCTTGTGATAATGATGATCATTACATTAAGCAATAAAAGCGGACGATATCAATTTGACGCAATCTTTAAGGGCCAAAAAGGCCCGGGCATGATGGATCTTCACATCGACAGTGATTCGCAATAGGGCAGTTGTTACAGAAATGTGAAGAAGGCGTAGCATTGTACACGTATACTACCAAACAACACCTTTCATCTATGCGACGGCATGAATGTCACTCTTGCTTGTTCTGCACGTCCAGGTTTACACACCACGGGGAAATCACCCCCCAAAAAAGTAAAGAAAATAAATGAAAATAAAATGCTCTGGCGAGCGTCTGCGACTCTTTTTTTCCCTACTCGTAAATTTTATCTTTTATCGAGGTTTACAATTTTCTTGTAAGTTTGATACAAAAGCTTCTAGAATCAATAAAAATGGAGGCGAACGTCTGGAGAGGAGGCCAGCGTTGCATGACCCTGGCACTCGCAAAAGAATTGTAAGCAGGTTGCGTGTAGAATCCTTGCCAGTGACAATTGATGCAGGTAATTTCGTTGAGAAATATTCATCCGGTTTCAAATCTGCTGATCATGTTGGTACTTTCTCCTCTACGTGAAAGGCTGTGCGTACTCTGAACTTTTTATTGCCCGTCGTTGCAAAGACATTTCTGAGGGCTTGAATCCACCTCGGTAGGATATCGCATTTTAAGCAAATTGAAGACTTCTGGGCATGTTACAATTAACTTCGTAACTCAGCTCACTGTGTTTTCATGTGCATCCCAGTGCATAGTCCAGGTCGAGTGCATAGTTGATAACCAGCGACATCACCCGAACGCCGAGAATGATTGAAAAATCATTAGGAAATATTATAGGAATGTAAAATTGATGTGGAAATTAGACATGGCTTAGGAGGAAAAAACAATTTTGAACAAAGAACTGAGTACAAGCTACACGGGTTCAGCCAGAACACTGAAATCAAGCATGTTGCAAAATTTTTATTGCGCCGTGTCTCGCATTTACATGGACTGTTCTCACACGATACAAGTCACTTAAACATTTCACTTCGAAAAATATTATTCATTCTTATTGTGGAAGATATAATCTGGGTACTTTAGCAAGAGGCCGACACTTGTATGCTCTCCGGGCCTAGTAGGTCCTGGGCCAGAGGAGGTAATACATGCAAGGCCAAAGTCGGGGGAAACTTGTCCAGGATAGGTAAGCCGCCGACAACTCCAAAGTCGCCGATTATGCAACGTAAAAGAGGGGTACACACAGGGGTATGCAATATCGGACAGCGCTTGCGAAACAAAGTGACCAACTGTCAGGCTTGCACCAAGTGTCGTCATTTTTTAATCCGAGGGCCTCGGAATTGGCGGAAACGGTCGGAAAAAGCAAAAATGCGTCAACGGCCCATCCCTCTTTTCAAGGATCCTTCGAGGTGACCCTCGCTTGTTTCTCCCGCCCGTCCTTCAAAAACCACACAATTATGTGCCAGAAAGTCAAAATGAAACACTTCCTTTGACTACTCTGCTTTGAACTCGTAATTCACTCCGTTTATGTCTATTTATGTTGTTCTTGCCACCCTTCTTCCTCAGACAACTGTCCCGAAATCTAAATTAATTATGGCCGCTACGGGTTCCGGGGTCCTTCGAGGAGAGGAACATAAAAATTCGCATGCCTATCAATATGACTTGAATGACAAACTCGCGGAAAACACGAGCTCAGTCGATGAATTCGACGTGTTTTCCAAGACGGAATTGGATCTTGCGAAGGCCAAACGCGTCTACCAGGCTTTGAAATCACGTTTGGATAAGGAACGAAACACTTTCCAAGATAAAACAAGTGCACTTGAGGACCGCGTATTTGAATTGGAAAGTCGACTGCATCAATCGAAGATTGAGCGTCTGGCTAAAGAAGAGGAAGCGCGTGTCCGACAAAGTACATTGGAAGCCGAGGGGAAACGAGAGCGAACCCGCAATGGCCTGCTCGAGGAGGAATTGCGTGAGACTAAAGATATTTGGACGCAACGACTCACAGAGGAACGCAAAACGTGGCAAAAAAAGCTTTCTGATAAGGTAGCGTCGCTGCAATCACAGATCGAGGAGGCGAAGACGCTGCATGCTGAAGAACTCAAGGAAACGAAAGACATTTGGGCCCAGCGCCTGAGCGGGGAGCGTAAAGCATGGCAACAAAAGGTGTCTGAGAAAGTTGAGCTGCTCCAAGGCCAAATCGATGACGCCCGCCATCACTACACCAGCCAGATCCAGACTCTGCAAGAGGATTTACGGGATGCTTTGGCCGGGCGTTGCCAGGTAAGTTTCATAACAACAACCTATAACTTTGTGCTTAGGCTGGATGTAGGACTGTGATACAGCATATCGATATTGCTGAAGAATCACTCCAAACATAAAAGCTGAGCACGCTTTCTGGCTCGACCATCTTGACTCCGTATAACCTTTTGTCCACTACCTTCTCATTTTCTGCCTAGACGCAAGAAGAATTGGATGTGACCAAGACTTTATTGCGTGAGGAGGCTTCACAGCGCCGCTCCCTGCAGACGGAAGTTGAGGAGCTCAAGGCCAAATATCGTCGGTGCATGGAGCTTGCTGCCGAGCTCATTTCTATCAAGGATACTGGCGTTACATCCCGCAGCGGCACCGGCAACAGCTCGAGTATGCCACTTGCAACGGTCCCTACCCGAACAGCCTCTACGAGCACAAGCACTTCTCGATTCAACTCGTCATCTGTCCGCTTGTCCACGGAAAACGACGTCCTTAAGAAACAGCTTAAATTGACACAGGTCTTGCTGGATGAGGAGCTGCGCAAAAATCATTCTCTCCGTCAAAGTTTGGCACGTTTGAATGTTTAAAACCTTTAAATGTAAGATGCCGCTTTACTGCCATGCACAGGACATTTGAGAGCAGCAGCCCCGAATTTCGCCTATTCAATACTCGAGGAATTTTAATGTATAAGACAAAGTTTTGCGCGGCCGACAAACGCATGAGACGAGTGTAAATCGTGTCGCATAACCAAATATATGATGCACACAAAAGAGAAAGAAAGATCAAGAGATCAACATACAAAACTTTGTGCCGGCTTTCTTGTTCAGATTACTTCATTATCATCGTGTATTGACGCGATTGAAACATCATTTGTGAGGAGCTCAGATATTATTACTCGTAGATAACGTTAGTTATGGAAACAATCGGCATGCCTGACACGGAAGGCAGAGGACCCGATGTGCACTTTTGATGTTGTATCAAGATTTTCTCCTTTAAAGCGAAGATATCGACCCCACGCCTGAGGAAAATTTTCGAAGACGCTACACGCGACGGCTCATGATGTCCGCTCCTGCTCCCAGCACCCATATCGTGTTGCGTGGAGAGAAGAAGGGGTGCGGGTAATGGGGTTTTACCGCGAGGGTAGCTAAAAAGTCGATCTCTTCGTTGGAAGAAATCAGGGGTATGGAAAATGTAATTTTCAATGCGCAAAAAAGCTGGCGTCCGTAAAACGTCATTGCCTAGCTTAATGCCCCGAGTGCAAGGATGGCGGGCGACTGGTACACTTTGTCTCTACATACCACCAAGTCCATAATGAGAGTGTGGCTCACGATCCGAAAGCGGTTTTTCTTTCCGTGATTTATGCGATGATGGATATATTTCGGCATTGCATGACAAAAAATTCCCACAATTTCATTTTTTTTGAGTTTTAAAAATGATTTGTCGTCATTGATGCGTGCTAGTGACAATTTTTGCTCCTGTATAAGCGACAACTGAACTTAACGCAAGCGCGTTCGACTGATGACGGCCCATCGAACGTTTTTATATCAGCTTCACTGGAATGTGTTGTGATGTGTCGCGCACACTTCATGGTTCTACCATTGAAGAGTATAATTGAAAATTGTAACGCATTAAATATTGTCTCACAAGTGTCGTAGAAACTTGCATTTTTTGATTTGTTACGGAAGGGAAGCGTACTTCGACCACAGGCGTGATGGAAGACGAACCGAGTACATCTGTTGCTACTATTCATAAGAAACAAATCAATTGAGTGCTAGGTCACACCATGCATATGTAACGACTTGAGGCGTACAATATCCTTACTATGTGAGACCATCTTATTGCAGTTACCTGGTGTATGTATCCCTGTCTTTACGTCAGGCATCAGGTTCATGTTCTTCACTCCGCGTTCCCTCAGTGTTCTACGCAACTACTCGTATGGAGACATTATCGACCCTTCACTCGCAACTCTAACAGACTTTATTACCTTTATATTACAAAAGAATTTACAGTCTAAATTTTGCTTGCACGCCAAGTTCCAGGAAAATGGCATTGCGTCTCATTCTTACCTTTCTCCCCTTCAGACAAGAGCATGCAACAGACAGATGGACAATGCTTTCCATACATATCGTTTCAAGCCCACAACCACTCGCAAATTCACGTGCCTGTGTTATTTCAAAGATGATCGACAGGCTTTCGTACGCAATTTGGTCTATTCGGACTCTAACAAAGGCTTCACAAAACTTTCCTACGGTCCTCTCCCCTACAGGCAGACTGGGAATGGCCCCGCCCGGTCCTTCCCCGTCAACGGCCCACCAACGGCCCGTATGTGTCAAAATGGGAGATTTGCTTCACGTGACATTTCTTGCCGCAGCCGGTAGCCCCTCACCCACGTCCCCAGAGCCGTCCACGCTTGCCTTGTGTCCACCTCCCGCTGGGCCCACCCCTCAGCCCGTCTGCCTCACTGCCGCCTCGGGAGCATGGCTCGAAGACGCCTCAGCTGTGTGCTTGCACAGCGTGGGAACGAGCCTCACCAGACGCGACCCGGATCTCAACACATTGCCAGAGAGAGTGAAAGTCGGAGACGTGGTGACTGTGAGTGGGGCAGGGGGCTCGAACGCCTGGATGCTGGACGGGCGCTCCGATCAGTTGTGCTGGGGCGACACGGAGAAAGGGAAGGACAGAAGGCAAGCATTTGTCATCGCACCACCACCTTCGACCGAATCCTTGCCGGAATATGTGGGAGTAAATGAGGAAGAGGGAGAGCGGGAAGACGCTGGGGGCGCGTTGCGCGTGGGCGACGCGTTCGTCCTTGTCCCCGTGGGGGGCGAGGGACTCGAGAGCCGGAGATTGGTGGCCCGCATACCCGGATACAAGGACATGCTGAGAAGCCCTGCCTCCGTGCTAGGCTCGTCCTCCTCCCCCTCGCACAGCCATCGCGGCATAGATCCTGCGGCTCCTCCGCCCCCCCCCCCCCCCCCCCCCCCCCCCCCCCCCCCCCCCCCCCCCCCCCCCCCCCCCGCCCCGCCC
>Ga0102934_1001839_pt1 | contig 14876 bp, 13 predicted proteins | sample SalPonR2_A_D1_MG_FD_78175 | JGI IMG/M metagenome (GOLD analysis project Ga0102934, IMG submission 78175) | Salt pond soil microbial communities from South San Francisco under conditions of wetland restoration - Salt Pond MetaG R2_A_D1_MG | ecosystem: Environmental > Aquatic > Marine > Intertidal... | reverse complement strand
TGTTTCTGGTATCTATTCTCACTTTTACTTTTAGTTTTGCCTATTCTGCTGTATCAAATTATTACACATATCATATTACCAAGAAAACAGCTGATTTTAAAAATGAGATGTAATTTTTTTCAAGCTTTTATTTTTTTTTTAATTTGTCTTTTGCTTTTGTTATCCTGTCGGTCAGGCAAAATTTATCCGCGGCTTGATCTGGAGAAAATGAAAAGTGAAAAACTGGTTTTAAATAATAATATACCTGTTTTTTTAAATAAACATAACCTGTTTTCCGGCTATACTGCTGTCACAGTGCGTATTACTTTGCCGGCCTATGGCTCTTATCCGGCTGCGGCCCTCCCGGTTCTGGCGGAAAACTGTCTTATAAACAAAGATGCACATAAAAACCACAAATTGCTGGATATTGAATATAAAGCAGGAGTAAAACTGGTTTCCGCATCAGGCAATAGGTATATTTTTCTCTCGTTACTGGTACCTGCCAAAGGTTTGGTTCAGACTATGGTATGGCTTAAAGAACACTTTGCCTATTTACGGAATATCAGCAGCAGGGCAGTTGACCGGCAAAGAAAAAGTCTTACCACAGGGCTGTCATCCCTGGAGTATCTTTATAATAAAGCAGCGCGTCAGGCCTTTGGCAGCCGGGCCTATATCACTCATACGGCTGCGCTGCAGAATATCAAGCTGCCTGAAATCAAAAAATGGATACAGGATCTGTTTTATGCTGATAATATGAGCTTGTTTATTTCCGGTAATATTAAAAAAGCAGCTCTGGCGCGCGTATTAAACAATTCCCTTGCATTAATTCCTGCCAACCCGCAGGGCAGCAGACTGTATCAAGCCTCTGCGGATAATGCTTCAGTTAAAAAGCACAAGACCCGTCTGCATACTGTATATCTGGAAAATATGCTGGAATACAACAATATGGCGCTTTGCCGTATAAAACTGAACGCGGCGGGCAGAGCTCTTGTTGCTTTCAGGGAAAAAATGGACAGCCCATCTCTGTATAAGAAGCAGGATGATAATTATATATATCTTCTGCTTGACAGCTCAGCCGCTGCTTATTTTAAAAAACTTACCCGGCTTAACAAATCTGCTTTTACCAGAGTGCAGGGAGAAATATTAAATGAAGTCAAAGAGCATTACAATGATCCTTTACAAAAAGGTCTTACTTTTTTTAAAAGTTATTATCCGGAACAATTCAATTTTTATAATTTCATCCGTAATCTTGATAAAAGTGATTTGCTTAAACTGAAAAACGATATTTTATGGGAGGAACATAAAATAAACATTCGTATCTCTTCCCAGGATGAGCCGGTAGCAGCTGCTGAAACCAGGCTGCTAAATATCCAGGGGCTGAAAGTTTCCGGGCATAACAGAGAACCGGCTTTTGATGAGATGTTTTTTTTTTGTCCTCATCCGCCTATCTGAACAAATACTTTCATCTTCTTTTGCTGCGTCTGCAAAATGCTTTAACCCAAAAACAGCTTTTATACCGTTTAATTTTTGAGCAGGGACATTTAAAGATAAAATATCCTGTTAAAGACCGCCGTAAATTTTTTTCTGTGCTGACAGCTATGTATAAGGCAGCTACTAACACTCTGCCGGCTGCAGTTGACAACCGGGTGCTTCAAAATTCATTTCAAAAAAAATATGAACCTTTTATAAATAAAAAGTTTTTTATTAATGTAGACGATAAAAAAGTTAACAAATTAATAAAAGAGGGTGGCTCTTTTCAGCCTGAGCCCCTTAAATTTTTAATAATGCTCTATAAATTTTATAACCGAAAACAATGGGTATTATTTACAGACCGGCCCGGGTTGAATAATCATCCTTTCCGTAAAATAAAAAATACAACTCACAATATTTACAGTAAAAAAGATTATTTTAAATATCAACAGGCCAGGATAAAAAATTATAAAAATCTGGTTTATCTATGCTCTGTTCCTCTTTCTCTCTCTGACCGGTTCTATGAGCAGTCTCTGCCGCTGGCTTATCTTTTTAATGCTGGAGGCAGACTGGCGCCGTATAAAGCTGTTCAGCGCGGCATAAGAGAGATTCCGCTTAATGACGGTTATTATAAATTTAATAAAATAAATAAAAAAATTACGCTGGTTGACGGAAAGATATATTTTCTTATAAATGTTGAACTTAAAGATAAATACGCTAATAAAAGAAAAGCTTCTCTATGTCAGGCTGTTTTGGTTAATGCTGTTTATAAAATGCAGAGCATTAACCAGCCGTCCTCTGCGCTGGTCCGTATTCGGCAACAGGCTTTGGCAGACCTGGTTTTAAACTATAATCAGCATATTATCCGCAGTATTTGTAGTTTTAAAGAGATTAGTTATAGTGATTACCGGCATCAGCTTGATCTGATCCATTATTATGATGAGGGTACATTTCTGAATATAGCCTCCCGGATGCTGACAGAGGAGAATTTTGTACTTATAAGCCACCCGGAATTAAACAGGGATTTTATAAGATAGAAAAAGCTGATTAAATAATAGGACTATACCTGAAATCAACCTGTCCTTAGCGGGAAAACCGGTATCTGTTCTGGGACTGGGCGGATACGGGCCAACGCAGAGGGCGGCTGATATCAATTGTCCCTATGGCATAGATCTGCTGTATAAAACAGAGCTGTGCTGTCTGAAATTAAGCGCAGATCATAATACTGATTTTATTTAAGTTCAGGATGGATAGTACCGAAACGTTTTATCCGTGTTAGCAATGATCCCTTGCGGGACCCCTTTCCCAGCTGTAAATCACTTACAATTATTTTTTTTATTGGTATTTTTTTATTATTTTTGTTATGATAACTCCATTTATTATGTATAACATAATAATTATCCCGGTACCTGCCCAGATAAAGCATAATATGTCCCGGAGCATCAAGATAAAGCAGGGACAGGAAAGGCTGCAGGCGGTCCAGCCCATGTTTTTGGTTAATTTTAATTTTATGGTTACCAAAAAACTTTACCTGATTAACAGAGCTGCGCGGCAGTTGCAGTCCCACGGTGCTGAAAATACGCATAATATAAGAAGAACAATCAGTATGAAATGACTGCCCGCCCCAGGAATAAGGCATTCCCAGCATTCTGAAAGCCTGGTCAGCGATGTTGGCAGTAGTAAAAGGCAGATATCCTGCTGAGACATTATCTCTTTTGTAAAGAACAGCGGTCTTAAATTTAAGCTTGTTTTTTTTATGTTTCACCGGAATACGGACATAGTAACGGTAATGCCCCTCCCGGACAAGCGGCAGCCTGGAACCCATCCGTAAAAGAGTATGGACACGGATATATCTTTTTTGTTTATAAACAGGGGTAAAGGGTGCGGTGGCGATAATAAAGTTGGAACTGTTTACAAAAGAAGCAACTTTTTTTTTATCATAAGTCCAGGCCAGATGTTTCAGTTTGACCCAGCCGGTAGTAAAAGGAGCCTGCACATATCCCCATTGGTTGTCAGCTGATATATGGAATAAAGTCAGTTCCTGACCTGTGTCCAGTGCTGATTTCTGCATCAGATCAAAAGGTAAATCATTTTTTTTTTTCATTATCATGTTGGTTGTGGGAAAGGCGCGTAAATACGTACGTTTGACTACCAGCGCAAACCGGTTTTTAATTTTAACAGGGATATTTTTTAAATCCATACGTATTTTCATTTTATGCAACAGAGCAGGACCGTTTATGCGCCTGTTTAAGCGGTCGTATTTTTTAAAATGCGATATCCACTCCAGATCTTTTTCCAGATAGTTGCGGACGCTTTTCCCGCTGCGGTAGCGGCCTTCGTAAAGGGGATGAACACGTAATCCCATATCATAAACCCGTTTATTTAACAGTTTTCTTTGTGCTGAAGAGAGCTTTATTTCAGCTGGTTTTTTTAAACGATTCATCCAGAAAGAGAGTGAATGCAGTTTTCGGTTAGCATCAGGCGGAACGCCGGTGCTGCCTGTTATTAAGTAAAGCATAGCAGCAGTTAGTATAATTTTTATCAAGTAGGCAGACATTATTTTACCTGGTTTTATATAGATGCAGATACTGGCCGTTAAAGCAGTTTTGTTCTTTTATAGTTTGTACTTTTTTGTTTTTAACAAGGTCAACCCAGGCCGGTGCAATTTCCAGCAGGGGAATAAGTACAAAAAGCCGGTTATAGTAGGCAGCGTGAGGCAATATCAGGTCCGGGCTTTTGACTTCCAGTTTATTAAAAAAAATTATATCTATATCTATAATACGCGGTCCTTGGGCAACAGTTTTAACCCTTCCCATTTTTTTTTCTATTTGTTTTAAAAAATGAAGAAGGGCCAACGGAGCTAATCTGGTGCTGCCGATTATTGTCATATTCAGAAAATTGTTTTGTTTTTTATAATCAACAGGAGAACTTAAATATATGGACGATTTTTTTATTGACGTTACATTTTTTTTTAGTATAGTAACAGCCTTTATAAGGTTGTATTCACGGTTATGCCGGTTGCTGCCCAGGGAAAGCAGCACTCTGTTATGGTATCTCATAATTTGATAAAGTTAATATTTTTAAAATAGTATTTTAATATGAAACGGTAATCGAATCCTTTGTCAGCCAGGGTTTTGGCACCCCATTGACAAAGCCCGACGCCGTGACCGAACCCTTTGCCGTAAAATTTTACCCGTCCTTTAACAAACTTCATTCTGAATTTTAAGGAAGCAATACGGTGCGCTCCCATTGCCAGCCGGAATTTATTTCCGGATAAACGAAATTTAGACCGTTCTGTATAAATCCACATAAATTTAACCCGGCGGCCCCCAGTATAAGCCCCTATTTTCAGGCCTTTAATATGCCGGCGGTTTTTTAAAAATTTACGCAGACGGTGATTGATCTCTTTAAAACTGTAGGATTCCTGCCAGCGGAATTTTTTATAATTTTTACAATAGGGACAGCGGACCATTTTCAGATAGGGTGGTGATGCAGTGCTCTCCCATACATTACGGCTGTTGGCTGTGTTGCCGCCGCAGCAGGCATGAAAAAAGGCTTTGATAGGCTTCCGGTCGTACATCATAATGATACCTCTGGTGGCATATACTGCATTTTTATACCTGGAGTTTAATTTGTAAGTGCCTTTGAAAACCTGGTGTTTTTCCGATGAAACAAGATGATAACGGGCTGAGGGTGCTTTCAGATACAGGGAGTAGGCATAGGTACGGGCGCATACAGCTTGCGCTTTAATAGCTTCCATGGGCCATGAACTGGCAATTTCACCGCGCAGTACACCGCCGACATAGTGTTCAAAATTTATATAGTTAATGATTTTTATATAACTGCCTTTTATGTAGCAAATAAAACTGCCTGTATAACTGCTGTTGTGTATACGTAAGGCACGGCTGGTTTTAAAAAATACACTGTGTCTTTTAAAAGTGTATTTTTTGCCGTTATGATAAACAGCCGCCGGTGTTACCCGGAAATTATGGTAGCGCATCCTGAAACCTGACCATTTACCTTTATAAACAAGAACCTTAACGCCTTTACGGGCAAAAGTACTGCTGTAAAGCATACAGTACAGGATCAATGTGCTGTTAAGTATCAAAAAAAGTTTTCTGATCATTATCAATATTTAAATATTGGTAAGCTGATGCTGTGGCTGTACGCCCGCGCGGGGTCCGCTTGATAAATCCGATCTGGATCAGGTAGGGTTCATACATATCTTCAATGGTTGATGTATCCTCCGCAATACTGGTGGCCAGGTTGTCCAGTCCTACAGGACCGCCGCTAAAATTTTTTATAATAGTTTTTAATAATTTACGGTCCATTGTATCCAGCCCCCGCTCATCAATAGCCATGCGTCCCAGAGCATAATCGGCAATTTTATTATTAATAATATTTTCCCCTTTGACCTGGGCAAAATCTCTTACACGGCGTAAAATACGGTTTAATATACGGGGGGTTCCCCGGCTTCTTTTGGCAATCTCGGCAATGCCGCTTTCATCAATGGCAATATTATACAGGGAAGCATTACGTTCTATTATAGTTTTTAAATTATCAATGTTGTAAAAATCAAACTGATTTACAATGCCAAAACGCGATATAAGCGGCTGCGTTAAACTGCCGGCTCTGGTAGTAGCGCCGATAAGGGTGAAAGGGGGAATGTTTATTTTAACGGATTTGGAGGTATTGCCCTGGCCTAACTGAATATCAATAGCATAATCTTCCATGGCTGAGTATAACACCTCCTCTACTACCGGACGCAGACGATGGATCTCATCAATAAATAGTACCTCCTTTTCTTTTAAGGCGCTCAGGATACCGGCGATGTCCCCGCTTTTTTCAATTACCGGCGCGGACGTGGCTTTGATGTTGGTTTGCATCTCTCTGGCAATTATATTGGCAAAAGTGGTTTTACCTAGACCCGGCGGCCCGCTTAAAAGTACATGATCCAGGGGTTCGCTCCGGCTGCGGGCAGCTTTCATAAAAACAGCCATATTTTCCTTGAGGTGATCCTGACCGATAAATTTTTCCAGGGAGTCTGGACGGAGCGATAATTGTTTATCTTCATTCTTTTCTCTGGAGTCAAAAATACGTCTGATCATTTTTTTCTTTTATTTTTTTCTTTACGCAGTAAACGGCGGTAGCGTTTAAGCGGATCATAGCCGTGTTTTTTTTTATAAAGCAGACGTGCTACTTTTTTGCCGGTAACAGTTATATCTGAAATTGCATACGCAATAAGACTGTTAATTTTTTTTTCAAAAGGGCTAAGCCATTTACGGAAAAAACTGACAAAAGAGGTCATGGTATTTACCTGGATATAAGCATCGATATTAAAATAGATAAATGATTTTTTTTTATGGAAACTGATGTCAATAATCATTTTACCTTTTATATCTATCCAGCCTTTATAAATACCGCGGCACAGGTAAATATAATGATTTTGCGGCGGGTCGTATAAAACAGGATGAATATCAGCATAAGTAGCGTGTCCGTCAAAAGCTTTATAATAATCATTGGTACGGTAGATAGCGTATTTTTTACCGGCCAGTTTTACAGCCATATCAACCGCATATTCCAGATCGGAAAAAAGACTGCGGAATATATTCAGATCTGCTATCGGATAGCGGAATTTTACGTGTCTGGGAATAGTGTGTTTGTTAAAAATATTGCTGATAGTATTAGAATGTTTTCCGTATTCAAGATATTTATTTTTTATGTTAAAATTAGTAAAAGGTTCACCCCCTGAAAGGGACAGTAAGAGTATAAACATAAGGAATATATATATTCTACCCATAAATTATATACTAATTATAGCATTTTTACTGTTTTAACGATACTGTAAGTTTTGAGATTAATAATGTATAAATTTAAAAAAATTTTTAAATTTATGTTTAACCTTCTCTTCCCGGGAAGGTGTGATCTGTGTTTAAAAGAACTAAGCTGTCATGAACATATTCGCATCTGCCGTAAATGCATAGCTTCTTTAAAGGTTATTGCAGAGGAGAGGGTCTGCAGTTTGTGTGCCCATCCCCTGCGTTATAATAGTTGTCCCTCCTGCTGCAGTCTGGATCTGCAGGTAGAACGAAATTCTTCTCTTTTTTACAACCAGGGTTATGAACAGGCGTTTTTGTATTCGTTTAAATTTAAAAACAAGCCTTCCTATGCTTCTGTAATTGCGGATCTATCCGTTAACTACATTAATTTTTCTGAATATGACTGCCTGGTACCTGTTCCTTTAAACAGACATTCTCTTTTCCGGCGTGATTACTGCCAGGTAAAAACCGTGGCGGCAATCATCTCCCGGCGTACCGGCATACCGTTTTACGATGCTGTCTGGAAAAAGGATAGCAGAAAAGATACAGCACAGCATTTTAAAAACCGCAATGCCAGACAAAAGGAACTTAAGGGCTGCTATCTGTTTAAAAAAAAATATAGACCCAAACTGGAGGGCAGGAAGATACTTATTGTTGATGATATTTTTACAACCGGTTCAACTATAAATACCGTTGCCCTGGAATTAAAAAAGAATCTCTCTAATGTAAATATAAGTTCTTTTACCTTTGCCAGAAGTCTTCTGTAGCTTTTAATCCTTGCCGGTAAACTTGTAACCAACGCCGCGGATGGTTTTTATGAAGTATTTACCTACATCCATTTTTTTACGTATGTTCATCACATGTATGGAGATAGTATTGAAATGCTGTTCATTCGGTCCCCAGATATAGTTATTGATCTCCTCGCGTTTGAGTGTTTTGTTTTTATTTTCCGCAAGCAGAAGTAATATCTGGCACTCCTTGGTGGATATATCAACCTTTTGACCTTTATAATAAGCTTCAAAAGGATTTTTACGTATCTTAAGCTGATCAAAATCAAGGTATACGTTACTGTCAGTTTGTTTTTCTTTTAACAGAGCGTAGCGTTTCTCCCGTCTTAGATGAGCTTTTATTTTGGCTATCAGTACATCGTAATCCAGTGGTTTACAGATATAATCATCTGCGCCCATCTCCAGACCTACGATCTGGTCCACGTTGCGTGTTTTGTTGCTTAAAAATAAAACAGGAGCGGAGACTATAGATCTTGTTTCCCTGCAGATATCATATCCTCCCAGCTCCGGCAGGTTTGTTTCGAGTAGAATAAGGGAATATTCTTTATCTTTAATGAGAGCCAGAGCTTTACGGCCGTTATAGCTGATATCAACAGTATAGCCCTCCTGTTCCAGCATCTGTTGCAGTAACTTGCAAACCTGTTTATCTTTATCAACAATAAGAATATCTTTTTCAATCATTTTTGTTCCTTACCTTCTATATTCTTTACATTGTTATAATATTTTGTATATATTATAATATATTATAAGTAATAATCAAAAAAAAAACCATATTTTTCAAGGAATTTTGATATTTTTCAGGTATTTTTCCATTTCTGTCAATATTTTAAGTGTTTTTTCCCTGTTTTTGTCTGCAGCTGCTTTTTGCAGCAGCCGGCAATGTTCGCTTAAGGCAGGCAAACCATAACTCTGTCCGCTGCCTTTAATAGTATGGGCCTGGTCAGCAATAGCCGGCCATTGTGATTCAGCAGTAAGCTTGCGCATACGGTTTATATCCCTGAAACGTTTTTGTATATAAGCCGGAAGCAGAGCTTTAATATCTTCGTCAATATCTATGGTTATTTTATTCACAAAGGCCATCACCCCCTTATCCGGCTGGTTTTTCTATATATTTTATAGTATAAACGATTTTTGCAAAAATTCAAATTTAAATGTGAATTTTAATGGAAATAAAAAAAAACATTTATGATATACTATAAATAAGCACTATGGCATTCAAACTGAGGAAAGATTATACCCCGAGAGGGGATCAGGGCGCAGTTATAGAAGCTGCGGTCCGGACTGCGCGCGAGGGGCGGGAGAGTCAGACTATTATAGGAGCTACCGGTACCGGCAAAACTTATGTTATGGCCAGTATAATTAATGAACTGAAGCAGCCGGCTCTTGTCATATCCCATAACAAGACACTATCGGCACAGCTTTTTAAGGAGTTCCGGTTTTTTTTTCCGGAGAATGCTGTTGAGTATTTTGTCTCCTATTATGATTATTATCAGCCGGAAGCTTATGTTGCTAAAAAAGATTTGTATATAGAAAAAGATGCCTCTATCAATGAAGAGATAGAAAAATACCGTCTTAAGGCTACTGCCTCATTAATGTCCAGACCGGATGTTATTATAGTTGCTTCTGTTTCCTGTATATATGGTCTGGGCTCGCCGGAAGATTATAAAAATATGCATCTTCACTTGTATAAAGGACAGAATATAGGCAGGGAAAAAATAATCAGAAAATTAATAGATATCCAGTATAAACGAAACGATGACCAGCTTATGGCAGGCAACTTCCGGGTCAGAGGCGATGTTATTGATCTGGTACCCTCTTATATAGATGTTGGTATAAGGATAGAACTTTTCGGTGATGAAGTAGAGGCTATCTATGAACTGGATGTTTTAAATAATAAAATAATTAACCAAAGGGAGCAGACATTTGTATACCCGGCTAAACATTTTGTTTTACCTCATACCAAGATAGAGGAAGCTGTCGGGAATATTGATAAAGAACTTAAAAAGCGGTGTGCTTTTTTTAAAAAGCAAAACAAACTGCTGGAAAAAGAAAGACTGTGGAATAAAACACGTTATGATATGGAGGTGCTGCAGACTATGGGGTTTTGTTCTGGTATTGAGAACTACTCCCGGCATCTCTCCGGGCGCGCTCCCGGAGAGGCGCCTGCCACCCTGATTGACTATTTTCCGGAAAATTTTATTACCTTTGTTGATGAATCGCATGTTACTCTGCCGCAGATCGGGGGTATGTTTAAAGGTGACCGTTCCCGTAAAGAGTCTCTGGTCGAACACGGTTTCCGGCTTCCCTCTGCCCTGGATAATCGTCCTCTTTTTTTTAAGGAATTTTTACAAAAAACCGGACATAAGATTTTTGTCTCCGCAACTCCTGGTGATTATGAATTAAAGACAGCTGCTTCGGAATTTGAACTTATAAACCGTCCTACCGGATTGCTGGATCCCTGGATTGATGTAAGACCAAGCGCAGGCCAGATGGATGACCTGATTTCGGAAATCAATCTTACTGTCAAAAGCGGCAGCAGGATACTGGTTACTACCCTAACCAAAAAGATGGCGGAAGATCTTACCGAATATCTGCTTAAGAACAATATAAAAGTTAATTACCTTCATTCAGATATTGAAACCATTGAAAGAGTGGAAATTATTAAAGCGTTGCGTGCCGGGGATACGGATGTGCTGGTTGGAATAAACCTGTTACGGGAGGGACTTGACATTCCGGAGGTAGCGTTGGTTGCTATTCTTGATGCTGATAAAACCGGATTTCTGCGTTCCCGGCGTTCTCTGATCCAGACTGCAGGCAGGGCAGCGCGTAATGTAAACGGTAAAGTAATTATGTATGCAGACAGATATTCAAATGCCATGCAGGAATGTATCAGGGATACGGAGAGAAAACGGCGTATTCAGAAGGCTTTTAATAAAAAAAACAATATTACGCCCAGGAGTATTAAAAAAGAGATAGATAATATATTAGAACGGACAACTCCGGTAAAACAGGCAGGTTTTTTAAAAGGAACCGACATACCCCGGGACAGAAAAAAAATCAAACCGCTTATTAAAAAACTTGATCTGGAGATGAAACTGGCAGCAGATAATCTGGAGTTTGAAAAAGCCATTGAATTAAGGGAAAAGATTGCCGCATTAAAAAAAAGTCTGAAATTATGAAATTGGTTTCCCCTGGCTTTACAGCTTTGATTTAAATTTAATTTATGAAAAAAATTATAGTATAATTAATGATGTTGAAACTTTTAAAGCAGCATAAAACCTCCTATGAAAAATTCTGGAAGAATTTACGGACTATTGTAAAAAAGATTTTGTTACTCTCTGAAGGCAGCGGGGATCCCTATAAAAAACTAACCCGGATTGAACCAATTGCCGAGGTGCTGGTTCATCGCATAAAATATAATACTGCCAAGCGTACCAAAACAAGATATCCTTTGTATATAATTTTCAGCAGTGCTTATGATCATGGTGAAAAAATAACCAATTATGCCACCCGTTCGCAGAAAGCCCGTCTGCTTAAAGCTTCTGATCCCATTTCCAAGGCAGTTGCCAACATTTCCAATTTCAAAAAAGATAATGTTTTACATTATCCCACAGGTAAAAAAAATAATAAAAATTATTTTATTTTTATTATAGGAATTAATGTTATATCAATCCGGTTTGATTTTGAGCCGCGCACTAAAAATGATAAAGCTCTGGCTTATTTTTTAATGGATACTTGTCAGCGAGCTCTTACCAGCGCGACTATTAACCGGACCAAGATGGAGCAGGAGATTATAGTTGGGCTGGTAAGAGGTATAGCCAATGATTATCTTGACCGTAAAAGATTTCAATGGATTATTTCCGGAAATGCGCAGCTGCTGCATTCTACTTTTGGTTTTACGCAGATAGTGTTTCAGCTGTCGGATGATCTGCGTATTCTTTTTAACGGTAAAGCAGGTATGAGTTTTGATTTTGACAAACCGCCGGCTGATACGGCTATAGCTTATACAACAGAATATCTTTCTTCCGCTTATCATATAAACCGTAAAAAATATAACGAAGTTATTCAGCTGCCCCTGGCGGCTGACTCACAGTTTACGGTTATGCTTTATTCTCCCCATTATTCCCGTACTTATGTACGCGAATTGTTGTTTTTAAATACTTTCATGACTACTTTAAAGACAATTGTTGAAAATTCTTTTAATATTTTACAGCATAAACGCAATGCCCGGCAGACAGAAAAAGCTTTACGGAAAAAAAGTGAGACTGATTACCTTACTAATATGCTTAATCGTAACGGCTTTTATCATGTAGTAAAAAAAACTAAAAACAACAGTGACGTTCTGCTGGCAGAGCTGGATATAGATGATTTTAAAGTTATTAATGATACATACGGTCATGATGCCGGAGATGAGGTTTTGCTTTTAATGTCCAAACTGATGAACGATTCATTTACCCGTAATACTATTTTCAGCCGGTTCGGCGGCGAAGAATTTATAATAGTTATTCCCAATCAGACTGAAAAGGAAGCTCTGCATATGTTATATAAATTTTGCGACCGTATCCGTAATACCTCCCTTGCTTATTATCAAAAGAATAAAAAAATTACTTTTACTATAAGCTGCGGCGCTGTTTATTTTAACTACAACCGCCGTAAACAAAAAACGGAAAATTATCTTAAACCTTTTATTCAGGAGGCTGATAAAGCACTTTATTATGCCAAGGCTCATGGCAAAAATGCTATTTACTTATTCAAGAAACAGGGAAAATTTAAAAAGTACAGTGAATAACAGGGAATTACAGGGTCTGATTAGGCATCCCCAAGCAGACCCTGTACATTAATAAACTATTCTGTTTTTGCGGTTATTCTTCAGTTTGTGTATCTTCTGCAGCTTCTTCCGTATCAGCTGAACTGCTGCTTGCTGCTGTATCTTCCGCTGTCTGTACTTCAGTGCTTGCCGCAGAGCTGTTCTTAAACCAGCCTCCGAATTTCCAGCCGGCCAGCAGTACAATAGCGAGAATAATAAGCACTATCAAAAGTTTTTTCATAATTGCTATCCTTGATTAATTTATTATATATTTTATACTTTATTTATAATTTTGTCTACCTGGTATTTTTGCCGCTCCGTTTTCAAGTCTATTTGAGTCTGGACGGATGAGTTTAATTGGCCAGTTTGCGGGCCAGTCCGGAATATCTTTTTTCCTGCCGGTTGTTTTTTATACAGTAGGAGAGAGCCCGCTTTTCCCCGATAATTACCACCAGTTTTTTGCCGCGGCTTACAGCAGTGTAGAGCATATTGCGCTGCAGCAGCAGATAATGAGACATCACTACCGGTATTATAACTGCCGGGAATTCGGATCCCTGGGATTTATGGACTGTGGTAGCATAGGCAGGCACCAGCTGATCCAGTTCCGGTTTTTGATAACACACCTGGTTGCCGTTAAAGTTTACCTCTATCTTACCGGTATTCTGATCAACAGCTGTAATAAAACCGATATCGCCGTTGTAAACATCTTTGTCATAGTTGTTTTTAAGCTGCATAATTTTATCACCATGGTAAAAAACAGCATCCCCTTTCCGGATCTCCGGCCCGGAAGCGGTAAATATCTGCTGCAGCTCTCTGTTCAGGCTATCCGCACCCACAGGTCCTTTATACATCGGAGTCAGTACCTGTATGTCCTTAAGCGGATCAAGAGCGTGTCTTTTGGGGATTCTTTCAGTTACCATTTTCCGGATCAGTTTTAAGATTATGTTCTGGTCAGGCTGATTAATAAAGAAGAAGTCATCAGTTTCCTGGTTGCTGTATTGCGGTATAACTCCATGGTTGATGTTATGAGCATTCACCGTAATACAACTGCCTTTTCCCTGTCTGAATATCTGTGTAAGTTCCACAACCGGAAACAGACCGGCGGTAATAAGATCGCTAAGCAGATTACCGGCGCCTACAGACGGAAGCTGGTCTTTATCGCCGACCAGTATGAATACGGCGGCCGGTGGCAGGGCGCGCAGCAGAAAGTAGGCAAGCTTGATATCCAGCATGGAAACTTCATCTATGATGAGCAGATCGCAGTCCAGCTGTTTATCACGGTTGCGGCTGAATCCGCCGGCCCGGGGTGTATATTCAAGTAACCGGTGTATGGTTTTGGCCTCCATAGCACAGACATTACTTAATCGTTTGGCAGCCCTGCCTGTGGGAGCTGCCAGTTTAACCCGGCAGTTTTTTTGCCGGTACAGTTCGGTTATTATTTTTATCAGGGTGGATTTACCTGTACCGGGGCCGCCGGTAAGAATAAGAATTTTCTCATGCATAGCTTTAACCAGAGCAGTTTTTTGATCGGGAGAGAGTTCAAGTTTATGTTTAGCTGCAGCAGCGTCAATATCCCGGCTGTTTTCTTTAAAATAGTAGGGGAAACGGGCGGCGGCAATCTCTTTTAAAAATGAAGCTGTTTCTGTTTCGTAAAAGTAATTTTGCTGCAGATAAACTGCTTTATTGTTAGGTATAAACTCTGCCAAACCAGTGCTGATCTCTTCAAAAATAATTTTGTTATTAAAATTCAGTTTGCTCAGGGCAGCTACAATTTTTTCCCTGGTGGTTTTCAGCATGGAAGCGGCCTGCTTGATAAGTTCTTCGTAGGGCAGATACATGTGACCGTCAGCAGCGGCTTTTTTCAGAATATAAACCGTGCCGGCAAATAACCGGCGCGGATCATCAGCTGTTATTCCTGTTTCGCGGGCAATATTATCAGCGGTTATAAAACCGATGCCGGTGATGTCTTCAGCAAGCTGGTATGGCTGCTGTTTAATTATATTTACAGCTTCC
>Ga0102934_1001838_pt1 | contig 14878 bp, 14 predicted proteins | sample SalPonR2_A_D1_MG_FD_78175 | JGI IMG/M metagenome (GOLD analysis project Ga0102934, IMG submission 78175) | Salt pond soil microbial communities from South San Francisco under conditions of wetland restoration - Salt Pond MetaG R2_A_D1_MG | ecosystem: Environmental > Aquatic > Marine > Intertidal... | reverse complement strand
CTTTTCTTACTTCATTAGCTACTTCTTCTACATTATGTATTTGACCATCTAACATTGCTCTTGTTTCATGTTCACTAACTGCTGAACTTACTATTTCATATTTGTTTTCTTTTTTTTCTAATAACAGACCAATTATAGTTCTTGTTCCAATATCAAGTGCAAAAGTTAATTCATTGCTCATATTTTGTTTTCCTCCTAAATAAAGTTACATGGTGGTATTAAGATATTATTTCTCTTTAATATAATTTCTATAATAATAGTTATATCCCTTTAAGTCATTTATATTTTTAACATTAATTTACTGAATTTAACATCTTTAGCAAAAATGATATAATAATTTTATATTTAATAAATTATTTAAACACAAGGAGAATATATATGAAATTAAAAAGTATAACATATGGTGCTATTTCTATAGTAATTGTTATTATATCATTTCACATTTTTAGAGGTACTATAAATATATTTAATAGTATTATTATCCCTTTAGCTATATATGTATATTTTAATCTATTTAATCTTAATGAAAGTATATCATTTACTATTACTCTTTTAATAATAATATTGATCTTTTTTATACAACAATTAGTATTTATAATTCTCTACATACTTATTTCACTAATGTTATTAGCTCTATCAAAATATAGAGTTAATAAATATTTAAAAACTACATTTTTATCTTTTGGACTAGCATTTGGTTTTTATCTTTCAATCTATTTTACAGATAATTTTATTGGTACAAATATATTAAATAGTCTTTTAACAATTGTAAATAATAACTACTTTGCTTTGTTTTTATTATTTTTAATAGAAGGACTTTTTATAGGTGTAATTTTAGTGTATTTAACAAATCTTTTAGATAATAGATTATATTTTTTAAAACAATAATAAGATAGAGAAAAGATTTATCATACTTAAAAAGGATCAGTGTCAAAATAATAACACTGATCCTTTTAATAATTATTTATATTTTTTTATATCTTTAATCATCTTTGTTTTTCTTTTTGCCTATTCTACTTGAGATTAATACACTGATTTCAAATAAAACTAATAGTGGTGCTGCAAGTAATAGTTGTGATATTACATCTGGTGGTGATAATAATGAGGCTACTATAAATATTACAACAATTAAATATTTACGATATTTTCTTAAGGTAGCAGCTCTTAATAGATTGAACTTGGTAAGTAATGCTATTAAAATTGGTAGTTCGAATACTATACCAAAAGAAAGTAATATTGAGCTAATAAAACCAGTATAACTACCAAAAGAAAACTGTGGTTGTATTATTGGTGTTTGTAGTTTTACAAAAAAGTCAATTGTTATTGGTATGATTATTCTATAAGCAAAAAATCCTCCTAATAAAAATAGAAAATAACCCATAAATATTGATAGTCCCAAATATCTTTTTTCGTCTTTTTTCAAACCCGGAACTATAAATACCCATATATTCCAAAAGATTATAGGGGATGTTATAATAACACCGACAACCAGAGCTATCTTTAGATATGATAAAAATAACTCTGGAGGAGTTAGATAAATAAACTCTAATTCTCTAACTGGAGCTAATAATAATTCGATTAGTTTCTCAATATATATATAACTACCTATAGTACCAGCTATTACTACTCCCACTATAGTTAGCAAACGTTTTCTTAATTCAGCTACATGATCTATTAATGGTAATTCAATATCACTCAACTGTTTCATCCCCTATACTAAATTATTCTGCTTCTTTTTTGCTTTTTTCTTCATTTATATCTGCGCTATCTTTAATTTCATTTGCATGATCTTTAAACTGTCTAATTGCTTTACCAAATGCTTTTCCTATATCAGGAAGTTTAGATGGTCCGAAAATAACTAATGCAATTGCTAAAATTAGTATTAATTCCATTGGACCTAATTTACCAAACATCATATGCATCCTCCTTTATAAGTTTTTTAATTATAAATTATTCTCTCAGGTTTTGTATAAATAATAGGTTCGCGTCTCATAATTCTGCCAATAACTGTTATATTTGCTTTTTCAGCAATCTCTAAAGCAAGACTGCTTGGAATACTTCGTGATACTACTATAGGAAATTTAGATGTGGCTACTTTCAAAACCATATCTGATGAGATACGTCCTGAAGTAAAAATTATACAGTTAGAAAAATCTAATTTATTTAAGATTGATTGACCTACAATTTTATCAACTGCATTATGTCTACCTACATCTTCCTTAAGATCAATTAGATTATTAAAATCTGATATAGCAGCACAATGTACTCCACCTGTTTTTTTATATAAAACTGTATCTGAGAACATTTTTTTAGCTATTTTTTTAATCTTACTAAGAGAAATTTTTATTTTAGAATCCACCTTACCTAAATCTTTTAACTTATCTTCATCAAGTGCTTTTCCACAGCTACTAGCTAATACATCTTTTAATTTACCATAGGAATCATCTAACTCACCATTAACACCTACATTAATTGTATCCATATCTTCACATGCTGCTAGATAATTTATTTCATCAACTTCATTGATAATACCCTGTATATAGAGATATCCTATTGCTAATTCTTTTAAATTCTTAGGTGTACACATAAAAGTAACAATATCTTTTCCATTTACTGTTAAATCAATTGGTGTTTCTTCACATATATTAGTTTTTCCTTTTATATGATTTGGTTTGACTTTTCTCATTAGTGATCCTCCTATGGTGTTTCCTTTCTGATTACTTCTACCCATTCTGTAAGTCCAATAGCATGATCTTTTTCCATATATTCATCTGAAAAAAGATATAAAGCACCATTTGAAGCTTTAACTTCTTTAATATCTTTATATTCCTCATCTTCTTTCATCTGTTCAAGTACATTAAATAAAACATCATCTTTTAAATAAAAAGGACTTTTATTAAATACTTTAATATCGGTTGGTCTTGGATATACCTTTGAATCTTCTCTTACAGTTTTTGCTATTAATCCTTTTACATCGTTTTCTTCTATTTGAGCCATAAGTTTTGCATATTTTAAATTCATATCATTATCAGAAAAAAGATATCTGCCTTTTTTTCCACTTAAAACTCTTATGTCTTCATACTTATCATCAGTTTTAAGCATTTCAATTTTATCTTCAAACTCATTATCTGTAAGGTCAAAATCTTTATCTTTAATTTCAATTAAAGTAGTAATTTGTCCTTGAGCAGATTTATCTCTTATCATTTTTGTTATGATATCTAGAATATTTTTTTCTGTATTATTATCACCCATAGTTCACACTTCCTTATATTTTATATCGGGAACTACCTATAAATATTATAAGTAGTTCCCTATTTTACTTAATTTATAAATTTTCAGAACTAGAATCTAACTATGGTAACAAGTTCTTACTTGCTAACTCTTGTTTAACATCTGTCATACCAAGTTCATCTAATGTTTCTGCTGTTGGAGCTCCAGTTTTTGGATCCCAACCAAATTCTTCATAAAGCATTGTTCTAGCTTTTTCCATATCTTCTCTATCCATCTTGATTGTACCAGCTTCAAATGCATTTTTATCTGGATCCATTTCATATACCCAATCTACAATTCTATCATGTTCATTACGCATATCAACAGTTCCCATTTGTTTTACTGTCATAGCACGGTGTAATGTCATAATTCTTCTACCAAACTCATCAAGCTCTTCTTCATTTACTTTCATACCAGTAGCTTGTGAGAAATATTTAGCTTCAATTGTAGTATCTCCACGATAGTTTCTTGTTTTAAGAGGAGATGTAACCATTGGGAACATCCAATTACATACTGTCATTGAGTCATGAAGTGCATTTCTTACTAAACTCCATTTTGCAAAACGGGCTTTAGCACGATTCATAGGAGTATAGTTTGCTGGAACATCAATAGCATCCTCTGAACCCCAAGTTTCTGCTGCAATTTCTTTTTGCAGTTTTGTTGGCAATCCACTTCCAAGGAAGTTTTGATGTGAGTGACACATTGGATCACGATTGAATATTGTATTAATTAATGCACCAACCTGTCCATTTGATTCATTTGCATGATGAATAGGATAGCCCATACGTGACCATAGTTTATTTGTTTTATAATTCCAGTAATCATCACCTAAGTCCCAACGTTCAGCAATTTGTGCTGCGCCATCACTTATATGACTAATTTCACCTTCACGGAATGCAAGTCTTCTATAGAAGTCAACAAGAAATTCAGGATCTCCTACTTCGTAAAGATCCCAAGGAATATCATTGTATTCATCTTCAGGAAGTACTTCTTCAAAAATTCCATTGTCATATAGATATTTTAAGTCTCTTCCTAGCTGACCGTAATTAAACCATAAACCATAATCGTCAGCTAATTGAGCACCTAATGTCTTATTTAAGAAATTATCCATTTCTGATTCAGCATTTTGGTTAACATACCAGTGATTAAAATATCCCATACATGTATTTGAAACATATGGTGATACCCCATATTTCTCTAATTCTGGTACTTTAACACTTGAATGACAGCGAATTGGACATGACTGACATCCACCCATTCTAACTGTATAATCTTCAGAAATTGGACCTAAGTCTTTAATTGCCTTCATTGTTCTATATCCAATTCTATTTGTATCTTCTGGCTTACAAATACCAGTTTCTACTTCTTGGTCAGCTGCACCCCAGTAAAGTCCTTCTTGTGCAGTCCAACGACTAGAAGCATCATGAAATTCAGCCCATGGCTGTGGAGTACTTGGTACAACATGTTGATTATTTGCACCAATTATTGACATTACTGATTCATTTAGTTCTATCCAATCTTCCTTATCTGCTGCATATTTAACAGATTGAGTTCCAATAATACCTATAGCTTTAAGATTTTTAGATCCCATAATTCCACCATGTCCACCACCAGAGTGGTTTCCATTTGTCATTATTGTAGATAATGGAACCTGATTTTCACCAGCTTGTCCTATTGCAGCTACTTGAGCTTCTTTACCCATCATTGAAGATATATTAGCTGTTGTATCAAATATACCTTGCCCCCATAAACGTGAAGCACTTTCAAGGGAAACTTTATCATCTTCAATTCTTAACCATACAGGTCTTGAAGCTTTTCCTTCAATTACAATTGCATCATAACCTGCATATTTCATCTCAGGAGAAAAATGTCCTCCCATATGTGAGTCACCAATTAAATTTTGCGGATTAGCAGGTAATAATGAAGTTATGTTTGTTCTTGCAGTACATGGTGCTCCTGTACCTGATAATGGTCCAGCACCAAATACAATTATGTTTTCCTCATCAAATGGTTTGGTATTTTCATCTACTTCATCCCACATTATTTTATATCCTAATCCCATTCCACCAATATACTCTTTATATTTAACAGTATCTTCAGTAGTAATGGAACCACTAGATAAATTTACACGTAAAATCTTTCCAGCCCAACCTTGATATTTCGGCATACTTCTACCTCCTATTTTAGTTATTTTCTATTAAGTTTTCTCTTTCAATTAATGCCATTTCAACATCTTTCCAAGGTACAAAATCGATAGCTCCAGTAGGACAACCTGCAGCACATGTTGGTTCTCCTTCACAAAGTGTACATTTTGTAGATTTGCTAGTTTCAGGGTCAACAGTAGGAATATCATATGGACATGCAACTGCACATCTTCCACATCCTACACATTTTTTCTTATCAATTACCCTAGCACCTGTCTTTTCATCAACTGAAATTGCATCCATAGGACAAGCACTCATACACCTTGCAGATTCACACTGTCTACAAGTCTCACCAACAATGGTAAAGTCTCCTAGGTGGCCATCACCATATTTATAATTATATGATGGTCCATTTTTACCAAAGTTGTAATTCTGTCCAACCTTAACTCGTGAAATATAAGGGTGAGCTTTTCCATCGTTAACTGCAGTACAGTTTGTTTCACATCTTCTACAACCGGTACATTTAACAGGGTCAACTATTACTATACCATCAGCTGTTTTAATTCCCTGTGCATGAGCAGAATCAGTAAACATATTTAATATAGAAAATGATACTGCTGCACCGGCAGCTCCCTCGACACTCTTTTTGATAAATTCGCGACGAGTTGTCGGACGCTGCATAAAGTTTTTGGATTCTTCGTTCTCTTTTGTCATTAATACATACCTCCTCATTGTTTGCAAATAAAAAAAGCACTATTTATTTAAATTATTTAAAAAGTGCTTTTTTTCGAAAAGAAAGAGCAAATAAGAAACTACTAATTACCTTACCGCTACTCCTTTCCGCATTGGGAGGCATCTATGTTTCCAAAGATACCCTATCGGTCTTAATACCATTGATTGAAATATTTTCATTAGGATTATAAGACTCGGAGTATTTAGTTTTATGTGATAAATATCACTTATGTCTTATTAAAAAAATATCATAATTTAAGGTGGATTTCAAGATATTTTTCACATAATGTTGATTTTTTTACTCAAAAATCTTTTTATAGTATATATAAATGTTGTTATTACAGCGTTTATTTTAAATTAAATATTTCACTATATTTTTCATTATTATTATAATAGTCTGACAATAATTATGAAATTTCATAATTTATTGTTAAATTTTTATCATATAATCAATTTGTAATTACAAATTGTAATTACAAATAAAAAAACCTATAACCAAGAGATAAAACTCTCTTACTTATAGGTTAGATGAACCTATCTATATAATGTTATTTTTAAAAGATTAATAACTACATCTTTTTCTTATCTTCTTTTTTCTTATGATCTTTTTTCTTGTGGTCTTTTTTCTTATCTTTCATTTAAGGTCAACCCTCCTCATCAAAGCCGCAAACTTATTTATGATAAATTATGATTTCTTTATCTGTTAAATTAATAATAACATATAGTTTTGTAGTTTTATTTTAAAAAGTTTCTAAAAAATATCTTTTTAAATAGTTTAAATATCTCAGTAATAAATATACTCTATCTGAACAAGTTTTTATAATAATTATTATTAATATTATGTTTACCAGAATAAACTATAATAGCTATGAATTTCAATTATAATCTTCTTAAGAGGCTTTAATCAATCTATCAATCTATAATATGAGGATAAAGTCATATTTCATTTTATATGAAAAAGGAGTATAATTAACTTGGATAACGTAGAATTATATGAAAAGAGGTGAGTTAAATGCGTATAAGTAATTTAACTATTATTACTCTCCTCTCAATTTTGTTAGTCCTTGTGTCAGTTAATGTTTTAGCAATCGATGAAGCATTTTTTGCTAATACCTTTGGTGTTGGTGAAAATGAATTGAATTATTTTGATAAAAGAGATATTGATGATGAAGATTTAGCTACAATATTGTATCTATATTCAAATTCAAATAGAACATTAACAAAAGAAAAATTTGAATTTATCATGAGAAATGAGTATAAGTGGTCAGAATTAGCTGTGAAATTAGGTATGCCTCCTGTTATGTTTAAAGATGGTGTATTGAAATTAATGAGACCTGATACTGGTGGAGATCGTTTGGAAGCTGATATACAAAAATCTAGATTTGGAGCAAATTATATTACTGATGATGATCGTCCTTTCGGAGTTTATGATCGGATAAAATATAATAATGATAAATTTGTTTCTAATTTTAGTAATAGAAAAGCTGGCACCTCAGAAAGAATAGATATAAGCAAAAATTGGTATCGATTTAATTATAGAAGTATGTCAAGTCAAGAAATGTTGAAAATAAACAGAAATACCAACAAATATGAATATCATTATATCAATATGGATACAGGAGAAGAAGTAATGCAAAGTGGTAAGGCTGTTTCTTTAGATCCTGGTCTTTTATACACAAATTTAAAGGCTAGTGGAATGAAATTTGACGTTCACCTAGATTTCTAAAAAATTATAATAGTAAAAAGCCATCAAAAAAATGATGGCTTTTTACTTTTAAACATCTATATTTTATATTAAATAGTAAATGGATTAATTTTTCATATTATTTTCTTTTTCTTTTTTATTTAAAGCATTATTAATAGAATTTGTTAATATTTTTGTTGCCTGTTCTTCATCATCAAATCCAGATATTATTATATCTGGTGTTTCATTATAAAAATACTTAAAAAGTTCAAATGATAATATTCCAATCAAAAATGATACTATTCCTCCTATAATATTGTATACTATATATCCAATCATAAACATTAACCCTGTTATAATTCCTAATAAATAAAAAAGAGAACTGTTATGCTGATGAAGTTTCCTATCAATAAACTCTTTTATTTTAATCCATTTTTCCTTAATAGTATCACTCTCCATTTATTTTATTTTTAGTAATCTTTTAAAACTTCAGGTTCTCCAGTTCTATATTCAACATTTTTTGCATTTATTGATATATTAGCATTACCAACTGTTTCTACATTATTATAGAAAAATATTGATCCATTTGGTGCATTTAGTGTAATAGCTGGATTACCTCGAATAGCCTCCTCAAATTTAAGATATATGTTACCTCTATTACTTTTTGCATTTATCTTTACATTACCAGTAATTTTTTCCTTAAATACTAAATATATATCACCTTTATCTGAAGATAAATCAATTGAAGCATTACCACTAATCTCTTCATTATATATTTTAACTAAATCATTATTACCAACTTTTCTCTCTTCTATATTTTGATTTCCAGTTATCTTATTTTCCTCAATTTCTACATCTTCAGGATTAAAGTCACGAAAATCTATTTCTCCACCTGTAGTACCTACTAAAAATGCCATAATGAGTATGATTATAAAGATCTTTTCCATATATATTCTACCTCCCATTTTTATTTAATACTTATTAAATATTTCAATGGATAAATATAATATCCTTTAAAATATAATCATTATATATATAAATTGTAAAAATCATTAATACAAAAAACCCCTAATAGCAAGCAGAATTTATTATTTCTGTCTACCTAAAGGGGTTATAAATTTCTATACATTAATATTTGTACTTCACATTTTTGCTGTAAACACTTACATATAGATAATTATATGAACATAAAAAAATGGTAGACCATCGGGGACTCGAACCCCGAACCTACTGATTAAGAGTCAGTTGCTCTGCCGATTGAGCTAATGGTCTACTTAAAATAAATCCGTATCTATTTTAAATGTAATTATGTTTGAAATTAAAAATGGGGTGGGTAATGGGGCTTGAACCCACGGCCTCAGGAGCCACAATCCTGCGCTCTAGCCAGCTGAGCTATACCCACCATGATAAATGGTACGCCTGAGAGGATTTGAACCTCTGACCTACGGATTAGAAGTCCGTTGCTCTATCCAGACTGAGCTACAGGCGCATGTTATAATATGGAGCGGGAAACGGGACTCGAACCCGCGACCCTCAGCTTGGAAGGCTGATGCTCTAGCCAACTGAGCTACTCCCGCTCACAGTGGTTTTTTTCTTGCGACAAGTATTAGTATAACTTAAATTACCCTTATGGTCAAAATTTTTAAGTGTCGATTAGAGGTTGTTATATATCTTGAGATTAGTTTAAAGCTTAAATACTCTTAATATCTACTTTTTAATACCTTTTTCATTTTTTCTAAAGCATTTGCTCTATGACTAATTTTATTCTTTAAACTTACCGTCATTTCAGCAAAAGTTTTATCATGTTCTGGTATATAAAATAGTGGATCATATCCAAATCCTTGATCTCCTCTTCGCTTTTCTAAAATATATCCTTTACATATACCAGAAACTGTATATTCCTTTTCTTCCAATGGATCAACAACTGCAACTACTGTTCTAAAATGAGCAGTTCTTTTTCCATAAGGAACATCTTTTAATAATTCTAACAACTTATCATTATTTTCTTCATATGTAGCATTTTCGTGTGCAAATCTAGCAGAATATATTCCTGGTTTGCCATCTAAATAGTCAACCTCAAGACCAGTATCATCAGCTAAAGTTAATAACTTTGTTTTATATGCTCTATCTCTTGCTTTTTTTAAAGCATTTTCTTCTAAAGTAGATCCATCTTCAATTACTTCCTCTAAATTATCAAATTGATCTGGAGTTATAAAATTGAATTTTAACTCTTTAAAATGATCTTTAATTTCCTCTATTTTACCTTTATTTGAACTTGCAACTAATAGTTTTCTTTCCATTTATTTTAAACCTACACTTTTTTTCTGTTCTACAATTAAATCTTTTATTCCTTTTTCAGCTAAGTCTAAAAACTTATCCATTTCTTCTCTTGTGAAAGGATCTTTTTCAGCTGTGCCCTGTACTTCAATAATTTCACCATTTTCAGACATAACAATATTCATATCTACTTGTGCATTAACATCTTCTTTATAACATAGATCTAAAAGATATTCGCCATCAACAATACCAACACTTGTTGCAGCTGCAAAGCCTTTAAGTGGAGATTTATCAACCATACCTTCCTCTAACATATACTGGACAGCATCATATAATGCAACATAAGCTCCTGTAATAGAAGCAGTTCTTGTTCCACCATCAGCTTGTATAACATCACAATCAATCCATATAGTTCTTTCACCAATTTTTTCAAGATCAATAATTGCTCTAAGAGATCTACCAATTAATCTTTGTATTTCTCTTGTTCTACCACTTCGTTTTCCTTTGGCAGCTTCTCTTATACTTCTTGTCTGAGTTGACCTAGGTAACATTGAATATTCAGCGGTCAACCAGCCTTTATTTTGCCCTCTTAAAAAGTAGGGTACACTGTCTTCAACTGATACAGTGCAAATTACTTTTGTATCGCCTGTAGCCACTAATACAGAGCCCTCAGCATACTTTGTATAATCCCTTGTTATTTCTGTCTCTCTAATTTCATCATGTTTACGACCATCTACTCTGTCTTTACTCATTTTTTTCCTCCTATATTACTTCTTGTATCCTAATTTTACAGTATATATTTTATAAAGTCAAAAATATAAAAAGCCCATCTCTGGGCTTTTTATCAACTAACATATCTTATTTTAAACCAAACGTTTTACTGCTTTATGAATAGCTTCATAACCTGTACAGCGGCACAAATGACCACCTAAAGCTTCTTTTATTTCTTCATCAGTTGGATCTTTCGTTCTATCTAATAAGGATTTTATAGCCATAACAAATCCCGGTGTACAAAAACCACACTGTACTGCATCCTCTGCAGCAAAAGCATCTTTAATTTTTTCAAATTCACCAGTATCTTTTAAACCTTCAATAGTCACAACTTCTTTTCCATCTACTTCATGTGCTAAAACAATACAGCTTCTAACCGGTTCACTATTTAATAGTACTGTACAAGCTCCACATTCACCGTTTCCACAACCTTCTTTAACACCTGTTAAGTTTAATTCTTCTCTTAAAAGTTCTAAAAGACTCATCTGGTAGGGAACTTCTAATTCATAGTCCTTATTATTAATGGTAGTATTTATCTTTTTAGCCATCTATATCATCTCCAAGTTCGCCGATATCCCTGAGACATCTTTTTAATAAGCTAACGACCATCTTTTTCTTATACTCTGGGCTGGCTCTTAAACTACTTGCACGAGGTGAAACATTTTCATTTACAATTTTTTGTATTTGTTTGAAAGTTTCCTTAGTATAATTTCCTTCGTTTAAAAGTTGATCAATTTCTTTATTATTATATGGAGTTCTAGCAACTGTTCCAAAGTATGAACTATAAGTACCATCACTTTTTTTAGATAAAGCAGCATTTACTACTGCTAAATCCATACCTTCAACTCTGCTTAAACGATTATAACTACTCTTAGGATTAGTTTCTGTATTAATTACTATAGTTTTTAATAATTCATTTTCTAATTTTACTCTACCTACATCATACCAAAATTCATCTATTGGATATTCTTTTATACCATCTTGACCAACTACTTCTACTTTAGCATCTAATGCAAATATGGATACACCAAACTCTGCACCTGGAGAAGCATGAACTATATTTCCACCAATAGTTGCTCTATTTCTTATCTCATAACAGCCAAACTCACTTGCAGCTTGATATAATGCAAAAAGTTCTTCTTTAATTAGTTCACTATTTTTAATCTCAGTTATTGTTGTTAAAGCACCTATTTTAATCTTATTACCTTCTTTTTTAATCCCTTTTAACTCATCTAAATCTTTAATATCAATTAAAGTTTTTGGTGATCTTTTAGCTTCTCTTAGTTTAACTAGTAAGTCTGTACCACCAGCTATAATCTGATTTTCTTCATCTTCTTTTAATAGTTCAAATACTTCTTTTAAGTTTTTGGCTCTTTTATATTCAAAAGGTTTAAACATCAAGATCACCTTCTTTATCCATATTTAAATATATTTTTTCTCTAGTTAATGGTAGATCAAATATTTCTATACCTAAGGCATTACTGATAGCATTACCAAAGGCAGGTGTTATACCAACAGTTCCATGTTCAGCAATTCCTCTTGCACCAAATGGTCCAATTGGTTCAGGCGTTTCAAAGAAATATACATCAAACTCTGTATCATATAAATCAAGTGGAGTAGGTATCTTGTAATCTGTAAAGCTGTTATTTCTCATCTTACCTTCTTTACCATATCTTAATTCTTCATTTAGGGCTCCACCCATTTCTTGTACCATACCACCAACTATTTGGCCTCTAGCCATCTGAGGACTTATTACTTTACCAGCATCAATAGCCATCATCATATTGAGTAATTTAAGTTCTCCTGTTTCAGTATCAATTTCAACAACTACACCTTGAGCACCATAAGTATATTCAGCCGCTGCATTTCCTTGTCCTGTTTCAGGGTCTGTATAAGTTAAATCTTTAGGAACATAAGTTCCATAAGTTTGAACAGGTTCTCCTGTTACTAAACCATTTTCTGCTAAATGTCCAAAACAGATCTTATCGGTTTCTATATATTTATTTTCATCTTTTTTATAAACTACTTTTTCGCCCTGATATTCTAGGTCTTCTTTATCAACATCAAGCACTAATGCTGCATTTTCTTTCAACTTATCAATTGCTTTTTCTACTGCATCTATTACAGCTCTTCCCGCTTTCCAGGTTGTTGTACTTCCAATTGTCTGCCAACCATATGGGGAATTATCTGTACTTATATCTTCTTTTATTTTAATTTTTTCTAATGGTAATTTTAAAGCCGCAGCTGCAATTTGTTTCATAGCTGTTTTTGTACCCTGACCCATTTCAGAACCACTGGCAGATAAATCACAGGTCCCATCTTCATTAAATCTTAAAGTCGCTGAAGCTGCTGAATTTGTAGCCATTACAGGTGATTTCATTATTGCAGCAATTCCTTTGCCATATACCTTATTAGGTTTTTTATCAATTTCTATTTCATCTAATCTATTTTTTATCTTTTCATAGCAACCAACAAGGTCACCATCGCTTTCTTCAATTTCTTGACCTAAAGCATTAATTGAACCTGGTCTTAACATATTTTTTAAACGTAGTTCATGTTCATCAATTCCAAGTTCTTTTGCAATTATATGCATCTGTCTTTCTTTAGCCCAGTGAACTTCTGGATGTGAATATCCTCTAAATGCTCCTACTGGAGGAGTATTTGTATAAACTCCATAGGAATCAACTTCAAAGTTATCTATTTCATAAGGTCCAGAACTATTATGTCCACCAGCTGTAACAATATGAACTGAAGTTGAACCATAAGCACCAGAACTAAAGTAAATATTTACTTTTTCACCAATAATTTTCCCATCTTTAGTTACAGCAGTTTTTAAATCAACTTCCCCACCTCTTGCTATTAGGGAGGCATTAAATGCTTCTTCTCTGCTTAATCTTAGCTTCACATATTTGTTTGGAACAAACTTAGCAACAAAAGCAGTTAATGGTTCAATTGCAACATCTGATTTACCACCAAAACCTCCACCTAAATAACCTGACTTAACAGTTATTTTTGGAGCATCAAGTTTAAACATATCGGCAATTGCAGTTCTTACAAAAAATGGTGACTGTGTGCTTGCATACATAACCATTTCCTCATCTGAATACCATTTTGCAATTGCTCCGTGTGTTTCCATTTGAGTATGTGATCTTTGGGGATAGTCATAAGTGTTTTCAATTATCTTATCTGCTTTTTTAAAAGCTTCTTCTAAATTACCTTTACGAAGTTTATAGTGTCTAAATATATTAGAATTTTTATGATAGTTTGTATCCATATGTCTTTCATAATCTTCTTGCTTTTCATGTATTAAAGGAGCATCTTCTTTAACAGCATCTTTAGCTCTTAAAACAGCCTCAAGCGGCTTATATTCAACCTCTATTAGATCTAAAGCTTCTTTTGCTTGCCATTTATTTTCTGATAAAACTACTGCAACAGGTTCCCCGTGAAACCTTACTTTATCAACTGCAATTGGTCTATGATCACCGATATCAATATTAATAATCTCATCAGTGATATCTTGACCAGTAATAATTTTTTCTATACCCTCAACTTCTAACGCTTTTTCTAAGTTTATATTTACAATTTCTGCATGTGCGTGAGGTGAACGTAGAACTAGAGCATGTAACATACCAGGAAAAGATAAATCATCTAAAAATTCTGCTTCACCTGATACTTTTTTATCTAAATCTATTCTTTTTTCTTCTTGTGGTATATCAACCATAATTTCTCACCCTCTATATATTTTAGACTGTGATGAACTTTCAGCAATAATTTTTCCTTCTTTAATTACATATCTTCTAACTGGATGTAATCTAATAGCATCTACAGCATTATCTGTATCAAAAACAACTAAATCTGCTCTATTTCCTTCTTCAATACCATAGTCATTAATTCCTAAAATTTTTGCAGCATTATAAGTTGACATATTAAATACTTCTTCAATTTCTTCTGGCAAACTCATATGTGCTGCATGAGCTGTTATTAATCCTACTTCCATTAG
>Ga0102934_1001835_pt1 | contig 14896 bp, 11 predicted proteins | sample SalPonR2_A_D1_MG_FD_78175 | JGI IMG/M metagenome (GOLD analysis project Ga0102934, IMG submission 78175) | Salt pond soil microbial communities from South San Francisco under conditions of wetland restoration - Salt Pond MetaG R2_A_D1_MG | ecosystem: Environmental > Aquatic > Marine > Intertidal... | reverse complement strand
CCGTCAGGAAAAAGAAAAAAATAAACTCCGAACGATATTACCATCACCTTGACGATAGCCCCTCGGGGGACGATGCTACTTGCACGCTTTTCTCTGGTTTGCTTTTGCGTTGCTTACGGTCCCCCACATATGTCATGGGATATTCCCTAGACATTCTCACCAAACCATGTCCCGACATTTCTATCGAGCCCATTCTCAGCCGAGGAACATAGAGGGCCTTGCCTCGAGACCCCGGGACTTGTGTTACCACCCGCCAGGAGCACAGTCACACGTGATAGGAAAAAACGTATGCAACACAAAGCCAAAGAAGGATTTATAACACTTCGTGTCCCATCAGGCTACAGCTTGGCATTTTGATTTCTATGGGGCGGATTTCTGATGACTCTTAATGTGCAGGGAGTCGATTGCATGTCAATATTCTAGATCGAGCACTTAGCACTTCTTTCAAGGTTCCTGAGCATGCAGATTTACAAATTCATCTCCACAACAGATGAGTACATTGCAGATCTATTTGTGCCAATTCTCGTGTGCCCAAGTCTCCACCTTCCGTCCACAAAAATGTCTGAGATGTTTTCGACTGATATCAAGGGCTGCTCTGTCCGAGAAGCCCACAGCATTGTCGTACTCAACTGTTGCGCAAACTTTGCAATGATACCTAGATGGGCCCGCCTTGTGTATCACCCAGCACCTCACCCATGCACCCCGGTGTTTGCCATTCAATATCACCACTTCCTTCATCCCGCAGGGCCGCGAACCTCCCGAGCTCCCTCGACCGTTCCCAAAGCATTCGTGGAGCAAATCCACCCACAGCCCTGTCCCTCGCACTGCTTCCACTGCACGGAGATGGTACATGTCTATACGCCAGCAGCCGTCCAAGACGATTTCTTTCAAATGCGGGGCGATGGGATGGGAAGACAGCGGGCTGAGGGGGCGGTGGAGGTGCGGGTTCCGAGCAAGGGACAGGCGTTCAACCGTTCCCGGCATGTGGCGCAAAAGAAGGTGCACCGTGTCGTCAAGAAGGTTGAAGGGCTCTTCGAAGGGCACTGAGGGAGGCGTGTGGGGAGGAGAAACGCTCTGGCTACCCCGGTCGTGTCCTCCACCCGCATGATGCCCGGGCGGTGGAGGCGGGGAAGGCGTCGACACCCCAAGACTAGAGCCCTCTACTCCCTCTTGAGCCGTCGTGAGGCCAGCAAGATCGATTTCCCGCAAGACAAACCCGGACGTCGGCGGAGGCAAAAGACGCAGTGTGAATGGACGGGGTAAGATCTGAGGTCTCAACTGGGTGATGGCGTCGAGCGCGTCTTCCTCCGCCCCATTGTCTGGACCGTGCCCAAACACTACCCCGCCCAAGCCGCCCATGGTGCCCCCCGTGTCTGCATGTGGGACGTCCTCGAGTATATCCACCTCCCCCTCTTCCTCGGGGGTCGCCGGCCATACATTCCCCGGGAGAGGGGCAAGGGATGAAGGCGTCGCTGCTGGCATGCCCGGAGGGTTTCCCGTCCCCTCCTCCTCGCCCACCTCTTCGTCCCCCTCGTCGCCTTCCTCCCCGTGCTCCCCCCAGTCCTCGCTCCATCCTTCCATGCTCGCAGCAGTGGATGCCCGGGCCAAGATCGCCCGCACCTCGCGTTTTGTGCGTCCCACTTTTTTGACCTGAAGCCTGACGTTCACCGCGCCGCTCCCTTTTCTCCGCGACGCCAATGCCTGCAATTCTTCCTGCCAACCCTCCAAGGGGTCTAGCAGCATGCTCAAGGTGACTGCGAAGGTGACAGATCGGAGGCCAGAGAACATGTCCGGTCCGTTCCAAGGGCCAAATTGCCGAGGAGGGGTGCAAACTTGTCGGTTGGATGTGGCATGCGTGCGTAGCAAATCCTGTGCGGGGAAACCCACACTTTTCAATACAGGGCCCCCGAGGACTTGGCACCATTCTTTGCAGACCAAACGGCAGTCTCCTCGCAAGCGGGCAGACTTGCTTGTGATCAGGGGAATTTCCTCCCCCTCCGACAAAGGGCACAGGCAGCAATCTTTCGATTGTCCCCGCCAGTGCTTCAACGCTTCCTCGCCCATTGCAAAGCTGAAAGCGTGCAGCAGCAACGAGGCATCGAGGTAATTCATGCACGGGTTGCAGGTAGGCTCTATCAGCTTGTCTGTTGAAACATGGTAGTTTGGTTGCCTCATGCCTGCCGGTCACAATTCTCTTACGTAGCACTTAGCCCTGTGTTCAGCGACAAGAAAAAGAGCTTTTCAACGACTTTGTACGGTCTAATCGCATGGTTATTACGCCTGCGTACGCGCCCCGGTGATTTTTTGCTCCGGTTTCGTCCCTCTTCAGGGTTAGGAGAGCGGCGGCCGTGGGCGATGGAGCCGAGGGCCGGGTCAGTCGGAAAAATTGCGCGAAAACCCATGGGAAGTGCCAGTTCCCGGATTTTCCTCGAACGGGGAAAGCAAGGATTGATGGCCCGTCCACGTGCAGGCGAGTGGCCATGACCAAGTGCATGCAAGCATGTAGGAGGCCATGGATGACTCGGTAGGGGCGATTTTCGGCATCCGTTGTTATCAGCGCAAGCACTACTGTTCATGTGTCAAATTGAGAGGGCCGTTAAGCCGTCGGGGAAATTCAAAACGTGACGACACAAACCGCAAAAGCACTCTGCCTGACACCTCGTGTAGTGGGACCCCTTAATGGAGACATTATGGAGATCTTCTGAGAAATGTTGGATCTTTTACGAAAACTTCATGGTAGGATCTCTTTCGTAGGATTTAAACGCTCTACTTTACTACCATCTTTTTCCTACTTCCGAGCTTGGACGCGAACGAGATGGAAAACTGTTCTGAACCGCTTGTCGTAATATATGACGGATAGATAATGAACAATTTTTATTTTCTTTTCGGTCTGTCACTTTCGTTTATATTTATTGTAAATCAATGTCAAACCGCGTTACAGGAAGCAAACATGCGCTTTACGTTGTCGATGTCAGAAGTAGGAACGTGGTTGCTAATGGTGCTTGTGGCCTCAGCTTCGATTGAACCTCATATGCGAATGACCTTGGAAGCTACGGGAGAGCAAACGTTACCGACGTCCGAGGACATTGCAAGACAGCAGGTATGCAAGGTCTGAACTACTGGGGAGAAAGTTCTGACGGGACATTTCTCGTGTACCTCTCTTCGTGCTTGCCCCGCACCAATGTTCTGTAGCCGTTGATCCGGGCACAATCACCACATGTGCTTTAAAATGGCCTGGTCGCACCTTCTTCCTACAAGTCATTTTCATAAGAACACTCACTCCATGGATAATGCAAGGCAAAGCGCTATATCGTGGACAAGAAAGATATTCGGTTTCTGTCCGCTACCCATATCTCCTGTATGCTTTTTTTTCCTCGTAAAGAGCACGTGTCACTCTTTCGTTCAACCCCAAAAATAATTCGAATAATTTATATTCAGTTGTATGTACCTCCATCTTTTCTTTTTCTCTCGACATCAGCATGCCATGGCCGACCACCCTTTTGTGTCCATGGACGAAGCCAAGAGCATGTTTGGGCCCTCGGAGGGCCCAGGGGCAAATATTTCAAATTGGGGACAAAACTATTGTGGCAACAACATACACGTGCACCATCCGAAAACATACCAAGAAGTAGCAGGGCTGGTTAAAGCCTTAAAAGCACAAGGAGCCAAAGTTCGCGTCTTAGGAGTCATGCATTCTTGGAGTAACGTCTTTGCTGACGATGGGACGCATGTCATCTTTCTGGATAGTTTCAAGTCTATCACCCAGGACCCTAACGACTACACACGCGTCACTCTTCAGGTACGCATTTTTTTGCCTCCTTATCACGTACTTTTTGGCGCAGCAGTTCCCTTTCCTTCCTCCTTTCAGCTTAAGAATCCTCTTAATCTATACCCGCGGCCGCCTTGTATTTGACATTTCCCCCTATTTTCCTTGCCTATGATCTTTCCTCTTAGGCTGGAGTAACAAATGCAGAGCTAGCAGATTTCGCAGACAGCCCTAACAGGGGATATGGACGTTTCAGTTATTTAAAAATGAACACCCTTGTCCAGGTATGGTGTTCAGGGAACATTTGATGTTTTTTCATCGGCTCTCGCGTCATCATTGCCTAAGATGTGGCTGTGCATCCCTCTGTATGGTATTTGCTCACCCTAGCTGCATCCTTGACACTACGAACTTCTCGTACAGGCGGTCACATTTATTGGAGCGGCGCAGACAGCCTCTCACGGCAGCGGAGACGGAGGGACATGTGGGGACTTTATCGAGAGCCTGACGATGATTGATTCCTGGGGAAGTATCAGCATCTTTGACAGGCAAGAAGGAGATTACTAGAATCTTGCATTGCGGATGGGACTGGTGGTAGGAGACGTATCCTTAGATCAATAAAAGAGACGCGCATTCTCAGAGGGAAATAACGTGGCTAATTTTCCCGCCCTCAACCGTTCACGCTTAATTAATGCTTCAGGAGTCATCCAGATTTTCTCGTGTACACAGCCTGCTTGGGTATGTGCGGTATTATTCTTGACGTGACTGTTAGATTCTCACCAGAGACTACGGGGGTCACTGTAACGCAAATTAAGGTAAGAAAAGGGAGGTCGACAACGCTGACTGATAGATTGATAAAGGTAAGGATCCTATTAAAAATGGCAAGGTTTAGGGTTAGGGTTATGTTGAGTCCCACATTGATTCAGGTATTATAATAGGAAGGGGCGCTAGCAATAAGCGGATAATGCTACCCGTAGACATCACCACTGTTGAGACCATCGACATACATTTGTAGAAGTATAAAGAAATCACCCTTGTACGTCTATCTCGGTCAGGCCCCATTGAAAGACTTTTTTCCCCGCGCCTGCGAGACAAACAGCTCCTTCAATCCCCTCAAAGATTGGATAAATAGCCACGTTGGAGGTGCAATGAACTACGCCACATACAACAGTGCTATCTTATCTGGACCTTTAGACCCCAAAAAGGCGGAAATCTACACGGCAAATGAGTGAGAGGGGGGGCATGAAGTGATAGGACAGGGAGACGGGGGGGCTCCGAGATGTCTAAAACAAGATCTGACCTACCCATTTCTTTCTTATCCAGGCATTCCAATTGACCGTCATTCCAACTCTCTCTTGTCTCACGTGTAAGCGCTTCTTAAATTTTCTGAACTTACACAGCTACTGCTGGGCGCAGGGCGTGACGGAAACCCCCGGTCTGCAGGTGAAACCCGATCGTAAGGGTCTTCCTATATGGGGAACTCAGCATGAGCCTTACTATGACAAGGATTTATTCATCCCCGCGGACTACCAAAACGCTGAAGGGACCAAACTACACCGAGTGGCACTTGGGGACTGGCGCTTGAATCAGAACAGCAATTATATGCCATTCTTTGGTGGGTGCAAGCTTTTAATCCTTTACTCTTCCCCTCTTCCTGTACTTCTCTTCCGCTGTGAGCCCCACTCGAAGTTAAGGACGCCTTATAATTACTCATAACACGAGATCAACTTCCCTCCTAGGCGGACTCGTACAAAATTCCGTGTTGGTCATGCAGCCTCCCTCCTTCCAACTCAAGGCTGAGTACAATACCTCACGGGCGTCCTCGCAGCACTTCGTCCGATATATCGAGCACATAACGCATGCGAATGACTGTACGTTTTACCTCGACAGTATTCGCTACCAGAAGCAATTACTTGTGTGACTCGAGCTTGGACAAAATGGGTATAGCTATTCCATTCCATTACACAATCCTGCTACAAAGCAATTTGACTTTTTAAGATCAATGACTCAAAATAATTCAATAATCTGCTACAATTCTCATTTCCATCGTATTATGCTTGCAGACTCTTTTGCCCTGAAGGTCGACGATGATTACACCAACATCTACGACGCCTGGTGGGCCCTCATTGATATCAACAACGAGATGTTTCGAGACACCGGCAGCTATCCTATGAATCTGTAAGTCTTCATTCTACTTATTGTTATTGTATCGAAATTTCTCACTTTTTCTTTATTTAGCTGATCTCATACACATCTCTTCAGACTTGTATCGGAAGATGCCGACTGTCTTCTCGTGTCCCCTGCACGTGGAAGAAAATATTCCAATTATGTATCTCTCCTGTCCGTTCTCATCTCTTCTAGTTACGCTGCTATTCGCTGGCTTGGACATTCCGACTGTCCCCTGTCTGGAGCTTACGGACAAGAAGGCGACCGCTTTGTGCTAATTGAAGCATCTTCTGCGCATGGGACTCCTGGATGGGGGGAGTTCTGTCGACGAGTCTTGGCAAAATTCGCAACAATCAAGACCAAGAAAGACGGTTCTCTTCCCAAGCCACATTGGGGAAAAGTCAATAAGGACTGGACCCCGAACATAGCTGCATACACAAGGCAGGCTATGGGTCCTCAATTGGAGAGAGTGAAGGAGGCAGTGTTTAAGACGGACCCAACAGGCATGTTTCGTAACCAACATTTGTCCGAAGTTTTTGAACTGCCGTATTAATCAGATGGGATATGCATAGCAGAAGCAATGGGGAAAATGCGTTGGTATTGATCGAAATTTAAATTCGGGCAGGGAAGAAAAGAGAGAAGTTGTACGTAAGCAAGAATGGAGAGGAGAAGTGCCCTTTAAGAGACTTTGAAAAGTAAGTGTACTCGATGGTCTGCAGTGCTCATAACAGGATTGTCAGCTGAAAACAAGGGAAAGGGTCGGGACGGGTAGCAAAGGAATTCGAGGAGACTCACTGAAAAATTGTGGAGACTGCCTAAGCTTAAGTTCGGAAGAGGGGAAAAGAAAAGACGGATAACATTTCACCATCTTCCCGAAAATAAGCGAGGACATCCTTTAAAGAAGGATCTTAACATTGAAAAAAGCAACCAAGGGGGATTGAAATGGTTTAAGCTCTGTTCGGTAAGCGAGCAAGACATCGGTAAATGACAGGGAGTTCATTGCGCCAAAATGTGAAAGATATTTGAACCTTGTAATCTATAAGAAATCTTTTGACTAGAGAAAAGCAGAAACTTCAAATGAGTCGGGGTTAATTCAACTGTAAGGTCTTGATTTCTTTTCCCCATTGATCCCTTCCCCTAGATGGGGTATAGGATTTCGGCTTCCTCTGCTTTATTCCATGACTCCCCTGAATGTTCAGAAATGATCTCTATATTGTGATTGAAAATGTCTAGGTCGCACTTTTAATTGCATAAACGGCCATGCGGAATGAAAACGTGGAAAGATCAGATGAAAGCTTCTGTTATGTATGAGGTGAGGATGCGTTTTGGGTGGTTCCGGGGGAAAACCACGATGACAATGAAAAATGTTTCATGAAGCTTATATTTTCCTTTTTGACCCCAATCTGCCAGATTTACAACGCAGTGAGGGGAATAGGAAGACTTTATTGCTTAGGAATGCAGTATATGGGCCACTTCAAATCGTGTTGACGCGTAGGTACCTTCTTGATAAATGCGGCGGGGAAACATTATGGAGAAAGTCTCTCGTGACAAAACCGCTCATGATATTATCAAAGTCGGGAGAAGTTTCTCTTCACGTGTCGGAAATGGGATCAAACCACCTCAAATTAGCGTTAGCGAGATAGGCTTGGAAACGCGAAGAGCACAAGATACACCCTGCTGCTTGGGCGATACCCGGGGCCGGACCTTCAATTTGCTCCTCCCCATGACCGCAAAGAAGTAGTTTGTGAAATTTTTCTTCGGATTTACGATTAATTAAGCCCACTGCCCATGAAGGGAGCCTTTTTACCACTCCATCTATACCTAACATATGTTTTATCCTGCAATACTTGACACGTGATGCTCCTATCAATTTCATCAAATCCCCGCCATATCAGGAACAGTTCCTTTTATGCTTTTTATTGATGCCGCGTCCGTATCTGGAGTGGGTTGGGCAGCCTTGGCCGTCACTGCGTGCGCGATCTGGATAAGTTGGCGCTATAATTTGCACGGAAGCTTTCATCCTTACGTTTATGACAAGCGGTAGGTGTATCAATGTGAAGCCCCTTTCTGGTGAAAGTGGGGGAAAATCCGAGTTATCCAAGACCTCCCCTCCTGCCTTTTACTTTTTACTTTATTTCTGTACTATTTTCACATTCCACGTCGTATTGTAAAATGAAGCCGATGGTAATGTAGAGACAATAACATCTGCACATATCCGTTCCCTAATTTAATGGCGCTGACTTTGTGACAAGTAACCTACATATCAAGGGAGTCATACTATGCAGTCCTCGCACATGAGACACACAAATGCACACTACACAGGGAAAGGAATCACTGTATACGTTTTCTTGGTTCATGTCAGGCTCAAACTCCTCGCCTCACGGTTTCGTATCCTTTTCCTGCCTATCGCATAGCCATACTCGTCTCCCAGGCCCCGTCAATGCATGGCCGTTCGGGTTCGTGTGGACCGTGCGCGCCTGGCGGCAGCAGAATATATGGTGGATCAAGTCCAAGGAACTTTTCGAGACGCATGGCTCAACTATTGGTTTCCGTGTATTTTCGTCCTACTCCATTTTGACCCAAGATCCTGAATGCGTGCGGGCTATCGTTACGGGCTCTGCCGATCTTTTCCCGAAAGGTCATTTATACAAGCACCTGGGGCTACTGCCTGGAGGAATCTTTACAACAAACGGTCCTCGGTGGCGAAGGGATCGACGATTGCTGACGCCGCATTTTAATTTCTCGGCGGTTTCCACTTTCGTGCCCAGTTTCAACGCCCACGTCGAAGAGTTCTTGAACGCCTTGCGGCAACGCTGTCTCACACCCAGAGGTACACAAGACAAGAGCAATGATGACCGATTTGAATCCGAAGCGAGCCAAGAGAAGGCGCCAGGAGTAGTACTGGATATGGTCCAAGCCTTCAACCGCTTGACCCTGGACATTATTTTTGACGCCGGCTTCGGCCATGACTTGCACGCCGTCCGCCAAGTCCCTTGTCGCGCTGCTCCCTTGTCGGACACAGCTTTGCCATGTGCGTCTGCTGCCGCGTACAAGACTTCCCTCGATGAAATTACCGGCGACCCATCCGAAAAAGTGGAGCCCCTCCTGCATGAATCAGGGGACAAGGAGAGCGACGAAATCGCCGAAGCCCTACGAATTGCTTTCACTGAGGTCGCGCAACGCTTGACAGATCCTTTGCCCGTCCTTAAGTATTTGCCTCGGCGCTATTATCGAGCGAAGAAAGCTACGCAAGTCTTCAGACGGGTGATCGATAAGGCGGTGATGGAAAGGAGGAAACGAGGGGAGGAACAAGCGAATGAGAAGGAGCCAGGGGTCGGGGATCGGCAAGGGAATCTTTTGGATTTGATGATTGCCGTGCACGAGGAAGGCACCTGGTGCACGGATGAAATGCTCGCGCAGAGTATGACGTTCCTGATCGCTGGCCATGAAACGACCAGTGCGATGTTAACCTGGACGTTGATGGAACTGGGGGAGCGACCTGACCTGTGGCTGAAGCTGCGGGCCGAAGTGGATCGCGTCTGTGGGGTCTCTGCCCCCTCATCGCCCTGGCCTTCTCCTTCCCCTTGGTCTTCCTCCCGTATTGACGCGTCGCACGTGGACCGCATGCCCTTCCTCCGCTGCGTGCTCAAGGAATCCTTGCGCATGCACCCTCCTGTGACAATCATCTCCCGGCGGATCCTGAAAGATTTGGAGGTGGCCGGGTACTTGATCCCTAAGGGCTGGCACGTAGGTGTGTCCATTTACACACTCCACCGCTCTCCTGCCTTGTGGGAACGTCCGGATGAATTCTGGCCGGAGCGGTGGGAAGAAGGGCCTGGAGCCAGGGGAAAGGACACAGTGCGAAGGTGTTCTGTGGGAGATGGCATGGCTCACTTGGACCAAAAACATTTCGATAACGGTACCGTGCCCTCCCTACCTCACGTGCCTGTGTCTGGCGGAAAACAGGGTGGTGTGACGCTTCCCTCGTTCGACGGAAACCAAGCTCCGCCGACCCAGGATCAACGGATTTCGGAGATTGCTGAGGAAAGTCGCGAAGAGGCTGCGACGAATCCAGCAACGGGAACCAGCCGTGGGCCCCTCAAGTCTCCATTCCAATACATGCCCTTTTCCCTAGGCCCGCGGAACTGCATCGGCCAGCGCTTTGCCATGACGGAGGCAAGCATCATCCTGGCCCGTCTAGTGCGAGACTGGGATGTGACTCTTGTGGACCGGGCGGCGACCGTGCAACGTGTGGAGCTCTTGACCGTCCGGCCGGATCGACTCCTCTGCAAATTGCAACCTCGTCAGGTGTATCCACTGTCTCCGGTACGGTGTGGCGCACGGGAGTCGGCTGCCGCCTGCTCTCCGTGAGCTGGGAACAGAAGGCGCGGTGAGGAACGAAAGGATTTTTTTAAATGATACGTATAAGAAGAGAGGTGTGAATGATATTGGAGAGAAATTTGGATATTTTGTAGACATGTATACATGTAAAGAATTTATATCGAGCGAGGGAACAACCCCAAAAGGCGCATTCCAGGAACGCAAAAATCAGCCTTATGGGAATGATATTGTGCTTGCGCACTGAAGCTTTGATACTTTCAACGGGGTGATGCCACCCTTTTTTTCGTATACATTTAGAAAATACACGCCTCTCTTGAGAAAAAAAGATCACAAGCACTAATTACTGACAAACCACGGTCAGTATAGCAGGACTATCTCCCCACATCGTTGTCAAACAGCACCCTCTTTTTCTCGCGATCGTCATGGTGCCATGATGCTCAACCCGCCATCCACAAATATGACTTGCCCCGTGACACTCTTGGCGGCATCGCTCGCGAGGAAAACCGCCGCCCCTCCCACATCTTCCAAGTCCGCATTTCGTCTCAAAGGTGCACTGGCTGCTGCAGCTCTGCACATGTCGTTGAAACCTGGAATGCCCCGGGCGGAGAGGGTGGCCACAGGACCCACACTCAAAGCGTTCACACGAATCTGGTGGGGAGGAGGACCTAATTCAGCCGCCAAGAGACGCACCGAAGCTTCCAGAGAGGCTTTGGCGGGGCCCATCACCTTGTAGGGGGGTATGGCACGTTGTGCCCCTAGATAGGAAAGGGTGAGGATGCTGCTGTTCCTTGTTCCTCTCGTAGACGCACCCTGCGTGCCTGCAGTGTGGCTGTGCCGATGAGCAAGGAGCGGGAGAGCTTCCCGAGCAAGTGTCACCAAAGAGTGAGCGCTGACAAGGTGTGCTTGCGCGAAGGCCTCGGCCGTCGTCTCTGTGAAAGCATTTTGCATGGCTGGTGGAGACGCTTGAGCTACAGCATGGAGCACAACATCAAGTTTGCCTCCAAAGCGCTCGGAAACTTTGGCCATCATCGTTTTCAGGCTTTCCTGGTCCATGATGTCGCATGTCACGCTATATTTTTCACTTTCCTGACCTCCTGCTTCTGGCCACGATGATGCAAGAAGCTTCTGAACGGAGGACTCAAATCGAGGAAGGGAGCTGACCATGACCTCAGCCCCCGCTGCACGCCATGCCTGTGCGCAAGCCCACGCCAAGGAACGATGATTGGCGAGACCAACGACAAGACAACGTTTGCCGGAGAGCATACTTGTGAAAGGGCCCTGCGAGAAGCTAGTATCTCCCAGTCATCCCCCTCTCAGCCGTCTGCTGCCACAGCTGTTGCCCCGAGCATGTCGAATATAAAATGACTCTAGACGTGCCTTGGCAGCTGTCGCATCCGCCTTCAATGAAAGTTGCTGTGAGTGGTAAGCGAAGGGAGACAGGTGGTGGTGGACAAGGAAGAGAAGGTATTTTATTTTCCTATGTTGCGTCAGCAAGAAAGTTCAACAGCGAAAAATGGCGAGGACGCAAGCACTTCACTTTCCTGACCGCCTGCCCGAGAAAAGCTCCCGATGGCCACCAAAAACACTCAACCCGGACCGCTCACATCACACGCAATGCTCTTTGACAGCGTTATATGCTCCGTCACCTCGTCCGACGTACGTCTTCAATCCGGGCGGCATTTCCTCCTGATTCCTGGCAAGCGTTCACCGCTTGCCTCCCTCGCACCTCGAGGTTCATGGTTGGTCAACTTGACGCAGTTGCCGCTTCTGCGGCCCTGCATCCCATTCATCCTCCCAACCATTCCCGAGGACTTACAACGGGAACAACACTTACGGGAAATGCGGCTTCAAACATCCACGCGGCTTCAGCGGAAAGTGCCAGTGAATTTCTTGACGATCCTGGCTTGCTCAGGGACGAGGCGTACGTGAATGGGAAGTGGGTGAAAGCCAAGGGAGGAAAGACATACGAGGTTACAGATCCTGCCACTCACGTCGTCATTGCAAGAGTCCCCTCAATGGGTGCAGCGGATACACGAGGGGCCATTGAAGCGGCGGCCGCCGCATGGGAAGGATGGAAACAGAAGACCCCCAAGCAACGGGGAGACGTGCTTCGACGGTGGTACGATTTGATTCAGCACCACACCATGGACCTGGCGAAGATATTGACGCTGGAGAACGGAAAGCCTTTGGCGGAGTCGCGGGGGGAGGTGGGCTACGGGGCCAGTTTTGTGGAGTTTTATGCCGAAGAAGCGAAGCGCACGTACGGGGAGGTGATCCCTTCGCCCACCCCGGGTCGCCGCCTGGTCACCATCAAGCAACCTGTGGGTGTAGCTGCCCTGATCACTCCTTGGAACTTTCCCATCGCCATGATCACGCGCAAAGCCGCCCCTGCGCTGGCGGCAGGCTGCCCCGTGGTGATCAAGCCAGCCGAGGACACCCCGCTCTCCGCCCTGGCCCTTGCGGAGCTGGCAGAACGTGCGGGGGTGCCTCCCGGGATCCTTAACGTGCTCACTTGCCCCCGGGAACACGCGGCCGAAGTGGGTCTGGAACTCAGCACCAGCCTGAACGTGCGGAAGCTCTCCTTTACGGGTTCCACCAAGGTGGGGAAAATCCTGATGCGGGACTCTGCCTCCACCGTGAAAAAATTGTCCTTGGAACTGGGTGGCAATGCTCCTTTGATCGTCTTTGACGATGCGGACATCGAAAATGCCATCAATGGCGTCCTGGCCGCCAAATTTCGAAATGCGGGCCAGACCTGCGTGTCCCCCAACCGGCTTCTGGTGCAATCCAGGATCTACGACGAATTCGTAAGCACCCTCGCAGAAAAAGTCGCCAATCTCCAAGTCGGGCACGGTCTTCAACCAGGGGTGCAGGTAAGCCATTTTCTTAAAAGATTAAATCTCGCCTCGCTTTTTCACTCTTGTCGCTTTGGAAAGCAGTCCCCTCGCCGGTGTCATGGAGGCATGCAACCTCTCGGACTGTGGAATCGTTTGGCCATGAATATATTACACATGTATCCTGTGTATATTCTTGGGAGCTCAAAAGACGAATGCTTATCACCGAGGGGGCTTGGCTCACGTCGCGGGTAATTCCTCCCCTCCTTCCCCTTCCCCCCCCCCTAGATCGGTCCCCTAATCAATCCAGGCGGCTTGGAGAAAGTGCAGCGTCATGTGCACAACGCGGTCAAGAAAGGAGCACAGGTGGTGACGGGAGGCGACCTTCACGCGCTGGGCGGCACGTTCTTTGAACCCACCGTCCTCGGAGATTGCCGGCCGGACATGTTGGTATTCACCGAAGAAACCTTCGGTCCTGTCTGCTCGGTGTTTAAATTTCAGGCGGAAGCGGAAGCGATCGAGATGGCGAATGCCACGCCCTTCGGCTTAGCCGCCTATGTGTTCGCGGGAGACGTGGGCAAAGGATGGAGGGTCGCCGAGGCGATCGAGGCAGGTATGGTGGGTGTGAATGAGGGAATGATCTCCACTGCAGTCGCCCCCTTTGGAGGAGTCAAGGAGAGCGGCGTAGGGAGGGAGGGGGCTAAGGTGGGAATCGACGAGTACCTGGAGACTAAGTACCTGTGCCTAGGAAGTTTTCGGTAGGAAAAGCAGAAGGCAGATGGGGGGAAAAGTCGACGCGAATTTCCGGACAGAAATGGGGCAGGAGGCGATAAAATAGACGAAAAGATTCGGAGAACAAACAAGTCATGCTGTATCTTCCTTCCAAGAATCTATGGTGCTTGTGAAATGAGGAGTCGGCTTTAATTCTGGTTGCGACTCTTTTGCCCGTCTTGGATTTACAGAGACAATTTGTAACGGGTTCCCTCCTTTCCCTCATTTCCTCCTAGAACGCTCCGCGCCTACTCAAACCTTGATGGCTGACATGTCACATTCCAATGTCCTGACATCCCAAATTTCTTCCCCTATCCCATTCGCAAATTATCGCTCGTTTTCTCTTCCGCCCAACCTCTCTGGAGCGTGCTCGAGTCCTAGATCGTCATCACATCGGTATAAGAGGATTTGGAGGCGGCGGGTGCCCCAGAGGTCGCTCTCTCCTCCTCCCGTCCGCTCCCCCCCATCCCGTCTCCCTCCCTCATCTCCAGACCCGAGGGAGCCACGGATGGATTGCTGGGGCTTCCTTCTATCCCCGGCATCACATCGTCTCCCTCCCTTAGCCCCTCATCCTTCCCTTGGGCACCGCCCCCACCTCCATCACTGTCCACGGGCAAAGGGGTGATAGCCGTCATGACCATGTCCCTGTCCCCCCCCTTGGGACCAGAGTCGCTCATCCGGGAGTCGATGGACACGTCAAAGGACCCTCGTTTCCCATGCGCGCCCAGGGGACTGCTCCCTTTACACGCCCGCTTCCGATGCCGCTGCAGGTTGGCCATGGTCCCCAGCACACTCCCACAGTCCTCGCACGGGAACTTTCGTTTCATCCCGGCCTCCTGGTCGTCTTTTCCGGCGCCCGCACTGCCCTCAAGACCCAACGTGCTGCTGCTCCCGCCCCCTCTGGTCGAAGACAGACCTAGAGGGGCTGGCGGAGGGAAATGTGCCAAGTAGGCGAAGCTATCACCTCCACTGCCTCCCTCCCCATGCCCGCCGCCCACAGAGAGACCTTCACTTCCCATGG
>Ga0102934_1001834_pt1 | contig 14904 bp, 11 predicted proteins | sample SalPonR2_A_D1_MG_FD_78175 | JGI IMG/M metagenome (GOLD analysis project Ga0102934, IMG submission 78175) | Salt pond soil microbial communities from South San Francisco under conditions of wetland restoration - Salt Pond MetaG R2_A_D1_MG | ecosystem: Environmental > Aquatic > Marine > Intertidal... | reverse complement strand
TTTTTTAAAACCAAAGACTAGTATTGCGTCTTGTTTTATTCTATTTGACGATTGTCCACGTGGGGCTTTTACCCCCCGGCTCCAAATAGCATATTTGGAGAGCTCGCTAGAATTCGCAAGGCGGCCCATCTCCTGGTTCCCCGGCAACAAATTGACACGGAATTTTACTTCAGCTCTTAGTTCTAGCATAGTGGTATTTTTCTTTGCGGGGGCAAAATATCGGGCTTACAGGAGCGTGTATGTAGTCCTTTTCCTTTCCCTGTTCTCATGCAGTGCACGTTGTCTCTCCCACCCCGTTTTTTTTTTTAAAGAATTTTATTTCTTGCGGTAAAAATCAAAGGTCACTCCCCTGGGAGTGAGAGTGGAGAGTTTCACGGTCCTGCCACCCGTCCAAACGGAGCGGTAACGCTGTTCTGTTGCCAGCCTGACGCGGTGCCCGTCGCTTTAACATGGAAGACATCTCTCCTTCCGGGAAGACGCCCAACCATGATTTGAACGCTGGAAGGATGAATTTCCCCGTGTTCACACTCTCTGAAACAGATCCCCTTGACTTCACGCTGCACCAGACACTTGTGCTGACAGTTAGGCGTCGCCCTAACCAGCGATCACTGGCCCGGACCCCATCTATTAGAAAGCACGCCATAAGCGACGAGTGACAACAAGTTGACGGCCACAGGCAAGTTCTTCTCCCAAAAAATAAGCACGACAATGTGTTGCAAATAGAGAGAAAATTTGCCCTAGCTTACACAACGAGCGTATTTTTTAAGTGAGCATTTTCTTTTTTTGGAGTGAATTAAAATTTGCCAGGAAAGGGACGAGAAAAGAGCGGGCGTCCAATGCTTAATCATGTACCCGCCACCTTGAAACATACAATGTGGCATTCCATCCCCCGAGTTGCATGGTACACCAGTTTTCTCCAATAGTGCCATTCCGTCTCGTCAAATCGTATTTCGATTCCCTACTGCTCGCTATCAGCTTTCTTTACCATTTCTGTCATAGCGGCGTCAGCTTCCCCCTTGGCACGGATGTACCCTGCCATTGCGATTGTCTTCAAATCTCCTTGTAAGTATACACCGCTCGCATCCACGTTCGCCACGTTGACCTGTGGGTAGCACCGTGTCCCGAATGATAAAAGGATTTTTTTGTCAGAGCGCGAACCGATAGATCCCCACTATACTGCAGCCGACCTCCCATCGAATCAGTACCAGCTGCTTGGTACGAGGCCTTTCTATTCAACCCCCCCCCATCGCACCTGCACCGCAGCGTGGTCTTTGGAGTGGATTACGCGATTCGTCCAGGAGCTGCACATGAAGTTGGGGAGGGAGGTGGAGGGTATGTAAACATGTTCTCTCTTCGTTCGAATCCATCAAAGCTAATGCATGAGCTTACTACAAGCGAAAGTCACGCATTTGTAGTCAGACCCAACTCAATTTACATTCTCTACCCTGAAGGACAATCGATACCCTTGCTTCTCATTTCTCTCGCTTCTCGTCCCACGTACCATTTTCGGGGAATGTAGAGGTCCACATTTTGACCTGCCTCGTTTTGCATGTCTCAAATGATTATACAATAAATGTGAAGTTGGTGTCTGTGTGCGTGGATGGTGGAGAGCTCAAAGATGAGACTATCTGTGGCGAAGGCTCGAAGAAGAAGGGAGGAACGAATGGATGCCAATCCCACCCTCCCTTCCCGTCGTCGCGCATCGCTCTCCCGCGTCTCTACTGACTACATTGCTGCCATCACGTAATATGCCCTCATTCTGCTCGAAACGAATGATTAGAACGCCGCCTGCGGCATGAAAGGAAGAGCATTAAGCAGAGGCCGTTCGAGCGCTCCTCGCCATCCGCGAGCCGCCCGTTCCCCCCCCCCGCTTAGTCTCGGCCCATATCCCCCTCCCCCACGGCTCTGACACCATTCTGACCATTGTAAAAGCCGGCAAGCGAAAGCAGCTTGCGGGCGGTATCATCTGGAAACATCATACAAGTTGCTTTTCACATTCTATGCTTTGTGTGGGGTTCTTTGGGACTTCAAATTATTGCTTTCGTTTAATTCTAGGATTGTTTAAGGACAGAGACGTGGTCTCTCCGGCGCTTCTCGTGCCGCTCTACACCAGTTATATGTTTTAGAGGGAAAAGAACGTTACCTTCTCGTCCAATCAATAAGTGGTATCACACTTTTTTTGTTGCTACGCACTCATGTATCCTTGTTTCACGAGGCAACCTCCTCCCTCAAGCAAGTAAATCCTCAGAACTTAATAGCTTCGTCCCCATAAAACCCAACAGGTGGCCTCCTTTCCACTCACAAAGCACTTTGTCCCAGGGGGAAGGTCTGGTTGATCAAACGGGATGCATAGAGTCTTGGCCGCGGCCGACGTGGCGGTCCGAGCGTCCTCACTTTCACCCGCCAAGGCCTCCTCCCGGCTTCTCCGCTTTACCTCCTCCTCCCATTCCGTCTCGTTAACGAAGGGCGTCAAAATCACACACTTTTCCTCCAAGGCAGGCACAAAATCTTTCCACTCCCACACTTTGACCAGCTTCTTGTCCCGCTCCGCCTTGCACTTGGTGAATAAATTGGCCTGTATCTCCTCTAATACATGCAGGACGGTGTGCACCACGGCTTCGGCCGCTAAGTCCACCTTTAGACCCGAGTCTCGGCGTACCATCCTCGCCGTCCCCTTGTCCAGGTCCATGGGCCCCACCTCCAGCCGGAGAGGCACGCCCTTCTGCTCCCAGTGGTTGTATTTCCATCCAGGCGTGTAGTTGTCCCTATGGTCCAGGTGCACACGGATCTTGGCCGCCTTCAGGTCCGTGGTGATTCGCTCCGCATAGCTTTGCAATGCCGCCTTGTTCTCGACAGACAAGCTGGCTTTGACGATGGGGATGACCACCACCTGCTTGGGCGCGACGCGGGGAGGGAGGACGAGGCCCTTGTCGTCCCCGTGCGCCATGATCATCACGCCGATGCTGCGGGTCGTCAGCCCCCAAGACGTCTGCCAGGGCACCGCGTGGCCCCCCGCCTTGTCCTCGTATTGGATCTCGAACATTTTACCGAAATTCTGGCCCAGGTTGTGCGACGTCGCCCCTTGGACGGAGCGGCCCGAGCCATGGATGTAGGCCTCCACGGTCGTTGTAATGTCCCCGCCCGGGAAGCGCTCCATCTCCGTTTTTCGGCCCTGGATGACGGGCACGGCCAAGAGCTCCTCGTAGACCTTCTTGTACAGGTCGAGGATATCCATGACCATCTTTTGAGACTCCTCGAACGTGGCATGGGCAGTGTGCCCCTCCTGCCACAGGAACTCTCGGCTTCTCAGGAAGGGCGTCGGGTCCTTGAACTCCCACCGAACCACGTTGCTCCACTGGTTCAGACACAAGGGCAGGTCCCGGTGGGAGCGGATCCATTTCTTAAAAAGCGGATACATGATCGTTTCACTGGTCGGGCGAATGGCAATGGGCTCGGCAAGGTCCGAGTCTCCAGATTTCGTTACCCAGGCCACTTCGGGCGCGAAGCCTTCGATGTGGTCCTTCTCGCGCTCCAGGACGGACTTGGGGACAAACAAGGGAAAGTACGAATTTTCAACACCCAGTTCTTTGATCTCGGCGTCGAGCCAGCGCTGGATGGACTCCCAAATGCTGTAGGCCCAGGGCCGGAGGATGTAACAACCGGAGATATCGTAGTAGTCAATCATTTCGCTATACGTGATCACCCGCGTGTACCATAAGGCAAAATTGTCTTTCTTGCTCACGTCGATGCCCAGCAAGGTCTGTCCAGGTGTAGAAGCTGATGCCTTGGCCACTGCTGTGCTTTTGTCACCACCATTTTTGGAGTCGCTGCGATTCTTCTCCTTGGGCGGGGCGGGTCCGGGCGGTGGGGCAACTGGCACCGAGTCAAAGTCCAGTATCGTGGGCTCGTGACCGGCGGCATGGACGAATTGAAGCAAGGCAGCTGTGGGAATAGCAACTGTACGATCGTTGCGAAGCGGATGCAGATTGACAATCGGTTGTTCCATGAGAGCCTTATCCATAGCCAGGGTCACTGCGTTCCCGGTGTCGTTCAGCACCGCCAAGGCGCTCACGGCGCCTCGTTTCACCTTCAGCAGACCCTCAAGGGCCTCCTCGTCCGCGAAGCGTAGATTGGCCTTGCCCCCCAGCTTGAGAAGCTTGGCAATGGTTTTGGTGTCTGTAGGGCGATCGTGCAAGACCGTGATGAGGAAAGTTCCAATCTTCTTGTCTCGAAGGAGCAAATTTTTCGTCAAGACACCGGGCAAGTGTCCGAGATGCTCTGCCTGCTTGTCGATGGTCGCCGTCTCTGGGTGGCTGTAGAGCTTGAAGGACACGCCCAACTCCTTCAGCTTGCCCAAGGAGGCATTCTCGCCCACCTCGACGCTTGCTTCTATTTCCTTAGCGAGCTCCTTATCGTCCAGACTGAGACTGGCCACGGCCGCGTCGGTCATTATTTCCTGCCCTGCAATGTAAGTCATCACAACATCATGAGCGAGGAAAGTTTGTGAAAGGAAAAGAAAATGAGTACGGTCTGATAGGGATGCTCAACCATTTGCCATCCACACATCGATCATGCGGGGCAGGTCGTCTCCTCGCCTGGTATGATACTCCTATAATCCAACATTTCTCATCCGCGCGGGCACCCAACGGTGCAGCATGTCGTGTCAGAGGAATTTGAAACAAAGCATAAGATTAGCTCCGTCCTTTTTGAGGGGGGTGGACCGGGAATAACTAAATAACATCGTAATTTGTTTTGTCCGAGTGCAGGCTTGCAGCAATTCGTTCTCGGCGAGGGCGAGGACAGGAAGAGGGGGGCAGCGGAGTGGGATAAAATATGACCGCTTGCCAACTCCTTGTCATTGTTCTCAACCATGCAATGCACGACGATTCGTGCTCAAGTCGTAAGTCGGATTATACAGGTGCTGTTGCATGACTGAGCTAGGCTGAAATAAAAGCGGGCAAGGGGCACGCCCCGGGAGTTCAAAACCCTGGAGATACGCGAGTGAATATGAAGTTGCTGCTTCGGAGTCCCCGCACGCGCTTTCCCAGGTGCCCGTGCGTTGTGTGGGAAAATATATGGACTTGCTTGCTGTGATTGGTTGCGATGATGGTGATGGGCTGAAGAGCCTTGTCGACACGTTGTCCCGTTCTTGTTTGTCGTTGCAGATGACGGAAGAGAACAAGAAGCGGGGAGAAAGAAGCGAGAACACATTCGTTTGCTCATTTTTTGGGTCCTTCCCTCGCCACTTACTCCACAGAAAATCCCAGCAAAACGCCAAGAAATGCTCGCGTCTCGTACACTGCTGCGGGCAGCACTGCGGGGTGTACGACCCACGCCCGTCGTCGTGACGCACGCAAGTCGCACCTTCGCAGCGGCTGCATCCTCGTACGATTTGGTTGTCGTGGGAGGGGGGCCCGGGGGCTACGTCGCGGCCATCAAAGGCGCGCAACTGGGAATGAAGACAGCTTGCGTGGAAGTCCGTGGTGCACTGGGCGGGACTTGCCTGAATGTGGGGTGCATCCCGTCCAAGGCGTTGTTGCACTCGTCGCATCTCTTCGAGCAGGCCAACCATGACTTCAAGAAACACGGGATTAAAATCAATGGCACCGTGGAAGTAGACTTGAAGACCATGATGGGAGGAAAGGATAAGGCAGTGCGGCAGCTTACGGGTGGTATCGAGTATTTGTTCAAGAAGAACGGTGTGGACTATGTGAAGGGCTTCGGAAAAGTGGCGGGCCCACACAACGTGCACGTAAAGCTGAACGCAGGCGGGGAAAGCGACCTGGAAACCAAGAATATCCTCATCGCCACGGGTTCCGAGGTGACCCCTCTGCCTACCTGTCCCGTGGACAACGAGAAAGGCCGCATCGTCGACTCGACCGGCGCCCTGGTGTTGAAAACCGTCCCCAAGACGATGGCGGTGATCGGAGGGGGTGTCATCGGCTTGGAAATGGGCTCGGTCTGGCGTCGTCTCGGCAGCAAGGTTACGGTCATCGAGTTCCTGGATCGAATTTGCCCCTCCTTGGACCAGGAGGTCGGGCAGGCTTTCCAGAAAATTCTGGCGAAGCAAGGCATTCAATTCAAACTTGGCACGAAAGTGGTGGGCTCCACCGTCAAGGAGGATGGCGTCAGCCTCAGCCTGGAGCCGGCGGCAGGCGGCGCGGCCGAGAATTTCGACGCGGAGGTAGTGCTGGTGGCCATTGGTCGCCGGCCCTTCACCCGCAACATTGGCTTGGAGGAGCAGGGCATCGCCTTGGACAAGGCGGGCCGAGTCACCGTAGACGCGCACTTCCGAACCTCGGTACCTTCCATCCACGCGATCGGAGACGCGATCGTGGGGCCCATGCTGGCCCACAAGGCGGAGGAGGAGGGAATCGCGGCGGTGGAGATGATGCAAGGCTTGGCTGGCCATGTGAACTACGACGCTGTTCCCGGCGTGATATACACTCATCCTGAAGTCGCCGCCGCAGGAAAGACGGAGGAGGAATTGAAGGCCATGGGCGTGGAATACAACAAAGGCACCTTCCCTTTCTCCGCCAACTCGCGCGCAAGAGCGGTGGGCGAGGCGGACGGATTGGTGAAGATTTTGTCCGATAAAACGACGGATAGAATTTTAGGAATCCACATTATTGGCTCGAATGCCGGGGAGATGATTGCCGAGGGTGTGCTGGGCATGGAGTACGGTGCCTCCAGCGAGGACATTGCCCGCACCTGTCACGCGCACCCGACGTTGTCGGAGGCGTTTAAGGAGGCATGTATGGCAACGTCCTCAAAGGCAATTCACTTCTAAGTTTGCATGCACTTAGCTATGTGTGTACACATGAAGTAGGGTGAGAAGTCTAGGAAGAAGGTTGGGGAGGTCCTTGCCGGGAAAAAACTCAAAGCGCAGGTACAGAGTTTGCACAGCTGATATGTACGCTGCATATTGTCGATGAATATAAACGTACAACACGAAGAAGGAAGGAAACGAGACGAGCAGAAAGTAAGGTCTTTCATGGTTATATGGGCCACAGCTCTCGCTCCTTGATCCGTAAGGATTTCGGCGCCAGAGTCTTGATCCAAGATTGCGGCCTGGTTAAAGTACTCATTGTCCATTAACGAAACCAATGCACTTGATTACCTCACGTTTGTGCATAACGTTACAGATCACCCTCCGGGTGTCTCGTTGTCGTGTCGCAGCGCCTACCTGTCGGGACGGACTGACACACCGGCGTTGCTGTCTGTTGAGGAGCAGGCGAGGAAACGCCTGCCTTTCTGTGCCCCTTAGGGAGGAGAGGAGGGATGGAGTCGACCCGTGCGAAGATAGAAAGGCTCTGATAATCACGTCTACGCATAGAATTGCCTCTTGCATGTTTTCAACGCCTTGAGCGAACCAAGACAAGGGGGAAAAAGACGAACGCACAACACGACTGTCTCTTGCGGACAAGCACCTGACAAGTCGTCAACAACATGTCTGGCACAACCACTAGCAGCAACAACCTTGCGGGAACAGGAGGCCTGGGGCCCTGGATGCTAAATGTGCGGCTGGACCGGCCCGTGGAAGGTTGCCTGATAAGTCCCCATGCATACTTGTACCAGAAGGGAGAGAAGGGGCAACAGCGAGACAAGGAGCGGTTTAACTACCGCTATCGATGGCTGCGAGGACCCGAGCGTCCAGTGTGTGCCAACACTGCTTGTCCTAGAGCGCAGTCTTTCAATCCCATTCAATGGAGTAAGTTCGCCCGGAAGGGCTGCTCCTTCCTGATTCAATGCGTCGTGTGCGCCAAATTGAGGTTACCTCGCCATCATAGTGTCTTTTGCACGCTGCAATGCTTTCAAGACGCATGGAAGAACCACAAACGCATTCATCAGATGGGCAGAACGCGGAGCGCGAACAGCGGCGCGGATGGCGTGCCCGACGCGTCCACGGACCCGCTGCAGGACGGAGAGGAGGAGACCCCGCCCCCCCCTCCTCTCGACTACCTCACTGCAGACACGAGCGAGGACGACTGGCAGGAGGTGGGCTCGGAGAGAACCTACTGTCCTCAACTCTCTGACATCGGGAGGTGTCTGAAGCTGGAAATCCGGGTCCTGAACCCCGATGGCTCCTTGTTCTTCGGGCCCCGCCTGACCGAGACAGAGCCCGTCTTGTCCGCCCCCCCACCCCCACCCCAACGGCCCTTGATGCAGGTGAAGAACTTGGCAGCTGCCGCTGCAGGGCTGAAGTTTCGGATCGCGACGTACAATATTTTGGCGGAGATCTACGCCACGCAAACTATGTACCCATACTGCGACCATTGGACTCTGAATTGGAACTACCGCAAGGTGAATCTTTTGAGGGAGATGCGCGAGGTGGCAGCGGACGTGTTGTTCCTGCAGGAGGTGCAAGCGGACCACTACGAGCAAGACATTCTACCGGAGCTCTCGGAGGAGGGCTATGACGGTCTCTACAAGCATAAGACCCGGGAGAGCATGGGGGCGTCGGGCAAAGTGGACGGTTGTGCCATTCTCTGGCGGCGCGGAAAGTTCCGCTTGGCCGGTAAGGAGAGCAAGAAGGGGGGATGTGCAGATATGATGATGGCTGGGTGAATAGAAGCTCAGGAATCGGGAGGGGGGGCGGGAGAGGGGAGCGGGTGCTTTTGTCTCGAGTTGGCGGTCGGGAGGGGAGGGCATGAGACCCTGTGGCAAGAGCATTCTCTGCTGACTCCCTCCTCCCCGGACCGCTTCCTTTCCTTATACCCCTTCACTCTCCCGCCCCGGGTGCTTGCAGAAAAATACCTGATGGAATTCAACGACTGCGCCCGCAGGCAGGCCTCGGAGCTGGGGCTGAGCCACGACCAGAAGCACACCTTCCTGACCCGAGTGCTCAAGGACAACGTCGCCCAGGCGGTGGTGCTGGAGGTGCTGGGACGGCCCCGCGGGGGTCGACACGGCGGAAACATGGTCTGCATGGCGAACACGCACCTGTACTCGCACCCAGAGTTCCCAGACGTGAAGCTCTGGCAGTGCCACCAACTCCTCCAGTGGCTGGAGGGCCTGACCCTCCCCAGTAACATGCCCCTCGTCCTCTGCGGGGACTTCAACTCGGAGCCCTCGTCCGCCGTCTACGAGCTGGTCTCGGCGCAGGTGGTGGGGGCGGACCATCCGGATATGCAGCTCCTCCAACAGCAAGCCTCCGCCAGCAGCACCGAGGCGACAGAACTGGTGCGCTCAGTCCTTCTTTCCGAGCAGCACCACCAAGTGGCCCATTCGCTGCTTCTCAAATCCGCCTACGCGACTCTGCTGGGTGAGGAGCCGCGGTTCACGAACTACACCGTCGGCTACGTGGGTGTGCTTGACTATATCTGGTTCAGCGGCATGCACTGGCGGCCTCTGACGGTCGCCCCTATCCCCGACGAGCAGGACTTGGCTTGCACAGGAGAGGCGCTTCCCAACGCCCTCTATCCTTCCGACCACCTCATGTTGTTTTCTGACCTGCAATTCGCCGTGGGCGGGGGCGGGGGCGGCGGCGGCGGCGGAGGACTGGGTGGGGGATTGATGGGAGAGCTTCGAAAGGCGATGCCCGGCCTAGGGGGGGGCCTCGGAGGCTACGGGACACCCACCAAGCAGCAGCAACAGCAGCTGACGTCATCGCCCTCTTTGACCCGGAAGGGAGTCCGATAGTCTTGGGGGATATGGGGGGAGAGGCGCCACGGAGATGCGTGATAGAGCTTGAGCATGGAGATGGTGAGCTTTGCCGGGCCGGGGGGGGCATTGACCCCCGTGATATCAGAGGCAAGGATCAAGGGGAGGACGGGTTCTTTTTGTGGATAAAAGGTTGAAGGGGAGGACGGCTCGCAACCGAGCCCGGCGACGGGCCTCTGTGCGAGCAAGTAAAAGGTAGCCAACGGCAAATGAGCCTTCGCTGCAGACTACGAAAGGCGCTAGGGTGGAGTAAGTAAAGGGAGATGATGATCATTGCTTCCGTGCCGCATATCTGGGGGACTTGACGTAGGACAATTGAAATGTGCGGGTGTCCAGAAATCTCTCGGACAGGGACCTGAGGAAGTGCGAGCTGGAGACTGGTAGAGCGGAAAGAGTGGGTCGGAAAAATTACAGGGACAGAGTCTGTCGGTATGGCGTGAAATGGAGAGATTATTCGAACCAGGCGTCCCACGAATACCTAAATGAGACGGCGAAAGAAAATGCGAGCTTGATGCGTCCTTTTTGAGATGCTTCCTGTTTTTTTGGTCCTAGCTCTTTTGTACTGCTCTTCGAGCTAAACTGCGGAAAAAGCTGGTGAGGTGGTGACACCATCCAGACGAAGAAGCGGCAATCCAGGGGCCCTCGACGGGTGCCAACCGCAGCTCTGCGTGGCGTCAAGTCTTGGCTCCTGGTGGCACCTCAAGGGAGCAGGCGGGGGAAGATTTCGAGTTGTTCGAAGAGGAAGGAGATACTGACCACGACATGAAGTTGCAGCCAGAGGAATTGACCGACATTTTATGTCTTCGGACAAACTTAGGACCCTTGTCTCAAGCCTGCTTGCTCAGTGCGTTCCGATGGATGACTACAAGCGCGTGAGGGTCACTCTTTGGCCTTTTCGCAACGTAGACAAGGGGGGGACATGGGCCGCCCTCCCGAGAGCGGACGAGAAACAGCGAAAATACCTATCGCCTCTCACAGACCTCTCCATAAAGAGTGGTCTCAAGAACGAAAGTCTCGACGACCATTCTATGCACTGGGCAACTATTTTATGTTCATATCAAGAGGGGAAGAAGACGTGTGTCATTTGTCCCAGGAGCACGTGTTTATGCGGTGTTCTTCGTCTACTGCCCTCCCCATCCCCACGGAGACCTGGCACTCCCCTCAACCTCTTCCTGCTAACCAGCAGGTTAATGTCACTGGCTCATGCACAAAGCCACAGATAAGAAGCTTGAAAAGAAGCGGAGGATTTCTTATTACCTGGGTGCGTGCTCTTTTTGCCGGCGACACTTACGAAATCATGCTCATGAGACTAGATTCTTCTTCACTCCACCACAGACACGCGGAAGCGACTAGAGAGATTATGGCAGAGGAGGACGGAAAGCTCGTGGGGGTTATTGGGGATGAGGACACGGTTACAGGCTTCTTGCTAGCAGGCGTTGGTCACCGTACGATGGAGGGAGCGAATTTCTTGGTTGTCAAAAATGGTAAGTCGGAAAGAGAAGGGGAAGCTGTGGTTGAAGACTTCGTAGTGTTACCTAGACTGATGAGGATCTTTCTTACACTGTGTACCTTGTGTTTTGTGCGTTGAGATACATACGGTACTAAGAAATATGCCCCAGGCATGCACCAGGATGGAAGGTGTTGGAATGTCGAAGAGTCCAGGACATCAAGTAGTCGATGTAAAGAGCTTCGCCCTGACATATGGTCGAGCGTGCACATCAGAATCTCGTTGATGGCTTTGACATACGCTTTTTGTCATTCTGGCTACTCCTAGATACACCCCTTTCCTTGGTGGAAGAGACCTTCAACAGATTGACAGAGCGGGATGATATTGGCATCGTGCTTATCAACCAACATGTACGTAAGTGGGCGAGCTTTTGATTGCTGTGGCGCTCCTGTGGTTTTTGAAGCTTGAAAAGCCCATCGAATGGAATCGGTTTGGATCCTCCTTACTCCCCTTCCCCCTCTTTCCAGATCGCGAACGACATCCGCCACGTCATCAAGAACTACACTCAGACCATCCCCACCGTCCTAGAGATCCCGTCCAAAGACCATCCGTAAGTCGCAACCCCTGTTCCTCCTCTACCCTTCTCTCCTGTACACGTCCCTGTGCGGCACATGTGAGCAGTCCATTGCCTCACCTTGATCTGACGGTTTCCCCGACAAAGGTACGATCCGGAGGCGGATTCCATTATGCAACGCGTCAACCTCATGACCGGGGGCCAAATGTGATGCCTTGGCTTGGTGTCCATGATCAAGAGGGGGGCTGATGGCGGAAACGGACTGGGAAACAGGAGGGGTTCTGTGTACAGGCATTTCAGCTCGTGTAGGCGTCGAGCCAGGATCAACAAGGGTGCTTGAAGCTTTGGGTCGCATTGGTCGCAAACAATGGCCAGCCCGCGCTAGAGATGCAGCGCGTGTGGTAAATGCCAACGCAAATGGTATCGTAGAAATGGATGTGCGAGAGGCGCGAGCAGGGATTGAGAGCCCAACAATAAGCCGTAGGCATCGAAAAAGAAAAATATGAAAGAACCGGCAAGACTTTGTCTGCAGATACGTTGCTTGGTCTTTCCCACTCCCCTTACAACAATGTTTCACCCACAAGAAGGTCCGTTCTCTTCTGGGAGCTTCACAACCCACGACTGGCTTTCCATCTCATGACGCGCAAGGTAACAAGCAAGCTCCGTGCATGCCTTACCTTTTCTCTGCCAACAGTTGGGCACGCTTTCGGTACCTGCTCAAAAAGGTCGCAAGGGTGGATGGGAAACATGAGACGCGGGGCTCCCCTCGATCTTCATTCCTCTACCCGATCATCACCTTCCAATGTTCCAATTATCTCCCTCAACCCACTTATTCCCCTCGTTCGCGTCCAAATTACTCACTCGGCGTACTGGCAGGCCTCATAACCGTGCCGTTCATCTTCGCATTTCCATGGCAAGAAGAATGTCATGCGACGACACCTGGGACAAAGAGATGTGTCAGGCCTCAACTGAACGGAGAAAACACAGGCCAGATCCTGTCTACATCGACAGAAACTTACTTGTTCAGAGGGATGAGAAGGTGGGCACAGGCATCTCTCAACGCCAGGTCAATCTGTGCCTTGTCCATCTCCTCTTTGGTGGTTTTCAACTCTGCATGGATCCAAAGACAGGGACGACGGAATTGTAGGTGAAGGATACAGACCGGCGCTCACACGTTTACACCTTGAAACGTCTTACAAACGGACATCGACGCACGGCTGCTGGCATTTGACAGCATCATGCATTGGTCCGGCAAGGACACATGCGAGATACGAGCAAGAAGCCTACAGTCTGCTGGAGAAACGCTTTCCCCTCTCGAGATAGAATGTGTGACACCCACTTCTTCCGATACGTATGAGGAACAGAAACTTTGAGACAAGCATCCGGACGCACCTGAGACTGTCATCGTCCTCTCAACAGCTGGGGCTCAGACGATGTAATCCCTGTCGGTGTCGGTGCAATCGGTCTTCTTATCATTAAAAGTGTGAATAAATGCGAAGAACTTCGCTCCAAGTCGCCAGGCGTCTGAGACTCTGGCTTGGCACATATTCTCGTGAACACTGTATCGGTGCCTTTCCAGGACATGGACGCAACCAACTAAGGGGTCGTATTCCATCACATCATCGCCCTGTGGGGTCGTATTCCATCACATCATCGCCCTGTCGGGTCGTATTCCATCACATCATCGCCCTGTGGGGTCTATATTCCATCACATCATGACCTTTCCCCGGGAGGTAACCCCTGGCAAATTCCTAGGTTTCCGCCACTCTCTTCCCCGTGGCCTCGGTTATGAAGACCCAGGGAGTTTACAAGCCCGTCGTTTCCCTAATGCCATTTTCCTGAAAGGGAATACCCTCTTCGTCAGAGAAATGAGGCAGAAAACTCGATATGGCACGTTTTTCTCTCTGTCATTTAATGATGTTCTGCAAGTGGCACGTGCCCGACATGTTTCTCATGCTTTTGGACCTTCCTTGTCCTCTCACGTTTCACAGGCATCCACCTGAAATATCAGTCTTCCTTGCAGCTCACGCACTTTAGAGAACCTGCCCACGACGGGGTTTTCATCCTCTGAAGGCGTCTCTGTTCAACGACTTGAATTGAAGCATCATGACTCACCCTGCTCGTAGCTCGATCTCCCTACTTTCCCTTGTTCTTCTCCTATCAAATACGCGAGCTTTTTTCCACTGCCCGGTGGCGTTGCGACCTGCACTCACGCGTCTCTCATTCTTTGGAGGCTCGCGACAGCCCCACGGACAAGAGCGTGGCCCTCCCTCCGCCCCCGCTCTTCCCGGTACTACGCTTGTACTAGAGCATCCATCCACCGGCTCCCAGGTCTACATCGTGGGGTGCGTCCATGGCTCAGAGGCATCGGAGGAAGATGTCTCCACCGTTTTCCGCCTACATTCGCCTGCGGCAGTGGTGCTAGAGCTGTGCCCGGCTCGTTTCGAGGGCATGCAGGCGGAGGAGGCGAAGTACCTGGCGGCGCTTCAAGCGGCGGAGCGTCGCCATGTAGCCAAGACTGAGACGAGAGGCACGACGCCACAGTCGACCCAAGGAGGGTCAGGTGGAGTCAAAGCATCACCGTCCTCCCATCCGGTCGATGCCTGGGGGGAGGCCTCAAGAACGCTCGGTAGGCTGAGGGAGGGCCTGACGGAGGTGGGCAGCAACCTTCAGACATTCTCCAAGCAGCACGGACTCATGCAGACCCTTCTCATCGCCCTTCTGTCCTCCTCCGCCGAGGTGCAGCGCGTACTAAGCAGCTGCAGCAGCCGGGCGGCCGGACTCCCGCGGCGGCGCCGAGGGTCGTGTGAGTTTCGCACCAGTGTCGAGCTCGCGCAGGCTGCAAAGGCCACTGTCGTTCTAGGAGACCAGGACCTTGTCGTAACTCTTGGGAGATTCAAGCAAGGCATCTGGCCTGGAGGCGGTCCGCGGCTGGAAGAAGTGCGGGCGGGACAGGGCGGACGGGAGGAGAGGCCGAGTAACATGGGCCGACGCGCCATGATGGAGCTGACCTCGTTTCGCGATGCCCTTCTGGGCCCTGCAGACCTCCCGCGGACGTGTCGCGTGGACGTCCTCCGCCTGCTGTTCACAGAGGAGCGCTACCTGCGGGAGGTGGCGACGGTGTTGGTCCCTGTGGGCCTGGTGGTGCTCGGGGCTCTCAGGGCGATGGAGTCCGTCAGAGACACGGTCCTGGCCTCGGCCGCCCAGATTCTCCCCTCCT
>Ga0102934_1001833_pt1 | contig 14904 bp, 15 predicted proteins | sample SalPonR2_A_D1_MG_FD_78175 | JGI IMG/M metagenome (GOLD analysis project Ga0102934, IMG submission 78175) | Salt pond soil microbial communities from South San Francisco under conditions of wetland restoration - Salt Pond MetaG R2_A_D1_MG | ecosystem: Environmental > Aquatic > Marine > Intertidal... | reverse complement strand
AAGAAGAGAAAATGTTTTTTCCCTTTTATTCATATCCGCCAATCTTCAGTGTTGGATCGCCAAGTAACACCCATTGCGTAATTGTCTTTGGATGACCAGCTGAAAGATCAGTCATATCAAACGTATCAATATAGCTATTAAGCGTTTGCATATATGCATCTCCTAGGATTTCCTGGTTTTCTTCACCGTATTGTCTGAAAAACTCAATAGTAATCCATGAATCTCCACCACCCGTGGTCAATTCTTTACCTGGCATACCATATCCAAGACCAGTATTACCCATGGATGCAATAGCCCCCCCATTTGGATTACGAATTAACCGCCAACTAAATGTTTCAGGAACTGGTACACCATGACACCACATCGATTTTGAAGGAAGACTTGGGAAGAAATACGGAAGGATATCATACAATCCAAGAATCATTGATACATTGAACTGACTATTATGACAACCTCCAACAACTGCGATTGGTAGTTTTTCCCCATTTGATAAGGTATCCATAGGAAATAATGGCGATGAAAAGAACGGTGGCCAAGGTTTAAGCGTAGTTACTTGCAAGCCAGTAACACTAGATGGTCCACGATCACCAGGTATACCTGGGCATTGATCGGCCCACACGTTTGGGCTTCCATGACCTGAGAAGAACAAGAAACCACTACCCTCACTTGCTGAAGTAAGTACATCTTGCATACCAGTTAATTTACCATTTGAAGTCCACAAAATTTCTTTTTCAAATGAATCAGGCATATAATACAATGCCCCGCCTCTACCAAGTAAAGATTTCTCACCAGTAGTCCATTCTCCTTCATAATACATTTCAGTATTATTCCGCCAATCCTCAAACACTTTTTCACCAGATTCATCTTCTATCCACACATGAATACTACTCACATTACCATAAGGTTTTGGATCATAACTTTTACCACGAATGGTTAATATTTCATCTACATAACTAACATTAGCCCAAAAGTAAAATTCATTACAATAATCATTTGATGCAGGATCAAAAGCAATATCTGTATTACCAAGCACATCTCCTTCGGAAATTGACACGATTTCAGCGATAGGAACCGTTGGAAAACCATTCTCTAACGCATCAGATACCTCAGGAATTAAATGATCATCATGAGAATACGTAATCACTGATTCAGCATCACTGTCCTTAGTAACCGTTACGCTCACAATTGGGCCATATTCCTCAGATGGGTTATGGCTCTGTGCATATACGGTATAGGCCCCATTATCAACATCCTTTGTATCCCATTTGATGTTTAGGTCTTCTTGATCAAGGAAACCATCACCAGAAACTACGATCATCTTTTCAAACCATTCGGGATCAATTGGGTTGCTTTCATAGGTGATAATCTTATTAACCACGGTGTTAACTTCTTCAATACTTCTGCATGCTAATCTACTAAGGGAAACATCTGGATAAAAATCAATGTTTTCATCATCTTCCACGCCTGGTTTTCCTAATGCCATGAATACTTCATCATTGTTAGGATCCCAATCTGCAAATTCACCTTCTTCTTTGTACACATCTGCATAATACAAATCACTAATCACTCCTGGATCATGAATTCCGCTTGCTAATGGAAACGCGGGATCATCGTACATATTAGTATAACGGACTGGAAGATACCATCCGCTACTTCCAAGATTGCAGTTATCACGAGGTTTAGCATGGATTACACTTTTTAATCCTCCGACAAGAAGAACATAAGAAATATCCCAAGTTTCAAGCGCATCTTTGATGAAATATTTGATTTGTTCCGCTTCATCATATCCATCATATTCAGCATAAATATCTTCCACTGTTTTCAAAGTGGTTTTAATATCTAAATTATTTTTATGCGTCACTAATGGCTGTAATGCTTCACTGAATTCAGAGGGTGCAATAACCACTAAATCATAACTGTTAGTTTCTGAAAAAATCGATTCATCACTAGGTTTATATGAAATATCCATATCTGCTGATTCATAACTAACCAGTTTATTTGTTACTGGATTATATTGAATGGGATACCATTCCACGGTAACAAAAGTAACATGATCAAAATCTTTGTTTAATCCACTACCGATTTTTGTATCAAACGTAGTTTCAGGATATAATTTGTTTGTATTGTATACTGATGCATCCATTTGTTTTACTGCAATAGCTGATACTTCTGAAGAGGTAGTTAATGGAAGCATAATATTAGATGGTTTCACTAAGGAATCAATATATTGAATTGATTGATGTTCTGGTTTCACTGAAATACTAATATCTTCAGCTCCAAAGGGTAGTTCAAAGGTTTTCACAATTTTTGGAAGTAATGGTTTTCCAGGTTTTGAAAGAAAAGTATTTGTTTCATCTAACTGAATTGACACCAATTCCTGATTATCAGATTGTTGAATGAAAATTGATGATCGTTGTACCTTTGTTTGCTCGGTACTAATGGGATTCATTGTTTGACTAGTATCGTATAATGCAGCTGCTCCAATTCCATTTAAAAGGAATAATCCAAGGATAATAAAAACGAATATTTTTTGCATATTTATTTTGGCCCCCAGTATTATATATATTTATAACAGTTTTTTTTATTTAATGATTTCCCTAAAAAGCAGTAATTTTCTTGTTTTTAAGTAATAATTCATTATTTTTTTTAAAACTATAAATTTTTGAAAAGAGAAACATGATTATGAGTGATTATGTTATTAACTAAATTGTTCAAGAAACAAGGAAAAAACTCGTTGAAGAAATCCAAAATATTATGGTTTTGTCGGTTATATGGTGTTTCTATAGGTTGAATCGCCCAAGGACTTTCTAAACCAGTTTCATCTTTTGCTTTCACTTTAATTTCAAAAGTACCTGATTCATTCCATGAATGAGAAATTGAACAGGTTTCATTGATATTCATTGGCCCGATCCATCCACTAGTGGAACCATCATCCCAGTCAAACAAAAATAATAATTGATTACTATCTTCATCATTTGTTTTTACTTCAAAAACTGCATTCTCATTAACTTTGATTTCATTTGGTCCGGTGAGCACTGGTGTTTCAGGTGACTTTCCAAGATGAAATACAATTGTTGGATCCGCAAAAAGATTTAATCCATAATATGACCAACGCATACAGGATCTATCAATCAAATACACATTATCCTCCCGACTATCCTGATGAGCTTTGCTAATGCATGGAATGTTTTCTCCAAATACTGCATCCCAGAATTCGCGTGTGTATCTTGTGCCATCTCCATCCGTGCTATATGACCAAAAAAAACCATATCGAGCATTCATTAATGCGGCAAATGCACCATGATCACTTTTGACCGTCACATGTTCAGCGAAGCAATCATATCCCTCGGGATTATCAAATCCTCCAGCCATGCACCCAATAGAATAAACAAAAAATGGAAATGAGTTTTCCATATATTGAACAGCATCATTTGTTAATCGCATGTTATATCCATAATACGAATGACCATCATGATTGATGATGTGAACATTTTCATTTATTAAATTTAATAACATTTCTGGTGACCAATACTTATTTTGTAGATCACGATCATATAGCTTGATAATGTCATATTCATCATTTGGAATGCCAACCGTATTATAATCATCCGCAGTTGATTCATTAAGTAAGAGATCAAGATAATTGCCACCCCAACTTGCAATGCCATAATCTCCAAGATATTCGCCGGCCATCAGTATTTTTTCAGTTGATTCATTTACAGAGGATGTCGAATGATATGTTATGGTTTTTGAGATGAATCGTTGAATATCTTCTTTTGTATCGCCTGCAGCTCTACCTATGAATACTTCAGCAAAAAGATCAATATCTTTTCCATTTTCTCCATCTGTTGGTTCTCCTTCAAGAGAATCTTCATCAAAATTAAAAGGACCATCAAGGCATCCATAGAAAAAATCAGCTGGCATTATTGTTTCCATTGGATTTTTCCCTTCATCCATCCCATGAACATAAAGCATCTTTGCGGGAATATGTTGTGTATCTCCACCTAAAAGCACATACTCAATACCAGATTCAAGATATTGAGATTTAATATATGATCGAATATCATCGGCAGAAACACTTTTTGGATTTAATGGTTTAATATCTGTTAGGGTATGAATTTGTGTTTTTAATCCATTTGATTCATGAAATTGTTTTAACTCTGTGAATTCCTCTTCGAATTCATCAATGGTAAGGATTAATAAATCAAATAACTCATCTGATAACGTGTTAATTGTTTTTAATGGCTGAATCCATGCTTGTACCGTTGAAGGATTATCAATCTTTTCTTTAACATAGTTTAGATCTGTGTTTTTATTTCTTAGCATGCTTTGAGAGAACGTTTGTGATTCGAAAGTGATGTTTATAATTAATTTTTGATGATAGGAAATAGTGTTTTCTAAAGGATGATACTGTATGGGGTGTAATCTAAGGATAAGAATTGGGTATCCTCTAATATTATATGTGCCTATTTTTGAATAAAGTGATGATGGATAAGATGAAGATTCTTGGTAAATAGTTTGGTTTGGTGTTGGTGGGATAGGCTTTGTTTCCGAATTGATATGAATTGGATGTTCCCCGGGTAGGACTGGATGGTTTAAAGAAAATATTTTTGGTTGAGATGAGACTATTGATATATCCACAATTTTTTTGTTTGGAGGGAGCAGTAAAAAACTTCCTTTTGACGGCAATAACGGGCTTCCAGGATCATCCATATTAGATAATCCATCCATAGTTACTGATGAATATGTTTTGTTTTCAATACTGACTTGTTGTATGATTGGCTGAGAAAAATAATATGTTTTTTTTAAAAGATTAGTAGAATATGTATCAGAATGTAATTGAGATTTTTGAATAAAAAATGTGTTATGGGCTGATGAAATAATGGTGAAAAAAGAGATAATAAGCACAGCACTTATCAAAAATAATCGATTTATTTTCATTTGATTTGTCCCCTTAATTAGTATAATAATGTACTTTACTATAAAAATGTTGACCTCGTGTATTTATTGGTTTTATTATTTTTACGTTCTGTCTTTTTTACCCGTGCTTGTTATTAATGATAACATTCCAAAAATTAAGATTAGAAGAAAGATGGAAAAGGTGAACTCATGGGTCAAATGTCGGAAAAGGAAAAAGAAAAAATAAAGCAGTTTCTAAAAAAAAGTACTTCCTCAAATCCATTGGTATCAAAGGTTTATACTAAAAACGATAAACAAGGTTAATCCTCCTTTTTTAGTTAGTATTTCTCATCAATATTTTTTTGTAATTTTGACAAACTGGTACTTTTATCCTTCTTTTTTAAATAGAATAAGTGACAGATTTTAGCATGATATCTTGGAAATGTCGCTGTAGAGAGATGTGAGAAAACTAATGAATGCAAATAACGTATTGAAAACAAGTATCCTTATTATTCTCATTTCAGTATTACTAAATTCAACAGAAACAATTACTGCATCAACTACCGTTGAATCAGAATCCTTGATAGTTAATTCAGATCAAAACCTTCAAGAAATCATTGATGCTGCGACTTCATTTAGCACTATTATACTCAGACCAGGTATCTATCAAGAACCGTTAATCATAAAAAAACCAATTAATCTAGAAGGAAAAGATCGTAGTTCTACGTTTCTCCAAATAAAAACAGATCCAAACAATGCTGCAATCACTTTGAAAAGTTCACATATCTATTTGTCAAATCTAACGATCACAAACCAGGCAGATGGATTATATACAACAGCAATACGAATTAATGAACCCAATTGTACCATCCAACATTGCACTATTCAAAATAATCCGATTGGTATTGCTGTTTGGAATAGTTATACTCAAATATTAAACAGTTCATTTTATAATTGTTCAGATGAAGGCATATTGCTTATTAGTACCAGCATAAGCAAGAGCACTCATAATCAAATTCATCATTGTGATTTTGAAAAAAATTGTGATGGAATAGAACTACAACATTCTTCATATAATTCGATAAAACATTGCATTTTTAAAAACAATACTCATTCTGGAATAGATGCGATTTGTGATAACAACGATTATAATGTGATTAGCAATTGCACGATTATTAATAATACGGTTCATGGCATTTATTTTTCATCATCTCAACAGAACATGATTAAAAATTGTTATTTTTCAAATAATAGTGAAGAAAACATAGTTTTTACACATAATAGCAAAAAAAATTCTGTAGATAACAATGAAGAAGTATCAATTCAATCTAAAACCGAGTCTACAAATTCATACGTTTTATCTCCTTCAAATTCAACATCACCGTCATCTTCAGATGAAAACAACGTTATTTTTCAACGAATCGAAGATTTAATCGACTTCTTTAAAGAAAACATTTTAAAATTACGTCATCGATTTGATTTATTTTAAAAGGAGGCAAAAAGGGGAGGAAAAATTTAAAGGGGGCAATTAAAAAAAAACGAGATTATTTTCAATAGAAAATAACCATAATTTTCCTCCGCCTTATAAACAGCATTCTTGTTACGCTGATGAGGTTCCGACATAGATATATCCTATTTAAATATTATGTTGAATAATTTTCAAAAATAAAAATAAGTTTGTCAGTTAAATTCGACACCTTTACTTCTTTTTTATCTTTTTTGTAGCTCGCCTATTAATCTCCTGCTGCTCATGATATGAAAGAATACCCTTATTTACCAATTTCATAACTAATAATCGGTGGAACTCTTTTACAAAAGAAATATCCGATTCAATTGAAGAAATACTCTTAACATATTTTTTAAATAATGCTTCATCCGTTTCAATTTGCTTACTACTCTTCTCTAAAATAGCGGCTTTTTCACGAGTGATATCTTTCACTTGTTTACTGGCTTTTTCACCAATTTCATCTTTAACTCGATTAATCTTCTTCTGATTTTCCTTTTTTAATATTTCTAAGGATTGTTGCTTGAATAACTCCACATCACTTAATCGTTTAATTACCGGTTTTAATCCACCAATCCTAGATTCAAGCCGATCGATTTCAGATTCTAACAATTGTAACGCTGATGTAAGATCTTGTTGTTTTTCAGCAAGCTCAGTTAATTTCTTTTGAAAATATCCTTCTTTCATATCAATCAACCTAAACAAATAATAAACTCAAATCAAGAAATAAATCAATACTACTTTAAATTCACCCCAGTAACTAAAAGAATCGACGCAGTATCAAGATCTAATATAATGGAATCTTTGCTTTTACCAAAAAATTCCCCATAATGTATAAAAGAAAAGAGAAAACAGTTAATAACAATGTTTGAAAACGACCTAAACTAAACTGTTTTTCTAAGAGTAAACAAAAACCATTTAACAATTGAACCGGAACGGTTAATATCAATGCCATCACAAGTAAAAATACAACTGGACCGAAACCAATCTCTAAAATAATTGGAAGAACACGTAAAGAAAACAATTGAGTGATAAAAATAGATAATCCAATACCGGTTAAAATCTCAATGATCCCCCAAATTTTTTGCAAAAACGAATTTTTAAAAAAACCATCAACACCGATAAAAGAGTCAACTCGAGTCTTATATTCTGTTTCTACTACTTGTTTTTCAATAGATTGAAACGAAGGAATAACAAGTAATAAAATAATAATACCTAATGAAATAATACGAATGCTAGATAATTTCATGGAAACAATATCCCAACCAAATTATTATCATTTGTTGCTTATAAATCTATGCTTTTGTCATAAGAAAACAATATAGACACAAAATAAAACAATAAAAAAACAAAAAACTATTAAAGTCAAGAATGTTTCAAATCTATCAAACGCATTGATGGGATGCAACAAGGCGAAGTAAACTATGGCACAAAGTAATATTTATTGTAAAATAGAATTAATCAAGGATCCAAACACGGGTCAATTGTCATTAACCGCTCATCTCAACCCACAAGCAAAAAATATTACTACTGATGAACAGACCATATCTTGGAAGCCAACCCGTGAAGAACAACACTTCCTGGTAGATGCAATCCACTTGTTAAAAAATCAACAGCAATCACCAGTTGTAACATTTACCAAAAAACAACCCAAGTCACACATACATGAAAAAGAAATTGCGGATAATGAAATCGAATCGATCAATCAAACCATCGATAATCTGCCAGTTAACAAAACAGAATCAACTCAAAAGGAACACGGACAGGATACCATAGAACAAATCATAAAACAAAACACAAAGCATCAATGAATCAAAAAAGATCATTCTCTCTGTTTAATCTCAAATAAATTACCAACAAAATCCTTGATGAACACTAACTCTTTTTGTCCTTTAGGAATAACTGAAACCGATAATCCATAGGTTAAACACTGTTTTTTAAATTCATTCATATCATTTACCGAAATACACATATGATCAAACCTATCAGCAACCGTTTGATCACCTACAATAAAAATTTCAAATTGAACTAAGTCAATCTCAAACAACATCACGGGTATCTTATCAGATACAGTTATCGAAAAAATCTGAGTTACAAGATCCGGATCAATCTCAAATTCTCTTATCAATTTCCCATCTAAAACCTGTTCATAAAACTGTACTGCATGCTTTTTTGAATCAATGGTTAATGCCACATGTTTTAGTTCAATCATTAAAAAACCCTCTTAAAAAAATTAAAAAAAAGAAAAAAGGGATTAGATAAGATCAAGTTTCTTACCTAATTTTTCATACACGCGAAGAATGGTATCCAGATCCTCACGAGTCATACCTGCATTCATCTGATTACGGATACGAGCTTTATCACGAGCAACCATTGGAAACACAATAGCAAGAGCAAAAATCCCCTCATCATACATCATATTTGCAAGGGTTTGGGCTTTCTTACTATCCCCAACAATTGCCGGTATAATTGGAGTTTGACTATATCCAGTATCAAATCCAAGACTTTCAATTTCCTTTTTGAAATATTTTGCATTATCCCAAAGTTTCTTCACCCGTTCAGGTTCCTTTTCAACAACATCCATTGCTGCCAAGTTAATTGCTGCAACATGAGGTGGAAACGCTGCACTTAACAACCAAGACCGAGCAGTATTCCACGCATATTTCACCGTGTATTCACTGCCGGCAAACATACCACCAAAACCACCAAATGCTTTAGAAAAGGTTCCCATTTGAAAATCAATTTCCTTTTCTAAATCAAATTCTTTACCAATCCCATAACCATTACCAAGCACTCCTTCACCATGAGCATCATCAACATAGGTTAGTGCGCCATATTCATGAGCGAGCTTGTAAATTTCATCCATTTTAGCAATGTCTCCATCCATACTGAATACACCATCAGTAATAACAATGGCACGACGATAATCCTTTTTTGATGCTTCCTTTAACACTTTTTCCAGTTCGCCCATATTCGAGTGACCGTAAATGGCTCGATCTGTTTTTGTTAATCGAACACCATCAATAATACTTCCATGATTTAATTCATCAGAAATAAGAATATCTCCCTTGCCTGCAAGTTGTGGGATAACTCCGGCGTTTACTGCAAAACCTGTTTGAAATGTAACTGCGGCTTCAGTGTTTTTGAATTCAGCGATACGATCAAATAACTGTTGATGTACATCCATGGTTCCGGCAATTGACCAATCTGACCCTGCCCCGGCACCATATTTTTTCACTGCATCAATTGCTGCTTTTCTAAGATTTGGATGATTAGCTAAATTCAAATAATTGTTAGATGCAAGCATAATACATTTCTTACCATCCACGGTAACATGAGGCTTAGAAGGACCTGCAAGTCGTCGAATAGTCCAAGTGTAACCTTTTTCGTCTAAATCGTTAAATTCATCCTTAAAAAATGCTGTAGTTTTTTGTTTCATTCTTTACTTTTCCCCCAAAATTTTATTTTCTTTTCTTATGAGATTTACTCTTCAATTACTTATGGGTTTGTGGTCTCTGAAAGTAAAAATTGTATTAAAAGCTGTTGGTCAAAAAAAAATTTTATGATGAGATATTTGAATAAAGTTTAATAATATTTTTTGATTAAACTGATGTAATATGAACAACTCTACTCATACGATACCCAATGACAACAAGTATCATCTCATAATCAACAAATTCCTTATCTAATCCTTCATCACCCGTATCAACTCGTAAAACCGGTGTAGCTTTTAATTTTGAGGGAGTTGAAACAACAATAATATTATCTATACCAATTTTTTTAATGATCTTAGGACTTAACTGCAAATTTCCTCGACCGAAAATGAATCCCTGAGCACCAATGGGACTCAGAATGACTTTAATATGGTCATAACTACCCATTATCGTTAGCAACTGTTTTTCATTAACATCTTTTCCAATGTTCTTTTTTTTATATATTGCATCAATACCAAGAATGGTATTTTCAATAGATAATTTGTTTGCAATATAATCTATAGTTCCACCAGATCCAAACAAATATAATGTGTCCGAGTGATTATCTAATTCTTCCTCGATATGTTCGGTTATATCATTTTTTATTTCATCATCATTGATTTGAGCAAATGATGCTTTTCCAACTTGAACATACGTTGGTTCATTGATTCCTCTTGCAGTATTATATAATCGAACTTTCCAGGTTCCCTTTCGATATAACGTTTCGTCAAGATCCATAATCTCAGCATCACCCGTACGTAATTCTCCTTTTACAAAACGGGCAATCATCGGTCCGGCGGCATGAGCTGTTATGGCAAACACGCCAGAATGCATTTTTACTCCAGAGGGAATGCCTAAAATTGGTACGGATTTTTTCACTTTTGATACAATATCTCGTGCAGTTCCATCACCTCCACAGAACACTAATAAATCAACCTTTTCATCAATAAAATACGCACATGCTTTCACAGTATCTTTTGTTGAGGTTTTTCCCATCTCATTAGATTCTGAAGTATATACAACTTGTATGTTTTCTTCATTGATTCCCGCATTAAGCAATATATCTATACCCATGGCCCCCGAACAGGATAACCATGTGATGTCATCTACTACTTCAGGATACTCCTCAATTAATGTTTTGATTGCAATCAACGCTTTTTCAGATGCGACAGGATGAGCACCCCGATTTACAGCTTCGCCGTAAACACCATCGGTTCCTTTCAATCCAACACGACCACCCATACCTGCAATAGGGTTAACAATAAATCCAATTTTCATAAATCTTCAAAATCAAGATAAAATATAGGTCTATAAATAGGCAACACCAGAAAAGTTAATAAAGAAGAAATAAAAGAAGAAAAAATACAAATTCATTATATAAAAAAAACTCAATTTGAATCTCTATTTCTTCTTTAAGTATGGAAGACCAGTTCTTTTATTTTCACCAACCGTATATCCGTCTGGTTTATCTGATGGTTCTCCACTTTTTGGTTTTCTTTTACTAAAAAAATATATGGGTTGTTTTCTTCCACCTTTCAAGGTTACCTCACGGGTATACAATGTCCAACCTTTGTATTCAAATGCCATGATATGTTCCACCTTTCCAAATAATATAGATGGTTATAAAGAAAATAAAGGATTTAAGTGTTTGCTTTTAATAAAGTAAATGATAAGATATTCTAGTTTCGAATACCTTCTTGTTTTACGGTAAACACTGCTTCACCTTCTGGCAAATGTGGTGAATCAATTAACCGAGCTATTCGTTTTGGCCCTTTACTTTTCCGTAAATAAATTCTGAATGTCGCGGTATGACCAACGATATGTCCACCAATCGGTCGAGTTGGATCTCCAAAAAATGCATCTGGTTTAGATGATACTTGGTTGGTAACACAGACCGCACCATTGTTTAAATCACTCCATCGTAGAAGGTCATGCATATGTTTATTCAGTTTTTGTTGTCGATCTGCAAGTGCTCCTCGTCCAACATATTCAGCTCTGAAATGTGCAGTTAATGAATCAACGATTAGCAATCCACCTGGTTGTTCTTTTGCCATTTCAACTACCTTTTCTACAAGAAGCATCTGATGACTTGAATTATACGCCCTTGCCACATGAATGTTTTCAAGGATTTCATCTGGATCAAGGTCAAGGGCTTCAGACATCTGAACAATCCGTTCAGGTCGAAATGTGTTTTCCGTGTCAATAAAATATGCTCCTTTACTCATGCCACCCTGTTCTTTTGGAAGTTGTACGTTGACACAAAGCTGATGGGCAATTTGTGTCTTTGATGAACCAAATTCACCAAATAGTTCAATAATTGATTGTGTTTCAAATCCTCCACCAAGTAATTCATCAAAGGTTTTAGATCCTGAAGTAATACGTCCCACTTTTGCCCGACGATCCATCAGCACCGCACCAGTTTCAAATTCACCAATATTTGCTAGTTTTCTGGCTTGAAGAATCATTTTTGCACCAGTGGATTCTCCGATTTCAGCAGCATCTGTAAGTTCTTTTGGCGATGCAACAGCAATACTCATAATATCAGTATATCCTGCATCTCGAAGTTTTTCAGCTGTTGCTGGACCAACACCTGGTAAATCATCTATCGAATGAGTTTCAGTTTCTTTCCCCATAACATTACCTTATTTACACTGTAATAAAGAAAACATTTATAAAAGTACTCCACCCCTCAGTGAAAGTATTCAATTTTTTAGGAGACTGATTTTATTTTACTTTAATTTGCGATCTTTTATAAGTTTTCTATAAAAATCATATAATTCATTACTTTTTGTATCATTCCAGGGCATTGGTTTCCGAGTTAACAGATCACCATGATTTGGTGTTGACCATACAGATTTTTGTTGAGAAATACCTTGTTCTGTCCCATAGTAAATGATGATTGGTTGATGAATAGAAAATTGTATCTCTACTGCTTTTTTTAATCGATGAAGCTGATTATTACATTGAAACAATATGCGGTCCATGTCGTGATTATCTAAAAATAATGGGAGTGTAAAATCAGATGGAAATTTTTTATAATGCTTTTGAAGAGATTTTTTTAATTGTGCTTCAGAACCATTTTGTTGACAAATGTGATGTTGGAATAATTGTTGGGCAGTAAAATCAAGTACGCCATCTAAAAGAGAGATGTAATTACGAAGTACCGTATCCGAAGGTCGTTTTTGTAACCAGTTCAATCTTTTCCACGGTATTTGAATTGTTTTCAATTCTTTCCATGTTATGCCTTGCATCCAGGCTTCTCCAATAAAAACAACGTGTGGATAATCTTTTTTGATTTCCTGACTGAATATTTTCCAAAAGGAATTTGATGGACCAATGACGTGATCAATTCGATATCCATCAAGTCCAAAAGAAAGCCAATATTTTGCAGCATTAATGATATGATTCTTAGTTTCAGGATTCTTTAAATTTAATTTTGGAAGTTCTTTGACCGAGAGAAAACACTGATATCTTTCGGGCCATTCAGTAAAATAAAACCATTTTTTATATTGACTATTTTTTTCAGAGATTGCTTTTTGAAAAAATGGATGATGTCGAGAGACATGATTAGGTACAAAATCCGCAATAATTGTCATATTATTTTGATGGGTTAAATCAATAAGTCTTTTCAATTCTTTTTTTGTTCCGAAATGTGGATCAACTTCATAAAAATCAGTGATATGGTATCCATGATATGCACTGGTTTTATAAAATGGTGAGATCCATAGTGTGGTTACTCCAAGATTCTTAAGATATGGGAGTGCGTCGATGATTCCTTTGATGTTTCCACCAATGAACTTTGGTTTTTTCCAGTCTTTCTTTGGATTATATCCTGCGAATCGATCAATTAAGATTTGATAGATAATTGCATTTTCAATCCATTTGTTAGTTCTATTATCTATCATACTATATTTAAGATTAAAAAAGTAGAATATAAACTAGTTGTTTTTATGTAAATGTTTCATTAGGATAAAAAAATTTATTATTCTCCGGAGAACAATGCGGCTACTCTATCTACTTGCTCTTTGTGAGCAAGAACTGTTGCTTTGTCACCTGCAAAAAGTTCGACATCTTCGGTTGGAATGATAAATTTATGATCTCTTTCGATGGCAACAATAAGACTTTTTTTAGGAAGTCCTATTTTTTTAATTGTTTTTCCTGAAAATTTTGAGTCTGGAGCAACAGGAATGCGAAAGATTTCAGCATATTTACCAACATTCATGTAATCTTCTACATCTGGATGAATTATTGATTTGTATAGGTGTTCAGCCATTACGATATTTGGACTTTTCACCATGATAATAGCTTTTTCCACATACATTGGTTTGCTTTCGTCTTGATTAACAACAGAGACAAGGTGTTTAACTCCTTTGTTTTTTGCTAGTGAGCATACCATCAAATTTACTGCATCATCGCCAGTAGTTGTAACTAATACATTTGCTTTTTTGATTTCAGATTCATCGAGAGTTTCTTCAAGTGTTGCATCCGCATTTATTGCAACTGCGTCGAATTTTCTTGCGATTTCTTCACATCGTTCTTGATTTTTGTCTATAACGATGATGTTATGTTTACCTTCGCTAAGAATTCGTTCGGTTAATCGTTTGCCTATACCGCCGGCACCCACTATTACTATGTACATGGTCAATTCCTTTTTTGTTTTTTTTATTAATTGTTTAATTGCATCCTGGTAAATTTCTTTCGAATTTAAAAGTTTCCCATGAATTAATGTAAAACATTAATTTATTTATTATTGTATTGCTATTGGCTTTATTTTTTAACTCTGTTTTATTATTTTTTAAAATTTCAGCCATTAATTTTTTTTATATTTTTTTTATATTAATATTGAATATTTGTTATTCTCATTAATTATACTTTAAGTTTAATTAATTTAGTTACTTAATTAATAATATTAACTAATTAATGTTAAGGCTTAAATTATATTATCGTGCTAAAATATGACAAATTATTGGTATGAAAATTAAATTCTTTTTTTTTAGATTTTGCTTTGACGAAAATAATTTATTTTTT
>Ga0102934_1001832_pt1 | contig 14907 bp, 18 predicted proteins | sample SalPonR2_A_D1_MG_FD_78175 | JGI IMG/M metagenome (GOLD analysis project Ga0102934, IMG submission 78175) | Salt pond soil microbial communities from South San Francisco under conditions of wetland restoration - Salt Pond MetaG R2_A_D1_MG | ecosystem: Environmental > Aquatic > Marine > Intertidal... | reverse complement strand
GCTACCAGGGGAGTGACGCCATCGTCTCCGCGCTCTGCCGGGGGGGGAAAACGCGAGGAAGCGCCGTGGCGGTTTTCGCACCCTGCGGGTCCGATTTTGGGAGGTAGGGAGCCTAACAACGGGATCCAGGCGGTAATATACACTCACCATTTCTCCCTGTGTGTGGATGCACATCCGCAGGTTGGAGGAGTAGAAAGGGCGGGGCGTTGGGCCCAAGACCCACAGGTCAAACGGCCACGATGACGGAGGCAAAAGCAAATTCCATTTTTCCGCCACCGCACGGAGAGGATGACAAAGCAGTGGACGACCATGTTGGGAAAGAGGAAGGATGTGACAACCCTGTGCTTGAGCAAAGGTGCACTGAGGCGGGTGTTGGCTTGGCCAGTATTGGAGTGCCTCCACGACGCGTGGGCAATCCTAGTGGGCGCGATTTGAAGAGGATCAAGATCGTTTCACCACCAGGGGGGGCAGATGCCGCCACAGCATCGGACTCTGTCGCAGCCACCTCAACTTCAATGACGTGGACAGCCATGGCAATCGCAGCGACAGCGGCGGGGACCGCGGACGGGATATCGGTCGGTCAAGAGGAAGACACGGAGGAGCTTCTGCCGCAGGAGGAGGAAATGAGTGACTTGGAGGACCCTGCTTCCACCAATCTGCATCGCTTGGCCTCTGTCCTGCTCAACCAACACCTGCAGTCCCCGTCGAGGAGCACTTCGCCGGTGATTGGCGGCAGTCCGTTGTCTTCGCCTCCCCTGCTGCTCTCGCCGTCGGAGATCGACCATGCGCGTCTCCTCTTTTCGGCCGGCGATACAGGGGCGGACGTGGACGAGGACGACGAGAAGGATGAAAAGGAGCGAGAGGATAATGTCGGCGGCGAGAAAGGCGGACGAGATGCGGGGATTGGGTCGAAAGGACTTGAGCTGGTGGTGCGCTTGTTGAGGCTCGGCGGGCCCCCGGCGTCCCGACCGCCCCCTCCCCTCAGCCCCAGCCCCTCTTCTCCCCCCCCAAAGAACCCAGCGCATCAAGATTCACTTTCTCTGATAATGCCCTCGCCCAATGACAGCAGCGGTGGGAGTGGTCTCTCTCCGATCCCGCGCGTGTCGGTTGAAGGTCCCGAAGATGCTTTCCGTCCAGTGAGGTCTCCACGTGGTCCTGGCGCGGGCAACATCCTGCCGGAAAGTCCTCACTCGTTGCTGCGCGACGGGGAGCGGGCGCAAAGGGCTCCAGGCCGAGATTTGCAGGAGGATGAGGGGGAGGAGGATGGGGAGGCGATGGAGGAAGAGGACTCGGAGGAGGGGGAGGGGGAGGAAGCCGCCATGACCAAAATGCCGCTGCCTTTTGCCCCGAGCGTGGCCGGCCTGTTGGTTGCACAGCAACACCCGCAGTCGCACCATCACCATCGCATCGGGAACGTTCGGACCATCAACAGTGCGCACAGTCGCAATGTATCCTCCGAGTCGAGCGTGCAGGGGCTCCTCCGCCCGACCAGTCACCACAACGGGCGGAAGCACAAGAGCAAACCGCCCCTTCCGCCCGTGCCGCGGGCCCCCATGGAGTTGCTTTGGGGGGGGCCTGGGGCCGATGCCGTGGACCCCGCCGGTCTGCCCTCCTTGGGTGCGAGCGTGCCCCCCCTCCCTGCCCGGTCCGCCAAGGTCCGCAGCCGCGGACCGCCCAACGAGCTGGCGGACGTGACGGCGGTGGCTCGCCTGGTCGTGGCGCTCCGGTACGAAGACCCCAAGCAAGCCAGCCCCCGCATGTCCACGCTGGTGGCGGCGTTCCGATCTTCTCCGGACTTTCGTCTGCCCATGATCCAAGCCATCACCCAGGCCAGCCACGACCGGATCGTGGAGCTAGGGGCGGTGTCGCGGGAGCTGATGGCGATGGAGAAGGACTTGAAAGGCGCCATGCACAGGGACCACGGGGTGGGTCTGGCCGAGCTCCTGAGCAACCTGGTGGTCTGCATCCGGGAGGAAATGGGCTTGCGGTCTCCGGAGCTGCTGACGGACGAGGAGGAGGAGGAGGAGGGGGCGGGACTGGGGTCTGGGGGGATGGAGGCGGGGGGCACAAGCGAGGAAGACCAAGCCGGGCTGGCAAAGGCGGTGGAGGGAAACGTGGACGAGGTGGACCCAGAGATCCTGGCGGCAACGGCCTGGAAGACGTGTCAGGAGGGACCGCACAAGGCGCAGGAGGAGGGGGGAGGCATCGCGGGAGGCGAGTTCCCGGAGTGTGGACCGGAAGAATCCTCTGTGCCGTTGGTCGGCCTTGGGCAAGGTGCGAAGGCCGCTGGGAGGGACGGTAGTGAGGACCGTGGGGAGCAGTGGCGGGGCCTGGAGGCGGGAGTGGGCCCGGTACGCGCACAGGGCGGGACTCCTCCCTCCATATTTCCCGCTTCTGCCCTCCCGTGCCCAAGTGAAGCCCAGCTTGAGGTGCCAGTCCATGGAGACGGAGATGCGGGAGAAGCCGGGCGGTGTAACGTTTTCCCTGTCGCCCTTCGCCCCGGTCCACAAGGGCCCGCGAGGACGAAGCCTCTGGACTCAAGCTCGCTGGGAGCCCCCGAGAGCGCTCTCTCCCCCGCCATCCGGTGGGAACACGGGGTACTTCTTCTTCAAGAGAGCCTGATGGCCTTGGGCATGTTCCTCCGAGCGCACTCGCGCCGGCGGGGCTCTTCGGCCAACGCCCTCGACAAGGCCGAAATGGAACACATCCGCGATGCTGTCACGGAGATGATCGCGGCGTACCCCCCCACGGCCCTGCGCATTGTCCACTTGATATTGCGGGCTTGGCCGTGTGGTCATAGCGCGCGGGAGATGGGCTTCCTGCAACTCTTGGGCGTCGTCCTGACTGTGGCCCCTCCGCTCTTCCGACTGGATCCACGCACCAATGTCCTCCGTCGGGCTGTCGCCCGCCTTACCCGCTGCCTGGAGAGCTCCCATGCGGGCGTTGCGGAAGAAGCTTTGGTCGTGTGCAGCCAGCCGAGGGTGATTTCCTCCTTCTCTGGAGCCGGGGCGCTGGGTGGGGACGGGGGCGCCCCGGGAGGCTTACAGGGCAGGGTCCATGAGGCCTTGGTCAGAAGCAGTGAGGGTCACTGGAGTGCAGAAGTCCGACAAGAAGCTCGACGGCTGCGAGATCTGTTGGCCGTCGTGAAGACAGGGTCGGATGCGGAAGACAGCTTGGATGGGATCGGTGGGGTGGCAGGGATCCCGGTCGCCTTAAGGATGACGGGTCGGTAGTGGAACACCTGACCAGTGCTACGGGTTAAAGTAGACGAATAACATCTTTTGCACGATGTAAAGAAGGGGGCATCTGCGGTTTCTGCTTGAGGCAGCGCATAGACGCCAACCAACTGCGGATTGCTGTCCATGCTCGCTTGAGTGTAATGAAAAAAGGCGAGCATGACGAGCACGAAGAAATGTGCATAGTCACTGAAGGTAAAAGTTTTAAGGAACGCATAAGCACGGTATGACAGGGAGCGAGACACAGGCCCGTCTTTGGCGGAAAGGGTGTGGCCTATATCTCTTCACGGAAGAAAATCACATGGCTTGCACCCAATAATCTGCAGCCTCTTGAACCACTGGAGATGCAAAAGTAGCAGCGTACACTCAGGCATTTAAAGACTTGAAGCTTTGTGCATCCTGGCAATTCAATGTATGTGAGGGCTCGATAGAAGTACCTCAAAGACATGCCGCAAAGAAATTACAAAAATGCACAAATCAACAGCGTTGGCGAGAAATCACATAATTCAGTCCCAACTGTGTCTCGCAAACGTTCCATTTGCACCATGTTTCTTAATCCATGTGTGCTCTTCTTTCATCTCATGATCATTCCAGCGGTGCAGTGCAGGGCGTTCAAACGTCTCACTAGCGACAGACAATCCTCTTTGAGCTGCCCGCCCTCCCTCTCTCCGGTTCCCCTTTTATTTTCCTCCTCGAAGACCCATCTGCAAGCTGTCATTTCCGATCGTAGATAATCCGCCTGAGACTCCAATTCGTCCATCTCCATGGCGATGCGCCTTTCCACTGCCCGCAACCTCATCAAGTTTTCCCTCTCCTTCCTCGATTCCTCAAGCCCTACTCCGGCTTTACCGCCCTCGCTGGGAACTTCTCGTCCCCCACCTTCCCGGTCCCTCTCATCACTCCACTCATTTCGATTTCCCGTGTCTATTGCCTGAATGTGCCTTCTCCTTCCGATACGCCGGACGTCTTCCACCCGGGTCACTCTCCTCAGCATGTCAGCTACCTTCTGCCTGCGTAGCGCGTGAAAAAGAACGTGACTTTGAGCATCATGAGGCAAGTCTTTCCCTTACACAGCAAAATCGTGTTTCTCTGACGAGGAAAAACATGCCCAAAATGTAAGCTGGACTCCCCGATCCGTCAACCCTCCTATATCGCGTCCAATATCACGCACGCAACTTACCGCGGCGAACACAGCTCCTCCCTCTTTTCCTCTTCAAAGAGCTGACGAACAGTAGAAGTGGCTTGTTGCCCCTCCTTTCCGAGCGCTGCATCTTGCAAATTGGCCCCCATTCCCTGAACGAGGTGTTCTTCTTCTTGCTTCCACAATTCCTTCATGAGCATATCCCGCTGCAGTCGCGATTCTTCAAATACCTGAAAGCGCTCTAAATCCAAATACTGACGCACATTTCCCCGCAGCATTTCCATCATTCTCCTGTCTTCATCCAATAGTGCGCGTGCTTTCCCCTCAAGCTCTCGTCGCAGCAAGGCCCTCTCATAGAGGACCTTGCGCCTCCCCGCATTCTCTATCTGCTGCTGTTTCTGGTAGTGGCGAAGCTGAGCGGGATCTGTTGAAGTCCTTATCTTATCTAATGCCAAATTATATGCGTACAGTGCTGTTTCCGATTCGCGAACCTTCGTTACCAAGGTGTGTAGGCGTTTTTGATATTTCTGGGTCGAGGACTTGGCGCGAAGACTAGATTTGAGGTCTTTCCGCAACAGCATTACCTCCCCATTTAGAAAATCGACACGCTCCTGCAACACGGCTTTCAAAAACGAAACGTTTTGAGCTTCTTTGCTGTTTTCATACTCGCCAATCTGCAACATTGTCGTCGCAGCCGAGCCCCGTTGGACGAGGGCAAGTAGCGGCTCCTTCTCACCCTATCCACGTGTGGGTGGGAGGGTGTATGAGTAATAAATTTTCCCAAATACAATCACCGATCTGGTTCCTCAGCCACAAGCATTCATGGATAAAGGGATGCCAATGCGAAGACACCACAGCGTTCTCACCGCTGGTGGGAAACCCGGTTATGCCTGGGCCAGGCATAGCAACGGCTCTGACTGCGAGCGACTTGACGTTGACTTTGCCTTCGGCGGTCACCCCCGGCATTGCCCTATCTTGCCAACAATCTGATCATGACTGCTTCCACTCCCGTAAATACACCACACACCGTAATGGTAGGCAGAGTACATCGTGAAACTGGTGATATAGCGGTCCACTTGCGGACCCCGAATACGGCTTGCGATTTCTTAATCTGCTTGCGGATAGGCGAATGGTCAGCAGGGGCACCACCACGAAGCGGTCCACTCCACAACTTTTCTTCGTCTTTGTCCTCCTTTGCCTGGTCCACACAACTGTAGCTTTCTTGCCACAGTCCCTTCGAACACCAACGTCTTGGCGGATACGAAGCGGAGCAAGCGTACAGCCTTTGAGGGTTAAGCGGCAGGGGCGACGGGGGGGCGGAGGCAGTGGAACGGGGAGGGGAAACAGCAACACGGGTGGGAAGTTTGGAAGCAGGCGAAGAAATACAAATGATGGAGCCGAGGCATCCAAAGACCCTGAAAAAAGGCTGATCAACCTTAACAGAAAATTGACCAGCATTCTTGAGGTAAGAAAAGGCTTAAACGCTGAGATGGGGCACACACGTGTGTTGTATGTCGTCCTACTTCGATACATATCATATGAATGCCGTGGCTCATGGAAGCATCTAATGTTTGTGATACAGCTCGAGAGGATTTCGTATGAGGATTTGAACGAGGATCAACGTCGCAAAGTGGACAGAAAGGAAGAGGTGTTGGAAGAAATCAGTCGCCTCACGAAGCGAGTGCGAAAAGAGGACTTCATGTAAGTATGCGGTATAGGGGGGGAGGCGAAACATGGGCTGAAGAGGCGCTGTCGATGGCTTCACAACTCTTACTTTTTGTGCACGCTTGTCGAGTTGTACGGGGCAGGGGCCAACATCTGTAGTTGCGCCTCATAACTTGTTGAGGCAATTCTCCTCTTGATAAACATGCTTGATTGAATATGTCGCAGCGTTAAAGCTGAGGCATGGCTCTTGTTTTGGAGAAGTCGTGTCACATCCATGGTGCCTATATTTTATCCGCGTCTCAACATCATTACAGTGAGGAAGCCGCGGAGCAACGAGCGGGCGCCACCTCGGCGGAAGATCTGAATGATGACGTTGTAGGCGGGCGCATTCCTCGCACCATTTTGAAGCTCCTCGTCTACTGTCGTCTGTCCGATAAGGCCACCTGTGAGATTCTGTTGGAGCTCGGAAAAGTGAAGGTGAATGGCGTGGTTTGCGACGATCCAGTCGCACTTGTAGATCTTGTCAAAGATAAAATCGAATTTGACGGAGAGCCGGTAACGTTGCCAGAGACACGACTGAAACACAAACTTCGCTCCATCGCAGCCCAAGGGGAAGGTGACGACTTGGATGACGGGGCGCCTAAAGATTACTGTGCTCGGATCGATGGAGGACTGCTTATAGACTTGACCCGCAACATTCAGAAATCTCGGGGCGACTACGTGGACAAAAGCCCGTACATAATGCGCGACGCACAAAGGCATGGTGGTATGGGCGGCTCGGGGAGCCGTCGGGGAAGATAGGTGGGGATGCGGTCGTGTCGATATGCGAACAAGTTAAAAAACATGCAAAAAGCTGTTGTGCGTTGTGACTTTTAGAACACTTTCTCCGTACTGTTGCTATATTTTATTAGCTTTATTCTGATCTAAAAAGCTGGGGGGGGGATTTTTGCATGTTACCTCGATTAGATTTATTTTGATCTAAAAAGCGGGGGGGGGATTTATGCATGTTACCTCGAGCATTAACCTCCCAGCTACATGCTTTTGTCCTTGGTGGCCAGTGCCAATTCTTCCTGTGGTATTTTTTTAATATACATGCGCGAAGTCCACTACGTACATCAGCGACGATTTTCATTATGTTGTTGCAGTGGTCGCTTGCATAATACGTTGAGATTATACCCGCACGATGACATTGATGGCTACGCGTTTATCAAGTTTAGCTGTTTTGTCCATCCCCAAAGCATACCGTTTTATTACCTCCAACCTTCTCTTCCTCTACAGCCGAGTCGCCTTGAAGCCATGCAGACTGAGTTTATATAGACTTGTAGTATGGGGAATAAAGGGTCGACACAATTGCTTCCCACTGTGGACACCATGCTCAAGGCTTTCGGCCCCGAGGAGATGCTCGCGCTGGAGGACCGTTTCCCCGTTTCTCCGTCATCCGCGACACGGCACCATCAAGTAACACATAGAAACTTGTATATTGGTAGAAAGAAAGACAACAGCAGCCAGGCATCTCTTCGCTTCGCGCCTGTCCTCATCACTAGAGAAGAATTTGTTGCCCTCCTTGGGGAGGGCTTTGGTCCGTGCATGAAGCGGCTCCTCCGCCGCCTCTTTACAGTGCTAGACGCCAATGGTACGGGCGCACTAGAGTACCAAGAGCATGTGGGCGCGATGTACTTTTTCAAGCATGCGAGTCCCGTAGAGCGATTCCGCGTCATTTTTCATATGTACGAGCCAAAGTGCTCTTCTGCTTCCTCTTCCACTACGGCGGCAGCCAGTAAAGTCTATCTCCATAAGGACCATGTAATGGCATTGTGCACAGAAATATTTTCCACGCTCAGTGAGGTGGAAGCTGGCCCGCAGCGAGTCATGGCCTCATTTCAACGGGACAATGACGACGTATCATGGGACTTCGCGCCTCCTCTTGCTTCCTCGGAGGGCGTTGTACCTAAGCCGGTCTACGTACAGAGTCAGGCCGCGCCATTCAAGGATATAATTGGTGTTATGGTGGACATGATATTTCTCCGGTGGGATGCGGACAGGGACGGAAGATTGAACCTGCTGGACTTCGAGGCCTTTGCGAGCCGCCACCCTGAGAACGGCATCGAAGATGTGTTGGGGAAGCTGGTGACCTCGCCCCACGTGGCGCGTCTGATGTACGCGAGGAAAGTCCAAGGCAAGTTTGTGAACGGAAAGGGATAGATGACTAGGACGCGATGATGAGCGGGCCGGGATTGAGATGCGACCATCAAAGAAAGTACCCCTTGAGAAAGAAATGCATAGTTCAACGTGCTCCTCTCGCAGCCACACATCATTGTGTGATCGTTCTTTCCTCCTCCTCCTTAAAACAATCGATTTCAGAGCTGCTCAGTCCCTGTCTCGGGGCTCCTGCCCCATCTCAATCCACGCGACCGATCCGATGGATCCGTGCTGTGTCCCGGTGTTTCTCGAGCTTGCCCATATCCGCGCCCACATCCGGCCACCACGTATACAGCCATCGCTCCATGATAGCCCGGCTCCAGGGCGTAAAGTAAATGTGGCCCCGCACGTCCTCCTGCTCCGGGTCCCGCCCTCCTACCCCCTGTGCCCCGCCCAACGCCGCGTCTTCGGCCAGTATGACCTCCGGACTCTCGCCCCGGTGCAATTCCGCCCTGCGCATCATGGCCTTGAGCTCGGGGGCGGCCACGTAGCGCGTCTCGGAGACCTCGTTCTCGTTGGGTGTCAGGACCACGTCTTTCCGAGCCAGCAGAATGTAGTCGATTTCGTGCTCCCCCCACTCGGCGCCAGAGTCGCTGATGTAGTGGATGCGAGACATGTAAATGAAGTCCTCATGCCTCAGAGAGGAGATTGGGATGCCGAGCTCATGCTCGAGCTTCCGAATGGCTGCGCGCTTGCAGCCCAGGACAGGGTCCTGCCGGTCGTCCCCGAGCTCGTGCTCGCTCCACAAAGGGTGCGAGCAGCAGGTATTGGTCCAAGCGTTGGGAAATGTAATCTTGGTAGGGGCACGCTTTTGCAAGAGCAGTCGATTCTGCGTGTCGAACAGGAAAACGGAGAAAGCTCGATGCAAAGGCGGGCCCTTTCGATTTTCATGTCCTGCCCGCTTGGAAATGGGTTTGAGGGGTTTGTCATCGAAAGTCACTGCGACAATCCGCTCTTCTTCGAAGAGTCGCGCCTGCTCGGGATCGAAGGCAGAACGCGAGGTTGCGGCGCATCTGGTTACGCCTTGCGTGCTAATAGCCCTTTTGTGCAGGTTTATGGCATGCGAAACGCCGGCATTCGTCCCTGGAAACCGCAGAAAAGCATGGCAAAAACGTGGTAATTGCAGGGACAGTGACATGGAATTGTCGAAAAGGGTGATAAATGCACTAAAAATGCAATATCCGCGGCTAAAGGACATTCAAGGCGTCATTAAGCTCTTTCGACCTAAGTTGAACAGGGGAGGTGAGGAGGTGGGGGATCCCGCGGACAGTGCTGGAGGCAATTTGTGAGTGAACCCGTCGGTCCCGCCAGCCTGTCCTTGAATGCTGTGGTGAAAGTGGTTGTGGAGCATATTTCCGCGTGCAACAGGTCAGTATTTCCTCTGATCATGTAGCCGAGAACGTCCCAAACGCGGGGGGAAGGCTCTTAGGCCTCTCTCTTCGCCAGTGTCTTGCCCGCCACGCTCGACGCAACGCCGCCCGGTAACTAGAGCGGCGAGGACACTGGTTCTGGCCAACTTCGTGTTCTTGGGAGCATATGCATGCGTAGTAGAGCTCTTGTTTGAGAATTTCTGACTCGACGGACACATTGCGTGTCTTTTTCCCCGCTTCTTCAGGGTTAAGAGGGGAGGACACGGGCCACGAAGCAGCACCGTCGTCTTTGCCGGGAGGACGTACCACACGAACAAAGTTTGGTGACCTCTGCCACTCGCGACAAGACTAAGTCTTTAAATTTTTCCTATCGTTGACATTTGCGGCTAGGACCGGCGCGCTTGGTAGCATACACGAAGCTGCCCTCCCTTAGTTGTCATGTCTCAAGGCGAGGACGGTCTCGTCTCGTTCTTCTTTTACATCCTTTTCGTGTACCCCCTGACTTCCTGGTTCCTGAAGCCAGGACGCTTTCCTCGAAAACGCGGGATAACCTACGCAATCAGTTTTCTGGCCATTTTAGCGTTGGGTAAAACATATTTGGAGTTTCAAGACCGCGGCCCCAACCACTACAATGAGCTACACATCACGCGGGCATCAACCCCCTTGGAAATCAAAAAGGCGTACAAAAAGATGTCATTAGAGCTGCATCCTGACAAAAACAAGAGCCCTACCGCGGCGGAAGAATTTGCCCGGGTGAAAGAGGCATATGATACGTTGATGGACCCGGAGTTGAGAGAAGTCTATAATAAGTTTGGTGCCGAGGGTATCAAGCAAAATCGACGCTTTGACGAGACGCAACTCTTGTTGGAGATCGCTGTCTTCTACGTAACGTGGGGCATGCTGGCCTTCGTGTTGACGCTGGGGAAAGCCTCCAGCACTGCCCGGAACTGGATCTACACTGGACAGATTGCTATGTTGATCGCGGAGATCTCCCTCATGCTACAGGAGACGAAGCTTCCGAGCTGGCTCCTGCCCACGTGGACAGAGCACGAGTTCGTCTTTCTGATGCGGTCGCTGTTCCCGGCTTTCATGAATGGCTGTCGGTGCCTGTGCGGGTTCTTATACGTGGATGTGGACGAGCAGGCGCGGCAGAAGATGGAGCACCTGGAGGCTCAGAACAAGGACATCTTGATGGTCCTGCGCGACATTCAAGTCAACATGCAGTCCATTCAGGTGCGTCGTGGGGGGTGCGCGAGTGCCGTTCCTGGGTGGTGTCCTTGAAGAAAGGGTGAGGAAGCCCCCGCCTTCGGGTACGGCCGTGCTCTTCATGTCGTTGGATTTCAAAGGAGGCTGGATCCCTTGATTCTCATTTTGCACACACACACACATACATATATATTACATATATCTATAAATTGTCTCTCTGTCCTCTCAACATGTTTTTCCCTGACAAAACTCGCCACTTGCGGTCCGCTTCGGCTCATCCCTCCCCCCTGTCTCTGCCTAGTCCGAGGTGCATGACGCCAGAAGGCCTGTAGTGTCTCTTTCTCTTGACTCGATACCCCTTCTATCTCATTTTCTTGTACCAGGCTCGTCGCGCGGCGGCCCTCTCTAACCATTCCTCCTCCTCTTCCTCACCCTTCTCCCTTCCCACTTCCACCTCTTCCTCCCCTCCTACGACCGCACCGCCCCCCACGGCCAAATCTGACGCAATCTCGGCATCCGCTACCGACAACGACGGAAATCAACTTACCAACAACAGGCCAGCGGCGGGAGCGGAGGGAACTATAGGAGCCTCGGGGGGGGCTCGTCGGCGGCGGGGACGCTAAGTGGCGGCCCTGTGATCAAGGCAACACCGACCGGGAAAATCAAAGAGATGGAGGAACGCTTGCGGCAACAGAGAGAACGCGGATCCAGCCGGGTCTCAGAGCCTGTGAAGGCCGGGGCGGCGGAGAAGGCAGGGGGGGGATTCCAGGTGTGGTGGGCGATTTTGCTGTACGTGGTCTTCCACTTTGTCTTCGCCAACAACAGTGGGAACTCTTGAAGGTATTGAAATGATGACATGAGATTGTACTGGAAAGGATGACTTGTGAACGGAAGGAAAGAGCGAAACGGAGGGAGGGTAATGGAAGGAGACGGTGGAGGAAGGAGAGGCAGAAGGAAAGGTTGGAAATCAAGATGCTGTGTATCCAGTCTATTGCCGACTTCATGTCTTCATTGCAACGAAAAAGACACGTCGATCTTAAACGCCATACCAATATATTGCTCGTAACAGCATTGGCATGTGATCAGGTTGGATCGACCTTCGAGCCCGTTAAGCGCGGGGTACGGTGACTACAAATTGGGTCAACCATGGCCTATTTTTTATGTACAGCTTGTTGCCCTTCATTTTTCACTATTTTCGTGCTCTTCACGTTTTTAGACAGTGTCTTTGCATGTCTGTGTTCCTCTCGCCAAGACTCCCTCCGGTCGCTCCGGGCACGCCTTCGCTTCCTCTTTCGACATCCTCCACTCACGACCATTTAGGAAACGGGAAAATCGCCGGGGTCTTTTGCATGTATGTCTTGTACGAGGTGTTGTCTTTCCAGCGGATGTTTGCCTTTCGCTCCACCATGGGCAGGCTGATTCCGTAGAGCAAGGTGGTGATAAAGCCAGGCCCCAGGAGTGCAAGTCCCCATTCCACCGGCCGATCATACGAGCCTGAGGCAAGGAGAAGGACCCCACAGTGCAGCACTATCTCCCCCGCGTAATTGGGATGCCGGGAGTACCGCCATAATCCTATGTTAATGAAATCGTCCCGGTGTTGCCAGTCGTTTTGCCACTGGAACTTCTGGAAGTCAGCCAGCATTTCGAGGCCCAGGCCGAGTGAGAAGACCAGCATGCCTATCAAATCGGACGGCACGGGCCAGTCGGGGTTTCGCATGTTTGAATCCTTTTTCGTGCTACATATGAGCACTGGCAAGCAAGTCAGGAAAACCCACAGGCCTTGCACGGTCCAGTATTGCAGAAAGCGCAACGGCTCATGTTTCACTGTATCAAAACGCGAGTCTTTTCCATGTTGCAAGATGCGGGTGAACAGGAAATAACCTAGGCGGAATGCCCACACCATAATGAAAAAAGAAGCCATTTGCTGCCGTGGGTGTGGGGGCCAAGGCCCGTGATACAGGTTCAGGAACATGGTAGCGAGGAACGTGAGGCTTCCTGTCAGGTCGTAAAACATCTCCGTCCTCCAAAAGTATGCAGGAATAAAGGCGAGCCATTGTACAACCAAACAGAATGTTGCCGGTGTCCAAAGCCCCAAGGGCGTAGCCACAGCTTCCATGAAACCAGCAACTCCAAGTATGGAGAGCGCCTACAGTAGAACGGCAACGGGGAGTCATTTTCCGCATGAAAGGCCGCACAGCGTATTACGGTTAGAAAATACGTGCAGTTAAAACAAAGTACAAGCCTTCTATACCTACTAAGATGGAAATGTGTGTGGCAAACTATAGATCGCCACTCAGAGGAAAGTAAACTGATAAAACGCTGCCTTCGGACCAGCGCTACCCTTGGAACAAAGAAGTGCAATAAATTTGTCCATATAAAAAGGAAAGGAACACTTACCGTCGACATGGCGACACAACTGTACCACAACAAGCGGAAAGTGAGCTCTGCAGTCGGTGTTTGCGTCTGCTATGTGCATGTGAGCAGGGAGGAAATTCATCAGGAACGAGAAGGCGGTTGTTCTTGTCACCACAAGCTCTGATCGACGACTCCACTGCTGCGAGGCGCAAGTCCGGTCACGCCTGCCACACCGGCCACGCAAACTTGCCAGAAATACGTTGCACCTAACGAGTTGATTCTCCCTCTTTATTGTCACGAATTACAGGGAGCCGTTTTATGGGGTTCATGGCTTTCAGGAAGGCGGATTAGCCACGGTGCATTCGTCGAAGGGGGCTGCTCCTCCCTCTGGGATTCCTCCCTCTTCTTTAGTACCGCCGCAAGCATAAGCAGTACACTTCAAGGTGGCCAGTGGATTGCGTAGGAATGCATAGAGGTCCTAGGCCCAATCCTTCATCGGACGCTGGCCACGGCTACCACGAATCAGCAAGGCAGTGGGGCGGGCACGACAGCTCTCGTCAAACGAAAAAGAAACGTCACGGCCTGACCGCGCGAGTGGGGCAAGAAACGGACCTCTTTCGCTCCAAGCTGACAAGCGCTGGCCGTTATGGCAGTTATAGCTACAACAAAATTGGTGTCGGTTTGGGAGCAGTGAGGAATGGAGGGGGAGGAGGAGGAGGAGGTAGAGGAGGAGGGGGAGATGGAGGAGGAAAAGGAGGAGGAGGACCAAGAAGTGCGAACGACGTTTCGCTTGCACGCAGTGGTACAAATTTGAATGACAATTTTACGTTCGATTCTTATAGTAGCCCCACGGCGACCAGCACAAGTGATGACCTGCGGCATTGCGGTGGAGGACGGGCTCCGGCCTTTTCGCCTTCTAGCTCGAGCTCTGGTGCCGGTTCGGGGAAAGGGAGCGGAAGCTCGGTGGTAAGTCCAGGCGACGAACAGAGCATTGAAATCCGTGTTGATTGACCAGGGCATGTAAGCGGTGCAGACTCGCTCTTGTCCTTTGGACTTGCGCTCGCTCATTGCTCCTCATGCTTCATCCTCCTTACTACTATCATTGTTCCATCCCCCTTCGAAGAAAGCGGACGGGGGCATCCAAGCTGCACGAGCGTCTCCGAGACCGCCTTCAGATGAACGAAATGCATTCCAGGCCCCGTACCCGGTTTCGTCGGCTGCTCGCGCCCCGCCTGTGAGGCAGGTAGCCGACCCGGCGGGCGCGGCGGCGATGTTTCGCAGCCTGGTCCCACGCGGTCCCAGCGTTCAGGGCGAGAAGCGGGAACCTGAGTCGTCAAGACGGAGAGACTGTGGTCATACGCGGAAGACATACGGGCAGCGGTTGATGGGGCTGAGTGAGGTGGCCTTCGGTCAGGATCTGTGGCGCGAAGAAGAGGTGGAGGAGCCGCGAGGCTTCTCGCTGTCGGTCTTGGGGAAAGAGAGCTCTCGCACGGTCAAGAAAGGGGAGGGTATGTTCGCCAAGTCGCCCAAGCGGCATCAGCACCCACGGGGGAAGGCTGGGGCAGGCAAAGCGGCGAAAAGGGCGGGAAAGACGGTCGTGGGCCCTCGGGTGGAGGTAGGCGGAGGGACGATCGACTTGGTCTCGGAGGAGGAGGAGAGCCATGAGAGACGGCATGGGTCCCAGGACTCGGGTCCACGTGTGCCTGCAGAGACAGGAAGGGGCGAGGAGACCGCG
>Ga0102934_1001831_pt1 | contig 14908 bp, 15 predicted proteins | sample SalPonR2_A_D1_MG_FD_78175 | JGI IMG/M metagenome (GOLD analysis project Ga0102934, IMG submission 78175) | Salt pond soil microbial communities from South San Francisco under conditions of wetland restoration - Salt Pond MetaG R2_A_D1_MG | ecosystem: Environmental > Aquatic > Marine > Intertidal... | reverse complement strand
CGCTTTGTTGATAACAATCAGATCCTGATCTTCGTAGAAGATATCCAGAGGGATGTCTTCAGCCAGCGCTGCGCAGGGCTGTGGGGGCGGCACCAGAACCTCAATGGCTTCGCCACCTTTAAGTTTGAAGCTGGCTTTGGTTCCGGCGCCATCGCAGGTTACCTGCCGATTGTCGATAAGTTTTTTAAGTTGTGCCCGACTGATATCAGGCAGGGCTTCCGCCAGAAACGCATCGAGGCGTTGCGCAGGAGCGTCACAGGGGAATAACAGCTGTCGTGACAGGGACATTTACCAGATCTGGCTCTCGATTTTTCCGGCCTGTTTGATCATGACATCAACAATAGCACGCTGATAAAGATGATCACGATTGGCAAGCTCAGCAGAAACGCGCGAGTAGAAATGTTCGCGGCCCTCTTCCAGTTCGGCATCCATCAGTTCAAAGATATTGTCACTTTTGATTCCTTCGGCCACCTTGTCCTGATTATACAGGGCGATATCGGAAACAATCGCTCTGGCCAGGCGAAAAGCCAGATCGGGATTTTCCACTACTCTTGCCATAGATCATGCCTCCTGAGTTACGGTCTGAAGTTTCTAGGATTTAATTCTATTAATTTTTCCCTTGGTTGGCAAGGGTTAAACGGCGAAAATCGTTTTTTTTACAATTGCTCGGGGTAAGATTGATTGGGATCAGGTTTTTTTTATGATAGGATCAGAGATAATGAATCAAGATTTTGAATCTGTGTAAGATCAACATATTAATCTCGAAGAAACAAGGATCTAGATGAACACCCCGACCCCCACCTTAAAAGTGCTGTTTGTCGACGATGAACCGGCGTTGCAGGCCTTGGGCGAAGATCTCCTGGTTGACGAAGGTTACGAGGTTGTTTGTGCTGCCTCTGGTCGTCAGGCCCTCGAGTTGTTCGCGCAGCATGAGCAGCAATTTGACCTGGTTGTGACCGATGAGTCGATGCCGGGGATGACTGGTACCGAGTTAGCGCAGCAATTATTTCAGCTGGCACCGCAAGTGCCGATTATTCTCTGTTCGGGTTACCTGTTAACCATGGTGGATGAGGGCGTCGGGGCGACGAACATCAAAGAAGTCCTTTCCAAAACCGACGTTTTCTTAAAGCTGCCGACAACGATAGCGAGCCTTTTTGCCCGAGATCCGGAATAAATGGCTCTGGTATTCGTATCTCTGCGCCGGATTGTCAGCGCAGCACTATGATCGCCAACGCCGCAAGAACAGCAACGGCAACCAGAACCGGCAGCAACGGTAATTTTTTGCCTGGCTGCCGGGTTGACTCAGCTGCTGTCAATTGGCCGACCACCGGAAAGCGTTCGATCAGCGAACGGACATGGGGTGCGGTCTTCAGGTCTTCCGTTAAATCCTGACCAGCCTGGTGTGCTCCTTCGTGATTGCCATCCTTCCATAGTTTGCTGCTACTCATGTCGTAAATCACGCCGCTGACAGCAACGTAGGCAGGTGTGCCGTTTTGACCGTTGAATTGTGCAAGCTCCTTCAATGTCATCCGTTTCTCCCATCTGTTCTATGTGTTGGTCTGCATTTTTCCCTGGCTGTAATTTTTCTAACTCTATGATAAACAATGAAATCTGTTTAAGCGTAGCACGCAGCCGAAGATCTTATCAACAGGAACCAGTTTTGAAAGGGTAGCAACGATGACCGAGGAAAAAAAAATAGGATTTATCGGTGGCGGTAATATGGCCGAAGCCTTGATTAAGGGACTGCTGGCGAGCAATTTTCCCGCCGCCAAGATGGTTGTGTCGGAGCCGATTGAAAGTCGCCGTGACCATTTGCTCGATGCCTTCGGGGTGTCGTTGGCGCAGAGCAATACGGAGCTGGTTGAATTGTGCGAGATTTTAGTACTGGCGATCAAACCGCAAATTGTCGATGAGGTGTTGGGTGAAATTGCATCGGCCTGGGACGATAACAAATTGATGGTATCGATCCTGGCGGGAGTGACCTGTGCCGCCATTGAGAAAAAGTTTGCCGGATCTCCGCGGGTTGTCCGGGTGATGCCAAATACCCCGGCGTTGGTTGGCGAGGCCGCCAGCGCTATTTGTCGTGGTACCCACTCCACCAAGGATGATCTGCAGATTGTTCGCGAGTTATTAGAAAGTGTCGGCATGGTTCAGCTGATCGATGAACGCCAGATGGATGCCGCAACCGGCTTGTCGGGATCCGGTCCGGCCTACATTTATACGGTGATTGAAGCCCTTGCCGACGGTGGCGTGCGGGAAGGGCTGCGCCGCGATGTGGCCCATGCGCTGGCGGTACAAACGGTTGTCGGGGCCGCGCTGATGGTGCGCGAGACCAGGGAGCATCCAGCCATCTTGCGTGATCAGGTCTGCTCCCCTGGTGGCACCGCCATTACCGGGGTCAGCACCCTGGAGAAAAATGGGCTGCGTACCACCCTGATGGAAGCGGTCTCAGCTTCGGCAGCGCGCTCGCGCGAATTGGGCGGCAATTGAACTCCATGGCAATGGGGTAGGGTCTTTATGTGGTGAACAGGCTTCCTTTTCATTATGGCTGGGTGATTGTTGTTGCCTGCATTCTGACTACCTTCTCCTGTTTCGGTCTGGCGCGCTTTGCCTTTGCCATGCTGTTGCCGGGGATGCAGGGAGGCTTGAACCTGTCCTATGAGCAAATGGGCTATCTGGGGACAGCGAACTTTGGCGGCTATCTGCTCGCTGTTGCCGCGACTCCCAGCGTTCTGGCACACTGGCGACCACGGCTGACCCTTGGTGCAGCCCTTGGTCTGATCGCCGTGACTCTGGCCGCCATGTCCTGGGTACAAACCTTTACCAGTCTGATGCTGCTTTATCTGGTGACCGGTTTTGACAGTGGCTTGGCCAATATTTCCGGGGTCGTATTAATTGCTTTCTGGTTTCGTCGCGAGCGCCGCGGGCAGGCGGCCGGATTGATGGTTGTCGGCAGCGGCCTGGCGATTATGTTTTCCGGCTGGGTGGTTCCGCGCCTGAATCAGCTGGAGGGTTTTGAGGGCTGGCGCTTAAGTTGGCTGCTGTTTGCGCTGATTGTTGCTGTGTTTGCCCTGATAGTCTTTTTTCTGGTGCGTAATACCCCGGAAGAATGCGGATTGCAACCGGTCGGACGTCCGCTTGTGGTGACTGCAGCGGATGTCAGCAGCAGCTACCCTGCGGGTAGTGGGCGGACCCTACTGTTGCTGGGACTGCTCTATTTAGCCTTTGGCCTGACCTATATGGTCTACGGCACTTTTTTTGTGACCAGTCTGGTGGCCGAACATGGTTACTCGGAAGCCCTGGCGGGGCAATTCTGGTCGTGGGTTGGTTTTTTCAGTATTTTTTCCGGGGTGTTGTTCGGCACCCTGTCTGATAAAATCGGTCGGCGCCTGGGGTTGATGCTGGTTTTTATGATTCAGACGGCGGCTTACCTGCTCGCGGGATCGGGGTTGGGAGCTGTCGCGCTGATGCTATCGGTGGTTCTGTACGGAGTTACGGCCTGGTCGATTCCTGCCATCATGGCTGCGGCGGTGGGCGATTATCTTGGGGCCGCCAAAGCTGCTGGCGGGTTTGCGCTGATAACCTTCTTTTTTGCCGGTGGCCAGGTGTGCGGGCCGGCCATCGCCGGGATGCTGGCAGAACACTATGGCAGCTTTGCGCCGGCCTTTCTTCTCGCAGCGCTGATGACTGTGGCTGCAGCACTGTTCTCTCTGACCTTGCCCCGGAGATCTTCTCCTGCATCCAAATAAACAATGCTAACCTTGTTGATCGGCACGATAATGTTTGCCGATCAGCGGCTGTAGTTCTGCATGAACACCGGGAAAGCCGCAAACCAGTATGCGGTCGTGGTAAGGAGAATAGGGGTGCCCCTGTTCGTTGCTGATCTTACAGCCGCTTTCTTCAAGAAACAGTAATCCTGCCGCTACATCATAAGGCTTCAGGTCGCTCTCCCAGAACCCCTGGAGAAATCCGCCGGCGACGTAAGCCAGATCGAGGGCTGCTGAGCCAAAACGGCGAATGCCGCGGCAGCGGTAGAGGACATCCTGGGCACAGGCAAAAAAAGGCTTCGCCAGATCGACAGAACGGTAGGGGAATCCCGTGCCGACAAGGGCCTGTCCAAGGGTGAGCGGGCTCGCATGGCGGCAAGACACACCGCGATGCTGCAGCCCCTGGCCACGGAGGGCACTGAAGCTTTCGGCGGAGGCTGGGCGCCAGATGACACCAAGATCACTGCGTCCTGCAACTTCGAGGGCGACGGAGATGCAGAATTGATCAAGTCCGCTGAGAAAATTGGTGGTGCCGTCGATGGGGTCAATAATCCAGCGCAGTTCAGAACGTCCTTCCTCTCCGGTTTCTTCACCATAAAAGCCGGCCTCGGGCAACAGTTCGACCAGTGCCTCTTTGAGCATTTCTTCGGAATGGATGTCGACCGCAGAAACAAGCTCACGGGTGTCTTTTTCCTCGCCGCTGCCCGGGCTTAAACGACGGAATTGCTGGAGTTGATAGTCACCCACGGTTCGGCACAGATTAAGGACAGCTCTAAGTAGATGATGATCGATCATGGTCAGAGCATTTTCCCGCGACTGGAAAAGTAGCGGTTATAAGGGTTGAAGGTCCGTCGATACTGGCGGATTTCGAGAATAATGATGTTAATGATGCTGGCGATAGGAACAGCGATAATCATTCCGAGAATGCCGTAGAGCTTCCCCCCCATAATAATCGCCATAATCACCCACAGTGGGTGCAGATTCGACACCTTGGAAATAAGGATCGGAATCAGGATCATGTTGTCAACAATGACCTGGGCGATGAGAATGTAAACACACAGAATCCACCAGAACTGGGGGCCAACCCCCAGGTCAACCAGAGCGATGGTGATCCCCGGTAGCATGCCAAAAATGGGACCAACATAGGGCACCAGGTTGGTAATCCCTGCAACTAAGGCAAGAATGGGGGCGTAGCGGATGTCAGTAAGTGACAGACCGGCCCAGACCACCAGTCCGACAATGATGGCTTCGATGATTCTGCCGCGAATAAAATGGGATAGCTGCCAGCTGACGTGGGCGTAGATATCCAACACCATTTCAAAATAGCGATTGGGAGTGAGGGATATCAGGCCGCGCATGATCCGACGGCTGTCGCGCAGAAAAAAGAAGGAGAACAGCGGTACCAGAATCAGCAGGCTGCCGATGCGCATGGCCGAACGCGGGGTCTGGACCAGAATAGCCCCGATCAACGCCTGAGAGAAATTGCGCAAATGATCGCCGAGGTTGTAATGGGCAATAAAGGGGAAATGCTGTTGCGCCAGTTCGAGCAAGCCGGTCAGATAGACAATGGCAAAACTGATATAGCGTGGCACATCGGCTTTGAGCGCCTGTATCATGCCACGCCAGTTAGGTGGGCCGATGATCAGCAGCAAGAGGATCACCGCCGCAGTAAAGAACAGATAGATGATAAAGATGGCGAGGGTTCGGTGCACGCCACGATTTTCAATCAGGTTTACCAGTGGTTCAAGCATAAAGGCGACGATCATCGCCAGCAGAATCGGCAGGAACAAGCCGGAAGTCGCGGTTCTTAGCAGGGTGGTAAAGGTGGTTGCAGATGAATAGATGGCGATCCCCGAAGCGATTGCCGTGGTTAGAACCAGGTACATGACTGCTACTTGGGCGCGTCTGAAGCCGCTGGAATCACTCATTGTTTGGCTCCTGTGGAGCGGTGAGCGTAGATTGCAGCAGCTCGAGCTGCTGACTGCACTGGTGCAGACGATCAGCGAGAACGCGGTTCAGTCCAAACAGAATTTTTGCGGTGGGTGCCGGATGGCGAATGGTCGCTTCGAGAATGTCGGAGCGGAATAGACCCACCAGCGATGAGGCTTTAGTCGCGCGGGCCCCGGCTGTTCGTGGGCGGGTACCGGTCAGAGCAACCTCGCCAAAAAAGTCGCCCGGTTCGAGAATCGCCTGTTCGAGCTCCTTGCCATTGTTGTCAACAGATAAAATCTGAATCTGGCCGGAGCGGATGATATACATTCCCGAACCGATATCCCCAGCAGAGAACACCATCTCATCTGCGGAAAAGTTACGGATATGAACAATTTTTTCAAGAAATTTAAGTTCGCGGCGGCTGAGTTTAGAGAAAATCGGAATCTGATTCAGAAAATAAGCCAGGGTCTGTTGATCGGCTTGATTGCGGAAAATGTTCTGCCAGAAAGGGTTTGGATTCATTGGTTATCCCGAAGCATGATGGGCCTGTGATAAGGAGAAAAAAAGAATCGTGCACGCTGATGCAGCGGCATGATATAACAGCCGCCCGTTCTAGTTCCAGAAAAATTCGAATCCAATTGGTTTGCGCCGGGAAAGGGTTCGTTTTCGCCATGTCAGCAGTGTCGCAAGAAGCGGAAAAAGAGAAAAGCCCCAGCCTCTTTGTCTCATGCTAAGAGGCTGGGGCTGTTTTTGTAAGATTGTGCCGGAGCAGGATGTTACTTGTTCTCAGCCAGCAGGGCTTCAATGTCGGGAACACAGCTACCACAGCCGGTGCCTGCGGTAGTAGCCTCCTGAACTTCTTCAACGCTGGTGAGGTTTTGTTCCTTGATGGCTTTAACGATGGTGTCACGATCGATGTCCATACAGTGGCATACAGTTTCAGACATAATGGTCTCCTTTAAATGGTTGGTTTGTCCTGATGTTGCAAGTATACCTTCAGGGACGAGGGCTTGCAATTGCAGTGATGATTTTTTACCCAAAATCCTTTATGGATTAGCGAACTGGCGCTCTTGCGCACCGATCAGGGCCAGTGATTTCTCAACGCTGAAATGAACCAGATGCTTTGGACCTTTTTCCAGGTCCTCTCCCGGCGTCAAGCATCTGCGGGTCAGCTGTTGCGCCAGTTGCGGGTCGTCAATTTCGTCGATTTTCTGGAGATATAAGCGCGTGCCCTGATAACCGCCACCCGATTCAATAAACATGTAGGTTGCATGGGGGTTGGAACAGATATTGTTGTATGTAAGTCGTTCCCTCATCAAAAAAATCAATGTACCGTCAGCTAATACGGTTGGTCGAGAATAAATGGCGCTGGTGACATTGCCCTGATTGTCGGCGGTTGATAAGATGCCGGTTCCTTGGGTCGTCGAGAAATAATCGTTGAGGGTCATATTGGGCTCCTGTTGCTGCTAACCTGGGGTTTGTTTTTTTGTCCATGACAAAACCATAACACACTTGATATTATAAGTTGTATAGTTTGGTTGTTTTTTTTGCTCGGTTACTGTTAAGCTTTTTTACCACCAAACACCGGAAAAACTGATGTTTACCCCAGATCTGAAAATCTACCCTCAGGCCCCCGGCGTTTATCAGATGCTTGCCGGCGATGGGACAATTCTCTATATCGGCAAAGCGCGGCGTCTGCGCTCACGTCTGCGCTCCTATTTTTCGGCAAAGGGGGACGGCCGTCAGCAGATACCCTTACTGATGAAGAAGGTCCAGCGCATCGAGGTGATCGTCACCGACACAGAAAAAGAAGCTCTGCTGCTGGAAAACACCCTGATCAAGCAGTATCGGCCACGCTACAACATTGAATTGCGCGACGATAAAACCTACGTTTCGGTCCGTATCGACCTGCGTGAGGAGTTTCCTGTCATGCAGGTTGTGCGGCAGGTGAAAAATGACGGTGCGCACTATTTCGGGCCGTATTCCTCGGCAGCCGCTATCCGCGAAACTCTAAGACAAATTTACCGCATTTTCCCCTTGCGCCATGCCCCGATAGAGCGTTGCCGGCAGCGTAAGCGTCCCTGTCTTTTTTATCAGATCGGTCAATGCAGCGCTCCTTGTCACGGCAAAATCAGCCGCGCAGAATACCGGCTTCTGGTGGACGGGGTTATCCAGTTGCTGGAGGGACGTGAATCAGAAGTGATCGCCTCGTTACGCCAACGGATGGATGCCGCTGCTGAGGCCAGGGACTACGAACGGGCAGCGTTGGTGCGTGATCAGATCCGCTTGATTGCGCAAAGTGTCGAAAAACAGAAAGTAACAGAACATGGCGGCGGTGATCAGGACGTGATCGGTCTGCATCAGGATGGTGGTGAGGTCGAACTGACCCTGCTTTTTGTGCGCAACGGCAAACTGATCGGGAGCCGCAGTTTTCTGCTTGAGTGGGTGCTGGATCTGCCTGAGTTGCTGCACGGTTTTCTGCTCGATTTTTATGCCCGTGAGGTCATTATTCCCGATCAGTTGCTTCTGCCCTTTGCCTTGGAGAGCTCTGCCCTATTGGCCGAGTGGTTGAGCGAAAAACGCGGGAAAAAGGTTCGTTTGTTGACTCCTGAACGTGGGGAAAAGCGGCGCCTGCGCGACCTGGCGCAGCGCAACGCTGAGGAATCCTATCGTCAGCGTGGACAGCGCCAACAAGCGCGCCAAAACCTGCTGGTTGAACTGCAGGAGCGCTTAAAACTTCCCCACTTTCCCCGGCGGATTGAATGTTTTGATATCTCCAATGTGCAGGGGGAGTTGGCGGTCGGTAGTATGGTCGTGTTTGTAGATGGTGAACCGGCGAAGCAGGAATACCGTCGCTACCGGATCAAGACAGTCGTCGGCGCTGACGACTATGCCTCTTTGAGTGAGGTGTTGCAGCGCCGGCTTGAACGTGGGGTTGCAGAGGCTTGTCTGCCGGATATGATTCTGATCGATGGCGGCAAGGGACAGCTTGGAGTGCTGGTCGAGGTGATCGCCAGCCTCGGGTTAACAGGCCAGATCGGTGCTGTTGGGATTGCCAAAAGCCGGGTACTGTCGAATGTCAAAGGCAAAGTTGTTGAGCGCTCAGAAGAACGTTTTTTCCTCCCCGGGCGGAAAAATCCGGTGATATTTCGTCATGGCTCCGCTGCCGCCTTTTTGCTCGAACGTCTGCGCGATGAAGCTCATCGTTTCGCTATCAGCTTTCATCGTAACCTGCGAAGTCAGCAAGGGTTGCGTTCCAGCCTCGATCAGATTCCCGGGATCGGCCCGGCACGTCGTAAGGCCCTGTTGAGGCATTTTGGCAGCCTCAAGCGCTTGCGCAAGGCCACTGTCGATGAGATCCAGCAGGTTTCCGGCTTTTCTGTCGCCCGGGCACAGCAACTTGTTGAGGCATTGAAAAATCAGCACAAATAGGTTCCGAGGGGGGGAGCTGGTTTGTTCCTGAGCTGAGGGAACAAGCACAAAAAAGCCCCCCACCGGGAGACGGCGGAGGGCTGATGCAAAAGTGTGTTGATGAGTGTGTTGGTTACTCGATGCTGACAACAGCGTCTTCAACGATCAGGTCATAAGCATAACCGTGACCGAAATCTTTATCGACAGTGAGTTTGCCACTGGCGATGACAACATCGCCGACCTGGAGTTGGGTGTTGCTGGTCAGGGTCAGATCGTGGGTACCTGCTTCCGGGTTGCCGGAGCCATCCTGCAGATGGATCCAGTTGGTGCCCATAATCTGTGGGCTGAACTTGACTACCTTGCCACGTAGTTGGATTTCCTCGCCCGACAGGTTGTCTCGATCGGCATAAATTTCTTCAATGTTGTGACCATTTTCAAGCTTGTCGAGGGCGGTCACCGTAATCGGTGCGGGCTCCGCTCCGCCCATGCCGGAGATGGGGGGATGTCCGGACGGCATCTGGCCTTGGGCGGGGGTATCGGTAGAGGCTGTTGCCGAGCTGGCATTAAGAATCGATTCAACAAAATAGACCAGATCAAAGGTTCGATCAAGGGTTTGGCTGTGGTAGTTGTGCATCGCCATGCCGTCGGGAATAACCACCAGATCACCAACATTGACGGCGAATTGTGCGGTCGCCGCCCAGACCTGTTCGCTGCCGGTATCGACCAGAACATAGGTGTAGCCAAGTGCGTCCATGGTTTCAACCACATCGCCACTGATGTTTTTGGCGGTTTCTTGTGGAGTCTCTGCCGTTGCAGGGGTCGGGGTCGCTGTTTGTGGTTGGGTGCCGGCATTTTGGTTGTTGGAACTTTGTTGACATCCGGCCAGCAGTGCCAAGGTTAAAAATAATACGACATAGAGAATTCGATTTTTCAAGGTAGCCTCCGAAACGAGTGTTCACGATGTTGAAAGGTGATATTGCAACAAACGCACGAAAGATAGCACAGGCGGTAAGTCAGCAACAATAGTTGAGTGTTCTTTAGGGAATTTATGTGCTGATGCACAGATCGCGACCGTAAAGATGTGTTGTTGACCACAGCTGCCGGCGCAGAGATTCATTCAGGGCGTTTTCGCTGAAGCGCCATGACCAATTATCGTTGGCGGTGCCGGGGGTGTTCATCCGCGCCTCTTCATCGAGGCAGAGAATGTCCTGCAGGGGGGTAATGGTCAGGCGGGCAACACTGGCCATGGCGACGTCAATAAGGAGCCAGGGCATCTCTGTGGCGCGTGATCCGAGATATTCTTTTAACCGGTTTTTGACCCTGTCATCGAGCTGATTCCACCACCCCAGGGTGGTGTTGTTGTCATGGGTGCCGGTATAAACAACCGAATTGCGGCGATGATTGTGGGGTAAATATGGGTTAAGGGCGTCGGAATCAAAGGCAAACTGCAGAATTTTCATGCCGGGTAAGGAAAAATCATCCCGCAGCTGTTCAACCTCGGCGTTGATCGTGCCGAGGTCTTCGGCGATGATCGGCAGGTTGGTATAGCGTTCAGCCAGCAGCTCGAACAGTTCGCGACCGGGGGTGTCCATCCAGTGGCCGTTAACTGCAGTCGAGTCCTCAGCCGGGATCGCCCAGGAGGCAACAAAGCCGCGAAAATGATCGACCCGTAACAGATCAAACAAACTAAAATTCCAATCAAAGCGCTGGAGCCACCACAGGTAATTTTGTTCCTTGAGTTGATCCCAGCGATACAGGGGGTTGCCCCAGCGTTGCCCGGTGGCGCTGAAATAATCCGGGGGCACCCCGGCTATCAGCGTCGGTCGCTGATGTTCGTCAAGATGAAACAATTGGGAATGAGCCCAGACGTCGGCAGAATTCTCGGCGACGAAAATTGGCAGATCACCGAAGATTAATATGCCACGTTGTTGCGCATATTGGCGTAATGAAAACCATTGCTCAAAAAAAACAAACTGGAGATATTTGTGCCAGGAAATCTCCTCAGCCAGGTCTACCAGACACTGTTTGAGCGCAGCCTGATCGCGCCGTCGCAGTGGCTCCGGCCAGTCCTGCCAGTTACGGTAATCCTGGCTGGAACGGATTGCCTCAAACAGGCAGTAATCTTCCAGCCAGAGGTGTTGGGCGTGGCAGAAATCAGTAAAATTCTGGTGGCGTTGGGTATGCTGCTGACCAAGAAAATTTCCCCATGCGGTGTGCAGTAGAGGCATCTGGGTGGCATAGGCAGCAGCAAAATCACAATGGGAGGCACCGGCTACCGGAGTCGGCAGAGCGTCGGCGTCCAGATCATCCGTCTGGGAGAGGTCCTCCAGACTAATCAACAAGGGGTTGCCGGCAAAAGCGGAAAAACAACTATAAGGGCAATTACCGTAGCCGGTTGGATTAAGCGGCAGGATCTGCCATACCGATTGTCCGCTGGCGACGAGAAAATCGATAAAGTCTCGCGCTTCCTGCCCTAGAGAACCGGTATGCTGTTGTCCCGCAAGGGAGGTCGGGTGTAGCAGTATGCCGCTGCGGCGTTCTTTCAGCATGTCGGTTCCTGTGTGCGGCGAACAAGTAAATAGATCATGTTAAAAAAGCTGTAGGCCATAAGTAAATGTATCAATCCTTTTTTGCCGATTCTGCAGGCTTTATAAGCCGCGATCAGGGGGAAATAACCCGCCCGGCCTGATGCTGGATGTCGACGATATCGAACATATTGGTGATGCGTCCGACTTCAAGCTGATCTTTGCGGTTGTAGAAATCGAGGCACAGGCCACAGCTGGCGATATCAACGCCGGCTCTTTTGAGTGCCTGCAGGGTGTCAAGAACCTCCGACCCGGTACAGACCAGGTGGATAGCGCTGTTAACAAACAAAATTGCTGCCGGCAGCGGATCAATTTCGAGTTGGGTCATCAGGAAATTTTTCAGCAATACCCGGCCAAAGTCGTCGTCACCGGAGCCCATGCGATCGCTGCCGCAGTAAATGACGCTAGCACCTGTAGAGGTTGTTAGTGGGGCCGGGCTGGTTGCTTCGGCTGGTGATGCCGGGGGGGCCAGTTCCAAACGGAAGCCGTCAGGGGTGGCGACTGCGCTGACGTGATAGCCCATTTTTTCTGCCAGGCGGGTGACATTGTCACGGCAGACGTCGTCGTCAACCAGTACTGTCAGTTGGTCGGCAACATTGGCCAGAATCTGCTTGCGTGTTTCCACAACGGGGTAGGGGCAGGCATGTCCCCGATAGTCAAGTTCCACCATGAAAAGCTCCTGAAGAATCAGCTTGAAGCTGTTGGCTCAAAAAAAAGCAAAAATATTGGCATCCAGCTTGATTGACAGGTGACAATTTAACACAGATTCGATGGAAAAAAAGTGCATTCGCTGAAAATGTGCTTATGGCGATCAGTTTACGCAGAAACCAGCTGGACGAGGGTTTCAATGTGGGCGGTCTGGGGGAACATATCAACCGGCTGCAGACGTTTGATCCGGTAGCCACCATCCAGTAACTGTTTCAAATCGATTGCCAGGGTGGCGGGATCACAGGAAACATAAATGATCTGTGCCGGGCGCAGCTTAAGAAGGTGGCGGATCAGCTCAACACCACAGCCTTTGCGCGGGGGATTAACAGTAACCAGGTCGGGGGTGATGGCAAGACGCTCAAGCTCTGCTGTCGCATCACCGGCAATAAATCGACAATTGTTCAGCTGGTTAAGCGCAGCATTGGCTTTAGCATTGCGCACTGCTTCTGGAACAACCTCAATACCGATTACGCTGCGTGCCCCTTTGGCCAGGCTCAGGGCAATGCCGCCGATGCCGCAGAACAGATCAACAAGCGTTTCTTTGCCGCCCAGCGCCGCCCAGTCGCTGATCAGAGCGTACATTCTTGCGGCCTGGCGGGTATTGACCTGGAAAAAGGATTCAGGGGCGATATGCAGCCTGATATCACCAACCTGTTCAATCAGGTCAGGATGGCCGAGGAGTTTGATCGATTCGTTGCCGATGATCACGTTGCCACTGGAACTGTTGATGTTCTGGTGAACGCCGATCACCTCCGGCACCTTTTTGACCAGTTTTTTAGCGAGCTTAGGCAGTTCCTGGTAGTCCCGGTCATGGCAGACAAAGGTCACCAGGGCGCGGTCATTAGCGGGGCTGACGCGGATCAGCAGATAGCGCAACAGGCCGCGTTGATGGCGGGGATTGTAGACAGAGACCTGCTGGCGGGCAACGTCATTGCGGACGATAGTGGCAATACGGTTGATCAGTGGATGGTGAACCGGGCATTCGGCAATATCGACAACCTCATGGCTGCCGCGTCGGTAGAGACCAAGGAACAGTTTTTCCCGTTTGCGCGCAAACACCAGTTTGGCGCTGGTGCGGTAACCCAGAGTGTCGACAGCGGGAAGTATCGGCAAGACGGAAAAGCTCCCTGCGGGAATCAGGGCGCTTAGCGCCTGCTCCACGCGCTGCTGTTTGAACTGTAGCTGCCCCTGGTATTGCATGCTGACCAGTGGGCACCCCAGGCAGCTTAGTTCAAGAGGACAGCCGGGCTGGGCGGTACGTAGGGGGGAACGGCGCAGAATTTTGAGCAGCTGGGTGAACATGTGGGTGCGGCCCCGATGTTCCACCGCTGCTACGACCGTCTCACCAGGAAATGCGCCCTGGACCAGAGCGGTGCGGTTTTCTTCATGGGCTGTGCCAACCCCCTCATTATCCAATCCGGTGATTGTTAGCTTGAGGGTATCAAGTTGCGGCTGCGCGGTTTTTTTCTTTTCAGTTGGTTTTTTCATCATATTTAAGTGTCTGGCTGTCCTTGCCTGATTGAAGAAGCACGAGAATGCAGGCAGCACACTACTTCTTGTGCGTGGTTGCTGTCAAACATTGTCGGTTGTCTGGTGTCTGGTGATGGGGTAGACTGCGCATTGCCGTTTTCTCTGTTAAAGTCGGAGGCTTTTCGTGGGTCGTAAAACGCGTCAAATCAAGCTCGGCGGACTGTTGATTGGTGGGGGTGCCCCGATCAGTGTTCAGTCGATGTGCAGTACCGATACCAGGGATGTCACCGCAACCCTGAGCCAGATCGCGGCCCTTGAAGAGGCTGGCTGTGAGATTGTCCGCTGTGCGGTCCCGGATCTGGAAGCTGCCCGGGCGCTGAAATCAATTCGGCATGGCTGTCATATCCCGCTGGTGGCTGATATTCATTTTGATTATCGCCTCGCCTTAGCGGCAATTGATGCCGGCATTGACGGGTTGCGCATCAATCCCGGTAATATCGGTGAGCGCTGGAAGGTGGTCGAGGTCGTACGGGCCTGTCAGGAGCGGCAGGTCCCGATCCGTATCGGCGTCAATGGCGGCTCGTTGGAAAAAGAATTGTTGTACAAGCATGGCTATGCTTGTGCGGCGGCGATGGTCGAAAGTGCTTTAGACCATATCCGTCTGCTCGAAGAGGAGTCTTTTGAGCTGATCAAGATCAGCCTTAAGGCCTCTGATATCGCGCGCACGGTGGCAGCCTATCGCTTGCTGGCGCAGCAGGTTGACTACCCTTTGCATGTCGGTATTACCGAAGCCGGGACGGTGTTCAGTGGTACCATCAAGAGCGCTATCGGACTTGGTGTTCTGCTCAGTGAGGGGATCGGTGATACCCTGCGGGTTTCCCTGACCGGTGATCCGGTGACGGAAGTACGGGTTGGCTGGGAGATTCTTAAAAGTCTCGAACTGCGTCAGCGCGGGCCGGTATTCATCAGTTGCCCGACCTGTGGGCGCTGCCGGATCGATCTGATCGCAATTGCCGGCGAGGTTGAAACCCGGCT
>Ga0102934_1001829_pt1 | contig 14910 bp, 11 predicted proteins | sample SalPonR2_A_D1_MG_FD_78175 | JGI IMG/M metagenome (GOLD analysis project Ga0102934, IMG submission 78175) | Salt pond soil microbial communities from South San Francisco under conditions of wetland restoration - Salt Pond MetaG R2_A_D1_MG | ecosystem: Environmental > Aquatic > Marine > Intertidal... | reverse complement strand
TCATTGCTGTTTCCTGCCCCGATGCTAAGGCCGGCAAGGGCAGTGCAGGCCCTTTCCGGCTGAAATCGAATAAAGGTAATCGTAGTTTGGCACTACTTGGCATTTAAATTCACGGATTCAGGGTACAGGATCTTGTAGGCTACGATTTAGATTTCCTCGACCTGCTGTTAGCTTCATGCATCAAAATCACTCTTGTGGGAGACCCACGCCAGCACACAATTGAGACTAACATCGGTCTAAGAAATAAAAAATACCGTGGTCGAGGGCTTGTTAATTGGTTCTCCGAACGCTCGAATGTGTGTATTCTTGAAAATAGGTGCTGCAGTTACAGGTGCAATCAAGCGATATGTGATTTCGCAGATACAATATATCCAGACCTGCCGAGAACGAAGTCTATTGATGTTCAGGAAACCGGTCACGATGGTATCTTCTTTATTCCTAAGCCTGAGGTGGTTGAATACTACAAGAAGCATTACCCAGTCACCGTCCTCCGCAATAATAAAAATGTTGACACGCAGGGACTACCTGCGATGAACATCGGAATTGCGAAGGGCAGCACTTTCGACCGAGTATTGCTTTTTCCGACCAAGCCCATACTCCAATACTTAGAGGATGGAGATGAAACTAAACTTAAGGCACCGGAAAGACTTTATGTGGCGGTGACTCGTGCGAAATTTAGTGTAGCTATCGTTGTGCCAAATTGAAAGCCCAACAACTGCGTGGGGACAGACGTTCCTTTCGTCGCGATGCTCACGCCGGCCGTTAGCTACTAATCCAACAGGAGGTAAATATGCTTCGGATAAATGGTATCGCTATAATTCTTATATTGTTACCATGTTTGCTGGGCGCTCAGCATACCCAAGACAGTAAGTTTCGGCGGTATAACCTCAAATACGGAATCTCAATTCAAATACCAACATACTTTGAAATCATTGAGAATAGGATAATGGATCAGATTGAGACAAATACAGAAATAACCACAGGAACACCACAGGGGAATAACGAGATTTTAATTGCCGCAAACTACTATAGCCAAGATCCCAAAAATGCCTCTGCAACAGCAAGAGTGAGCATCAGGCATAAACAAACTATTAATCAAGATCAATTAGCGGCAATGACCAATGATGATATCGAATTAGCGGCAAAGATGGGCAAGACTTCCATTGAGAATGCTTTAAAACAAACAGATTCCTCAGCGTTAGTCACGGAATATAAAATGTCCAGAAAAAAATTAAAATCATTCTTTTGTTACGAAACAATATATAGCTTAAATAACGATAAAAAACAAATTCTGTACGTAATTCCACTTAGTGACAAGAGAATCAAACTACATCTTTCATATAAAATATCAGAAGAACGTTATCTTAAACCGACAATAATGCAGATAATCAATTCCTTTGCTATTGAAGAAACATTACAAGCACCCTTAAAAATTTATGAAAATAGGCAATTCCGTTTTTCAATTACACCACCGCCTGGCTGGGAAAAACAAGAAAGTCCGCCATCTCAAACTGAGAAAGTTGTAAAATTTATAGACAAAAGTGGCACATTAACCGTGGCAGCAAGACCAGCTCAAGATTTTCATAAGAAAACTATCAATCTCATTTCTGAATATGATCTTTCTGAACAACAATTAGCCGATCTGGCTCATACCATGTACGGAAACACACCTGGGGTTATTGATCCAACACTGGTTATCACCTATCTCAGTAGCCAAAGAGCACTGGGAAGTTTTTATGCGTATGAACAGCGTTCTCTTGGTTCAATAATATATATGATACTATTCAAGGCGGAAACCATACGCGGAGACATATTTTACAAAGTTGAAATGGTTGGACCGCCAGCAAAAACCCTCGAAGAAGCGAGTCAATTATTCTCGAGATCAAGTAAGCTTTTACAGAAGCATATGCGCACCTTCACATTTTTGCCAGGTAAACCAAAATGACTGATAAGGCTTTCAAAAATAAAAACATTATGAAATGCAATGAAAATCCGCATCCACAGTGAATTCGCCTTCATCGCAATTCGGACAACGATGTCCACTTAACTGATATGTTTTAACGAGACCTGTCGCACCGCATTTTGAGCATGACGTGTCCGGGGCCCTTGAGTCAATCAGCAGTTCTTGGCCGCATGACAGGCAAAGATGCGGACGATCATTGCCAATGCACTTATCAAGCCGTTCATGGTCTGGGTGATATGCGTATTGCTTTTTTCCAGCCTCATCAAAATAATAAGGGTTCCTATCCGACCAAGCCAGAATTGCGTGGCCACATTTACTGCACAAATATCGAATTGCCTCTGCCATCTTATATGCCTTTCTTCTTCTTTTTCCCCTTAAAGAATGGTCATTGCGCACAAGTGCATGTGCAAAAAATTTATCAGATTAATTTTTAAGTTCCAACAATTCATATAATAGAACCTTCAGGTAACAATCTCCTTTATTAAAAAATTCACTGATGTTGGGCTTGAGAAGAAAAAAATGCGAATTTAGACGGATTTCAAGCTTTAAAGAAAGCGGGATATATTTTGAAACCAATTGAAAATATTTATTTTTCATGCTATCAAATATTTTCATGTGAAGGGGAAGTATAATGGCAGATACTATCATCCCAAAATATAATGGTGATATTGTAGCAGGTGCCCTGCTCGTTTCAGAAAGTCGGCAAATCGCCCGGCTGCTTTTAAATCAATCCACCCCTGATGACTGGCATCAAGCCATAGTTATTGATAATGTCTTACAAAAACGATCCCCAGTGTCTGCAAAGAGGCAAGCCCAATTGATTAAAGCCCGGTTATCTACCATGACTCCAGAGCTTTGGAAAATGGTTGAATCCGGGTCCGCGGATGTCACCACTCAGGCGGTTCTCGCGGCTGCTATCAAACACAGCCGTCTATTGGCTGATTTCATGGATACGGTGATCCGTCAGCACTGGCAGACATTTGTTCCCAAGCTTTCAACCAGGGACTGGACAGATCATCTAAAGAGCTGTGCACAGGTTGATCCCCATGTTAATCAATGGTCAGATGCCACCCGCGCCAAGCTCAAGCAGATCATATATCTTATTTTATCTCAGGCCGGCTATATAGACGGGACCCGATCACTCAAATTGCTGCCCGTAACAGTTATTCCTGAAATCCGCGCATACCTTATTGACAATAACGAGACCGATGTGCTCCGGTGCATGGAGATCACGCAATAATTAAAAAGGAAGATAGATGAAGACGTTGCAAGCCCGCATGGATAAAATCATGGATCGGCTGTTATCCGAGGAGTTGCTTCAAAATAAGGGGCTTGGCAATGAGATCGGATTCTATATTTTTGATTATCCGCCGGAATACGAACTCGAAATGAGAGCCCATATCCAGTTTATCCTGCGCCAGCTCCCTAAGAAGAAGCCGGATCTCTCGTTTGTGCATATCAACCTGTTTGAAATGATCATCAATTACTTGAAATCCCGGAAACTGCTGGACCGCGCCATTAAAATGCAAAAAAAAGACGGGGACCAAAAACTGCTTAAATCCCTTAAAGGACCGTTGGACCCCAAACAACTGGCAAAGGTCTTCGTAAGTGAGGCGGAACCGGCAAAACAGGACCTTATCCTGGTCTCCGGTGTGGGAAACGCCTATCCCCTGCTGAGAAGTCACAACCTGTTAAATAACCTGCATTCGCTGATGGGGGACACCCCGTTGGTCATGTTTTATCCGGGGGTGTATACCGGTCAGGGACTTCGATTATTCGGCAAGCTAAAAGAATCCAATTATTACCGTGCATTCCAATTGGTGGTTTGAATGCGGCTGATTCCATAAAATCCTGAGGTTTGAAATCATGCGGATCAGAGATATTTTTCAAAAAGACATTTCCCGGCCCATCAATGGTGTTGTCAAAGCGGATCAACTGGATGAATCAGTGATATGGCAGGAGCTGGAAGAATACGTCATCACCCGGGAGCTGGACAAACACCTAAGAAAGTTTTTATCCGTCTATCTGGCAGGCATTGATGCGCCCAATGATCCAACCATTACCTCCCGCATGGGCGTCTGGGTATCGGGATTTTTCGGCTCCGGTAAATCGCACTTTATCAAAATCCTCTCCTACCTGTTGGCAAACCGGAAAACCATCTATCCTTATACCGGTGAAGAAAAGGATGCCATCACGTTTTTTAAAGAAAAAGTCACGGATTCCATGATGATGGGCGATCTTCAGCGGATCGCCAAAATGGATACCGATGTCATCCTCTTTAATATCGACAGCCGGGCTGATGCCAGTGACGGGCGAACTTCTTTGTTAGCTGTTTTCTGGCGGGTCTTTAATGAATACCTGGGGTATTGCAGTCAGTCGCTTCACCTTGCGGAAATCGAGCGGTATCTGGATAAAAAGGGCAAATACGAGGCATTTAAAGAAAAATTCCAGGAGATCTATGGCAGCCCGTGGGAGGATGAACGCGATGCCTATAGCCTGCTTCAGGATGAGATCACCGAAGCCCTGTCCAGTGTATTGGATAAAAGCAAAGACGCGGCCGCCCAATGGTTTGAAAAATCGGAGCAGGACCTCATCGTATCGGTCGAAAATTTTGCCAGGCGGGTCAAGGAATACCTGGATGCCCAATCCCCAACCCAGCGGATTGTCTTTCTGGTGGATGAAATCGGGCAGTTTATCGGAAATGACACCCACCTGATGCTAAACCTGCAGACCCTGGTGGAAGATATCGGCCGGATCTGCAATGGCCGGGCATGGATACTGGTGACCTCTCAGGAGGATGTGGATGCGGTCCTTGGAAACATCAAATCATCAAAGGCGAATGATTTTTCAAAAATCCAAGGGCGTTTTAATACACGTTTATCCTTATCAGGAGCTAATGTGGATGAGGTTATAAGAGCCAGGCTGCTTGCAAAAAATGAAGCTGCGGTCCCTGAGCTTGAGCGATTGTATGAGGAAAAAGGCGATATTCTGAAAAATCAGCTCAGTTTCACTTACGACAGCAGTACGCTAAAAAACTATGAGTCTGCTGATGATTTCGTGGATAATTATCCCTTTATTCCTTACCAGCATCGACTTGTGCAGAAAATTTTTGAGTCCATCCGAAAAGCAGGGGCTACCGGCCTCCATTTGGCCATGGGAGAACGCTCCATGTTGGATGCCTTCCAATCCGCCGCCTCAAATATATCTGACCAATCAACCGGCGCCCTGGTGCCGCTGCATGAGTTCTATCCTTGCATTGAAAGCTTTCTGGACACCTCTGTCAAGCGAAGCATTGATCAGGCAAAAGATAACGCAGGGCTTGATATCCAGTTTGATATAAATATTTTACAAGCACTTTTTCTCATTCGTTATGTTGATTTATTAAAACCCAACATAGAAAACCTGGTGACCTTGTGCATTTCAGAAGTGGATGCCGACCGGATTGAGCTTAAACAAAAAATTGAAGGCGCCTTGGAGCGGCTGGAAAAAGAAACCCTGATCAACCGGAACGGGGATCTCTACTTTTTCCTGACCAATGAGGAACGCGAGGTCTCCCGCGAGATCAAAAATGTTGAGATCGCCGCCACGTCAGAAACCCAGCTATTGGGCGACATCATCTTTGAGGACATTTTAAAGGGCAAAACCAAACACAAATACGCGGATTATAACCGGGACTATCCCTTAAACCGCATCTGTGACGACAAATACTGGGGCAAACCCCTGGACAATGAACTGGGCATTGAAATCCTAAGTCCCTTACATGATGAGTATGAATTTTTTATCCCCGCCAAGTGTAACCTATACAGCGCCAACCATGACACAAACCTCATCGTCAAGGTGGATGCGGATAAATCCATGACCGATGAAATCCGGCTCTACTTGCAGGTCAATAAATACATCCAGGATAAAAGCGATGCCACGGCATCCAGCAGCTTAAAGCAAATCCTCCGGGACCGGGCGGATGAAAACCGGGAGCGAAAAAACCGGTTGATTGAAAAAGTGGATGGGTTGCTCACCAACGCGGAATTTTATGCCCTCGGCAAAAAGTTGGACATTGACGCCGCATCCACCAATAAGGCCATTAATGACGGGCTGGATTACCTGGTTAAAAACATATTCAGCAAATTCGGGTATCTCTCCTATGTGGCCAGTGACCCGATAAAGGAGATCCGGCAGATACTCATGTCCGATGATGTAGCCCAGCATCAGCTCACGCTGGATTTAAATGAACAGGAACCGCCGGATATCCGGGAGGTTATGGCCTATATCACGGATAAGACCGCTATCAATCACCCGATAATTTTAAACGAACTGGTATCGCATTTTGCCAAGCGCCCCTATGGATGGGGGGAGTTTCAGACCGTGATCCTTGTGGCAAAGCTCTTTATGGCGCAGCGCTTGTCCCTGGTGGTTGAGGGATCAAAGGTGAAACCCAAGGATGCGATTGCACCGCTGTCTAAAACCGCCCAGTGGAAAACCGTCAAGATTGTCAAAACCTCACCACCGGATAAAAAAGAGATTGAAAAGGCAAAATCACTGGCAAAGGAACTGTTTACCAAAATGCCGCCGGAGAGCCCTGAGAAGCTGGGTGAATGCATCAGAGACGGGCTGGCGGAATGGGAGAAGCGGTTTGAAAAATTTAAAACCCTGGCAGATACAGGCAGCTACCCGGGTAAACCAGAAATTGATGCCAGTCTTGGCATTATCCAGAGCTTAACCAAAATCCATGATGCCTTTGAGCGGATCAAAGCGTTTAATGAGAGAAAAGACGATCTCTTGGATACGTCCGAGGATTTGGACCAGCTATCTGATTTTTACAACAACCAGCGGCCGACCTGGGATAAGCTTAAAGAGGCATTAACCCGCTTTAAACCCAACCAGTCCCAGCTTGAAAAAGATCCGGATGCGGCCAAGGCATTGAAACGCATGATGGAAATCGCAGACGCGCCCAATCCTTACCCCATGATCAAGGAAATTGAGGGGCTGATTGCAAAGGTTGAAACCGTCAATAATGCCTTGATTGAGAGAAACAAAGAAAAGGCAACCGAGGATGTGGATGCCAGAATCAGCCAGTTGACGGAGCTGCTGGATAAACACAATGCAGACGGGGATTTCAGGAATAAGACTCTATACCCCATTCAGCAGATTAAAAAGAAGATACAGAAGGAATACAGCATCCCACAAATCATCACCTATGATGTCTCGGAATCCCAGGAAGCCTATGAAGAGGCTTTAAATAAAATTGAAGAGAAAGTTAAACCACCAGATGACCCAGGACCCAAGAAACCCAAAAAAGAAACCAGGGTGGTGAAACCGTCTGCTTACAACTCAAAACTCTATCTTGATACCGAGGAAGAAGCGGATGAGTTCGTCAATAAACTCCGGGAATCCATTGTTGGCGCTATAAAGGATAACTACCGGGTCAAAATTCAATGAGTAGTTAGCGAATCATTGCTTTTAGGTGGATATGCAAAAAGAAGATAAAGAATATTTTGGATCAATTCTAAAACAAATAAAATCGAAGTTCAATCGGTGCTTCTGGCCGGATGGTTCCTGTACTGATAAAGCGATCAATGCCCATTCTATTCAGAATTCAGTAGTCCTTGATCTGCTTTGTGATGATAGCAACCATATAATAATGCCACAAATGGAACTTGACCTTAATACCGGGCCAAAGTTTTATTTTGACAAAGTAGGTAGAAATAGGGCTACAACATTTAACGGGCTTTGTGACAAACATGATGCTCAGTTATTTGAACCAATAGATAAATATACGTTTTCACCTGATGACCAAGAACAGTTGTTTTTAATAGCCTACCGCTCTGTCCTCAGAGAATTGCATACCAAAATGAAGGGTGCTGTAGATATTCAAAGCCAATATATGAAGGGCGTTGATTTAGGTAGATTCAGCACAGAGGGCTTCGATGAACCATCAGCTATAGCGACAGTGAATTTAATGGAAGCCTACATGTTCTACCAATATAAATTTGAATTTGACCAGATTTATTTAAATGAAGATTATGGTCAAATTATGCATAAAATTGATTTCATTGAAAATGTCAAGCCGACAATTGCTGTAAGTTCAGTATATAGTTTAATTGACAATATAAAGCTACCTGGAGATAGGGAGGACCCGAAATCTATTATATTGAATGTTTTTCCTTATGATACAGGTTTGTACATGATTTTTTCTTTTAAGAAGAGGCAAAAACAGCATTTTTTCTCGCACGTAGAAATGATATTACATGCGGAAAGATACTATAAGCTATATTTGCTATCTAAATTGGTTTTAATGCATTGCGAAAATTTCGTTATTTCTCCAGAAGTTTTCAATTCTTTTTCAGTTGAGAAGATCGAATTAATTAAGAAGTTTTTCATGGAAAATATTTATGCCGAAAAAAAAGACGATGACAATAAGGATTTATATTTATTCCACAGTGAATGCTAAAGGTAATCAATGGACACCTCACGAATCAAAGCATATGCCACGCAAGCTCGTCGGGATTTTTTAAAGGCCGTCACCGAGCGCGCAAACCATTACGGAATATTTGGAGACGACAATATCGAATCCATGACGTTCAAGGGGGATGTTGCCCTTATCGGCAATCAGGCCCTTACGGAAAAAGAAGGTAAGCTCCGGGAGCGGCTGGTTGAGCGGGTAAAAAAAGACGGGTTTGAAATGACCATGCGAAAATCCGCCTATACCTGGTTTAACCGGTTTGTGGCGCTCCGCTATATGGAACTGCATGACTTTTTGGGGCATGGCTATCGGGTGCTTAGCAGTCCGGATGCCTCCGGCAATTCAAACGGTCATCCCGAGATCTTGTCCCATGCCGCAGACATCGATCTGCCGGGTTTAAAGAAAGAGCAGGTGGTGGATCTGCGCCTGGCCGGGGACAAAGACAATGAATTGTATCGCCTGCTACTGATTGCCCAGTGCAATGCCCTGCACCGGTCCATGCCGTTTTTGTTTGAACCCATAGACAGTGAAACCGAGTTGCTGCTGCCGGGCAACCTGCTGCATTCCGACTCGCCCATTCGCAAGCTGGTAACGGAAATCCCGGAATCCGACTGGCAGGACGTGGAGATCATCGGTTGGATCTACCAGTTCTATATTTCCGAGAAAAAAGACCAGGTCATCGGCAAGGTGGTTAAAAGCGAAGATATCCCGGCTGCCACCCAGCTCTTTACCCCCAACTGGATCGTTAAATACATGGTCCAGAATACCCTGGGGCGGATGTGGCTGGCCACCTATCCGGAGTCCGCCCTGCGGGACAAGATGGATTATTATATTGAACCGGCCGAGCAGGAACCTGAAGTGCAGCAAAAGCTGGATGAAATTACACCGACGGAGCTTAACCCGGAAGAGATCACCTTCATGGACCCTGCCTGCGGCTCCGGCCATATCCTGGTGGAAGCCTATGATGTGTTAAAGGAGATCTATCTTGAACGCGGCTATCGGACCCGGGAAATCCCCCGGTTGATTTTAGAAAAGAACCTTTACGGACTGGATATTGATGACCGGGCTGCTCAGTTGGCGGGGTTCGCCGTATTGATGCGGGCAAGAAAAGATGACCGGAAGGTACTGTCACGCGATGACTTGAAGTTAAATATCATGGCCATCCATAGCAGCGCGCATATGAAGGCGCAGGAGGTGGCAAAGGCAGTTACCGAAGGGACGGATGTTAAGGCTGATGTGGTTGTTGAACTCATCAAGCTTTTTGAGAATGCCAAGACCTTCGGGTCCTTGATTTCAGTGCCGGACCATATTGCGAGGGAGATTGAGAATATCAGCACTATTATAGATGAGAAGCTGAGAGGCGGGGATTTATTTGCGCCTAAGGCGGCCCGGCAATTATCGCCGGTTGTACAACAGGCGGCGATGCTTGCGAAAAAATATGATTGTGTGGTGACGAATCCGCCGTATATGGGCAACAAGTATTTGAATTCGGATTTAAAGCTGTTTTTGAAGGATAACTATATAGAGGTTAAGTCTGATTTATTTTCAACATTTATCGTTAGGAATTCTGAACTTGCTTTGCAAAATGGCCGACTCGGATTCATGTCACCTTACGTGTGGATGTTTATTTCAGCCTATGAACAGCTTCGTAATTTTTTAATTGGACAAAAAATTATTACATCTTTGATTCAACTTGAATATAACGCCTCGGGTGATGTCAGGGTGCCCTTGTGTAGTTTTACACTTCAAAATAAATATTTTTCTAATTATTCGGGAATATACATAAAGCTTACCGATTTCCCAGGATATAATATCCAGGCAAAAAAAACTTATGAAGCGATTAATAATCCAAATTGTAAATGGCGCTATCTATCGACATCTAATGATTTTAAAAAAATACCAGGAAGCCCCATTTCCTATTCATTAAGTCCAAAAATTCGAGATGCTTTTATAAAAAATCCGCCGCTTCGGACAATAATGCCATTCAAAAGAGGCATGGCTACGGGAGATAATGATAGATTTTTAAGGTTTTGGCACGAGGTTACATTCGAAAAAACTTCTTGTGGGGCGGCTCAAAGTGAAAACAAATGGCAACCATATAATAAAGGAGGAAATTATCGTAAATGGTACGGTAATAGAGAATATGTTATTGATTGGGAAAAAGAGGGCTCTCATATAAAAAATTTTAAGGATAAAAATGGCCGACTAAAATCACGGCCTCAAAATATTGAACACAATTATAAACCAGCGATAAGTTATAGCTCACTGACTTCTGGAAAACCTTCTATGAGGTTTTATAAAGGCTTTATCCATGATCAGGCTGGAAATTTTTTACCCAAAAAAGAACCTGATATTATTTCATTAATTTCATATTTGAACTCATCTGTTGCACTCAACTTTCTTTCATTGTTGAGTCCTACCTTAAATATTCTTACCGATGATTTAAATCGTCTTCCTGTGCCTAAAAATTGGCAGAATTTCGATACGCATCTAACTAAAGAATTATTAGACATTCATGAAAAAGATTGGAATTTCTTTGAGACATCATGGGAGTTTAGCATCCTTCCTATATTTAATCATAATGTCCATGAGTCTTCAATAGAGTCATCTTATAATTATATTCGAGCTAATTGGTATGATTTAATACTAAAAGCTCAAAAATACGAAGTAGAAAACAACCGAATCTTCATCGAAGCATACAGCCTACAGGATGAACTCCCCCACGAAGTACCCCTTTCCGAAATCACCCTGACCTGCAATCCCTATTACCGTTACGGTGCCAACAAAACCGAAGAAGAACTGGAAGCGCTTCAACAAAAGGACACCATGAAGGAGCTCATCTCTTATGCTATCGGATGCATGATGGGTCGTTACAGCCTGGATGAACCCGGACTTATTTATGCCCACAGCGGCAACGAAGGCTTTGATCCGTTAAAATACAAAACATTCCCGGCAGATGACGACGGCATTATTCCCATCATGGACATGGACTGGTTCCCCGATGACGCCACCAACCGGTTTGTCGAGTTCCTCAAAATCGCCTGGTCGCCGGAAACCCTTAATGAAAACCTTAAATTCATTGCAGACAGCTTAAAGCCCAAGCGAAACGAAGATCCCAAAGATACCATCCGACGCTACCTGAGCACCTCATTTTTTAAAGACCACATGCGCATGTACAAAAAACGGCCGATATACTGGCTGTTTTCCAGCGGCAAGCAAAAGGCCTTTGAATGCCTGGTCTACCTGCACCGATATAATGAAACCACCCTGTCCCGCATGCGAAGCTCCTATGTCACACCGCTTCAGGGCAATATCCGCGCCCGGATTGAATTTCTGCAACATGAAAAAGACGCCGCCACATCTGCATCAGATCAGCGGAAAATCCAAAAGGAGCTGGAAACCCTTAAAAAGAAACAGGCCGAACTGTCCAAGTTCGACGATGAACTCCGCCACTATGCAGATATGCGAATCTCGCTTGATTTGGACGACGGAGTGAAGGTGAATTATGGGAAGTTTGGAGGGCTGTTGGCTGAGACGAAGGCAATTACGGGGAAGTAAGATGAGGAAATTGGAAATTGGAAATTGGAAATTGGGATGCGGAAACCTGGATTTTTCCCCTAATTTCCAGTTTCCAATTTCTAATTTCATTAATCCTGGATGATGGGGTGAAGGCCAATTACGGGAAGTTTGGCAATCTTCTGGCTGAAACCAAGGCAATTGCAGGAGAAAAATAGACGGTTTTGGAAAAATGCTGGGCATCTAAATATAGTCCTTGTGGTAATAAAATTTCTCGGGAGCACCTCCTTACAAGAGGAGTGTTTGCAAATAATTTTACGCGGGTGCAGGGCTTCCCATGGTGCCGTGATGGAGAGGTTGAGATAGGCTTAAATTCATTAACGGCTAAAATTTTATGCAACGACCATAATAATGCTTTGTCCCCTTTAGATGACATTGGCATTGAAGCTACCAAGATTTTTTATAACTCTTCTTTTCTAGACAAGGAGCAAATCAGCCCGAATTCAATAATAGGCACACTCGATGGGCATTTATTCGAAAGGTGGTTTTTAAAGACGGCTATAAATCTTAGCTATAAATCGAACTTACATATAGGGTTTGGCTTACCCGGCTCAGTAAAAGGAGAACCAGCTAATCATTTACTCTCAGTGGTTTTTGGTGACATACAATTTAATAATAAAATGGGATTGTATCTTTTAAATCCAAAACGATCGTATCTATTTCAGCCGGGAATTATTAAGTTTACCCCAATCTATAAAGATGAAAGTATCGGAGGATTCTGGTTTCATGTTCATGGTTACGATTTTTTCCTATCACTTTTTCCAGGGCATGCGCCACCCACTTTTGGCGATTTAGGCTTAAATAAGTTCCCGGATTATTTGATGGATGCCACGCCTATATATAGACCTCAAGAACTGGATTCAAAGACTGAAAAACAACTCAAATGCAAAATTCTATTTCAGTGGTGAACAGTGAACCTCAAAAAACTCCAAAGACTTATATCCCAAGGCGAATCCGACCAGCTGGAATTTAAAAACACCACCGGCCAGCGGACAGCAGCCATGAAGACCGTCTGCGCAATGTTAAACGGCCTGGGCGGTATCGTTTTGTTTGGTGTCTCTGATAAAGGCGAACTTAAGGGGCAGGACTTAAACACCGGCACAATGGAAAGCCTGAATGCTGAAATCAACCGCATTGACCCGCCGGCGTTTCCCGAGATAGAAACCATCCCGCTGGAAAACGGAAAAACCGTTATCGCATTAAGAGTAACCGGGGGCGCCGGTTTATACACTTATAATGATCGCCCTTATATCCGGACCGGGCCCACCACCCGCGTTATGCCAAAGGCAGAATATGAACGGCGCTTGATGGAGCGGCTGCACTCCACCCGGCGGTGGGAAAAAGAACCGGCCCCGAAGGATATTTCAATCAAGGATCTGGATGAAGATGAAATCCAGATGACCTTATCCAGTGCCATGGATGCCGGCCGGATTGACAAACCCCGGAAAACAGACGCAAAGTCCATCTTGACAGGGCTTGGGTTGATTATTGACGGCACCATCACCAATGCCGCTGTTGTCTTATACGGAAAGAGCAAACGACTGGAATCGCTTTACCCCCAATGCGCCATTCATATGGCCAGGTTCCGGGGCAAAGACCGCCTGGCTGATTTTTCAGACAATCGCCAATACTGGGGGCATGCCTTTACCCTGCTGCAGCGGGCAGAGGCGTTTATTCGAGACCATATGCCGATTTCCGGTAAAGTGGTGCCCGGCAAAATGAAACGCGAGGATCATCCCCTGTATCCGCCCCGTGCCATACGAGAGGCACTGGCAAATGCCATCTGCCATCGGGATTATGCCATGCCTGGGGCATCTGTATCGGTTGCCATTTATGATGATCGGATGGAGATCATCAACCCCGGTTCATTGCGCTTTGGGATTACCCCGGAGGTTTTGTATCAGCCACACGAGTCAAAGCCGTGGAATCCAATCATTGCCAATGTCTTTTACCGGGCAGGTTTTATTGAACAATGGGGAACCGGCACCTTAAATATGATTGATTGGTGTCATGAAAACGGCAATCCACCGCCGGAATGGGAGGTTCGCTCCGGGTCTGTTGTGCTGACCTTCAAACCATTGCCTGACGCGATGGTTAAACAGCTAGAGCCGCAGCTAGAGTCACAGCTAGAGTTGCAGCAAGGGTCGTTGCGCGACAAGGTGATATATCTTCTCTCAAAAGACATACTGTCAAAATCGGAAATATCGGCAAAGTTAGGCCAGAAAGGCACCTCCGGTCAGCTAAATAAAGTAATCAAAGAACTGCTTGAAGCGGGTTACATCGCTTATACGATCCCGGAAAAACCGTCAAGCGGCCGTCAACAATACAAATTAATCAAAACGCCGGATAAAAGGCCATCTAAAGAGAAATGATACTATAGAGATGGAGCTTTCAGTCAATGTTCCATTTAATGTCCCCGGAACATTGAACGGAACATTAAAAATAGGCTGAACGGGTTAAAACAGCTATAGCCGCGGCTAGAGTGGCAGCAAGGGTCAATATCCAAAAACAACCCACGAGACAATCGCCATATGGATATCCAACAAATCAACATCACCTTAAACCAGATATTTACGGAAAAGAATAAGCAGGTCATCTTCTGGTACGATGCGGACAAGGAGTTCGAGGAGATCCTGCCGGCCCTGGAATTGGATGGAGCCCAGGTATTACGCCTGGATGAAATGAGCGCCCTTGAGCTTAAGATCAAACTCGAACTTGAAGAACCCAATGGCAAATACGTTTTGTATGCCCCCTGGGCGGAACCGGCGCCGGAAAATGACTGGCTGTTTGATATAAAACTTTATTCCTACCTCTTTCAGGCCGACCCGGCCAGCATGGCTTTAAAGGAACTGGGCATTGATCGCCATGGACTGATTCCCTATATCCGCAGCCGCAAAGCCTTTTTCAGAAG
>Ga0102934_1001828_pt1 | contig 14912 bp, 17 predicted proteins | sample SalPonR2_A_D1_MG_FD_78175 | JGI IMG/M metagenome (GOLD analysis project Ga0102934, IMG submission 78175) | Salt pond soil microbial communities from South San Francisco under conditions of wetland restoration - Salt Pond MetaG R2_A_D1_MG | ecosystem: Environmental > Aquatic > Marine > Intertidal... | reverse complement strand
TCACTCCCTCCATCCTCCTTCCCCCTCCTAAGCCCCAGCCATGCCGTCAACCACGTCATACCGCCAGAAGTCCCTCTCCCTTCCTCACTCCTCCTCTCCTTCCTTTTCCCACGACGCGCACCCCACATCCTCCTCCTGCTCTCCTCTTCCTCTGCCGCGGCTTCCTCGTCCCTTTCAAGCAAATCTCCCTCCTCCTCCTCCTCCGGAAGGGGGCCGGATGGTAGATGTGTCAGTCCAGAGGGTGACTGACGGGGAGACGCCACAGAAATGGAGAGGGAGGAGCTGTCCGCGGGGGGGGAAGGGAGGGAGGGAGGCGAGGCTTTCTTGTCTGTGTCCTCGACGAGTTGGACGCGGGTAAAGCCACTACCCACGTCCATGCCTGGATCAGGGGAGAGCGAGGGGCAAAGATGGAGGGGTGGGGTATTCAGGATTCAGAGGAGCAGGAGAAAAAAGCGAGGTGAACAGAGGGGCGGAGGGGAAGAAGGAAGGGTCACCACATGGGTTGGGAAAGAAAAAGCGAGGGGCCGAGGAGACACATGCGGTTGAGAAGAAGGGGGCGAGGGAGGGAGGGAGGGAGGAAAGGGGAAGGGGAGAAGGGCACAGCGGGGCCAGGGGAGACGGACCATGGAGTAAGGCCAGGTAGGCCGTGGCAGCACCGGTCATGGCGCTGAAGATACCATAGGTGAAGGAGTCATAGACCATGCGATGCGCAACCACTGCAGACGATTGTCAGAAAAGGGGGAGAAAAAAAGGGGGCGATGAGTGAGGCCCGGAATGGGTGGGGCAAGAGAGGGAGGGGGCAGGGACCAGACCGCTGTTCCATCCACTGTAGGTGGTAATGCTCCCGCACATCCAGGTGGTGATGGCCACGTAGAGGGAGGAAGCGTCGGGCATGCTGGGGAAGGAAAGGATGCCGTGCAGATGCCTCTCCAGGAAACCCTGCGGGCGCAAGGGAGGGGGATAAGGGGGGCCACTTTGTGACAAATGCAGTCATGACACCTTTCGCCTTCCTCTTCCCACCAAGGGCACTATTTTGGCACGAGATGAAATTCTCGTGTCCCAGGAGGAGAGAGATGTTGCGCCGGACAAAACCTGAGGACGCAATGGCGAGACGTGAAGAGGAAGATAGGCTTACCCTGCATTCGTAGAGGAGACCCATGATAAAACAGCCAAGGAGATTCGCTAGGATGGAGGGATACATGGAGCTTTTGATATTCCCTTGCCTCGCCTAGAAATACAAGAGGGGTGTGCACTGAGGTCAGTCGACAGGAGGTACGCCTTGCGAGCTCCACGGCCCGAGTCCGGTTCCTCCACTGCCTGGTCCGATGGCTGGGCAAACATCCTCTACAACAGTCGTACATCCAGCACGCCAGTATAAGACGTTACGTTCTTCTTCTTCCGGTACTTACATCGAGCTGGATGATGTATCTTTCTAGTTCGATCCGTATTATGTTCCCGATCATCGAAAACATTATGATGCCCGAGACAACACGAACAGTGACCCAAGAGCGGTGAGTCTGAGTAGAGGATAAAGGAGTGAAAGAGTCCTACGATAAGGATCATCTGTCTTCCTTTTCAAGGCGCCGTCAACAAGCTTTGAAATTGATAACGGGTTTATGTGATATCGTATCAAAGCGAAAGGAGGTGAGCGGCAACAAAGAAAAAACATGGAAACAAAAACACCTACCCGTGGAATACGTTGCGGCGAGGCTGCTGCCGGTGTAACAGGAGGCATGCCTGACGCTGTGAATGCCTTGCCAGCGTTGTCGCAGCTGTTGGTTCGCGTGGGACGAGCCGCGGGTAAGTCACGAATAGAAGGTTGCCAAGACAGTTCCTTGCTGTTGAGATCGACGCGCGGCGAGGAGATAGCCACCGCCCCGTAGGATTTCCCGTCTTTTCCCTGGTGGTCGAGCAACTGTGCACTCATTCTTCCACAAAGTTGTGAGTGACGGCGCGAGGAATGTGTCAATGGTGGCTAAACACCAAAAGCGTGTTGCTGCCTCGCTGAATCTGAAGCTGATGTCACAAAACACTGTGGCACGTCCGACCGCTCTGTGTCCGCATAAGGGCAGTGATTGAATAGATTTCCGCAACGGGACACATGGATGAAATCATATCGATGCTTTGAGTGCGACGCGTGGAATAAAGGTCGGTAATTTCGCAAATGTGTTCGGAGAGTGTGGGTGCCATGATTATCCAGTAAATGGAGATCCGATTCCGCATGCCAGAGGTCTGAATTGCGCTATCGGGGGCCTCATTCAACACAAGTAATTGGAGGACTTTCCGGATATTTTTAGGGGGCAATGTTCAGAAAGCACATCTGGGTGTAATTCAAAGAAGGTAGCAGGACATTTTGGAGGAAATCATGGAATTGTTGCCTGACCAGACGTTAATTTAGCTACGTTCGCATCCATTGTTGTCGTAATGCGTCTCTCTACATAACCCAGTACAATGAGACGACCTCGATCAAGACGAAAGGATCGGTTCCACCGTATTTTGGGACTGAGCATGTTCCCTGTCGTTCTTTTCTGTTATCCATCAACTTCGACTTGTGCGTGGAGGATACCTGCTGCCTCGCTTTTGACCCGTGGCAAAGCCGTCACAAACCTTTTCACTGCATGCAGCACGAGTTTTGGACTTCTTCTTCCCCATTCTTTACCTTTGGACATTAAAATAGCTCCAGATGTCTCTTCTACAAACGAAGCTGTGGATATTTCGTCAGCCATCAGCGTCCTAGGCGGCTACAGGATCCCCGCCAACCAGTACAGCACCTATCAACGTGATCTCCTCACCCTCATTCCTTCCCTCAGGAAAGAAAACGTCAAAATCTTTGCAGATCGTGCAGGAGATGATGGAGAGATTGAAGCCATTGTGCGTCAGCTCTCCAATGTGACACCAGCACACTCACCCAGAAAAATTATTCTCGTAGCACATTCACGAGGGGCGGCGGTGGCTGTCCGCGTCGCCGCCCGCCTAGCATCTTCACCGTTGACTCATGAAGTGCGAGGTCTTCTTTTGATTGATCCTGTTGATGAGCAGGAAACATATGACGCGGGAGGTAGTACGGCCCGCCTCAACGACATGGTTCCAAGCAACAGCGGCGACAGCAACACCCTCCAGCCCTTTATCTCCTCCACCTTACGCTCTTCATGTCAATCAGCCTTCCCTTCGTCCTTTCATGGGCCCACTTCCTCATGTCTTCCCCTTCTCCGGTGCCTTCCCCCACGCCTACCGGTAGTCATCGTCTCCCTACCTTTCACTGGCCTTAACTCTTATTACAGAAGCCCTAACCGCAATATCTGTGCCCCCCCCGAGCGCGACGCCCGGGCGTTTTTCAAAGCCAGCTCTTATGCTGCAGCTGCTGCTGTGGACGACCACACAGCTTCCACCGCTGGCAGCCGCGGGGCGGGCAGTGACGTCGGGAGACTTGCGATCGTCAGGACTTCTCCCACGGCCGGTTCCGATCCGTTTCCCGCGTCCTCTGGGCAATCGCCTTCGTCATCCGTGATCTCCTACCCCCTTCTGTTGACGCTTCCCTTCGCAGGCCACCTCCAGCTCCTCGACGACCGGCTCGCCTTGCCCTTCGCCGAGGTCTGTGGCGTTAGCAAGTCAATTCCTGACAAAGAGGTTCAAGCTGTGATCTCCGCTGTCATCGTTGCCTGTTGTGAGCATTGGCTGAAGGAGGGGGGGGGGCAGGATAAAGAACCAACACGAGTGGAAGCTTTGCGACAAGTGATGGACCTGAGCGCAAGGACTAGGGGGGTCAGGCAAGAGCTCTGGAATTCGATCACTTGGGGGGGGGAGGGGCCAGAGGCAAGGAAGTGATAGAAGAGTGTGAGAAAACAGGTGACAATGTACCTGACTAAGGGCGGAAAGAGGTCTGAAGATGGTAGGGCTGTAAAAGCGAAGAAGCGACGCATCGAGAAAGTGTGGGGAGCCCCCCCCCCATGTACATAGCTAAACGGGACAAAGGAAGCATGGATAGTGTAAGGACATCTTTTGATGCCCCAAGAATCAGTGAAGACCTCCAGTTTTGCGACTGGCGCCATTTCTGGCTAGCAGATGTTGGACGCTTTTTCCCTTTTTCTATGTTCAGAACACAAGTCTTTTTGCCCCGCTAATATACACAAACCACAAAAGCTTCCAATCAATGCTTCGAGCATCATTCATATCAAGCCAGACAATTCCTGCAAGCAAAATCGTTCAAAGGCCCTGGCGGCGCCATCCTCGTCGTTCGAGCGAGTGCTATGACCCGCAACTGCCTTCACGTGCCTGGGCGCGTTCCCCATGGCTACCGCCGTCCCCGCCATCTTCAGCATCTCTAAATCATTCTCCTGGTCTCCTATGGCAAGAATTCTGGATGTTGGCACGTCTAAAGCTTCCAGCAGCTTCCTCAGTCCCAATCCCTTCGAACCGCCGGACGGAAGGACTTCTAGCATGTCGTCTTGGGCCTTGGTGATGCTTGCCCTTGGCCCCAGAAAGCTTTCGAGGGCAGGCCGAAGGGATGCCATGAGGGGAGGAGGGCCGAGAAGAATAAGCTTATGGATGCTGGTGCTTTCTGTGCGGTTGGATGATGAGGGCGCCGGGGCCTGCGGCGAATGTGGGGTTCGTGAGGATGCATACACTGCTGTAGCCGCCACGGGAGGGGGCGGTTGTACAGAAGAGGCCGTAGATGTAGGAGAGGAAGTCGACGTAGTTACAGACACTTTGACTGACGGAGTTGAAGAGGAAGATGGGGCTGAAGCCGGGCCGAGGGAGTGGCACGACGCTAACAAAAACGCTTCGAGGGAGACAACCACCGGCATGGGCTCGTGTTGTTGTGTAACGCTCGCAATGGTCGCATCCATCTTCTCACATAGAATGCGATCTCCATTGAAGGCGATGAGGGACACGTTTCTCTCCCGTGCGAATCTCATCACGTCCAGCGCGACTTGGGGATCTAGCATTCGTTCATAAATGACTTCTCCACCTTTGTACACGATCAAACCTTGGAGATAGACCCCGCCTGTAGCCATACTTGAGGTGAGCTCCTCACCCAACGCGCCTAGCGCATTTCGAACCCCCCCACGGGATTTTCCTGTGGCAGGCACAAAGAGAATTCCCTTCTTTCGGAGGGCGCGGATGGAAGCAATTGTACGAGGAGAAATTGTGTGCGAGCTACCAAGGAGGGTGCCATCCACGTCGGAGGCAACCAATACGATGGGCGATGTATATGGATGGGAAGCAGAGGAAAAGGGAGATGGTGCCGCGGACGAAATAGATGATGATTTAAGACGATCTGTAGGGCGCATTGAAGATGGACGATGCGCAAGCCAAGCTGTCGATCTTACGACATGCACATGTAAATTTGTACGAGCAACAGCCCGAAAAGAAGAGTTTGCCATCATAACCGTTAAGAAAATGGTAATAGACATGTATCCATGCATCAGGTTCAAGAAGAAGAGGAAGAGGTCTTCTAAGCGGCTTGATCAGGGTGTTTGCAGGCAGGTGACCTGATATGTAATAAGTACATCATCGTTAGAAAGTGGAGGGAGTGCCAGATTGTCATATAAGACGCTGTCGCAGCGAAATTTTGCACATGTTTACGGCACTTCACTTTTTGCTACAAAAATTACTACTTGCTTCGGTTCATAAGGTGCGTACCAGTTAAAACTATTACAACTCCATCCATGCCAACTTGATATCTGACGGCGAGTTTTATCTAGCGAAGGGGGAGTGAATCGCGCTAAATTCCACTGATAGTTGTACTCTTGGGCAAGCCTCGAACACAACTTTCAGATACAGCGTCTGTGACGTGAAAATTCCTGATCGGCATTTTTTTCATGTATACGCGTTCTAGAGGATGCCATTGGGCATTATAGATGAGTTTTGCAGCAAATCGGGAGGGGAAAGACGGATGCACAAAATTGCGCGAGACGACACATGCTTGAAAGGAGACTAAAAGTCAACATTTAAAGGGCAGGAAAACTTCTCGCATAAGGTGCAAAACAGTGCGACATATTGTTATGGCGCGACAGTCGTTGAATGTCTTGATATGTCCTGACAGCAAGTCTCATTTCGTGCGTGCTTGATAACAAGATGATGACATAGCCGTGCTGGGCATTTCGGTCTCTGCCAAGCTTTCAAACCCTCGCTTGTTTGCGGCCAGGGGGCGCCCTACAGCAACTTACTGCACCCTGATCTGATTCGTTTCACACAATAATCGTGGCGTTTGATCCATCCATTGTTTGGCATCAAGTAAATCAAATGAATAAGTCTGCTTGTTTTGAATAATCTTTAATGGGTAATTTCTCAAGTATTTATGGAAACCATGAGATAGATTGCCTATCTTTTTTGTGTTGTGCTTTAGCAGCTTTTGCAAGGATGTCGTGAGGTTAAAACGGTAATCGTTCACAAATCCTGATCAAAAATTAAGCTTAGTACAAGTCGTACGGCATTTCTCCCCTTTGAATTTGATGCCGGCATGTTCCGCTCGATAAGTGGATGCTTCAAAATTTACGTCGCTTCACTATGTCTGTAGGGAAGATATCTTGTCACATGATTCGTGTCAGGTAATCATAATGCCATAGTGGTCAGCAATTTTGCCTTGTGGTCAGTTTGGAGACCATAAGAATCCACTTATTTATCACTTCTCTGACTTTCGTCATCCCTTCTCCTCATACCAATGATTTTATGTATCAGCCTTTCTTATTTATCAAAGCCGCTTTAAAGATGCGTACATTTTCTCTCATCACATCTGCCACCGTTCTGCTCTGCGCGAGCGCCGCAACTGAGGTACGTGTTTCAAGGTCAGCGTGCAGATCAGGCCTGGCATCTGTGGGGTTTGGCAGCCCTGATCTCTACCTCCCCACTTTTTGGAGGTTTTTAAATCAGGGTTCATAGATGGATCGTTTTTTCACTCTCCCAAAGACGCTGAGCATCCTGGAACCAGCTCCAATGAATAGATCGTTCTTTCACTCTCTCAAATATCTTGAGAATGCAGAAGTTGGCAATCAACACAATATTCAATACTGTTGTCCCTACGTCTTCGCTCTCTAGCTGCACGCAAGTGTTACCTCCTCGCATATACATCTAACCGCACCTTTTTTTCCCGTGACGGCATGCACAGAACCTCCGCGGTTCGGAACGATCCCTTTATGTCGCCACTTATGGAGGCAATGCTTTCATGGGTAACTACCCCATTGACGCTTGTTTTCACTTCGAGCGGTACCCTGAAGCTAAATTCTGGTGAGCCACGAATGTGGACGAAGAGGGAGAGGGCGAGGAATGAATTCACAGCCTGATAAAAATTTCTCAAAGATCTGGAATTGAAGCGTGAGCCTGCATTGACCCTCCCATCTTTCTCTCCCCACTACCACTTTTAATTAAAATTGATATCCGTCCAGGGATTGCGATGGGAAAGCCGCCGCTGATTTCTTCTGCCACAAGGAGGGTTATGCGCGCTCCGTCGGATTCGATCTGACCAATTTCCGTGGCCTGAAACTCGCTTGTAAGTTCTTTTTTTGCCCATTATCCGTATCCTTACTCGTCCACGTCCCATTGAATGAATTGGTCGTAAGTCTCGGCTTTTTATTGATTCCACCATATATACATGTAAATTTTGTTATCCTTCTGACTTTTGCATCCTCTTCATTTATAGCCTCCCTTGTCGTTGGCTCGGATAAGGTCGTGGAGGCGGCGCTTCACGAGCCTGAGCAGAAGGTCATCACCAACGTGCAATGCGCCCAAGAGTAAACGAAGCCCCGCTGGTAAGACGGCGGCTACGGGCAAGGAGAAGACGGGGAATTGAGAATTTAATGTGATGTGAGCAGGACGACTCTTTAAATGGGTATAAAGGATGGAGGGGATAAAAAATACGTAAATGAAGCGTGCTGTGAACGCGGGCGCTTCGAGAATGGTAAGCAAATGATGTGGGCGACGCACATAGAGCTGTGCTCCGTTTGGAGAACGTTCATTTTCGGAGAAGGGTGTGTTTATGGGTCTGTATATGGGGGTTCACATTTGTGTGACTAAAATTAAGGCCGAGCATGACAGACCTTTGGCTCAGCTGGTTGAGAGGCAAAGGAGGCAAGCTCTGTCGCCTCAATAGTACCCCTACTCGGTGACGCACGCACTGGAGAAGTGGCAGAGATTCCAGTGATAACTGGTGCCCTCTGCCATCTTTTTAGCATGATGACACCATCTCATTGAAACCAGGGTGGCAACATGGCGTTTCAGACTATTTGGGCAGTGGAAAGAACCCAACAAATCAAGTGTGCGAAAAAGTATCTTGCAGAGTGTGGGGAGGATGGATCTGAGGAATTTTTCAAATCTTGCATTTTTCAGACTCGACACAACCCGTTAGAAGACGGGCTGCATGTCAGGGGGTTACTGAAGGGTTTATCAAAATTATAATCGTTTTCGGGTATAAAATGTTACTGGTGCCGGCCCGGTTGCTTTATGCCAGAATGTCGCTCGAAAAAAGTCTGACTTTTCTTCTTGCCTGCACTTTCTTGGCTTTCCCTTCGATGTCTGTCGCGTTCATATTGTGGTGGTCCTGGAAGTTTTACACGAGGCTAGTAAACGTACGGGGTAATGTATTCGCTTCATTTCATTCTATCATGCACGCCCGCAGGTGTCCTCCTTGCCCCCTCACCCACGCATCTTCGTCGGGCTCAAACGAACACCCTTTTGTTCATACTTTATTCGTTACCGCTCCCTTCCACCACTTATGCTTTGTTCGCTCCCTTTCAATACTTACTCTCCAAGCTTCCCTGTATCCTCATATCTTTGTGGGTTTATGGACTCACAAGGAAAGGACCCGCCGCTTGTCCTGACGCCGAGCGCATGATTCGGTCTATAAGGGCCACTGCGAACTCGGCGTCCTCCCCCTCAGCCGTTTTGCCTTGCCCTTCTCTTCTGTTCCCCTCCCTTCTCAAATCGACGATCAACACCAGCAAATCTTCCTCCGACTCGAGTTTTCCCTTCCCTCCATCCACACTTTCCGCCCATCGCAATGCTTGAAAGAGCCCCGCCGCTGCCTCTCTCACATCTCCTGCTTCACTCAAATCCATATAATGGGCTGCAAGTCCTTTTAATCTCTGCAAACGGCCCCCCATGTCCAAAATAACGGCTCGGCCTGCCAGTAGATCAACCCAGCTTTCTGTCGCTTGCAAAGCCGATAGAAGGTACGTGGGCCGATCAGGCGCGTAGTGCTTGAGACATTGACCAGGCGCGATCTGAGGCATGTTTTCGTCGTTTGTCAGGTCCTCTGTCCTGAGTTCCTTCGGCATGACATCCCCCCCAGCTTCCCCGTGCGCCTTCGCCTTGGGCTGCTCCTCCTGCTGCCGTGCGTGGCCCTTGACGACTACCTCTACACCTTTTCCTCGTAAGGCGGACTCCAACTGCGAGCACGTGACCGCTCCAGCCCTCAAAATCGTCACGCGTCCTTCTCGTGCGTCGACCTTCGCCACTGTTGACTCAATCCCAATTTCGCAAGCTCCCTGCCCTGCATGATGTTCTTCCTTCTCTTTTAAAATGAGCAAGGAGTGCCCCCCTAGATCTGCCTGTACATGGGCTGCACTTGTGGGACTGACATGTCCGAAACGATTCGCGGAAGGGGCCACTACAGGGACCGCCGCCGCCCGAAGCAGAGCGCGGGCTAAGGAGTGCGAGGGGACTCGCACCCCTACCCACCCTGTCTCGGCGGTGACAGCCGAGGGAATGGCAGCCGCCGCAGGTGCGACCAGCGTGAGAGGTCCAGGCCAGAAGGCGTGGGCAAGTGTGGATAGCAGATCTTTCTCTTTTTTTCCCTCTTCGGCCGCCCTGACCTCGACATGTGGGACGCTGTTATTGCTGGCCGCATGGTGGTAAGTGGTGTTCCCGCCGCAGGCAAATACCGACCAAGCCTCCTCAATCTGCGCCACATGAACGATGAGAGGATCTGTTAGAGGCCGTCCTTTCACCTCAAAAATGCGCCGGACGCTTTTCTCCAGGTATGCATTAGCGCCCAGTCCGTAGACTGTTTCGGTAGGAAAGGCCACCAAACCACCCGCGCGCAAATAATCACCGGCGCGATCCACATCACTGGTTAGCTCTGCTTCAATTGTAGGAGGGGAAGAGGACGTGGAAGCGGAGGTGGAAACAGTCATTTTATCCGAAGCGAGCAGGTTAAGAGGAAGAGGGGGTTTCACGCGAATGGGTGTGGCAGTGCTTCGAGTCGGTGAAGAAGCGAGGAGGGCTGCGACAAATACGGAATGGCGACGATAGAGGTAAGATGAATGGTTAAGAGACGATACAGTGAAAGCTAATCCAACACTTCTTCTGAAGAAGGAACCGTCGCGCCAGCTACTGATGCGCAGGCTGCTGTGCAAAAGACGGTGGTTCACTGTATTACAGATGATGGGAACCGCTTTTGCGCAAGGCGATCCTATTCAGGGGATAACCAAGGACAAATGTAAAGTGAGGTGTAGGACTTAGCGAGGCTTTCTTTATAGTAGGAAAACACATGAACAGGGAAAATAGCGTGACATGAAGGGGAATCGGGGGAGGAGATGGAAATATTTTCAACTTACGAGCCAGAAAACAACAGATACTGTAGGTGAGGACGTTTAATCTAGTACAGGCCAGCAACCCTAAGCGCATAGACAGAATTCACAAGCTCAGGGAGGAAGCTTCAAAAAGTTGCAAGCCACTTAAACTCCCTGAAATGAAAGGTACGGCTTTCCGTCGAGCTGCTAGTCTAAAAGCACTTCCAAGTAGCGCTTCAGAAAACTTGACAAGTGTACCTTGCCAAGTCCTCTGGACCTATATTTGACGGTTGTGCATGAAATGAGCGACTACTGGTAATTTGTCCCCGCGTGCTATTCTGTAACTTAAGCTCATCGGTCCCGGAGTAAAGATAGCTAATGGTTACGATGGCGTCATCGTGTTCCACGGCATCTCGGCAACCTCGTACCACCTTCCGAACTTGTACGCCTACTTTTTCTTGGACGCTATTATTTCGGGAACCTTTGCAACACAATATGTACGCTTATAGATCAATATATTGGAAAAATATTGTTGCGGACGTGGTAAAGTTCTTTCGGGAAGGTAGGCAGGACTGCAGAAATGTATGTTTGCTGTCCATACTTTCGAACAAATACACGGTCGCATTTATTGCACGCATTTTACAAACGCAGCAGCATGGTTGTGCTTTCTATATAGCTTCCGCTAAATTAGAGTGACATTTAGGTCGACGCGATATTTTCATCCTGGCACTTACAAAAGACACAATCCATAATAAATTTGGACATGGAAAATAAAGCACTGCGAATCTCCGATGATTACGAATCCCACTTTAAATCACACGCAGCCTCAATACACGCGTACATATATCTTAAGCTCATCCAATTTTGTTCTTGGCGTCGGAACTTCACATATCTTCATTGTACAACCATGCGACTTCAAGGGTTCAAGCGTGCATTCAACTTTCCTTTTATGTCATAACCTCGATTTACAGAAGGCATGCTTATTAATAGAAATCGTTCCATCCTCACGAATTGGAAAATGCAAAGTCTGAATGCGACTAGAATTTGAGCTAAACACGACATTTGTTTATAGATTTTGAGGGCTCTGGATACATCTAGTGGAGGCCATTCTCGGATGCTCACACGGTGCACCGAACATCGTAGGCACGGAGCCAAAAATCCCATTTGTAAATAATTTAAATGCTTTTCTCAGCACGGGTGGACGATTTTGTCAGCAAATCGAGGCTTTTCGCTGGGTCTTCCTAAGAGCCTACCCTCGACGTTGCCAGTAAGCATTGTTGCTGACTGCACCTTCGTGCAATTATCATGAAACACAGTACAGATTTTTGTACTATACGACTCGTGATCAAAAATATCTTCTCCTTTCCTTACAAGACGAGCAGATCAACTTGGCGATCCTTATTGTATTTCTCATTGTCGTACATGGGAGGGGTATGTAACCCCCCACTCTCACTCGCTAGCCCCGTTGGCATCGCCGGCAGCGGCACGCTAGCGTGGAAATAGATCGAAACCACGACCAGTGTCGTCCTCGCAGGCATGCCTCGTGAGACCTGTGGATGTCTTCAAGACCGCTTCATTACGGCGTCTTTGGATTTTACAAAGGGCCTCCCTGGATGGGGCAGGAAGGAGTATCTTCCTAATGTCCCCCCAGGTTCTCTTGTTGCCATGGTGGTGGCAGCTACCACGCACACGTCCGCAAGTCCCTCACGCCCACTTACTGTGGCCCTACGCTCTATTTCACCTTTCAAACAGGAAAGATAGAAGTTGCTTTATACGTAAGAAAGGCTCTCGTTTCCGCTGAAGCTCTGGCCCTGCCTTCTTAAGTCGGTTGGGTCCTCGTCAACTCAGGCACCGAGCACTTTCGCAGAGAGCGTAACCTCGGGCTTCAAGAATTTGCATTTCCGATGAGTGCAATCTGTCACGGAGAAGTCTGGGACGCACATGCCCACTTCTTCCATGCCTGTTTCGTGGAACAAGTCCTGAGTACGTGACAAATGTTACCCCATCTTAGTGCTTCCCTTCCAGAGATTCCTCCCTTTTCCCCTCTGCACGCATCCACCACGCCCCTGCTCTCCTACGCTATCCTGATTGTATGCAATTTGATGCGTTTCCCTTAGCGTTGTCACTCTTCACCGCCTCCCTTCTGTTTCTCCGTGCGTTTAGGTGCCCTGCCTCTCGGCCTTCTCGTCCTCCTAGCCCCAGTACTGTATATAATCACTCTGCGCCAGAAACGCGTGCGCTACGGTAAGTTCAGTGGCAGTAAAAATTGGTAAAGAAAGCTAGATACCGTGCATGTTGCAAGAGATGCGGTCAAAGTCCTGTGGAGGGACCCGGGCGTGATTCATTCGCTGGATTGTCTGGCCACGTCTTTCTGTCTATATTCCCCGGGCCACGTATCCCACCACCCTTTTTCGTCACATTACTCCCATTTGCGCAGGCTATCGATACGATTCGTTGGATGTGGGTCGTCAAGCTGTAGCCTGTCTTCTGGCACTGACGCCTCTGGTGCTCACGACGGTGCAGAAACTTCAGGATAGCGAGGGGAGCGATGTGAAGGTCCGTGAGAGGCGGGAGGATGCTTGAATAAATGCTTGGTCAAAATTGCTTAGGAATGATTGTTCTACGAGCATGCTCTTGACTCGCTTACGTACCTTTTTTATTCCTGCATTGTCGGACCCCGATCCTCCCTCATCCCCTCCCTTCTCAAGCCGGGCGCCTGGTGGACGGCCGCAGTCACCGCCGGCGGAGCTTTTCTTTCCATGCCTCTGACCCACATGGAGGTTGCCCGGGGCATGAAAGAGTCCTGGGTCGTGCACGCTTATTGGACGTTGCAGCTGGTGGTGGGAGTCTTGGCCGTGGTGCCGGCGGCGAACAGTGCCTGTAAGGGGGGAGGAAAGGACTAAGGGAAGGGAGGAGACGAGTCTCAAACGATTCCTTCTATCATTGACCCTTGTCGACTCTCTCTTCTCGACAGACGCTGCTCAATCCATCCGTCTGGCCGAGGCCAACGTCTTCGTTCGCGCCATTTTTTCGACACTGGGGGGCGTCCTCTCGGTCTTGTTTAACGCCGATCGGCGTCGGACATTCATTTCTGCCAACGCGGACGGGGTGGACGCGGCCATGTATCGCCAACCCTTACTCCTGGAAGAGAAAGAGGAGGGAGGGAGGGAGGGAGAGGAGGAAGGGGCACAGGGGGGGCCCCGACGGTTGCCCCCACCGCTACCGGAGACGGAGGCGGGTCTATTCTCTCTCTGCAGCTTTTCCTGGCTGAATCCGATCTTGTCGGTAAGGACGAAGGGGAAGAGAGGATATGGAGGAGGGAAGGGAGGGAGGGAGGGAGGGAAGGAGGGAGGGAGGGCGAGGTGGGAAGACGACACACGACAGGGAGGATGAGTGAAGCACCAGAAAACGCATTCATTCTACATTTCTTTTTGCCCATTGACTCTTGAAGACTGGGTATAAGCGGCCGCTCACCCATGAAGACTTGTACCAGCTGCATCCTAAGGAGACTGCCGACGTGATATGCGGACGTTTGGAGGAGAACTGGGAGGACGAACAGGTGAGGGAGGGGGGGAAGGAGGGCGCGAGGGCGGTCAGGAGGGGGTAGGAAATGAAGAGAAGAGCAGGAGCGAGAGGTCTGGGAGGGTGATGGCGAGGACGAGCACGTGGTAGGAGGGAGAAAAGACGAGGGCGCACCCGAAAAAAGATGAAACGGCCAAAAGCTTGTTTCTTTAAAGAAAGCGCCGGTCCATTGACACTCACAGGCGAGGTAAGACATGCTCATACCCTGTCCCTCCCCTGCCTTTTCCCCTTTCATCCCTCCTCCAGTTGCATCGTCGGAAACCCTCCCTGGCCCGGGCTCTTCGTAGGAGCTTCGGGTGGACTTTCTTCATCGCGGCCCTCTACAAGTTTGCCTACGATTCGTTGCTCTTTGTCGGTACGTGGAGAGGGCGGAAATGGGGAAGGCGGGGAGAAAGGAAAGCAGGGGGGGGAATGGATATGAGTAGGAAGGAAATTTATTGGAGGATCATCTCAGTGACGGGATGTCGATGTTGATGGAAGGCACGGATGGTGTGTAACGAGGAAACTGACTTTTCGCGGTCTTTTTATTCTCCTTTTCCCCCAACCAGGCCCCCTCCTCCTCAAGCAACTCATAATCTATCTCGGCAGCGATGACCCTGTCTACGTCGGATTCGAATATTTGGGCCTCCTCTTTGTTGCCGGTAATGCGTCGGGGGGTTGTCGAAAAGAACGGGGACGGGGAGGGAGGAAGGAGGGATGGGGGGGGGGAAGAGATGACTGGTTGGGGTGGGGGGGGTTACTCTCTAGCTTTTTTCCCCAGGCCCCTCCGTCCCCTTGTTACCTTCCTCTCCCTTCCCTTCTTTTTCGCTGTTTTCTCCCCTA
>Ga0102934_1001827_pt1 | contig 14913 bp, 18 predicted proteins | sample SalPonR2_A_D1_MG_FD_78175 | JGI IMG/M metagenome (GOLD analysis project Ga0102934, IMG submission 78175) | Salt pond soil microbial communities from South San Francisco under conditions of wetland restoration - Salt Pond MetaG R2_A_D1_MG | ecosystem: Environmental > Aquatic > Marine > Intertidal... | reverse complement strand
TTGTATTAGGAATATTTATTTCAACTATTTTGGCTCCTTTAGGTAATTGATCCTTTGTAAGTATTTCTTCATCAGTCATCAACATAGTTGCATTTATATCTGCAAAGTATTTTTGACTATCAGGAATAACTTCATCAATCTGATCATGATCTGTTTGAATCTTTTTACATAGTTGGAGCAATTTTGCTTTACATTCTTCATCACTATGTGCAACATATTCATAAATATCGTACATTGAATAATCAGCAGCGATATAAATATCACCAGGATTAAGCATTTCATATACAATGCTCGTCCCTATGCTACTTGAAGTCTCTGCATCATAAACCATGATAAATAACATATATTCAAATGCAAAAATTATATCAGCATTGGATTGAAATAAATCATCTATTGATTTTATATCTTCAGGTTGTTTAGGTTTTTCAAGTAAAGAAATTAATTTATTAGTCATCTCTTCATTTTTGATATGTTCTTGAACCTGCGAACTGAATCCTTCAATCAACTCTATTAAGTTTTCATAATTCTTCTTTAATTTATTCATCGAGAATTTATATTTGTGATTAAAAGTTTTATAGTTAAAAATAAAAATATGGAAAAGGAACCAATTCAAGTAGAACCTCAATCCGAGCCAGTATTAAGTAGTGCTCGGAATATAAGAGACAGCCTTAAAAATATAAGCACAGTGAAGATAGTTATTTTTGCTATCTTTATAATTATTATTGTAGCACTTTTGTTAATTGGATTGGGTATAGTTGTATATTATTTAGTGAAAACTGATAAGACTGAAAATTCTTCATCTATTTATGGTGGAGAAGAAGTAGAAGATGTTGATTCACTTTTAGATAAATTTGATGAAGAACTTGCTGCAGGTGAAAAAGAATTAAAGAATATTCGGGAAACTGAGGCTAAGGAATTTCTATCCAAAGCACAAATTGTTGTAGAGCAACCTAGTAAAATCATTGAAGTTGAAAATACTGAAGACGGTGAATCCTCTACTGATCAAGTTGAAGAAAAAACTGAGGAAGAAAAAATAGTTTTTGAAACAGAAATTGATTATGAAGAAGAATCAAATGGTGAAATGGGTATTGATCTAAATTAACGTTCATTTAGAATATTAATCATTGCATTAGTGCTTGATCCCCAGTGTTGATATCCATCTTCACGTCTAACTGCGGATTCAGGATAGTTAGGGGTTCTATTCTCGAGCATTCTTGTTTCGGAATCGCTTCCTACAAATCCAAAGCTGAAATTAATAGGCTCGAAATTATCAAGTTCCATATTTCTATAATCAGCTAATTTGATATCGCTGGTTGGACAAGTATATTGTGAATTACCATCAAATGCATCTAAAGGATCTTCACTTTCTCGAACCATCATTCTTTGAGGAGCAATTTTAGCACGTGCTAATGTACCTTGACCAGAATTACTTCCACCAATAAATGAATCACTTCCTTCGCTTCCATTAGATTGCTTTGAGTAAACCCAAGCAATTAATACAATAATCAAAATAACTACTCCTACTACAATCCCAGTAATTGTAATCGCGATTAACATATCTTTTTTAGAGTGTGCTTTTTCATCAAAATTAGTTCCTTCCCCTCCAGTGAAATATTCACTTATTGAACCAGTCACTTCAGTAAAATTTGTCATTGTCTTCTTTAATCTATTAACAACTTTTCATTAAAAAAATAATTGATTTTTAAATAATTTAATTTTTAAAATTACAATATCATATTTTAAACATGTCTGGAATTCAAATCATAAAGCAGAGTAAAGAGTTTGTGATCTATCAAAATATTCCTAAGTTTTGTAAATCTCGAAATATTAAATTATCCAATTACGAGAAGATAGGGGTAAAAGATATAAATAATATCAAACAATCCATTAAAATTATTAGTTATGAAGGAATGCAAGGTGATAAGAAAATTGTAATTCATTTTATCATGCCTGATTCAAGATATACTCATAAAGCGGATTTAACTAAGTTGTTGAGTGGAGGAAACGCTGATAAGTATATATTGATTTTCAGTTTAATTAAGAAAATATCACTTGATTTACATGATCAGGATATAGAATTTATAGATGGAACTAAATATATGCTTCGTGATTATCCTGCATTCTTCGCTGCACAAAGATTAGAAATTAGAAAAGTGGAGCAAGATGAACTAGATCATTTTATGAATTTATATAAAATACCGTCAGTCAGATCTTTACCTAAAATAGATATAACTTCACATGAATGTGTTTATTCAAATTTAGAAATAGGAGATGTAGTTGAAATTAAATCACCTAGTCTAGCAGCAGGTGGAATAGCAGGCACACTTAGATTAGTTGATCGAACATAACTTTGATAAAAATATATTTGATTTTTTATTACCTAAATTATTAATCTCATGCCTTATTACGAACTTGGAGAATTTATTAGAAGAACAGGTATTTTAGCAGAGAATAGTAATTTCTTCAAGGTATTTCACTCGGAAATAAAACCTGATACAGTAATTAATCGACTTAAATTAATTTGGACAAATGATCAATTAATTCAAGAACTAGATTTTGATTTTGCTATCTTGGTAATCGGTAAAAATACTCTTTCTATCAGACCATTTATCATATCTAATATTTATACAGAATTTGCAGCATGTTTAGGCTTAATAGAAAAGCCTATATTAGAATCAAGTTTAATTGAGGAAGACGAAAAAAGAGCAATTAGGTTATACTTAATTTATTTCATATGTTATTATATTTACCACCTTAAATTACAAGTAGACAGAGAATATTTAAAAAGCATGATTAATATAAAATATTCCTTTGCAAAAAGTCATCCTATAATTAGACAAGTTTAATTTTTTATATATCAAAATCTGATGAGACCTATTTACTTAATTGCTGGGATAGGAGATTCATTAGCAGATCAGTTGATGTCAGGATTGCATCCCAAAATACCACGCAAGATTAAATATGCGGAAGATCTAAAGGATAATGAACTAAAATATTTACCTGACGAAGCAAGGTTAACAATTAAGTATTTAGATGGAAATTCATTTAGCAGACTTGAAATGGAACAAGTTAAAGAAAAATTTGTAATTCCTTTCTCTGCTCATTGTAAAAAGTGGGAAATAGCAGGTTCATATAGACGAGGTAAATTTCCATGTAATGATATGGATCTAGTAGTTATATTAAATGTATATCCAGTATTTAAGAATAGCGAAGATTTAAAGATAGTAAGAAATGGAGATAGAAGGACAAAATTATTATTTAAATTTTCATCACGCTTTATCCCCATTGATATATTTTATACTGAGCCTAAATGGTGGATATACTCATTAATGCACTTCACAGGAAGTAAGAATTTCAATATCTATATTCGTGCTGCTGCCAAGAAGAAAGGACTCCGACTAAATGAATATGGCTTGTTTGATAAAAGAGGTGAGCAAGTTAAAAAATTTAATTCTGAAAAAGCAGTTATGATGTACGTACTTAATAAATATTATCCACCTGAAGAAAGATCTAAATAATAGATGCGTATAATTCTTCTTTTTTTAGTATTACATTGTTATAATATCTGCCTGCTGCAAATATATAATCAGATAATCTATTTAAATACCTAGAAATATCTTCGTTAACTTCATCTATGTACGATTCCGCTTCAACTAGACGGCACCATGTTCTAGCGAGATGATAAAAACCGTCAGGTATGATAAATCCATTTATAGACCCAGCTTCGGAAGCATAAAAATCACACCTTTGTTCCATATTTTTTATAAGTGGATTTAAGTCAGGTAAATTAGCCTCGAATCCTAAATGCCCACTAATTTGGTAAATTGTACCTTGAATAACTCGTAGTTCATCTTTTAATTCTGGGTATTTTATGGTGGGGCAGCATCCTATATAAGCATTGAGTACATCTAACTTACCTAAAAATAGCACAACCGGATGATCCTTAGAAACGCGTACCATCTTTCCATCTACTTTAAGATCAGTCATTCCTTTATCTCCACGTCTTGTATAGTATTTCATTTTAAATTAATTATACTATTTAAAAATCAAAAATAAATTTTAAGGAAAAAATATCTAATCTCAAGAGGTTAGATATAAAACAAGTTAGTCAGTTTGACATTTTGTATCATAAATGTAGTTAATAATATTCCATATAATTATTTTTTGATTATTTTTTAATCAAACCAATCCAATGGCATTTGTAATTGATAATAATTATATAACCAGTCAAGTTATATCACTCAGATTAATGAATCAAACTGTTATCATTGATTGTTCATCTAAATTTTATATAAATGTTTTGAACATTGAAGGTATTTGCGATATGGTTCTTAAATCAGCGACAGATGACTCTATGATAAACCAGCTTGACATTGAAAAAGGTGATATTATATGTGAGCCCACTTTCCATGCCAAAATAAATAATATGTCCATTCAGCAAATGTTCATCCATCAATTAGATTGTTGTAGAGTAAGCTCGCTATTTATAGGTGAGGCCAAGGATGATATAAAAATAGATAATCAATATATGACCGAATATATTTGTAAATCAATTCATCATAGCACGCTGATTAACCCTGTAAATACAAAGATAATTGAGGCTATGTTTTTGACAGTTAAATCCGATTCATATTTGCTTACCCATACACTTGTAGCAGATGATATAGAAGATTGTTTATATTTATTTAGAGGTCTGAAGTGCTTAATAACTAATAGTGTGGTTGATATTGATTATAAAATAGATCATATTACACTCTACTATGAAGAGAATTCAAAACTTGAATTGGAAAGATGTAAAGTAATTGAAATAATTATTGAGAATCTAAATGAAATTAAAAAATTACAACTTGATAAGATTCGCTGCAATGAGATGACTATTAAATATAGCAATGACAAATCGATAGAAATAGGTGCTTTGATAAATCAACTATTTGAATATATACCTAATGCAAAGATTCTAAAAATAAATAATAATGGAAAGGTAATCAGCCTTCCACAGTGTTATTTTATACATCTTTCAAAAACTAAACGAAGCAATGCTAAAAGCGCTATCCAAAATTAATTTTGGATAATTTTAAATTTCGATAATCTTAATTTTTTATATAATTTGATTTATATGATATCAAAAATTAAAATAGTTATAATCTTAGATTATGTCGATGGAGATTGAATATAACCAATATTATACTGTTTTTCATGTTTATGAATCACCATTTGTATTTGATGATTTTATATACGAGTGTGTGAGAGGTAATGTAAAGATAGTTAATCATTTACATCATGATACTCAACTAGAAGTTATTATTGATTGTAAACAACAGATTGAGATTGATAGATTTGTTTTACCTTCAGGTAGAAGAAGATCCACAACCAACGGAAAATCCTGTCATGTTATATTGCGTAGTGCAACAGTTGATTCAGAGATTGAGTATATTTATATTGGAGTAGGTGAGATATCATCATTTTTGCATTTTAATGCAAGAATTTATCGAATCTCTATGGGGGTTAGAGTTAACGATCCAATTAGATTGCATAATTCTACTAATATTAATCATATTTGGATAAGAAGTACTAAAATAACCAATAATTACATTCAATTTAATATAAATAATGAACATATTAGGTATCTAAGATGTTATTGCGATGATACAAGTGGAGAAATCAATTATACCAATTGTTATAATTTATGGGAATATGAATTATATAATAGCAACATAAAAATAAATATTTATTCAGATAAAGATTATGTGTTTGGTAGTCTAACAGTCAATAGAAATGTTAATTTATATGGCGATTTCAAGATAAATCAATGTGAAACTCTTAGGTATTTAAGTAAGCAAGAACTTAAACTAGAAAGATTTCCAGATTTAGAATGTTTGATAATAGATAATAAATCAGTTATATCACCATGTTCGATACGCGAATTAATTATTTCTGGCAATTCAGATGAATTTGATTACGATGTGCTGAGTATAGTTGAATGTAAATTTTTGGAGGTGCGTAGAAAAATACCAAACTTACATCTATTTACCGGAATAATTGAAATTACTGATATATGTCTGATAGAAGAAGACATATTTGATTTTATACCATGTGCTGAAAAAATAATTTTATCAGATACCATATTAGAAGGTGATTACGAAAATTATCCAGCTTTCAAAGATAAATTACATTATCGCAGCCCAGTTAAAAGTGCTAGATCATAACGAAATAAATTACGATATCAAATCTCAAATTTGAATAATCCTAATTTATGATTATATTTTTTTATATATAAATGATCAAGATAATATCCGCGATGACAGTCGATCTAGTATATGGTGATTATGATCCAACTAATAACAAATACTCAATTCCTTGGTTTAAGTGTAAAGGGCTCCGAACTACTGAAATTAAGTCAGCTGATATGAAGCGATTTGTAAATTATACGCGGAATCAAGTAGTTGTAATGGGTAATAATACTTTCAAATCCATGAATTGTATTCCGCTTAAAAACAGGACAAATATTATATTGACTCGCAATAAATACTTACTTAATTCTGATCCAGCTGGTTATAAATATTATAACAACCTCGATGATGTTTTGAAAGATTATGATGAAATTATTATAATTGGTGGAATTGGAGTGATAGTAGATGTACTTCGAAATTACGGTGATAAAGTATCTGACATATGCTTTGATATATTGGATATAACATTACCAATTGGTAATTACGATTTATTTCCAAAGAATAAGATAGATAATTTGATTAAAAGCAATACAAATTTAGATATTGATAATTGTTATTTTTGTATCGGGTAGATATAAATGGAAGAAACTTGAGAGTGCATCGAAATTTTAATTTTGGATATCATAAATAATACATTTATATTTTTTTAACATTCTAAACATGGAGGAAGATGAAGTTTGTAATCACATCTATAATCCTATAGAAGCATTTGATGATGAGATTGATAAATTCTTCGAGCAGAATAAAACTCACAAACCTGAAACAATATTTGATACCCAGCAAGGTGTAGATGACTATGTGTTTCAGATGCAAAAGTACAACACAGGTAAGAAAGAGATGGATGAAGAGGCTGCTTATGAATATAGAAATCGAAGAGAGCATGCTAAGTCCAAGATCAATCAAGTCATATACGGTGATACACGCCCTGTTGGAATCATGACTGATACTGATAATTTAGTGATGGATAACAAATTCAGAATCGGTGAAGGTGCAGACTCACTGATAATTGATCCTATGAAGAAAGAAGATGGTACATATGTGCGTGATAAAACCCGTAGATTTATTTATGATACAAAAGTAGATAAAGATAGAATTGGATATCAAAGTGCGCCTGTTAGAGATGATCCTCGTAAAAATGCTAACTGGGAAAAGATGGCTCAAATACGTAATCCTAAATTACGCGGCTTGATGTCTGGGCGACGCTATATAGATGAAGAAACACTTGCGACGAACCGTCATAGAATAGGCTATAATGCACTTGTTCATAGAGAAGCTCGTCGATGTACAATTCCAAGTGAAGGAATAATGAAGCGCTGTATTGAAGAAGCGGATGCAACCAAGATGCGGACTAAAAATAGAGTAAAATCTAAAGGTGAAAGAATTATTGGAAAAGTAGAGCATCTACTAGATGATGTAGATGTTGTTCCTCAGATGGACAGAAATAGAGAAAAAAGAGATAAAACAATTAAGCCTAAGCAAGAATGGGATTTAGAATCTGAGCATAAAGATTATGATAAGATTAGTGATAAAAAATGTAAAATGCCTCAAACAAAGCAAGGTATCCAGCCTGTTCATATTCCTAAGAATGATGCTGCTGATTTATTTAAATGTTCACTCCGCATAAACGCTGTTGAAAAATATATCCAAAACAAAGCAAATATAATCAAGCACAAGCCTATTATAATCGATCCTGAAATTTATAATAATACTGATGGAATATTCAAACCTGATAACAAAATGCCTGAATTTGATCGCGAATATGCTGGACCAAATATGAGACCTAAAGACAAGATTGAGACTTATCATATTTCTGATCCAACTAATGTAAATGATGCTCAAACTAAACGATCTAAAATGCATGCCGAAACTAATCTAGTACCAGGGTATAAACCAAAATCCTCTAGGCCTAGGTTTGGGTCTGCTGATTTTGACATCAAACCTGATACTAAACCGAGTGATGAGATTGCTAAAAGCAGGATCAAATATTCTAAAGATAAGATACCAAAGCAGAGGATCCACAAAATAATTCAAAAGGGGGAAACGTGCAGTTATAAGGAAGTTGAGAACAAGCGTAGAAAGCATGAGCCTTTAGATAAATTTAAAATCAGAAAAAAGAAAATGAATTATGCTGATGAAGCAGTTGAAGTTTGTAAAAATACAGATCTTGAATCAAGTACAGTAGCGAGACGCAAACCTAATACTCGTAAAACACGCGATTGTCATACCAAGTTAAACTTGCCGGATGATACTGATGTTTATCAGCTGACAGAAGTGAGAAAGAAGAAGAAAAAAATAACAAACTGAAATTTATTTTTTAAGTATAATTGCGCATATCAAGATCACCGCTAAAATTATAATAATTAAAAATGCAATCAATATTGAGCCTGATACAGTTGATACTAATACAGTTATAAATGTCCATTTATCAATTACTTGTGATAAGAATAATGAAGTACTAACAATTACTCCAATTACTGGAATAATTAACATGAAAATTATCAATAAACATGCAAATACTACAAATAAACTAATAAAGCAGCAAAGTTCATCACCCATATTGAAACTAATAAACCTTCCAATAATTAAATTTGATTTTAGAATTTTTAAAATCAAATTTAATCAAAACTAAACTTGTTTACTTTTGATATGTCCCAATCCAAGGCTGCAATTACCATTACTCCATGCGTTGTTCCGCTTGGTATTTTACCTGCAATTGTATTTGTAATTATTTCTTATCTCGCTGTTTACGAAGTGATTAGTAAATTAGCCTTCTTAATAACCGCTACAATCATAGTTGGGTATTATGTAGTTGGTTCTATTTTGATATGTGTTTTTAGTTGTTGTTGTGCATGCTGCTTAATTGGAGTAGGAGGTGCTGCAGTAGTTGCATCAAGTGTTTAAACATTAATTTACTACATTTTTTTGTAAAAAATAAACCTCACTGAAATTTAAACTTCAATAGTCCTTGGATCTGCTGATTCATAATACACAAATTTTGCAATTAATGCTATGATTAATGGAGTAATTGAAATCATTATTCCTATTAACGAAATTGAAAACATTGCATCACATCTAGATATACCTTCAGCAATTGATAATGGTATAATCAATAACATAGTACTAATCATTGATAAACTGGTGAGAATTGTAAATAATCTAGTTAAGTTTTCAGATTCCATATTTAATTTGATTAAAATATAATTTAATCAAATTTTTAAGCATGGTGAATCCAAGTTATATCAGTAATATACTTTCTATTCTCGAATTACTTCAACCAGGATACAAAACTTATAAACTTCAATCATATCTTCTATCAATTGAGGATAGAAGTATTGAATTCTCAATCTTAATTGATTTCATGATAGAAAAAATAACAATTGTCTATAAGGATATTATATTCAGGATGATGTTTGATATCGATAATGGCATGTTTAACTCGATTAAAATGCTAAACCAACCTGATGATAAAGAACGTGATTCACAATTGTTAAGGTTATTATATCAATATTTGAAAGTAAGAGAAATTAACTTTACTGACTTTCATCTACATTAATTTTTTATCAATATTAATCTCGGATTTATTTATTTGATATATTATAGCAGCCGATGCAGCAAGCATTTCACAAATCGTGATAAAGGAGATTCCAAATTCACCTAGACTAAATAGAGATATTAAAATCATGTTAAAACAAAATGTAAATCCAGTGAAAACAAATACAAACATTGATGAATAAATTATAGCGAGTGTAAATGAAATTAATTCATATTCTTCTACAATATCTGGACATACTAGAGATGAAGTAAATAAAATTCTAATAACTTCGCAATTTAGAATAGCAAATTCTCTAAAAGTGATCATATTTAAATTTATATCTTGTATTTTTAAAATAAAAAATGATTAATATTAACTTTCTATACAATAAAAGATTCTCCTTTTTTCTTTATTAATCCATCAGGTAGAATTCTTATTCCATTAACTGTTCCGTTAGACTGATCTATAAAGCGACCTAATTTAGAATTAATAAATTTCTTATTGAGACTATCAAAATCTTCTTCAATCTTTTTACCTCCATTAAACTCACGATACCACTCTTTATATGCCTTCAATAAAGTGTTGCAAGTAATGAAAGGTTGATATACATAACTGCCCTCAGAATAATAATCTCTGATATCATCTTCAGATACAGACTTGTCTCTGCTTCCACTTAGGTTATATCCATATAGAGAAACAACTTTGGTCATGATAAATTTAGTAATCTTATCTTGAGATGTTCTAAATTCTTCTGTTTCACGTTTGATAGTTTCACAAGGAACATTATCTAAATTACCTTTATATTTCTTTTGGAGCTTCACTCTATAATGAACAAGAATTGAGAACAGTGCATCACATGCTTCTTGATTAACCATTGCTAAATCTTCATAGATTGGATCGGCTAGTAATTCATTATTGGCTGCGTTAGGATTATTTTTTACGAACTTAGTCTTAAACCAATATACCTCCAATCTACGCCATAATCCAAAATCATCATCCTCTACCATCGCTATGTAATTACTATACACATCTATAGTTAATTGTGCTTCAAAATTCTCTACATTTTCAAATAAGGCACGAGCAGTTTTAACACGCTCACTAAGTGTTTTAATTCTTGATCCTTTTAATTTATCAGTTGAATCTGTCTCTGTGATAATTCCTCCTCGTTTACCTTTAGTCTGCATTAATTCAGGATCCGCTGCACCAGGCTTAGGCTTACCGAAGATTAAATTAGATGAGAATTTACCAGCATAATCACCTAGTGCATGTACAGTATTATCTGAAAAAGTAGATTTTGCATTGAATCCACCTGCAACATTTGTTAGGATTTTCATGCTCTTTGCACATGTATCAAGCATGGTTGAAGTTCTATAGAGTTTATAATCACGTGCATCTTTTTCTACAATTATATCTCGAAATACTTTTTTCCATATTTTGACATACTTATTGTTCTTGTTATATGGAATGTATGATGAGTTGGCACACTTGCTGACAAAGTATTTACTATACACGTTGCATAATCTAGGTTGTGGATTTTCAGAATTAAGATCCAAATCAAGCACTCCATTAAGCACGCCTATTACATGGCCATCATTATCAATATGATTTTTAATAGCATTGAATGTACAATTGCTTGCAAGCCTGGTGTTAATATTATTTTGAGTTGGTATATTACCTAGATTATTCTTGATTGTAGTAATTTTCTTAATTAATGAATTTGTATTCTTATCGGATCCATCCTCAGCCAACTCTATCGAGATCTCTTTTAATAAGCCTGCGATATAATCATTGAGAATGTGATTGATTTCATTAGGTTCAAATTCAGTCATGTTCCACTTATATAGTTGTTTATATTCAGGATTGTCATAATGAGTCATGAATTTATACCACTCAAATTTACGAGCAGATACTTGACGAGTTATATAACGACCAAAAATTACATACTTAACTATGTTTCCCCAGTTAGTGTGATTAATAACGCCGTCATTTTCATCTAATGTTTTTCTCAATAAATTTTTCATAAACTGACTATATTCGTTTTCGAATTTATTTTTAACTAGGTTGTTTCCAAAATTATAATAGATCATGACCAACCTGAAATAGTATGATATGTTGATCTTGTCGAATGATTTATCCTCCCAGGCTTTATTAACATCATCTATAGACAATCCATATTCTATTCCATATTTTATAAATACAGGTTTGATCTGGATTTTATTATTAAATGATCTAATCATCAAAATCAATTCATCTTTATTATTTCTAAATTCTTCAGGTAAATATCTACAAATTATATCCAAGCAACGTGCTTCATCATTATTAATTAGTAATTTTTCATATTCAAAGTTATCAAGTTCTGACTCAATTTCATCTCCATCAATGAGAGTAAAATCTTTATTAACCACGGTCTTACTATGAACATTTATAGAAAATATATCAGAGTTATAGAAAGGAATCTCACTTTGAGGTATGATTGTAGTAAAATCTACTAAATTTTTTTCTTCTAGATACTCATCCACAATGTCAAGTGAATACGCTCCATTATATGTCCAAGCAATTTCATTAACATAACTAGAGCATGCTCCAATTTGATTGTACTTAAAATAGTCTACGGTTACTTTTGACTTTTTACATTTTTTATTTAGCCTCTCTTGAATCTTCTTGATTATTTTCACCTTGTTATAAAGATTTACAATTACATTTGGAAAATTAATCTTTATAATTAGATTATTATCAGATGCTTTAGTGAAATATACCATATTAATTTTACCCATGTCTTCTTCCATATATTTGGATAAACCCTTTGCAGCGTGTTCAATTATTTTTTTAATTCCACATCTATTTAGATTATTTAGATTCCAGAAATATTCATTAATGATAGCAGAATCTATAACACTAATTTGAATGGATAATCTATGATATTTGGAAGGAATTTCAACAATTGGAATTGGAAATGATCTAATGCTGTTTGGAAGAATTGCCGCATCTCCAATTGCCCCATCTATATAACTGTAAACCATATTTAAATCTGAATCAGGAATATATATTTTATTCATGTTGATTAAGTTTATAAAATTAGGTTCCTCATCATCTACTAGGGTTGCTTTTTTAAGATAATTCATTAGCAATCCATATTTAGAGTTTTTTCTAGTCAATGAATTACATTGATTTCTAGTTCTTTCAATTGCATTTAAATTATCAAAATGACAACTTTTATGCATTTTTATATTATAAATACTTTTTTTAAATCAGAATAAATAATTGTAAAATTTATTAGCGTTGTCTAATCAGGGATTCATCATTGATTGAAGCAAATATGAGGCTGCTATAAAAAAATTATAGATTATTAATTAGTTGATCCAAATCCTTCAGAATTTCTAATAACCTGTTCCACAATTTCATTATCAAATCTTTCATATTTATGAAGAATTAATTGAGCAATTGATGTATTTGCTGATAATCTAAATACCTTTTTACCTTGGTTAATTAAAATAACTTTTATTGTCCCTGTAAAATCACCATCTATTATACCTGCACCCACTTTAATACAAAAATCATCTTTATGATATCTTGATTTTTCTTCCACCTTAGCATAATAACCTAGAGGAAGATTTATTCTTACTCCTGTCTCAATTATTGCCTTATTCCCTGGTTGAATTTCAAATCCTTCAAGACAGTAAAGTTCATATCCTGCTGAATTTGTTGTTTTTCTGACTAATTGAGGATCACTGATTAATGACATTTCAAATTTTAATTAAGATATTGTAATTAAAAATCAAATTTATTAATCAATTATTTTAGGCGTTGTATCTTTTACCTTTCTTTTTCAATTCATTATATTCTTGGAAACTCACCTCTTCTTCTACTTTTTGAATTTCACCGATATAATCAGATTTTTCAAAGAAATTTTTTTCATATTTTTTATAATCTTCAATTGATCTATTATTCAATACGCTCTTCATGTATCTAGCCAATTCACCATCCGGATATTTTTTACTAACATTCATTTTTGATATATTGAACTTTTTCTTCTATTAATAAATTGTTCAACTTGGTAGAATTTTTTTTCATCATAAATTTTTTTAGAAGTGAATACAAAATGTTCAAAAATGCCTAATACTTTATTCACTCTTTCGAGTTTTTTATCCTTGGTTGCAAATGAAGTAGGATTTTGAATAGTAATATACCTTAGCAGTTCTCTAGCACGTGGATTATAAGGCATCATAATATAGATTATTTTGAATATTGTATAATTATAGTTATTACAATATTTACTAGGATTTTGATGTTGAAACTCCGCAGTTATTTCGATAAAAATATCATAAATCATGTTCATTTCATCATTCGTCAATTTAGGCATTTTTAATTCAGGATACATTTTCAGTAGAATGTAATTAGTCTGGGTTTTATAATTTTTTATATTATACAATTTATCATTCCAGGCGATTTTTCCTACTTTTTTCATACAATCCTGGAGAGAATGAGTATAGTGAATACAGTTAGGAATATAAATGCCATTTTTATCCAAATATTCCTTAAATAAAATAATAACTTGATCAGGAAGTGCCTTTTCAACGGAAACTTCACCTAATATTTGCTTCCATTTGTCATCATAATGCTTGCTTATATTCTTTTTATTAGATTTTATCTCTTCCATATTGTCTATATTAGATTTAAATTTATATAGAACTTTTTGGATATTTCCACAATGTTCACATACATATTGAACCCCGTTATATACAAATATTACTCCACAGTCTTTACAAACCTTTCTACTATGTGAATTATAATTTATTACGTTATTTTTATATTCTTTGATCTGCTGCAAGATTAATTTTACATCTCCATTTGTTTTCAGAAGCGGCTTTTCATCTAATATTTTTTTCACTTTTTTATAATATGAGTTTATTAAATCTATCAAATCATAAATTACATGAGCGGCATCATTTGCGAAGTGTAATTTATAATATTCTGACTTGATATTTTTAATAATTTTATCTAGGCTAAGTGATCTAATTTTTAGATTATCTAATTTCTCATGAATTGAATATATGCTGGATACCTTTCTCTTTAGTTCATTTACATTAATGGAAATTTTTTTGGAATCCATTTTTTCATTAATAGTTATTATTTCAAATTATAAAATATGGA
>Ga0102934_1001824_pt1 | contig 14935 bp, 10 predicted proteins | sample SalPonR2_A_D1_MG_FD_78175 | JGI IMG/M metagenome (GOLD analysis project Ga0102934, IMG submission 78175) | Salt pond soil microbial communities from South San Francisco under conditions of wetland restoration - Salt Pond MetaG R2_A_D1_MG | ecosystem: Environmental > Aquatic > Marine > Intertidal... | reverse complement strand
TTGTCAGGTAGAAACGATGGGAATAGCAGATAAATTCATTGAACACGGGACTCGCGATCAATTACTTGAACTAGTTGGGCTGACTTCGGATAATCTTTTAAAAGTTATCAAGTCCTGATAAACAATTTATTCTATTTTAATTCAGCAGGTTAAATGAAAAGCTGCTACCTTATTTTCTTTTGGTTCATTGTTATATAATTCTACAGCTTTTGAGGATTTTTCTATATAAAGGTCCTTGATTCCATTCTCCATAATATAATTTTTGACATCATCGCTAACTTTCATGACGCCCATCTTACCCGTTCCAATTATCAATACTTCCGGTTGATAATCGATGATATCTCTTATATCTGAACGCGATAAATTGTGCCCCGATTCCCTCCACCAATTAGATTTAACTTGATCGGGAAAAATTTTGAGGTCATTTGTATATGACTTACCATTGACAACCATTTTACCAAAACGATAAGAATCAATTTTCATATTCACCTCTCTATTTTGCTTACTTTTTATTTTTTCAACATTTATAAAGATAAAGATTGTTTAGAAAAACATCAAATCAGCAAAGACCAAAAACATTTAAATTTTTAGTTGATATATGTTGCAAAATAAAATAAATTGCACTGCTTTTTAAATGAAGATGCGCCCGTAGCTCAACTGGATAGAGCGTCTGGCTACGGACCAGAAGGTTAAGGGTTCGACTCCTTTCGGGCGTACAATTTTTTTTACATCCATTGCTTTTATTGATTCATATTTAGTATTTATTCAAAAATATCTAATTTTATAATTGTATAAATATGTCTGTTTTTTTAATTCCTTCGTAAAAATTCGAGGATTGATTGTCTGTATTTGGGTTGCATTAAAATTACATTTTTTCAGAAACTTTAAGACCTAACTAAAATATTAAACTATTTTTATAATTGAATTATATAGCCACAAAAATGATGTATAGCTTAACAAACAAGACTTTTGATAAAATAATAAATTTCCTGTTTTCAACAAAAAAATATAATTTCATGAAAATTTGAATATTAACGGAAAAACAAGTGCAACAATGCCCAACCAAAGGGCGAAAACTGGCAGAAAACCAGTTTGCCATTTCTCAATTCTACTAAAATTCACTTTACCCCTAAAGAATTGAATAAAAAGGAATCCAGTTCCAAAAAGGTGAATAAAAATTAGTATATTTTCACCTAGAGCAGCAGTTTTATTAGGACTTATGCCAAAGGCCTGTAAACGAAATAAAATAGCAGAAAGAGCTACAATATCTACTGCCAGGGCTGTGATAATTAGGACCAAACTAATCCAGTCGTAAAATTTGGGTGCTTGATTCGGGTCCCGCGTCGAAAGCACATAAAAGACAATGCCTAAAACAAGAACAAGCATAAGATCAAAGCCAATCAGAAATTCCCTTTCCAGAAAGGGACTCTTCTGCAGGAATATCATAGAACTCATAAAAATCAGCAGAACTACTAAAAAGACCGGAGCAAATATTCTAGCCAAAATTGGTGCCAGGTTCTCTACTACACTCTTCTTCTCGTTCACTAAATAAGAAGCCAGTACAGGCATAGATACAGCTACAGGAAAAGAAAAATATTCAGGTACGATATTTTCCACATTTATATCAATGGCTTCAAACAATAGCATAATTACACCTGTTACCACAAAAACACCACCTATTAAAAGTACAGTATAAATAAACAACTCTCCTGTAAAACGTAAAAAATCCATCCATTCTTCGTATTTTTTCCAGTCCCTTCCTGTATAGGCTAGCCCGCAAAAAAACCAGAGAAATAAAGGCAAATGCAGTATACTCAAATTAGCAGTATGAAAAGGTTCTCTAAATGGATAAATATTTATTAGTAAAAGGGCCAAAACAAAAACTCCTATTATGGCAAGCCTATTGATAAGACTACTCTCTTTCTTATAAAAGAAAAGAATAGCGATTAAGGGAAGCAGAAAAAAACTTAAATTTTTCAAATAAAATATTGATTCGGCTTCGAGCGTGATCCCAAATAATTTTGGTAATTCAACCAAAAGTGCCGCAGCAATAGTAAGACTAATAGCCAGGAGCAGGTTTTTCCTTGATGATGCTTTTTCTTCCGGATCTTCAGATTCAGAAATAAGAATTTTCCAGAGGTTATGGGTATTGACCTTGCGGTATTCATTTGAGAGGCTCTCAACTTTGCCCAATCTTTTCACTGCAATGATGAAAGCTTCCTGATCAGAAAGGCTTTTTTCTTTTAGTTCGCTGATCTCTTCTCGCAGATGGTCTTCCAGCTCATCCAGATCCTGCTTTTTCATTCCCCCTTTGCTGGAATAAAATTCTCTCCACTCTTTTATATTTTGTTCAAGCTTGTTCATCTAATCTCCTATTAAGTTTAAAAAGCCAAGGCGGGATCCCATGTTAAATTATTACTCCAGACTTTATTCAAAGTCTGATTAACAAGCTGCCATTGGTCTTTGAGCTCCTCTAATTCAGAAAATCCATGCTCTGTAAGGCGATAATATTTACGCTTTCTTCCACTTGACGATTTTTGCCAGTAAGAATTGATCAATTCCTGCTTTTCCAGGCGATGCAAAACAGGGTATAGCATGCCATCAGTCCACTGAATTTCTTCATCCGAAAGTTGCTTTACTTTTTTTATAATGGCATATCCGTAGTTGTCCCCTTTTTCCAGAATAGCTAGAATCAAGGGAGTTGCTGATGCAGCGACCAAATCTTTTGATAATTCCATAATACCTAGAACTCCTATGTATCTTGATAATATACATAGAATTTCTATGTAAGTCAATAAAACCCTGTAGATTTTTAAACTCGGCAAGGTTTTAAATTACTTATCAGAAAAAAATACATTTATTATCAAAATAAGCTTTGCCATTGATTTATTTTTTATTTAAAATATTTACCATTTATAAATATTTGGTGGTGTAATTAAAATGGAGCATTCCATGGAATTTGAAAAAGAGATTGGCGAATTAAACCAGGAAACACGGGATATTGATAAATTGATCCGAGATATTCACAAAAATCTAGTTCAATATACAAAGCAGAACCTAAAGCAAAATGATCTGACTATGCCCCGTTTTACTGTTCTCTGGCACATTACAAAAGCCCAACCAGTAAATATGAGTTATTTGCATAAAAAAATGTTTATGGCCAATAGCACCCTCACAATTATAGTTGATAAACTTGTGGAGGAGAAACTGGTAAAGCGTTATCGTAATCCTGATGATCGACGAGTAGTTTTACTGGAATTGACAGAGTCTGGAGATGAATTACTTTGTAAATTGCTTGCTATTCGGCAGGATTTTTTACAGAAAGCACTTCAAGATTTAAAACCCGGTAAACAGAAGTTACTGATCGATTTATTAGGATCAATTCTTAGCAATCTACAATCCGGGTTGAAAAAAGGAAATTCACTGGATGAGTGATATAAACAAAGATACAGCTTACGCTGATGAAGAAGAAATCATTGAACCGGCCATACATAGTAATAACCATGAAATATTAAATGGCCCGATTGTTAAAAATCTTTTTCGATTGGCCTGGCCGGTTATGATCGGAAATACTATGCAGGTTTTATATAATCTTGCTGATACTTTCTGGCTTGGAAAACTGGGCGCCGAAGCTGTTGCGGCTCTGTCAATTGGTTTCCCTCTGGTTTTTTTCATGATATCGATTGGAGCCGGAATTACGATCGCTGGAACAACTCTAGTAGCCCAGTATATGGGATCTAGAAATATAAAGATGGCCAACAAGATTACCGGTCAGATTTTTACTTCTGTTACTATTCTTTCAATCATTCTTGCGATAATTGGAATTTTATTAAATGGAAAAATTTTGCAATTAATGGGAGCTCCGGAAAATATTTTTGCCGACGCCAATGCCTATTTAAATATTATTTTTGGCGGGATTCCCTTTATGTTTGCCTTCTTTATTTTTTCAGCTTTATTGCGGGGTTATGGTGATACAAAATCGCCTATGAAAATGATGATATTTTCAACTATTTTAAATATTATAATCGATCCATTTCTGATTTTTGGGATTGGATTTTTTCCTGAATTAGGCGTAAGAGGGGCTGCCTATGCCACTGTTTTTTCCAGGGCAGTAGCCGGATTAGCCGGTATTTACCTATTATTCACAGGTCGCAAAGGTTTGACTTTAACCTTAAAATCTTTGAAACCTGATTTTAAAGAGATTAAAAAAATTATGAAGCTGGGTTTACCTTCTGCTGGTGAACACTCAATAGTCTCGCTAGGAATGACAGTTTTGATGAGCATTGTTTCTCAGTTTGGAACAATGGTAGTTGCAGCCTTTGGGATAGGCTCCCGCATTTTATCAGTTGTAATGTTACCTTCCCGGGGCTTTGCTACTGCTACCACAACGATGGTTGGCCAAAATTTGGGAGCTGAACAAACTGATCGAGCAGAAAAAAGTGCCTGGGTTAGTTCTGGTATTATTTTAATTTTACTGACTGTTTTGGCCTTTCTATTCAACCTTTTCCCCAAAACAATTATTTCAGTATTTAATACCAATCCTGAAGTGATAAAAATCGGTACATCATTTTTGAGAATTGTGGGCTGTTCCTTTGGATTCCTGGGAGTTAGATTTATTATTGGTGGATCTTTCCGTGGAGCAGGTAATACTGTAATAGCCATGATCATGGCCATTATCGCCCTTTGGGGAATTCGTTTGCCGCTAGCCCAATTTCTTGGTATTACTCTTGGCTGGGGAACAAAAGGTATCTGGTGGGGAATGTTTTTTTCTAATTTCCTGACCGCAATTATTGCCGCCATCTGGTTTAAAAGAGGTGGCTGGAAAGAAAAGGCTATTGAATAGAGGAACTATTTCAGAATTGAAAGGATAATCCACTTTTAATTGCAATTCCACCGATATTTAAATTGTGAATATTCTGCTCCATTTTACCATCACTGCCATATAATGTAATTTCAGCCGGGATAAAGCTATATCTAATCATAGTTTTTATACGTAAAAATGATATAATTTTTATTTGAAAGGAGGCATCACCATAAAAGCCTACACCTAGATCATCTCCCTCTAGATAACTACCACCAGAATTCGATTCATAGCTTTTTGATATATCAAAGGGAGCAACAATTAATCCCGAACTAAAATTTAAAGAAAGTGGTGAGTTGGGCACATCCAATCTTCCTGCAATTCCGACATTAATATTAACCTGATCAATACAATAATCATAATTTGAAGCAGTTCCATCATCAACATACAAAGAATTATCAGCGGTTATCGGGGAGCCACCTGCTGTAATTCCAATTCCATTATTAAAGAAATAGTTTAAATTAAAAGCAGGTAAAACACTTCTACCATAGCCTGAGAAATCTGTCAGATTACCGGCTGGGTCAGTGTACCAGAGAACACTGTTACGGGCATGAAAAAAGGAACTTGCATAATGATTCATTCCAGCCATTACATCAATTTCAAAATGCTTCTTGCTGGAATTTTGGGCAAAATTCAGATGAACGAATAAAAGCAATACAAGGGCCACTAAAATAATCTTTTTCATAGACCATCCTCCTCTTTTAGAACTTATTATAATATGTTTTGAATACCTTATTTAAATCAATTAAAAATAAGCCTACTATAGATAAATATCTAGTAAATTTTTATTATTTTTTTACGGTTAGTGCTCAAATTTTTTTTACCAAGGCATGTTAACAGCAAAATTTGCAGATATAGCTTTTACCTTAATCAATAATTTTATTCCTATTAAGTAAGACCTTTTTATTTAACTTTTAAGTTATACCCTAAAATCTCTGTTAAATTGAGATTGCAATGAAAAGGAGGTTGTTATCTCTTATATTATTTTAATTCCATCAACTATCTTAACATCCTCACTTGACCGGCCCAGCAAGATTTTATAGCGGCCTTTTTCTATTTTGTAATCATTAATTTTATCATCGAATTGTCTCAGATCATGGGAATCGAGTTGAATTTCTACATTTTTTGTAGATTCTGCTTTTACTTCCACCTTCTTGAATCCTATCAGCCGTTTATTCTCCCGCCAAAATTCGGAATCAGGTTTATCAACATAGACCTGCACCACCTCTTCTCCATCTCTTTCGCTAATATTTTCCAGTTTAACTGTGCAGGTAAATTCATCACCAGCTTTTATAGTTTGATCAGAAAATTTCAAATCTTTATATTCAAATTCAGAATAACTCAACCCATGACCAAAAGGATACAAAACTTCACCATGAAAATAACGGTAAGTTCTATTTTCCATACTGTAATCCTCAAAATCCGGCAGATCTTCTACCGATTTGTAAAAAGTAACTGGCAAGCGAGCAGAAGGATTATAATCGCCAAATAATAAATCAGCCAGAGCGTCACCACCTCGCTGACCGGAATACCAGGCCTGCACAATGGCAGAAATATTGTCATCTGCCCAATTCACAGCCAGCGCACTACCACTAGAAAGCACCAGCACTATCGGTTTTCCAGTAGTTTTTAGTTCCTTTAGTAACTTTCTCTGATTTGCAGGAATTTTCAAAGAAGTACGATCGCCACCTTTGAAGCCTGGTATATCAACGCCCATTTCTTCGCCTTCCAAGCGTGGTGAAATGCCACAGCAAGCGATTATAATATCAGCTTTTTTAGCTTTTTGAACTGCTTTAGCAATAGTTTTACTTTCTGATTTTTTCTCAGGCACTCTTCTCCATTTGAACCGCAAACCAGCATATCCTTGAATCTCAGCAAATTCTATTTTAACAGGATAAAGCCTGCCAGCTTCAAGCTTGATTATTTCAGACTTGAATTTATTAACTTCATAATCCTTCCAATTGTCAACAAGCTTGCGACCATTAACAAAAAGCCTGCCTCTATCATCAGTGACAATTCCTAGATCATATTTTCCAGTCTGATCAACTTTAAGATAGCCAGTCCAGCGAACGGAGAATTGATCGCTTTTTATATTTTCTCCCGGTGATTTCTGTCCCCAATAAGGTGCCATATTGGTTTCCACTCTGATAAAAATAGGCTTACCTTTTAATTCAGAATTATTAAAATATTGTGCTTTCAAACCTATTTTATTTTGAGTTTTATCAGTGTATAGGTTTTCTGCCTCCACAACTTTGTACTTTTTAAGGCCAGCAGGTTCACCGACTCCCTTTTCTGCCAGAATTTCAACCTGGCCAGCAACTTTATTCTGAATGCCTTGCAAATAGGAAACTGGATTCGATGCCTTGCCGTGATAATTGCCATGCTGCATTTCAGTATCGTCGATATAAGGCCCCACCAGAGCAATTGATTTTACTTTTGATTTATTCAGAGGTAAACTGCCCTCATTTTTTAATAGAACCATACTCTCACGGGCAACCTCCAGAGCCATACGATCATGCTCTTTGCTATTATTTTTGGAATAAGGAATTTGAGCATAAGGCACCTGATCGTCCGGATCAAGCATACCCAGTTTAATGCGGGCTGTCATCAGACGAGTCACAGCAGTATCAATAGATTTTTCCTCGATAATTCCTAGATCAAGGGCCTCATGCAGGTCCTGATATTCATCTCCGCAGGTTAGATCACAACCGGCTTTAACTGTCATAGCCGAGGCCTCAGCCAGACTGCTGGCAACTTTATGACCTGTATAAATATCACCGATAGCGCCACAATCGGAAACCACATATCCACTAAATCCCCATTTTTCCCGCAGTATTTCTTCTAAAAGCTGAGGACTGGAGCAGCAGGGTTCATGGTTCGTACGATTATAGGCGCCCATTATAGAGTAAGCTCCACCTTCCCGTATCAGAGCCTCAAAGCCAGGTAAATAACTTTCGTACAGATCTCGTTTTGAAACAATAGCATCAAAATGATGGCGGGCTGGTTCTGGTCCACTGTGAACAACATAATGTTTGGGAGTGGCAATTACTTTAAAATAGTCCGGGTCCTCACCCTGGAGTCCTTGCACAAAAGCCACACCAATTTTAGAAGTTAAATAGGGGTCTTCACCATAAGTTTCCTGCCCTCTCCCCCACCGGGGGTCTCGAAATAGATTGATATTGGGCGACCACATTGTCAAGCCCTGATACTGTCCATACTGGCCTTTTCTTGCTGCATAATGGTGTTTGGCCCGGGCTTCGGTTGAAATAATATCCGCCATTTTTTGTATCAAATCGGGATTCCAGGTGGATGCGAACCCAATGGCTTGCGGAAATACTGTTGCCACGCCATTCCGAGCAACTCCATGTAAACATTCATTCCACCAATTGTAAGGTTTGAGCCCCAATCTTTCGATGTCTGGTGCCTCAGACATCATTTGTGATATTTTTTCTTCCAACGTCATTCTGGAGACCAGGTCTTCTGCTCGGACTTTTGCAGAAAGATCAATATTTTTGTATTTTTGGGCTGAAACATGCCCGAATATGACCATAATTAAAAGGCCAGCTATAATTATTTTTAAAGGCATATCCTCCTCCTATTTTCAAAAAGCTTTTCCTATTTTTATGAAGGATAAATAATTATTACATTTTAATTTCCTTGCTCCACAATTTCCACTTTTCAGAGTTCATTCCGTGCAAATTAAAAAGGGAAATACCATTAGCACCACCTTTTTGGGCATGTTCAAAAGCCTGGATAATTTCTTTTGGTTTCAATTGGTTGGCATAAATTCCAGAATAGAGCGGAAATTTTCCCGCCAGTGCTTTCTGGCCTTCCTTGCTGGCAGTCTCTATCCAGCTGACAGGCTTATTGTAGTAATTATTATACATCATGGGAAAAACACCGTCAATATTCCAGGCTGGCCAATTTTGGCGTACTAATTTTCGTGCAATTTTCGGTGTTGGAAAAACAGCAGCAGTTATTTTTTTCTTTCTTTTATGAACTCTATCGGCAATTTTATTGACAACATTGGTTACTCTTTGGTAACGAAAATTAACCCAGTCGTTATTTTGTGACGGTATTTTAAATTTCAGGGGATCCTGTCCGTATTTGTCTTTAAATTTTTTCCGACAAACGTCACAATAGCAAAAGTCATATTCTGGAAATTCATGAGATTGATTAAGGCCATATTTAGGTTGGAGAGCCTGGGGTAGAATAACATCGGGATAACGAATATAATCCAGGTGAACGCCCTTTACCCCGGAAATATTAATTTTGTTAATTGCTTGCTCGGTGAGATACTCAATAACCGGTTCTCTGGATGGACATAGCCATTTATAATAACCTACATAGGGCGGCTTTTCTAAAGATGAGACACCATTGCGGTTAACATTATACCAATTCGGATGATTCTTTATTATTCGAGGATTCCCGTCGAGAAGCGACCACATCCAGACATGGACTTCAATGTCAACTTTTTCTGCGGTAGTGGCCAATTTTTCAATATTTTCGTCCGAACCTCTTACTAAGAGACCGGAAATTCCTCTTTTTTTGAATTTTTCCAGCTTTGCAAGCAATTCATCCTGCTTTAATGAAGGAGCATTCCACCATCCATAGATCTTAAATTCTTTTCCACTATTTCTTTTACCCCTCAAATTAAAATTGCTTAATAAAGCACCACCTGTCAACAAGCCAGTTTGCTTAATAAATGTTCGTCTCTTCATATTTTCATTTCCAATCCTCAAAATAGGTATAGATTGACCCAGGCTAACTTTCGTTTAAAATATCTAATATATTAGATTCGAACGTATTCTTTTGTATCTATTTATCCCAGGTATTTTGCAAAGGATGGGCTTCAGTATTGAATACAATTTTATCCAGATCAACAATTTCCTCTGGCGAAAGCAATAGATATAAATACTTTAAAGTTTCAGCAAGAAAGAAGCTTTCCATAGCATCGGATTTTTCTTTGGTTATAACACTTTTTAAATGAGCATAACCTGCTTCAGTGCGACAATATTTTTTCAAAGTTTCCAGATAGGTCTTGCCCATATTTAAATATTTTTGTTTTCCGGTATACTTGTGAAGATAATAGGCCGATTCGATGTTTTCCGGGCGAAGCAGATAACCAGCAGAGACAACCTCCATTTTGCTATAATCCAATACTTCAGGCTCAATTCCGTGCAACTGCCACATTTTAAAGCAGGATTCTTGCAGTTGAGCAGCCCGTTGCATATCACCGCTCAAAGCCAATACTCCTGGAAAAAATGCATCAAGAGCACCAAAGGTTGTTGCTGTGCGCTTACCAGAAATCATATTAGCCCGGCCATACCAGAGACCTTCATAGCGCTGATCAGCAAGATATTTATTAATGGCTGCTATACTTTTATCCCACATTTTTTTGAAATCCTGATCACCAAAAAGAACCCAGGATTTTAAAAGGTATTCGTAATAGGAGTCAATCATTCCGCTCAAATGACTGTCCTGATTGACCCATTCACCGGTTTCAACATTGATAGTTGTTCCAACCAGTCCAATTTCTGAACGCTTTTCAAAGAGAGTTTTAACTGCTTTTTTAGCAGTATTATAAAAAACCGGCCGACCGGTCAATTTACTAAGAGTGCCAAATTCAAGCATCTGGGTGCCAATCTCGGCAGGATTGCTTATTTCACCCCGAGTTTCACCAGTCTTAAGGTTGACGAACATATAGGGCATTCCCGTTGGAGAATCAAAAGCAGGAAGCAATCTTTCCCCCAGGTCTTCAGCCAATTCCAAAAATCTCTCATCGCCATCTAATTGATAAGCTGAAAGTAATCCACCCAATAGGCGAATATTGATTTCAAAACTCTTGACATACATATCATGGTCAAAAGAAAGGTTTTCAAAGACAATCTTCTTGGCTTCCTTAGCCTGTTTATCAAGGCCCATCAAAATCATTGTATCAAAGGCATCCACAGGAGTCATTAATAATGAAGAGCTATACCAGTCATGATGACTTTTACTGAGGGGCTTGAGAGCATCATGGCCCCAGGCGTATTCTTTATATCCATTCCAGGAATGTATAAATTCATCTTTTACCTGATTGGCCAGTTGGTTCCTACCATTTGAACTGCATTGAATTAATAATACAGAAATAATTAACATTAATAAAAAATGTTTCTTTCGCATCACTTCTCCTCATGAATTGTTATAATTATTATCAGCTACTACTTTCTTTTACAAACTTTCAGTGTTTTGATCTCAAAAGGGTGAAAATTGAGTTCGAATTTTTTATTCGAATAATCAATTTCAGTAATTTCCCGTTCCAACATATCGACCTCATAAATCTTCAAATCTTTATCAAAATTCAAAGACAGACAGGTTGTAGCATTTCTGCCATAAGGCTCATATAGACGAAGAATCAACTCCTCACCAGTTTCACTTTGTTTTATAGTCTCCACAATAATGTCCTGGTTACCTAATTGAAATGGAAATTTGAAATTATCTTCCCCATATCCTGGAAGTTGAGTAACACCGTAATTTAACTGATAAGCCCGAGAAATCACATTTGAATTGATCAAATCATTTCTATGGGGTAAAAGTGAATAGGTAAATTCATGCTGACCTTGATCAGCATTGGGATCAGGCATTGTAGGTGCTCTTAAGAGGCTCAAGGATAGATCATTTCCATAAACTTTGTAGCCATATTTACAATTATTCAGCAAAGCCACACCATAATCATTATCAGAAAGATCAGCATATTTATGGCCAACAACTTCGAACTTGGCCATATCCCGACTTGTATTTCGATGAGTTGGTCGCTTTACATTGCCATATTGAATATCATAGGTGGCCTGTTCGGAATAAACATTGACAGGAAAATGGACGCGTAGCAGCCGGTGCTCTTCATCCCAATCCACCTCAGTCTCAAAATCCAGCTGTTTACTATTGGCAGGCAAAAAGATGTTCTGGATGATTTCAGAATCTCCAATCTTTAATTCAAAATGAAGGCCTTTTCGAATAGGCCCCTGACCAATTATGCTGACTTTTTGACTTTTTGCAGTTTCCAGTAAACAATTCTCATAAAAAATATCAATGTCCCAGGCATCCCAATCATTAGGCCTATCTTCATATAATCGTAAATCATTGCCAGGCTTGTCTTTCCCGATTATTTCCCGCTCAAGTTCCTTGTCATAGGCTCTGATAATCTGGGCCTTCTCATTGAATTCATAAGAGACAAGATCATTCTCGAGAATTAAATTCTGTGAACCATTATTTTCATACTTTCTCTCAATTTTATCACCTCGTGTTAAAACCAGTGTTGACAGAGGTGCAATTTCAAGATTAACAATCGCTTTCCCTTGCTCGGTCTGAACTTCAATTTTTTCACCATCCTGATTAAATATTTCGTGGCCAGCCCAATCCTCAGGCAGAGCATGATAATTGGAATAGGGAAAGGAAAGGGAATTAATAAAGGTGATTTTGTCTTTATCTCTGGTAAAATTCTGGTCTGCCAATTCATTTTTGAGTTGCTTATATTTTTGGGATAATTGTTCATATTCCCGGCGAGATTTTTCATAGACTGGAGTAATACTTGAACCAGGAATTATGTCATGAAATTGATTTTTAAGAAGTTGGTGCCACATCTTTTTCAATTTTTTCTGAGGATATTCTTGTCCAGCCGCTAAGGAATACAAAACCTCCAATTCCCGCATTCGAATTTCCATCAAACGATTCATTTTTTTATTATAAGCCTGGGTTGTGTAGGTTCCTCTATGCAACTCCAGATACAGTTCACCTTTCCATTTATGAAGTTGATCCTCAAATTTGTCAAGATTTTTCAGAAAATTATTGGCTGAATCGAATTTCACCTGGGGTAAATCTTCTAGATCCTGGCAACGCTGTCCAATTTCTAGATTATGTTCAGCAGGACCTCCTCCCCCATCACCAATTCCAAACAGAGTCAGATATTTGTCCATAAAATAATTTTCACTGAAATTTTCCTGAGATTTTTTCAAGGCCGGAGGATTTAATTCACTATTGTAGTCATCTTCAGGAGGAAAATGAGTTATTACTTGCGAACCGTCAATGCCTTCCCAAATAAAAGTGTGATGAGGAAAATCAGTAAACTGACTCCAGGATAATTTCTGAGTTACAAAATAATCCATACCCGTTTTTTTGATAATTTGCGGCATAGCAGCGCTATAACCAAAAACATCAGGTAGCCATAAATTGTTGACATCGATATCAAATTCATTCTGAAAAAATTGTTTCCCGTATAATATTTGCCTGATTAGGGATTCTCCACTGATCAGATTACAGTCAGCTTCTACCCACATTCCACCCTGCACTTCCCAGCGGCCTTTTTTAACCTGTTCTTGTATCTGATTGTACAATTCTGGATAATGTCTTTTTACAAAGGCATAGTGCTGAGCCTGAGAAGCACCAAACACAAAATCATCGTATTTTTCTATATTTCGCAGCTGATTGGAAAATGTTCGAGCACATTTTCTAACTGTTTCCTCCAGAGGCCAGAGCCAGGCTGTATCAAGATGAGCATGTCCCACAGCAACTGTTTGCAGTGATGAAGCCGTACTATTTTTTGATAATTCCTTTTGCACAATTTCTCGAATTGGCTGCAAATTCATATCAGGTGATTTAAATAGATCCCGAGCTTTGTTCAAGTTGTATAATAATTTTTTCCTCTGAACAGATTTTTTCGGCAGAGCCTCCATAAGTTGCTTCAATGTCAAAACATCATAATACATATTTTTCAATTCCTGATTACAGCTAGCAATCTGGAGTTTGCTGACTTTGGCTGAGTATTTGCCATAGCGCTTTGGCTTCAAATCACCGTGATCATTTTGCAATTCCAATCCAAATAATTGCCCGGCAGTTGCCTCAATCCAGAAATCCACCTGGCCATCTTTCAGAAAATTACCATTCAAATCGATAACTTCCCGTTTAAAATCACTGACAGGCCAGATAGTGTGATTACTAATGCTTTGATGAGGGAGGCCCTGATTTGTGTAAACCAGGCCCTCTCCGCCCAAATTAACCAGGCAAAGGCTCTTCTTTAGGTTTAATTGTTCAGGTAGCTTGCCCTCAATGTGAAACCAGGCTCGCTGAAAATTTCGGCCCCATTCCTGACCAACTTTAATTGGTGATGTTTTTCCATCCAGCCTGTCCTCATAATCAACTACTTCTTTTTCATGACGAAAATAACTCGCCTCCAGACAGGCTTCCTTTTTGTAAATACTTTGCGACAATCTATTTACAAACCGATCTATTCGATTTTCGTAGAGTTCTTCCTGTTCTTTAAACATATAAATTCCAGTACTATTTATGGGTTATTGAAGTTTTAGATTTAGGTAGATTTTCTACCTCTGTGGCCCAATTTTTATTCGGTTTAGGACCCATTTGAAATTTTAAAGTACCGCCATCCATTATTTCTTTATGTTCCAGATAACTTCTTTGAAGAGGCTTACCATTTAAGGAAACTTTCTGAATATAAATATTCTCAGGACCATTATTTTGAGCAATTATACGAAAAGTCTTATTTTCTGATACTTTGATATTAGCCTGATTGACAAGAGGGCTACCAATCACATATTTGCCAGAAGCAGGATTGACCGGGTAAAAGCCCAGAGCACTGAATACATACCAGGAAGCAATCTGACCGCAATCTTCATTTCCTGCTAATCCATCGGGGCTATTTTTGTACTTCCTTTTCATTATTTCCCGGACCTTCTCCTGAGTTTTCCAGGGCTTACCAGCATAATTATAAAGATAAGCCACATGATGACTGGGTTCATTTCCGTGCACATATTGTCCGATCATTCCGGTTGAGAATATTGGTAACTTATCTTTATCTTTTGGTTTAATGGTAAAAAATCTGTCCAATTTGGCTGTAAATTCTTCTTTTCCACCCATTAAATCGATCAGATCGTGGACATTATGGAGTACAAACCAGAGATAGTGCCAGCCATTACTTTCTACAAAATCTTTTGTATAGTCTAATGGGTCAAAAGCTTTAACCCATTCTCCCAGATCAGTTTTTCCTCGCATAAATCCAATCGATTCATCAAAATTATTCCG
>Ga0102934_1001822_pt1 | contig 14939 bp, 13 predicted proteins | sample SalPonR2_A_D1_MG_FD_78175 | JGI IMG/M metagenome (GOLD analysis project Ga0102934, IMG submission 78175) | Salt pond soil microbial communities from South San Francisco under conditions of wetland restoration - Salt Pond MetaG R2_A_D1_MG | ecosystem: Environmental > Aquatic > Marine > Intertidal... | reverse complement strand
CGCTTGGTCTTGGCAACCGAACTGACGATGGTCTCGGTGTCCATCGCGTTCAGCGCGCGCAGGTCGATCACCTCGACGCTCATGCCTTCTTCGGTCAGCGTCTCGGCGGCGTCCAGTACCCCGGGCATGCCCGCGCCCGAGCTGACGATGGTGAGGTCGCTGCCCTCCATCCGCACGGCAGCCTTGTCGAGCGGTACCTCATAGGCATCGTCCGGCACCTCCTCGGTTAGGGTTCGCAGGCCGGCGGGATAGAGATAGACAACCGGATCGGGTGAGCGCAGCGCGGCATGCATCATGCCCTTGGCGTCATACGGCGTGGACGGGACCACGGTGCGCACGCCGGGGATATGCATGTAATAGCTGTCTTCCTCGTAGCAGGAATGCTGCTGTCCGAAACCCGGCGTCTGGCCTGTCATCTCGATGATCCAAACCACCGGCATCTCGGCAAGCCCGCCGGTTTTGTGACGCAGCTTCCCGGCCACGTTCTGGATCACCTGAAAGGGTATGAGCGCGCCCTGATAGGGAATGTAGGTCGCTGATTTCGACCCGGCCAGCCCGGCACCCAGCACGGCGGAGGCCATCCAGTTCTCGTCGATGCCGGTGTTGACCACGCGCTTGCGCCCGAACTCGGTTTCAAGGTTGATCACGGGCATGTTGGGGTTTGACGCCACCGGCGGGGTCAGCTCGAAAATCCAGGTCATTGCCGGATCCTGCTGCATTTCGTATTGCACGGCCTCGAGGACCGAATACATCCAGCTTTTCTGTGCCATTGTCTTGTCCTTTCAAAATGTCGCCATGCGCCTCAGCCGAATTGGCGGGCGGGTACGGTGCCTTCGGCGAAAACGTGTTCAAGGCCATCCTCGGGGGTGCAGAGCGGCTGGCTCAGCGCCCATTCGAAAGCCTCGGCGATCTCGGCCTTGACCTCTTCCTCGATCTCGGCGGCGCGGGTGTCGTCGAGCACGCCCCAGTCAACAAGGATCTTGCGCGCGATATCGACCGGGTCACGTTGCATCCACGCGCGGACCTCGCGTTCTGGCCGGAACGAGTTAATCGCCAGCGGGTCATACCCGAATGCGCCCAACTCACCGGCCTTGGCACCCGGGGCACCCCAGTGGTTGTAATAACGATAGGTCTTGGCCTCGATAAAGGTCGGGCCGCCCCCGGCGCGCGCCCGATCCACCGCCTCTTTTGCGGCGTTGTAGACCTGAATCACGTCCTGCCCGTCGACGATCTCGGTCTCGACGCCATAGGCGCCGGCGGCATCGGCGATGTCTTTGTGGGGACAGGAATAGCTGTAGTGTGCGTACTGGTGATAGAGGTTGTTCTCACACACATAGATCAGCGGGAGGTCGAGCAACTTCGCGTTGTTGAGCGTCGAGTGGAAATGCGGCGCCGCATAGTTGCCGTCCCCGGCGAAGACGACCGCGACCTGATCCGACCCGCGCGCGCTGAAGGCGAAGGCGGAACCGGACGCGATCACCGGCGCCGGGCCAATCATGCCGTCCGCCCCGATGAAGCCCACCGAGGGGTCAGAGATATGCATCTCGGCGCCATATCCGCCATTCATGCCGGTCGCGCGGAAATCCATTTCCGCGACCATTTTGGGAATGTCCACGCCCTTGGCGATAGCATGTCCCGAAGGCCGGTGCGACGAATAGACGAGATCAATCTGGTCAAACGGACCGTCATTGCGTAGCGCGGCGCAGACGCCAGTGGCGACCGCCTCCTGCCCGGCATAGAAGTGGTTGTAACCCCGGTAATCGGGGTTGCTCAGCATCTGGTCGGCTTGCGTGCGTTCATGCCAGCGGATCTGAAGGATCGTCCGGTACATATCGATCAGTTTTTCGTCCGACAGATCCTTGGCGAAAAAACCGATATCCCCGGTGGCCAAGGCGCTGCTTCCGGTGGTGGAAACCACCGCGCCGGTAAGCGCGGCGAGTTTCAGAAACCCGCGCCGTGATTCGGAACTGGGTGCTTCGCCGCCGCTGGTCTGCGGTGACGGCTTCAAGTCATATGTCATGATTGCCTCCTCCCAAAATGGTTCCGCAGCATCCGCCATGCGAGCGGCCTGTGCGTCCTCAATCCGGGAAAGGGTAGGCGGCGCGGAATGAAACGTCCTTGACGCGTGTTAATCGGCGATCAAAAAGGAGCGCCCAGCTTGTCAGTCAAGCTTGCCCGCCAGATAGTCCACCGCCTTTTCGAGGGTTTCGAGGCGTGGATAATCGGTCTCGGGGACCGAAACGCCAAGCCGCGTTTGAATCGCCGTCACCAGATTGAGGATATCCATGGAATCAAGCCCCAGATCGTCCATCAGGTGATCTTCGTCCGAGACGGTTTCTCCGTCGATATCGGGGGCTATGCGGGTCAGTTCATCGACAAAGGCGGTTCGTATCTCGTCGTGGGTCATGCGGCCTCCGGAGTTTTACGGTGTAGGGGCGTGGTCATTTCTCATCTGTTTCGAGGGTCGAGATATCGCCTTCGGGCAGGCCCAGTTCGCGCGCCTTCAGAAGCCGGCGCATGATCTTGCCAGACCGCGTCTTGGGCAGGCTTTGGCGGAACACGATCTCGCGCGGGGCCACTGCCGGGCCAAGCCGCTTGCGGGCGTGGCCGCGCAGGGTGCGCTCCATCTCGTCCGACGCATCGAAACCGGGGTTGAGCACGACATAGGCTTTCACCACTTCGCCCGCGGTCTCGTCGGGAATGCCGATCACCGCGGCCTCGGCAACCGCGTCATGCTCGATCAGCACGCTTTCCACCTCGAACGGGCCGATAAGGTGGCCCGACGACTTGATCAGGTCGTCCGCCCGGCCCACGAACCAGAAGTACCCGTCGGAATCGCGCATTGCCAGATCGCCCGACAGGTACCAGCCATCACGGAAGCACTTTGCGTACCGCGCCTCTTCATTCAGGTAGGCCCGCATCATCGATGGCCAGCCCGGACGCAGAGCCAGTTCGCCGACCTCTTCTGGTGCGCATTCGCGGAGTTCGTCGCCCACGGTCTCCACGATGCCTGCCTCGATCCCGGGCAGCGGCTTGCCCATAGAGCCGGGCTTGATGTCCATCGCGGCGGTGTTGGCAATCATGATGCCGCCGGTCTCCGACTGCCACCAATTGTCATGGAACGGTTTGCCGAACACCTCTTTGCCCCAGACGACCGCCTCGGGATTGAGTGGCTCCCCCACGCTGGCGAGGAATTTCAGGTTTGAGAAATCACAGCCCGCTGCCGCATCCTGTCCGGCCCGCATCATCATCCGGATCGCTGTCGGCGCGGTGTACCAGATCTCGACCTTTTCGCGCTCAAGCGTGCGATACCAGTGGTCCAGATCATATTCGGCTTCATCGACGATCATGGTGACGCCGTTTACCAGCGGCGAAATGATGCCGTAGGATGTGCCTGTGACCCAGCCCGGATCGGCCGTACACCAATAGACGGAGCCGGGCCGCAATTCGAGCGCGAAGCGCCCCGTCGCCGCATGGGCGACGACGGCTTCGTGTACATGGACGACGCCCTTGGGCCGCCCGGTGGTGCCGGAGGTGAAATGGATCAGCGCCATGTCCTCTGGGCCGGTTTGCACCACCTCGAACCTGTCCGGCGCGCGGTCCATTTCCGGCCCGAGCGCGACGCAGTCTTCGGGGGCGTCATCTCCGACGATGAGCACCAGTTTCAGCGACGGGATTTCGGCCCGCCACGAGGCGATCTTGCGCCGGTAGATCGCGGCGGTGGTGATCAGCGCGCTGGCCTCGCCGATCTCCATACGCGTGCGCACGGGTTCGGGGCCGAAGGCCGAAAACAGCGGGGTGAAAACCACCCCGGCGCGGAGCGTTCCAAGTGCTGCGAAATAGAGTTCGGGGACTCGGCCCATCATCGAGAACAGCCGGTCACCCTTGCCGATACCATGCCGGGTCAGGACGCCCGCGAATTTCGAGGCATTGCGCTGAAGATGCTCGTAGGTGAAAGCGCGTGTCTCGCCGGACGTGCCCAGCCACCTGATCGCGCATTGCGCGCCATGTCCTGCGGCGACATGCCGGTCAAGCGCCTCGTGGGCGATGTTCAGCCCGCCCCCCGGCATGCCGCTCAATTCTTGGCGCGCATCATTCCAGGAAAAATCCTTGCGCGCCTTTTCGGTGTCGGGCAGCGCGGCGTTTGCCCTGTCGGTTGCCGATTTCGTGATCGTGTCCCAGCCCATGGCCCTGCTACCCTTCGTACGTGCTTCAGCCCGCGGCGGGCTGATCTTCGAGCAGGAAACTGATCTTCGCGTTCACGCGGTAGCTGACGATCCTGTTGTTCTCGACCGCCGCGTTCATGTCCTTGATGTAGACAGACTTGATGTTGCGCACCGTCTCCGATGCCTTGGTGACGGCGGACTGGGCCGCGTCCTCGAAGCTCTTGTTCGATTCCGCCAGCACTTCCACAACCTTGAGTACAGACATTGTGATCCTCCTTGCAAAGTCCAGCGGCGACGCTGCGGCACTGGACGAGACCAGTCTAGAGCAGGTCGGCGCCCGCTGCTTTAACCTCCGGCAAGCATCTTGGGGTAATCTGCGGGATCGGGACAAGGCGACTGCAGGCAAAGCTGCCTTGATCTGCGTCACGGCCTGTTTGCTACGTCAGGCGGTCGGCTTCATCCATCAGCCGGACGACCTCATCGTCGGATGTCTGGCCAAAGTCGGCATAATGCGCGCCGACGCCGAACAACGGCCGGGGTTCGAGAAGACACACAACCTCATCGACCTCTTCACGCAGTGCGTCAAGCGTGTCTGGTGCGGCGACGGGGACAGCCAGGATCAGCTTGCCCGGACGGCGGCGCCGCACAGCCTTGAGCGAGACGCGCATCGTTGCCCCGGTGGCTATTCCGTCATCAACGACGATGGCGGTCCGCCCTTCGAGGGCTACCGCCGCGCGGCCTTTCAGATAGATCGCCCTTCGGCGCGCGATTTCGGCCAACTGCGCTTGTGCTAGGTGCTCAATGTCTTCGCGCGACAGCCGGGCATGCGCCGCGATGCTGTCGTTGATGATGAGCTGTGGGTCTTCACCGTTGACCACTGCGGCCACCGCCAGTTCCGGCTGCCCCGGCACACCAATCTTGCGCACCATCACAAGATCCATCGGTGCGCCGAGGTCGCGCGCGACCTCGATCCCGACCGGAACGCCACCGCGCGGCAGCGCCAAGACCACGGGATCCTTCAGCGTACGTCCAGCCAATTCTGCGGCCAGGGCCTTTCCGGCCTCGGTTCGGTTCAGAAATCCATCCATGCTGTCTATTCCACAATACTCTGTTGCTCGTTGCCCGGGTCCGGTCACCCGACGGAGTCCTCGGCAGATTGCTTGGGATGTCCGGCAGCCCCGATTTCCTGCCGCACTGCCACATGGTTCATGATGTCTTTTAGCGTCAAAATGCCCTCCAACTTGCCATTCCGGGTCACCAACAGGCGGCTGGTGTTGTGCTTTCGCATGACATCCATCGCGTGCGTCACCGAGCTGTCGGGTGACACTGTCCTGTCGAGTCCATCGCGGGACAGAACATCGAACGCGGTCAGGCGCGCCCTCTCCTTGACTGCAAGTTTCCCGATATCTTCCAGCCGGACCCACCCCAAAAGAACGTCGCCCCGCACGACCGGAAAGGCCTTGTGCCCGCACCGGTAAAAGTAATCCTCGATGATTTCATGGATGGGCAGTTGGGCCGGGATGATGACGGGGTCGTCCACCATGAGCCGCCGTACCGGCACATCATCCAGGTAGGTTTTCATGACCATCTGGATCTCCGAGGACCGCGCGGCACCGATGATGAACAGCCCGATCAGCGCCTGCCACATCCCCGCGACGAAATTGCCGCTGATGATGCTGAAGACGCCCAGCACCATCAGGAAGGTACCCAAAATGCGCCCCGTCCCGGCCGCCAGTTTGGTCGCGCGTTGCAGGTTGCCCGTCCAACCCCAGATCGCCGCGCGGAACACGCGGCCCCCATCCAGCGGGAAGGCCGGAAGCAGGTTGAATGTCGCTAGGATGGTATTGATCACGGCGAGGTATGAAAACACCGCCGCCAGCGGCGCCCCTGCGGTGGCATCGGGCAACAGCCCGGCAATAATGTAGAAAGCGATCGCCAGCACATAGCTTGCGATCGGTCCTGCAATCGCCATCAGGAATTCAGATTTCGCGCTTGGCGGTTCCTTTTCCAGTTCCGCGACCCCACCGAAAATGAAAAGGGTGATGCCGGCGATGGGGATATCGAATTGCCGTGCCACGATCGCGTGCGAGAATTCGTGGAAGATGATCGAGAAGAACAGCCCAAGCGCCCCGACGATGCCGAGGACAAGCGCGGTATTGGGATCCAGCCCCTCGATGACCGCCGGGAAATACCCACGTGACAAGGACCAGACGATCAGGATGGCCAGAAAGAACCAGCTGAAATCCAGGCTGACGCGGAAGCCGAGAATGGAAAACAGGCCGATCTTCTTGCCGAACATTTGCTCGTATCCTTCGCTACGTGGCTTGCGGTGCGCCGCTTTCCCCTACACCGGCAGGATCGTCCAAGCGTTAACCGGGATCAATTGACCGACGTGCAGCGGATAACGCAGGTTAAACAGTTTCGCTCTTCGCTGATGCATCAGGCCAATGGCGGAATGCCTGAGGGTCAGCACTTATCAATCCCTCGTCGCTTGTGTGAAAGGCTTTGCGCCGGGCGGCCTTACAAGCAACGCACCTATCGACTGCGGCGGCAGGTGTTGCACGGCACCCGCCGTCACCTGAACGTGGACGAGGCGGCCCGGCGTGAGGCGCAACGGCCCGTTCTCGTCGCCCCTCCGCTGATTTCGATCAAGGCCGCGCAATCGTGCTCGTAGTAGGGTGCAAGGACCAATCGACCAAAGCTTCGGGAGGTTCGGAATGCGGGCAATGGTCTTCGACGGGACGTCGCCACAGCTCAAATTATGTGAAATGGATAATCCCTTGCCCGGGCCGGGCGAGGTGCAAATCAGGGTTGAGGCCTGTGGTGTCTGCCGGACCGATCTCCACGTCATTGACGGGGACTTGAAAGAGCCGAAACTCCCGTTGATCCCGGGCCATGAAATTGTCGGGCGTGTCGAACGGATCGGGAGTCATGTGTCCGGGTTCAGGCCCGGCCAAAGGGTGGGTGTCCCTTGGTTGGGTCGCACCTGTGGCACATGTGACTACTGTCGGAGCGGGCGTGAGAACCTTTGCGACGCACCCGGCTTCACGGGCTACACGATCAACGGAGGCTATGCAGAGCTTTGCACCGCCGATGCACGGTTCGTCTTCTCGCTTTCCGAAGAGGTAAAGGCCGCATCTCTGGCGCCACTTCTGTGTGCCGGTCTCATAGGATATCGGTCCTACAAAAACAGTGGCGATCCACGAAAACTCGGGATTTATGGGTTTGGGGCCGCAGCCCATATTCTTTGCCAGATCGCACGGCACAAGGGCATCGAGGTCTATGCATTTACGCGGGAAAACGACCACGCCGCACAGGCTTTCGCAAAAAGCCTTGGGGCAGTATGGGCCGGTGCTTCTACGGCTCCATCCCCGGAACCCCTTGATGCCACGATCATATTCGCACCCGTCGGTGCCCTTGTGCCGAAAGCGCTAAAGTCGGTTCGCAAGGGTGGTCGGGTGGTTTGCGGTGGCATCCACATGACCGACATCCCCAGCTTTCCCTATGCGGACCTTTGGGAGGAGCGGTCGATCCTGTCAGTGGCAAATCTGACGCGCTCGGACGGTGACGAGTTCTTCCCGCTGGCGCAGGAAGCAGAAGTGAAGACGCAGACGGTTTCTTATCCATTGGAGCGCGCCAACCAGGCAATTGATGATCTGAGGTCAGGGCGGCTTCAGGGCGCGGCGGTATTGATCCCGTAATCCCAAGGCGTCGCTGCGGCAGCCCCACAGCTTGCGCCGTGAACCAAAGATATGTTTTTGAGGGACTTGACTGAATGAACCTTGTTTTATTGGGATTCCTTGGCAGTCTGGCGGCCGGAGCAATGACCGCATTCGGTGCGTTGCCGGTGCTTTTCGGGCATGCGGTCAAACCGACCACGACGGATGCACTCTTGGGCTTTGCGGCAGGGGTTATGCTCGCGGCCTCGTTTTTCTCGTTGCTCGTGCCCGGTATCGAAATCGCGTCGGATCGCTATGGCCCGGGTTTCATGCCCGCGGCCATAGCCACATGCGGGCTATTACTGGGCGCGGCTGTCATCCTGTTTCTTGACGAAAGATTGCCGCACGAGCACTTTTTGACCGGTCGGGAAGGGCCGGAGGCAGCGGAAATCAAGCGGGTATGGCTTTTCGTCATCGCCATTGCGCTTCACAACCTGCCGGAAGGAATGGCGGTCGGCGTGGGCTTCGGTGCCGGAGACATTCTTGCCGGCAGCAAACTTGCTTTCGGCATCGGGCTTCAGAATGCCCCAGAAGGTCTGGCCGTCGCCGTCGCACTTCTCGCCAAAGGGTATTCCCGTTCCTATGCTTTTATCATCGCCGCACTTACCGGGGCGGTGGAGCCCGCGGCCGGTTTGCTCAGTGCAATCGCGGTAAGCTATTCGGCGGCCCTTTTGCCTTGGGGAATGGCAATGGCGGCCGGAGCGATGATTTACGTGATCAGTCACGAAATCATTCCCGAGACTCACAGTCACGCCCACCAGAAGATTGCGACGCTTGGACTGCTCGCTGGCCTCGCTTTGATGATGTTTCTGGATGTTGCCCTCGCATAGCGGCAAGGCATCAGAAGATGCACTGGGAAAGCCAGTTGGCATTGCGTGGTTTGTGACAGGACCCTAACGCGCGCAGCGCCAAAGCCTTGCTTGGTTCGCAGGTTTTGAAGTTAGCCTGAGAACCTGCGCCTTGCACCACCGCAAGAGGCCTAAAGCGTTCCGCCTTTCACTCTCGACATCAGCTAAAGGCGGAACGCGTGCAACAATTAAGCGGAGCACTGCATTTCGCGAAAATCTGTGACTCAGGTTTTTCGCGAAACGCTTTAGGCAGACTCCGGGTCAGCGTGGCCGCGTTCAGGTCGAGTCAGGCCAGTTCAATCAAGGCAATCAATGCAAGGCCAGTGGCACTGAAGGAAAGTAGCAGCCACAAAACGGCTTTTCTGTAGGACGCTGGCCGCGCCGACGCGAAATGCCGGGATCCCAACCAGACGCCCAATGCCAGAATCGGCAGGGAGAGCGCTGCACGCGTTAACGTGACGCTGTCATAGTACCCCGATCCGGCCAGAAGCGTGACGGTCCAGAGGTCGGCGGCAAAAAGGTAGGCAATCATAGTCGCGCGCATCTGTGCCGCGCGTTCGTCTGACAGACTGAAGAACAAGGCCAGTACCAGACCACTGAGTGCTACCGCACCGTTCACGATGCCGATCGCAGACCCCGCTATCGCGTAGGAAACGAAAGACAACCGCAAGGGTCGCATATGCGAAGAGACCAAGGTCAAGCTGGACAAAAAAATGAGACCCAACGCGAGGATGCGAAGGGTCAGATCGTTAAAGTGCCCAAGAAAATATATCCCGATTGGCGTGCAAACAAGGCCGGTTGCCAGCAGGATACCAAGCTCGCGCCATTTGACATCACGAAAAATGCCGCGCGCCTGCCCCGAGGAGGCGGCCACCTCCAGCGCAATAGACAAAGGCACGAGTTCGACAACCGGCAAATTGAATGCCAGACCGGTCAGGAAGACCGCCGTAAAGCCAAATCCGGAAAAGCCGCGTATATACGATGCCGCAAAAAGCACCGCCGCATACCAAATCAGATCTGGAGCGGGCAGATGTAGATAATCTTCCATTTTGGGCCCGCGATTTTGTGTTCTGAAACGGCAATACACAAGCTCTTGAAGTGGTAAATAGGGTGCGTCCGGTTCCACAGTTAGTCAAAGCAATTGCCATGTTCATACTAAAGCGTTCCGCCTTTAACCTGAGACATCAGCTAAAGGCGGAACGCGTGCAACAATTGAGCGGAGCACTGCATTTCGCGAAAATCTGTGTGTCAGGTTTTTCGCGAAACGCTTTAGCTTTGAAAGTGGCGTGACTGTTGTTTTGTGTGATTGCAAACCGTACCGTTCGACGATCCAGTCTTGGATAGGTTCGAGATAATATGTGAACGACAGAGCGCGCCTCATGGCCACGCCAAGGGCCACCACTCTTGGCAAATATGCCATGTCAATTCTCCATCCTCTCCATAGTATGATGGGAAGCTGGCGCAGCATGCCGCCGAACTCATTAACACTGGTCAATCGGCGCATCTTATTTCGTTGCACCCGCGATAGGCCGGTTTGTCCCGCAGGCTGATATTTCGACCTATCTGAGAATGCGCGCTTGCCGCGAGGGGGCGTATTCTGTTGGAAAACGCCTGCTTGATCGGAGCGTTAGGCGCGGGTTCAATTCGTCTGCCGGGCAGTGGACACCGCCTGTGGCGCAGGGCCGATGTTGGGCTGGCTCGTGGATCGCAAGATCGCCCGCGACATCCACTGCCCGGCAGGGCATGTTCACATGCGTAAAAAGGGGCCAAGACCCGGCAATAGGGCGCCTCGATGAAACTTCGCAAGTAAGTTGAGATGGTCTTCGCGCAGCTCAAATGCATGCTCAGGCTGGCACGGCTCCGATTGCGTGGTCCCTCTCGGGATCATGGCTATGCCATGACCCTGCCGGGCAGCGCATGCGGCGCGAACGATGAATTTCTCCTCGCCGCCACCGCCCAGAACCTCGGCAAACTCGCCAAGGTCTTTTTGGAGTCAGTGCGGGCAGCCATGTTGGCATGATGCCTTTAAAAATTGTCGACACCCGTCGTGGTTCGCAACGAAATGGGTCACTGCAATCGGGCGATAAGACAAGCTGCCACTATGCTCAAGGCGACGGCAAAACACCTGCGTAGACGGCGAGGCTGGCTACGAAGACGGAAACTGCTGTGAAAAGCTGAAAAAGCGCGAAACGTTCTTTCCAGCCGGTCCCCTCGCCAGCAGTTTGATTGCCGCGGTTTGACCATTTTTGCTTGGAAAGATGGAAGATCATGTAGATCTTTACTCCCGCGTTGATGAACTGGTTGAAATACAGGATGAATGGCCAGCTCAAATCAGGCTTGCGCGCGTAGGTGTAAAGTACAGTCGACAGAACCAACCGCGACGCCACAAGCCATATCAGGACGTTCCAGAAGTAGATCGGGTCGATCATCGTGGCGAAGACGGCAAGCACCGGGCTGACCATCATTGTCCACATGGCGATCCGCTGATCGACGATGCACCACCAGATGAAGAACGGCATCGCGCGCGGACCGAGGGCGATGGCGCGCGCCCCGTTTCGCAGCATGTTGCCCGACCAACGACGGAAATTCTGCACCATGCGTTCAAGCCCTGACCCCTTGATCACCTCGATCGTGTAGACCGTGGCGTCGGGCACATAGGTCATCTTCGCGCGTTTCGAGAGGAGGTGAAACCATGTCGATTTGTCGTCGCCGGACAGGAACCGGAAGCGGCCCCAGAGCCAATGATCGAGATGGTCGGCCTCGATCGTGCGGATGAATTTCTCGTCCACGATATAGCGCGCGCGGAACACGCTCATGCGGCCCGTAAGGGTCAGCACACGACGCGCGAGCGCATGGCTTTGCATGGCCAGCCGCCGCTGCGCAAAGCGCATCTCCAGCCAGGCCCCGATCCAGCGGGGGCCATAGCACAGCACCTCCTCATCGGTTGTCAGCGCCTGCAACTCGGGGTCGGCCCCGAACATGGACAGGGTCTTTTCCAGCACATCGCCGCCATAGACCGCGTCGCCGTCCATGAAGATCACAAGGTCATCCGGGTCCACCCCGCGCCGCGACATGCCGCGCAGGATAAGACCAATGGCCATGCGCTTGCCGGGTTGGTTCTGGCGGACGAATGTCAGGTCGATCAGGCCCGCCGGCAGGTCGGCACCGTGGGTCTCTACATAATCTCGGATGACCAGTTCGTCATAGGATGAGCCTGTCCCGATCCAGAGTGACGTGGGGATGCCTTCGCGGCGGACCTGGTTGATAATCGAGCCGATCACGGCGCGGGTGATCGCCGGTTCCTCGTAATAGGTGGTCATCTGGATGTGCAGTCGGCGCGGCCTCTAGCCCGACGCCCAGAGCGCGCTTGCTGCGCGTCGCATCGGTGGCCAGGTAAGGCGGCGATAGGTCTCGGCGCGCACTGCGTGGGTGAACCACCAGCCGAAGCGCCAGAACCCCAAAGTCCCAAGGGTGATCGTGATGCTGAGCAAGTCCGGCTTGAAAAACCGGTTGGGCATCAGCACCGCCACCCCAAGGATGATGGCCCAGAGGGCCGCGTAGTTCGCAAGGAAGGCCGGTCTCCATTTGGCAAACCCGCGGGGGGTCGCGCCGCCAATCTCGCGCAGCCATGCGGTCAGATGCTTTGCAAAGGCGTAGTCGCCATTCGGGGCGTCCATGTCAGCCCCCTGTTCCGAACCAACGCGCCAGAAGCCCGCGTTTCACGACCACTTCCGTCGGCGTATTGACCCTCAGCCTTGCGCGGGTTTCATCGGGCGTCAGCCCCACCGCCTTGATGGTGATGATCAGGCCGAAACGGTCCGGCTCGGAAGGGTTCGCACCGGCCTCTACCGTGATGACGCGCCCGGTTATCCGGGTTTCCTGATCGCGCCCCGGCACGGTGATCTCGGCCTGCATGCCCGGCCGGACCGAACCTGTCGCCCGGTCGTCAAGCCAGCCGCGAATGACCCTGGGCGCATTCGTCTCGTAGATCGCGAGCGTATCACCCGCGCGCATGTACTGGCCATCTTGCGCCAACCATTCGGCGACAAGGCCCCCTGTCGGGGAGGCTATCTGCATCGAGGTGCGCTGCTGTCGCAGATTGCGCAATTCCGAGGTCGCGCGGGCCAGGTCGGTCTCGAAGTCACGCAGTTCCTGTTCCAGCCTTGTCCGCTGATCGTTGTAATCACCAGGGCGGATCGAGATGCCGGCATCGAAACGTGCCATAGCTGCGTCGGAGTAGAGGCGCCCGAGCGTCTCGCGAACGTCCTCGCGCATGGACAGGTGCAGACTGAGACGTTCGCGCCCCTCGGTGATGCGGGCCTCCAACAGGTCGACCCGGGACTGAACATCCTTCAGCGCCGCTTCGATCTCGGGGTCCTCCAGTCGGGCCAGTATGGTGCCCTCCTGAAGGGGTCCGGGGTCAAGAGCAATCCGGTTCAGGTAGCCTTCGCGCGGGGCGCGCAATTCCTGACGCTCGGCATAGACCCGCGCATGCGACAGGGTGATGCCCTCGATCCGGGACCACGCAAACGAGCCAAGGAAACCGACGAGAAGACAGAAAAGCCCGACATACCAGAGGATGTTGGAAACGATCCGCAGCACGCGCGGTTTGGCATGCGCCTGACCGGCGGCCTGTTCCTGCGCTGTCTCGCCCATCGGAATGAGGTCCACGGGGGTGTCAAGCGCGGTGATGACCTCGTCTGTCGCGGCCATCTTGCCCGTGAGCAGATTTTGATAGAACAGCCCCAGAGCCTCGCGTTGGCGACCGGTCAGGTCCCTGAACAACCACGGGCCGCCATCGCCCATGGGGTCCAGTTGCACCGGAAACCCCACGTCAATGCCCTGAAATGGGATTTCCATCCGGGCATCGGCGAGGTCATGCCCGGAAAGGGCCGCGTCGGATATGCCACCCAGCCACCATTTGCGCGCCACCAGACGGGTGCCGTCGGTCAGCACAAGGATGAGTGGGGCGATGACATGCGGTTCGGTCTCAGGTGCGGGCCGCTCATGCGCGATATGCACCCCGCCAAGCGCATCCGTGGCCGGGGCGCTGTCAGGCCCTTGGGCCGCGTCCTGGCCGCCGTTCTGGCGATGCTCTTGGCGTGTCATCGGGGCGTTTCTCCTGACTTTCCATGACGGAGGGTCTATCAGGCCTTTGATCGACATGCTGCGCCGCAGAGGTATGCCCACAGGAGGGGACGGATCGGGCAACCAATCCGAACGGATAGGTCAGCCCTCGATCAGCGCCGCGACACGCGCGACATGAGACCTGAGCGCACCGGCGTTTCCACGCCTTTCCACATTGAGGCGAAGCAACGGTTCGGTGTTGGACATGCGCAGGTTCAGCCGCCAATCGGAGAAACCGAGAGATAGTCCATCAAGCCGATCAATTTCCTGACACTCGGGTTGCAGGGCAGCTTCGACACGGGCCATGGAGGCTACCGGATCTGCAATGCGATAATTCAATTCCCCTGATGACGGGAAAGCCGTGCGCGCCTCGGCGACAAGGTCTGCCAGGCTGCGTCTCGTGCGCCCGACAAGTTCCGCGACCAACAGCCACGGGATCATACCGCTGTCGCAGGCCATGAAATCGCGAAAATAGTGGTGGGCGCTCATTTCTCCCCCATAGGGCGCGCCGGTGTCGCGCAGCGCCTGCTTCAGAAAGGCGTGTCCGGTTCGTGACGCTTGCGCCGTTCCACCATTGCGCGAGGTCACGTCCTTCGTATTCCATATCACGCGCGGGTCGTGAATGATCGTGGCACCCGTTTCTTTCTTTAGAAATATTTCGGCCAGAAGGCCGACGACGTATTCCCCGGGCACGAAGTTTCCTTCGTGGTCGAACAGAAAGCACCGGTCGAAATCACCATCCCATGCGACGCCGAAGTCAGCCCCATGCGCGACCACCGCATTTGCGGTCGCCGGCTGGTTCTCCGGCAAAAGCGGATTCGGAATGCCATTGGGAAACCGGCCACCCGGCTCATGGTGCAGGCGGACGAAATCGAACGTCGCGCCGAGCGCATCAAGTTTTTCAGCGATCGCGTCAAATGTTGGCCCCGCCGCACCGTTGCCTGCATTGACCACGATTTTCAAAGGGCGCAGGGCGGCAATATCGACGAATGACAGAACCCGCTCGACATAGGCGGCCCTCGCATTCCTGGCGGCAATCAAGTGCCCCCCGGAGCGTAGCGCGCCGAAGGTGCCGTTTT
>Ga0102934_1001821_pt1 | contig 14940 bp, 13 predicted proteins | sample SalPonR2_A_D1_MG_FD_78175 | JGI IMG/M metagenome (GOLD analysis project Ga0102934, IMG submission 78175) | Salt pond soil microbial communities from South San Francisco under conditions of wetland restoration - Salt Pond MetaG R2_A_D1_MG | ecosystem: Environmental > Aquatic > Marine > Intertidal... | reverse complement strand
ATGGACGCCTCCTTTATGGGCAAACGCGCTCTTGCCGACGAAGGGGCGGGAATGGATCGGCGCCATGTTGGCGGTTTCACTGACATAAAGAGAGACCTTGCGCAGTTTTTTCAGGTTTTCCGCGCCAATGCATTGTCTGTCCAGCTTCAGCTGGACAATGGGTATGATGGCGGTAAGATCGGCATTGCCGCAGCGTTCGCCGTATCCGTTGATGGTTCCCTGAACAATGACCGCCCCGTTTCGAACCGCGGTGATGGTATTGGCCACGGCGAGGCCGGAATCGTTATGGGCATGAATGCCGAAGCGCACGTTCCGGATCGGCTCCGCGGTGTCCGGGTCCGCGTACAGGGCCTCACGGACGCTGATCATGATTTGCTCGATTTCATGGGGCAGCGTGCCCCCGTTGGTATCACAGAGGACAAGGGCATCAGCCCCTCCGGAAACAGCCGCTTTCAGGGTCTGCACGGCATATTCAGGGTTTTCCTTATACCCGTCAAAGAAATGCTCGGCATCATAATGGGTCTCCATCTGATGCTGTTTCAGATAGGCAACAGACTGCCGGATAAGTCCCAGGTTGTCCTCGGGTTCTATGTTGAGGATTTTGTTGACGTGCAGGTCCCAGGATTTTCCAAAAATGGTGGCCACGGAAGCGCCGGAGGCAATAATGGCATTTAAGCTCCGGTCCTCCTCCGGGGGAACACCGAATTTATGCGTGGAGCCAAAGGCTGTCAGCCGGGCAGTATGAAAAGTTTCGGCTCTTGCCATGGCAAAAAAATTCTCATCGCGCTCGTTGGAGCCGGGCCATCCGCCCTCGATGTAATGAGCCCCCATCTCATCAAGCTTCCTGGCGATTTTGAGCTTGTCTCCGGCGGAAAAGTTGATATTTTCGCCCTGCGTGCCGTCTCTTAACGTGGTGTCATAAACAAATACTTGTTCCATGACGGATCTCTCCACTGATTCCATCTGTTGCCGCCTTCCCGAAAAGGGGCAATCCGTATTGTATGGTTCCATGCCGGGGCGCAGGAAGCACCCTGCGCCCCGGCTCCATTTCTGTTATTTGCCCCGGCGCTCCGGCCGCAGAGAGCGCACGGCCGCACCGGTTCTCCACATCTCGGAATTTTTGATGGTTTCGAGCTCCTTGGTCAGTTTCTCCTTGTAATCCGGTGCACTGTTTGCCTCCAGCACCCGCTTGGTCTCCTTGCCGGTGGCAACACTTTCGTAGAGATTTTCAAAAACCGGCAGTACCGCGTCCCGGAATCTGGGTGCCCAGTCCAGGGCACCGCGCTGGGCGGTTGTGCTGCAGTTGGAAAACATCCAGTCCATGCCGTTTTCATCAACCAGCCGGATCAGGCTCTGGGTAAGCTCCTCCACGGTTTCATTGAAGGCTTCGCTGGGGGAATGGCCCTTTTTGCGAAGCGTATTGTACTGGGCCTCCATTACACCTGCCAGACAGCCCATGAGCACGCCCCGTTCGCCGGTAAGATCGCTGAAAACCTCTCTCTCAAATGTTGTGGGAAACAGGTATCCGGAGCCGATGGCAATGCCGAGAGCCAGCGTGCGCTCCCTGGCCCGGCCGGTATAGTCCTGTTCAATGGCGAAGCTGGAGTTGATGCCATTGCCGGCCAGAAAGTTGTTTCTTACGCTGCGGCCGGAGCCCTTGGGTGCAACCAGAATGACATCCACATCATCGGGCGGAATGACCCCGGTCTGCTCCCGGTAGACGATCGAGAAGCCATGGGAGAAATACAGGGCATCGCCCGGGTTGAGGCATTTTTTGACCGCTGGCCATGTGGCCACCTGGCCCGCGTCGGATAAGAGTTCCATGATAATGGTGCCTTTTTTGGCCGCCTCTTCGATGGGAAACAGGGTCTTTCCCGGGACAAATCCGTCGTTTACCGCCTTTTCCCAGTACTCGTCGCCTTCCAGCTGCCCGACAATGACCTCCAGGCCGTTGTCCTTCAGATTCAGGGCCTGGGCCGGGCCCTGAACGCCGTAGCCGAGAACCACGATGGTTTCATCTTTAAGGGTTTCCCTGGCCTTATCATTGGAAAACTCATCCGAGGTGATCACTTCCTCCGTAACGCCGCCGAAATCGATCTGTGCCATTGCTACCTCCTTGTTAGGCGATCCTCTCTTCCTATTAAATATCTTATTAAATCAGTCCGTTAATCCCCCAGCCCCTCGATTCTCTACTTCTTTTCCCGGTACAGGGCTACGCTTCCGGTCCTTGCAATCTCCCGGATCCCAAAGGGCTTGAGGAGACTCAGGATGGCTTCGATTTTTTCCTCGTCTCCGGTAATCTTCAGCGTATAGTGCTCCTGGCCCACATCCACCACCTGACCTCTGAAGATGTCTATGATCCGCAGGATCTCTGCCCTGTTCTGCTGCAGTGCAGTGACTTTGACGAGCACCATTTCCCGCTGCACATAGTCCTCTCCCGTCAAGTCAAAAACTTTGATGACATTGATGAGCTTGTTGAGCTGCTTCTTGATCTGTTCAATGATCGTGGGATAGCCTTTGGTGATCATCGTGATCCGCGATACGGCCGGATCCATGGTCTCGGCCACGCAAAGGCTTTCGATGTTGTAGCCGCGGCCGGAGAACAGCCCCACAATCCGGGAGAGCACGCCGGGTTCATTATCCACCAGAATCGAGAGCAAATGCCGTTTTTCATTCATAACCACACCTCGTTACACCAGCAGCATGTTTTTAATCGGAGCCCCTGCAGGCACCATCGGATAGACGCATTCCTCCTGCTCGACCACAAAGTCCATGATTACGGGGCCGGGATAGGCCAGCCCTTCGGAAAGGACCCTTTCCACCGCATCCGGTTCCCTGGCCCGCAACCCCTTGGCACCGTATGCTTCGGCAAGTTTGACGAAGTCCGGTGTATGCTGGAACTTCGTGCAGGCATAGCGCTTCTCATAAAACAGCTCCTGCCACTGCCGGACCATACCCAGGAAGCAGTTGTTCAGTATCACCACCTTGACGGGCAGATTGTACTGCATGGCCGTAGCCATTTCCTGAATATTCATTTGAATGCTGCCGTCTCCGGCAATATCGACGACCAGCTCTCCGGGCGCGCCTACCTGGGCCCCGATGGCCGCCGGCAGGCCGAATCCCATGACCCCAAGACCGCCGGAGGTGATAAATCGTCCGGGGCGGTCGAAGTGATAGTACTGGGCCGCCCACATCTGGTTCTGTCCCACCTCGGTTGAAATAATGGCCCGGCCTTCGGTCAGCTCGTAGAGCTTGTCTATAACATATTGGGGCTTTATGATATCTTCCTGTTTATAGGCAAGCGGAGTGGTCTGCTTCCACTGTTCTATCTGTTCCAGCCACTGTTTTCGGTCCTCGGCCGGCTCATAGGATTCATCCTCCCCGATCAGGCGGTTGAGCTGGGCCAGGGAGATTCTGCAGTCTCCCACTATCGGTACGGAGGCTTGAATGTTTTTCTGGATGGAGGTGGGATCGATATCAATCTGTACAATTCTTGCCTTGCTGGCGAACTCATCGGTTTTCCCTGTCAGCCGCTCGTCAAAGCGCTCGCCCACCGAGATCAGCAGATCGCATTCGGTTACCGCCATGTTCGCTCTATAGGTGCCGTGCATACCGAGCATGCCGAGCCACAGGGGATCATTGCCCGGAAATCCGCCAAGGCCCATAAGGGTGCTGGTAACCGGTATCTGCGTTTTTCTGGCAAACGCGGTCAGCTCTTCGTGGGCCTTGGAAAGCACCACCCCGCCGCCGGTAAAGAGCACCGGCTTTTTGGCGGTTCGGATAAGCCCTACCAATTTTTTTAACTGCTTGAGGTTGGGCTCGTAAGTCGGGTTGTAGGAACGCAGTTGAACCGCTCCCGGCGGCGAATAATTGGTGGAGGCATTGATCATGTCTTTGGGCAGATCCACCAGAACGGGGCCGGGACGGCCGGAGCGGGCGATGTGGAAGGCCTCCTTGATCGTCCGCGCAAGGTTTTTCACATCCTTTACCAGGTAGTTGTGCTTGGTGCAGGGCCGCGTGATGCCAACGATATCGACTTCCTGGAAGGCATCGTTTCCGATCAGGCGGGTGGGCACCTGGCCGGTAAAGATCACCATGGGAATGGAGTCCATGTATGCAGAGGCGATACCGGTGACTGTATTGGTCGCACCCGGTCCGGAGGTCACCAGGCAGACCCCGGTTTTGCCGCTTGCGCGGGCATAGCCGTCCGCTGCATGCACCGCACCCTGTTCGTGCCGTACCAGGTAATGGTTGATCTCCGTATTCTGCAGTTCATCATATATATCAATGACAGCTCCCCCGGGATAGCCGAAAATGGTATCCACTCCTTCTTCCTTGAGCATCTCCATTAATATTTTGGTACCGGTTAACTTACTCATAGCCGCCTTCCTGTATTTTTGCAGGTTGTTGTCGCTCGCGGGAGACCGCACAGCAGAATGCCCATGCGGTGCTAAAACTTCATGACAGCCCCTTTATCAGCAGAGGAAACCATCTTTGCGTACCTGGCCATGTATCCGCTTGTAATTTTGGGGTCCGGTGCGCGCCAATCGGCAAGGCGCTTATCGATTTCTTGCGCATCGACCTTCAACGTAAGGGCTTTTCCCGGAATATCAATGGCGATCCGGTCTCCCTCCCGTACAACGGCAATCGGGCCTTTCTGCATGGCTTCGGGAGACACGTGGCCTATAGCCGCTCCCCGGGTTCCGCCGGAAAACCGGCCGTCTGTAATCAGGGCGACATCGCCGTCTAACTGCATCCCGGCGATGGCCGAAGTGGGGGTCAGCATCTCCCGCATCCCGGGGCCGCCCATGGGACCTTCATAGCGGATGACCACGACATCGCCCTTTTGAATTTTTCCGTCAAGGATCGCCTCAGTCGCTTCTTCTTCCGCGTCAAACACCCGGGCCGGTCCTTCATGGCGCATCATGCTCTCAGCAACAGCAGACTGCTTTACCACACACCCGTTCGGCGCCAGATTGCCGAACAGGACAGCCAGTCCTCCCTGCGCGTGATAGGGGTTGTCTATCTGCCGGATCACCGAGCCATCCAGCACCCGGGCGGAGGCGAGGTTATCCTCCACGGTCCGGCCGGTTACCGTCAGGCAGTCTGCATGGATCTTGCCGGCGTCGCTTAGCACTTTCATGACGGCCGGGATGCCCCCCGCATTGTACAAATCCTCAATGTGATGAGCCCCGCCGGGGCTAAGGGAGCACAGGTGCGGCGTGCGTCCGCTGACTTCGTTGATACGGTCCAGCTCCAGCGGCCACCCGGTTTCATGGGCAAGGGCGGTCAAATGGAGCAGGGTGTTGGTGGAGCAGCCAAGAGCCATGTCCACGGAGATCGCGTTCTCAAACGCCTTTTCCGTAAGTATGCTGCTGGGGGTGATCCCTTTCTCATAAAGCTCCATTACCTTTCTGCCGGCATTTTTCGCCAGCCGGAGACGGGCGGACATGACTGCCGGAATCGTCCCGTTGCCCGGCAGGCCAAGGCCGATTACCTCGGTCAGGCAGTTCATGGAATTGGCCGTAAACATTCCGGAGCAGGACCCGCAGGTGGGACATGCCGCATCTTCAATGGCGGTAAGCTGCGATTCCTCCATTTTCCCCGATCGTACCGCACCGACGGCTTCAAAAACGGATATCAGGTCCACTTTTTCTTCCGGCTTTTCCGGGTGGCGCCCGGCCAGCATGGGGCCGCCGCTGATCACCACCGTGGGCAGATCCAGGCGTGCGGCGGCAATCAGCATTCCCGGTACGATTTTGTCGCAGTTGGGGATCATGACCATCGCGTCCAGGGCATGGGCCCGGGCCATTACTTCGATGGAATCCGCAATCAGTTCTCTGCTGCCCAGGGAATATTTCATCCCCTCGTGGTTCATGGCAATGCCGTCACAGACGCCGATTGTACCGAATTCGACAGGAGTCCCCCCGGCCATGTAAATGCCGGCTTTGACAGCTTCGGTGATTTTGTCCAGGTTGACATGGCCGGGCACGATGGAGTTTACGGAATTGGCCACGCCGACCAGGGGGCGCTCAATGTCTTCGTCCGTATACCCCATGGATTTCAGCAAGGACCGGTGAGGGGCTCGTGCGATTCCTTTTTTGGCATTGTCACTTTTCATTGGGCTCTCCTTGATGCTCTCAGCAAAAGTCAGTTTGGATGGCTTCGTCCATAAAAAAAACCGTTATCAGCAAGTGCTGATAACGGTTTTTTCATGATCCAATCTATTAATTCAAACGATTACCAACACCTGCGCATCCCGTCGGCGTAGCCTACGCCTACAGCAAGGCAAATAATAAGTATCAGGACGTTGTTGGCAATCAGTCTGAATGGCTTCATTTCGGGTCACCTTTTCTTGTATAAAACCCCTAGCAACATGGAAGGGCTTTGTCAAGCCCGTTTTTTCTTTTTTTCCGCGCTGGATTCAGCGGGCGCAGCGTTTGCTGTACCAGTCTGTGCTTGTTTTCAAAAAAAGCGTCTGATGGGTTTCCTTGCTCATGGGGTGATCCCCGTTTTCCAGCCGAATGAGCTCTTTCGGCGAGCCGGCCAGTTCATATATCCGGCGGGCATTCTCATAGGGAACGATATTGTCCGCATCCCCGTGAAACATCAGGAGGCCGGATACAGCGGGTATCCGGCCGGAAATATCAAAATCCAGGTCCTCCCGGCGGAGCGATTGCAGGGCTTCGCTGTTGGCGGCATCATTGATGTAGGGCGCGGCAATGGCATCCGCCCTTATCGGGGCAGCCACAGTGACAACAGCACATGGCGACAATGTTTTGGCTGCGGCCAGCACCGCGGCTCCGCCCAGGCTGCTGCCGAAAAGCCCGATCCGTCCGTTGGTTTTGCCGCTTTTTTGGAGCATATCCACAGCCATCTCCACATCGCGGACCCTTCCGGCAAAGGTCGTTGCCAGGCGGAAATCTCCCTGACTTTGTCCGCATCCCCTGTGATCAAAGCGAAAAAACGCAATCCCTGCCGCATTACATTTTTTGGCCAGATCGATCTGCTTGGGTGAATCTCCGGTGCTCAGGAGCCCGTGCGCTCCTACCACAACCGGCGGCTTCTCCCGATCCGGCAGGTGGAGGCTTCCGTGCAGGCGGAAATTTCCGGATTGGAACCACAGCGTTTTCTGCTGCATTTTTGCTGCCTCGGCATTCTATGGCATGAAGGCCTCTCAGGCGATTGCGGAAGCCTCCATGAGATTTTATCCTTGAACAATCCCGGATGGAATGTTTATTCCAATATAGCCATTATTTTTGCGCCATCAAATTTGATACTTTCGTAAAAAGCGGTTTATTCCGCTGGCACGGAACTTTTGCAGCAAGTAACGGAAAGTTATGGTCTAAAGCTATGGTCTGTTTTATAAGGCCATACCCGGTATTTGCCCCGATGCCTGTCGCGCCTTGTGCTGTGTCTTTTTGTTCTCTTTGGGGCTTGCTCCGCCAGCTCGCTGTGAACTCGCCCTTTCGGGCTCAGACAACAGCTCGCTTTGGCTGCGCTTCGCCAAGAGCTGTCAACAAGGCACGCCAATGGCCTCTTGGGCAAACACCGGGTATGACCAATACAGTACGTGAAATTCCGATGGGATGCAGCGCAACGAAGATATTGGAGTTTTTACGAAGCCATCAAATTTATAGGAGCCGGGCGATTCCATGCAGGTCAAAAAAGGACGCGAAATCGAGCTTGCCATAACGGATCTGGCTTTTGGCGGCCAGGGGATCGCCAAGGTGGATGGCTTTACCGTGTTTGTCGATCAGGCCGTGCCCCGGGACCGGGTGGTGGCCAAAATCATCAAACGCAAAAAGAATTATGCGCAGGGCCGGGTGCTCTCCCTGATTTCGCCTTCGCCGTACCGGACGGACCCGCCTTGCCCTTATAGTGGATGGTGCGGCGGATGCAAGTGGCAGTTTCTGGACTACGGCAAGCAGCTCGAGTACAAACAGCGTCATGTATCGGAGTCCCTGGCCCATATCGGCGGGCTCCGCGACGTTTGCGTGCATCAAACCCGCAGCACGGGTCAACAGTTTCACTACCGGAACAAAATGGAGTTTTCCTGTGCTGCCCGACGGTGGCTGCTGCCCGAGGAGCTTGGCGATCCGGGTGCGGACATCAGCTTTGCTCTGGGCCTGCACGTACCCGGCACCTTTGACAAGGTATTGGATATTGAGCGCTGTCTGCTGCAGCCCGAGACAGGCAACCGGATTCTCCATGATGCGCGGCGGTACATGAAAACCTCCGGTTTTCCGGCCTACGGACTCAAATCGCACAAGGGGTTCTGGCGTTTTTTGATGCTCCGGCATTCAGTGGCCCGTGACCAGTGGCTGGTAAACATTGTCACTGCCGAGCACCGTCCCGAGGCGGTGCAGCCTCTGGCCGATCAGCTTCTGGACAGATTTCCCGGCGTTGTATCGGTAGTAAACAATATTACGGCCAAAAAATCCGGCGTGGCAACCGGGGAATATGAAATTCCGCTTGCCGGCGGCAGTGTTTTCCGGGAGCAGCTCGGCAGTCTGGAGTTCGAGGTTTCCGCCAATTCCTTTTTCCAGACAAACACCAGGGGGGCGGAACTTCTTTATCACACAGTGGAGCAGTATGCGGATCTCTCCGGAACCCAGCAGGTCCTGGATTTATACAGCGGCATCGGCACGATCCCCATTTGGCTCTCGGGCTCGGCAAAATCGGTAACCGGTATCGAGATCGTAGCCGGTGCGGTTGCGGATGCCGAGAAAAACAGCGCCATAAACGGGGTAACCAACTGCCGGTTTTTGGCCGGCGAAATCAACACCTGGCTTTCTTCAGCCATGGATCCTCCGGATGTGATGATTATTGATCCCCCGAGACCGGGCATGCACAAGGATGTGGTCAAGAAAGTTCTGGATGTCCGCCCCGCGCGGATCGTCTATGTTTCCTGCAATCCGGCCACGCTGGCCAGGGACCTGGCAATGCTTGCAGAGACCTACGCGGTAATCGAAGTGCAGCCGGTGGATATGTTTCCCCATACCTATCATATTGAAGCAGTGGCCAGGCTGGACAGGCGGTAGAGCCAGGAGCGCCTGGCAGGCGGTCCCGGAAAAGCCGGCAGGGGCATTGGAGCCCCCGCCATGAAATAATGCAAACGCATGCAGGAGGTGGTATGACGATCGAACTGGAGCCGATCGGCACGTTTTATACCGATGCCGCCAATATCCCGAGACACTGGAGCGTTTCGGACGTGGTCGGCCGGATAGTGATCGATCCGCTTTATGAAGAGGGGCTGAAATCCATTCAGGCGGGCGACAGGATTGTTGTGCTGTTTCATTTTCACAAAAGCGGAGGCTTTTATCCGCAAAAGCTGGTGCAGACCCCGCCGCACCGCAACAGGGCCATGGGGGTCTTCAGCATCTGCTCTCCCTATCGGCCCAATCCCATCGGTCTCTCCGTTCTGGAAGTTCTGGCTGTCGAGGGTGCAGTTTTGACGGTACGGCGTGCGGACATGATTGACGGCACCCCGATAATCGATATCAAACCCTATATCACGGACAAGAATGATTGTCCGAGCTATACAGATGCACAGCCCGGCTCCGGTTGAAATGTCCCCCGGGAAAAGAATGTACTTGAGAAATCACTTGATTCAAGCTAATATCCCTAAGAGTTGCCAGCGGCAGTCTTTCTGAAGCGGCGCGGATTCCGGCTTGGCCGTGATACGGCCCTGATCGGGTGAGGCGTAGGCGGAGAGCTGTCCGGCGGGCGGCCCATAACAAATTCAAGATGAGCTTTGGGGCGGCAATGAAGTTCGGGGAAAAAGTCAAGGCCTTGATCAAGGAAGCGGAGTTGTACAAATCTCAGGGCCTGCTAAACGAGGCCCTCGATACCTACAAAAAGGTGGAAGGGGTTGTTGAAGCCACGGAAAATGTAAAAAACAAGGCGAGTTTCTTACGGAAGATCGCAGCAAAAATTGACGCGCTCTACGAGCAGATCGAAACCGAATTTCAGGCCCCGGAGCCGCCGAAAGTATCCGAGGACGCCCAGAGCGTCATCAAGGATATGGTAAGCCCCGAAGATCCGGAAGCCAAGGGTTCGGACGCACTGGCAAGCGCGCTGGCGCTCGCCCGTTTCGGCCAGTTTGATCAGGCCATTGAAGAGTTCACGCAACTGCTCTCCCGGGACGAACTGCGCCTGGATGCCGCCAAACACATCATTTGGTGCTGGGTTCAGCAGGGAGAGGCGGAAAAAGCCCTGGGACGGGTAAAACAATGGATGAGCGGCGAGGTGCTGAGCGCTGAAGAGATGAGCAGCGTCCGGGCTCACTTTGAAGCCCTTGTCCGCCAGGCCGGGCTTGAAAACCGGGTATCCACGGATAAAATTCAAAAGGACCTGGAGCCGGAGTCCGAAATCGACGATGAAGAGATCCTGGACGTGGATTCCACCCGCTTTGAGCTGCCCCGCGGCCCCAGGTGCAGCGAGTCCGTGGAGATAGAGGTGAGCTTTCAGGCAGGCAAGTATCTGAAGATGCTGGTTCCCAAAAAGGAGAAGCAGCTCGTGGACAGCCTGCAGGTTGGCGATCATTTAAATGGTATGGTATTTTATTCTCCGGTAGCCATTTTTTCCGGTACAGGCTATGTTTCCTCCAAGGTCACCATTAGTGCCGGTCCCAAAAAGGGCGATTACAGCCTGGAGGTGAAAATATTGCGCGTTCAGACATAAACGGGGCGGCAACTGCCTGCCCGATGGCCCGGATCCCCGGATCCGGAGGTTTTCAGCCAGGGGATTTGAAAATAGCGTATGGCGATTCTGAATTTAAAAAGCCGTGAAATCCAGTGTAAAATTGTGTATTACGGACCGGGCAGGAGCGGGAAAACGACCAATCTGGAATTCATTCACAAGCACTTTACCCGGCAGGTAGCCGGGAAAATGATTTCCATTGATACCCACGGGGATCGCACCCTGTTTTTTGATTTCCTGCCCATGGGGCTTGGAAAGATCAAGGGCTGTGATATCAAGGCCCAGTTGTACACGGTTCCCGGCCAGGTGCAGTACCGGGCTACGAGAGAGCTTGTCTTAAAGGGGGTGGACGGGATCGTATTCGTGGCCGACTCCCTCAAGGTCCGGCGGGAAAAAAACATGGCTTCGCTGAAGGATCTTCATGAAAACCTGAAAAAGATGGGTCTGGATATTCGCAGGGTTCCCCTGGTGTTTCAGTATAACAAACGGGATCTGGATAAACAGGGCTTCCCGCTGATGCCGGTGGAGAAAATGGAGCATGAATTAAATCGGCAGCTGAAAGTGCCATCGTTTCAAGCCAGTGCGTTAACCGGTGAAGGGGTGGGGCCCACGCTTTCCAATGTGATGAAGCTCACCCTGAAGTACCTGCAGAAAGAATTCAAGTGGGCGCAGGAAACCGAATGACGGCATCAAGCATTGTATTAAGCGGCAGCCTCCGCTTTATCGGCATGGGAGAGCTGCTGCAGCTGCTGGGCGGCAATGCAAGTACGGGCAGGCTGATCCTGAGCAGCAGCTACGCAGAACAAGCGGCCCATGTCTATATCGTGGACGGCAATCCCGTAAACGCGGAGTTCGGTGAATTTCGTGGCCTGGATGCGTTAAACCGCCTTTTCGGATGGATGGACGCGGATTACGAATTCCGCAATGAACCGGTGCATTGCGAGCATGTTATCAAAAAGGGCCGGATGGAAATCATACTCGATGCCCTCCGCATGGTCGATGACGGCGAGATTGAAAAGATCGGCGCAAGCCCGGATGTCCAGGAGCAGGCTGGAACCGGGGATAATTCCCCGGGACTGCCTGTTGTCAAGGGACCGCTTGTGGACTATATCTATGTGGTAGACGAAGAGGAGTTCTCAGCGGGCAAAGAGATTGTATATCAGGAAAAATACGGAAACTGGTTCTGGGTGATACTGGACGGGCAGGTGGATGTGATTCGGCTGCTGCCCGAGGGCAACGTCCCTGTGACAAGACTTTCTGACGGGGCGTTTATCGGGAGCATCGGCTCTTTCCTGCGCAAGGGAAACCTCCAGCGCAGTGCCACCGTGACCGCTGTAACCCGCGTGCAGCTGGGGGTCATGGATTACGATTTGTTGCTCAAAGAGTTCTCTGAGCTTTCCTCTGTCTTTCAGGCCATCCTGGCTTCCATCGATAACCGGCTGCGGCAGATTACCACCAGTTGCGCCCGGACCTTGATTAACGGGCCGTCTCCCCAGCCCCGGATGGGAGAGTGGAAGCGCCTGGAAAATCTGGAGGAGGGCGGAGCCGTTTACATGATAAGCGAGGGGCAGGCAGCAATCGTTCGGCGGATGAACGGGGGGTTTGTCGAGCTTTGCATACTGGAGCCCAATGACATGATCGGCTATATTCCGTTTTTGAATACGCCTCACGAGCCCCATTCTGCATCCGTCTTCGTCTCTGACGATTTTTCCTGCACCCCCGTTGACCTGATGGATCTGAAGAAGGAATATGATCGAATGTCGACGACATTTAAAAATGTAATCAAGCATACGACCACGTGTGTATCTGTAACCACGGGCCGGCTGTTTGACGTAATCAAAGCCGGGCAGGACGGTATTAATCATTCATAAGGCAAGGCGAGAGGTTTTTCATGGCAGAAAATAAACGACGGCACGAGCGCTACGATTCCCTCAATTTGCTGTCCTATGTGTGCCTGGATTCCGAGGGCAAGGAATGGACGCAGGGTATGGGAAGAACCCTGAACATCAGCGAGACCGGACTTCAGCTGGAGACCCATGAGCCGATTGAGACCCGGTATGTGGTCATTCTCTCAGTGGGTATCGAGGATGATCTTGTCGATATCCGGGGCAAAGTCAAGTACTGCAATCGGGGCCGGGAAAACCGATTCGAATCCGGAATCGAATTTCTCGAAGTACCTCCTGAAGCCTACAAGAATCTCAAGAATTACATTACGGAATTCAATAGAACTTACGGAAATCAATAGGTTTTCGTTCATTTTCAGCAGGCCGAACAAACAGGGTGCCGGATTTATGGATATGGAACAGGCAGTTTACCAGACGGATATCCGGGATGTCCCCTTGTTGAAACGGGGGAAGGTAAGAGATATCTATGACCTTGGCGAGAACCTGCTGCTGGTGGCAACCGACCGGATCTCGGCATTTGACGTGGTAATGCCCGAGCCGGTACCGGAGAAGGGGAAAGTGCTGACCCAGATTTCCCTGTTCTGGTTTGCCCTTATGGAACCGGTTATCGGCAACCATCTGGTCACCAGCGACGTGGAGCAGTACCCCCGGGAACTTGCCCCTCACAAAGACATGCTGCGGGGACGCAGCATGCTGGTGAAAAAAACCCGTCCTCTTCCTGTTGAATGCGTGGTCCGGGGCTATCTCTCCGGCTCGGGCTGGAAATCCTACCAGCAAAGCGGCGATGTCTGCGGCATTGCCCTGCCTCCGGGGCTGAAAGAATCCGATCCGCTGCCGGAGCCCATATTCACGCCGTCAACAAAAGCGGAAGCCGGCGAGCACGACGTCAATATATCCTTTGAACAGGCAGCAGAGCTCGTAGGTTGGGAGACAGCAGAAAAAATTCAGGATATAAGCCTCTCCATTTACCGGAGCGGGGCCCGGACAGCCGAAGAAAGAGGTATTATCATCGCAGATACCAAGTTCGAATTCGGCTTTGACGGCGACAGCCTCCTGCTTATTGATGAACTGCTCACCCCGGATTCCTCCAGGTTCTGGCCCCGGGCCACATATGAACCGGGCGGGGCGCAGCAAAGTTTTGACAAACAGTATTTACGGGATTACCTGCTGTCACTGGACTGGGACAAGACGCCGCCGGCGCCGTCTCTGCCCCGCGAGGTAATTGCCAATACCCGCCAGAAGTATCTGGAAGCCCTGCGTTTTCTTGTCGGCCGGGACCATGAACTATAGATGTGTCGCTGTAGAGGGAAGCCGAATCGATGTAGCGGATAGCACCTGGCGGATTTCCATTGAGCGGCCGATAGACGGTCTTGTAAAATCCATTGGGCAGCTTGGCCTTCTGAACCCGCCTTTTCTTGCATCTTCCCAATCCCGTTACCGTGTCGTTAGCGGTTTTCGTCGTATTCTGGCCTGCCTGGAGCTGGGATGGAAAGCCATAGATGCGCGGATTTTGCCTGCAAACGCCCGGGATATCGATGTTTTCTCCCTTGCCATAGCCGACAATGCCCAGCATCGGGATCTGCATCTCATTGAACAAGCCCGGGCCGCCGCCGGGCTGTCCGCCTTTTTTTCCGATACCGGCGAGCTCGCCGCCTTTGCAAAAGGGCTTGGCCTGTCTTTGAACAAAACCCTTGTCTCCCGGCTGCTGCGTATAAACCGCCTGCCGGAGTTTATGCAGAACCGCATTGTCTCCGGCGCTGTTTCCATGACCACGGCCCTGGAGATGGAAGCCCTCCTTCCGGAAGGAGCCGAGGCCCTGTCCCGACTGTTTGAAGAGGTGCGTCCCAGTCTGAACGAACAAAAGGAGATACTCGCTCTGGTCAAAGACATCGCCGGGGCCGAGGAGCAATCCATTGCGGATATTATCAGCAGGGGCGCTGTTGCAGATATTCGCCGGAACGGGGGATACAACCGGAAACAGAAAACGGCCCGCATCCGTTCATTGCTCAAAAAACGGCGCTATCCCGCCATCAGCCGGTTTGAAGCCCTGTTCACAGAAAAGCTGCGCAATCTTGATCTGCCCGAAAAAATGGACTTCCAGCCGCCGCCCGAGTTTGAAGGCCAGGAATTCAGCGTCCGGTTTCGTTTTCAATCCCCGGCAGAATTCGGCTCCCTTGTAGGGGCTCTTGAGCGAATGGCGCAGGATCCCAACTTTGCTGCCATTATGAACAAAAGCGATGATGATTCAGACGCTCTATATTGACAGAACCGTCGCCGATCACCCCCTTTGCTCGCAGATTCAAAATCGTCTCGGGGTTGCCGCGGAAATCGT
>Ga0102934_1001818_pt1 | contig 14950 bp, 8 predicted proteins | sample SalPonR2_A_D1_MG_FD_78175 | JGI IMG/M metagenome (GOLD analysis project Ga0102934, IMG submission 78175) | Salt pond soil microbial communities from South San Francisco under conditions of wetland restoration - Salt Pond MetaG R2_A_D1_MG | ecosystem: Environmental > Aquatic > Marine > Intertidal... | reverse complement strand
ATTAGGTCGTCGAACTCCTCCTCGGTTTCGGCGATACTGCCGCCCTGCCCCCCCAGGGTATAACTGGGCCGAATAATAATCGGCAGACCGATCTGCTGCTTAAAATCCCGGGCTGATTCGAGGTTTTCGATGAGTGCCGAGTTCGGCACGTCAATTCCAAGCTCGAAGGCTACTTGCTTGAAGCGTCCCCGGTCTTCGGCAAGCTGTATTGAATCGATGGTGGCGCCGATCATCTCAACACCGTACTCCTCAAAGACCCCCAATTTATATAGCTCAATTGCTAAGTTGAGGGCCGTCTGTCCGCCCATAGTCGGCAGCACCGCATCGGGCCGCTCTTTTTCAATGATGGGGCCCACATAATCCGCCGAGAGGGGTTCTGCATAAATGGCATCGGCTATCCCGGGGGTCGTCATAACGGTGGCTGGATTCGGGTTTACCAGCACTATTCTGTAGCCCTCTTCCTTCAGTGCAGTTACCGCCTGGGTACCTGAATAATCAAACTCACAGGCCTGGCCTATGACAATCGGCCCTGAGCCTAGGATGAGGATGCTCTTTATATCTTCTCTGGCGGGCATATTCAGCTCCTTCCCTTCGCGATAGATAGAAATTCGTCAAAAACCCACAGTGTGTCGTAGGGCCCGGGGGCTGCCTCCGGATGAAACTGCACCGAGGCGATCGGCCTTGACCGGTGACGAAAGGCTTCTATTGTGTGGTCGTTGGCGTTTTTCATCCACACCTCAAGCTCTTGCGGCAGGTTTTCATCCTTTACGGAGAAGCCGTGGTTCTGTGAGGTAATATAGACCCTCCCACTTTTCTCCTCCCGCACCGGATGGTTTAGGCCGTGGTGGCCGAACTTCATTTTGAAGGTTTTTGCGCCCCATGCCAGGCCGATAATCTGGTGCCCCAAACATATTCCAAACAGAGGATACTCCTCAGAAAGTTGGCGCGCCAGTTGAATGGCTCCAGAGAGTACCGCCGGGTCGCCGGGCCCGTTGGACAGCAGCACCGCCCCCACCCCGGCGGCATCTATCGCCTTTTTGTCGGTATCCGCCGGAAAAATACTCACCCGGCATCCCCGCTTTTCCAGCTCCCCCACAATATTCCCCTTATAGCCAAAATCGATGAGGGCCACATGCAGAGACACCTGCAGAGACATATGCAGGGCCCCGCCTTGAGGGCTTTCAGTGCTGTTTTGGGGGTATTTTTGGAGGCTTTTGTATTCGTTTTGCGGGGCTTGCTGGGGCACTTGTTGGGCCGCCTGCCGGGGGGCCTGTTCGCTTGCCGGCAGGACCGTTTGGGGAGCCGGCCGGCCCTGCCGAAGGGCCTGCACCTGAGAGACAATGTCCCTCCCCTCCATATCGGGATAGGAGGACAATATTGATATGCATTTTTCTACGTCCACCGGGCCGGAGGATGGTCTGACAATAAGCCCCTTCGGATTTCCACCGGACCTGATTTTCAGAGTGAGGGCGCGGGTGTCTATGTCCGATATCCCGGGTATACCCTTTTCTTCCATAAAAGAGTGCAGGGATTGACGGCCCTTGGGGACGCTGCCGCGATATACGCTTCGAACAATAAATCCGGCTGCACCTACACCGGGGCTCTCGGATTCCGACCACTGGGGATCATCACCGTAGTTTCCGATATGAGGATAGGTCATGATAACCAGCTGCCCTGTATAGGAGGGGTCGGTGAGGATTTCATGGTACCCGGTCATTCCGGTGTTGAATACCACCTCTCCCATTCCCCGGGCGGTTTGAATTTCCTGCAGGCTGTAGTCTGCAATTTCATCCACATCAGGTGCCGCTGCCCCGAAGGATGTTCCCCTGAAGGTGGTGCCGTCTTCCAACACCAGATAGACTTGTGTATGCATATCCCCTCTTTTTGCATATTTATGCTTTATTTGAGGTGATAGTATTATATTTATGCATTATTGGTCAATACCTATTTTTTCTAAAAGTAGGCAGCCCTTGCCGCCGGCCTCAGAGGCCGGCCGATGGGGACAGTCACAGTGAGCTGCCCCAGGGCAGGCGGTTATTCCCACTCAATAGTTGAAGGGGGCTTGGATGAACAATCGTAGACCACCCGGCCGATGTCTTTAATGTTGTTTGTGATTCGTGAAGATATTGCCTGCAGGTGCTCAAAGGGAAAGGGATATACATCGGCGGTCATTCCGTCGGAAGAGTTTACCCCCCGCAGGGCCAACACGTAGCCGTAGTGGCGGGCGTCACCGGTTACTCCGACTGAGCGGATCGGCAGGAGGACGCAAAAGGCTTGCCAGATATCATCGTACAGGCCCCGTTTTTTCAGCTCTTCCACATAAATTGCATCGGCCTCACGGAGGACTTCACATTTCTCCGGGGTCACTTCACCAAGGATCCTCACGGCCAGCCCCGGCCCCGGGAATGGATGCCTTCGCACTACATCCTCGGAAATGCCGATGCGCCGCCCGATGCGGCGGACTTCGTCTTTGTACACCCGCTCGAGGGGTTCTACTATGAGGCCCCGATTGCGCTTCTCCTCCACCAGGGGGGAGCGCACGTTGTGGTGCGACTTGATCACCTGGGCGTTTTTTCCCACGCCCTTTCCCGATTCTATCAAATCGGTGTAGAGGGTGCCCTGGGCAAGAAAGGCGTCTTTCACATCCAGCCGGGCAACTTCCCGCTCCTGGATGGTGATGAACAAATCGCCGATGATCTCACGCTTCTTCTCCGGGTCATCCACGCCTTTTAACTTCCCCAAAAACTCTTCAGAGGCATCTACAAAGTGGATGTGGGTTGCCCCTAACTGCTCCAAATCGCGGATTACCTCTTCCGATTCGTTTTTACGCATCAGTCCTGTGTCGATATGCAGGAGATGAATCTGCTCAGGGGGCAACGCCTTTAACAGCAGCCCCGCAACAACGGTAGAATCCACGCCGCCGGAGATGAGCAGGAGAACCTTTCTGCTCCCTACCCGTTCTCGAAGGGCAGAAAGGGTATCTTCTATGTAGCGGTCCATATTCCAGGACTTGGCGGCCCCGCAAATATTTACTGCGAAGTTTTCCAGCAAGCGGTTCCCAAAATCGCAGTGACTGACCTCAGGATGAAACTGCAGCCCGTAAAAATTGAGCTCCTTGTGATACACCACCGCCGGAATACCGTTTTCAGACTCACCGATTACCTGAAAGCCCTCTCCAAGCTTGGAAATACTGTCGCCATGACTCATCCAGGAGCTGAACCCGTCGGAGACTTGTTCGAAGATTGGTGCTGAGGCCTCGCGAAGGTGAATTTTCGCCCTGCCGTACTCCCGGGTGGGCAGGGAGGTAATATCTCCGCCGAAATGCTTCATCAAAATTTGGGTACCAAAGCAGATGCCCAGGACCGGCAATCCGCACTCAAAAACCGAGGGATGGGGCCAGGGAGGAGCCTCGTCGTTTACAGAGTAAGGAGAACCGGAGAGTATCAAACCGCGGGTCTCCCGTAAAATTTCCGGGGTAAGCTCGGTATCCGCCGGGTAAATCTCGGTATATACCCCTAAATCACGTATGCGTCGCCCGATCAACTGTGTGGTCTGTCCGCCAAAATCCAATATCAGTAGTGTGTCCATATGCTTACTCCACCGCCAGCCGGGCTTCAAGCTCCGCAAGGACTCTTTGATAGCGGCCCGTAATCGCCCGTGTCTTTTCGGCCGTTGCCCCCCGATAGCGGGCGGGATTGCTGAAGAAATCGGCTGCACCGATTCCCATCACCCGCTGCAGCTGCTCGTCGATCTTTTTCCACGTTTCAGGGTTTTCCTGGAGTTTCTCCAGGAGGCTTGCACCGCTCTTTTCACATTCAAGGGTAATTTTGCGTACCCCCTCGTGGGCATCCGGGTCACCGGCCTGGGAGAGCAGGATATACGCCGCCTCGGAGAGTATAAAATCGCCGTTTCCCTTGAGGTTGTGATCGAGGTTCTCCCGTTCAATATGCAGTGTGCCGGCTACCCTCAGCATTCGGTTTACGGCGGCCACAAAACCGCCCATATAATCCGAGACAAAACGTCCGCTGGCGGAATTCGTCAAATCACGCTGGTGTTCGGAAATTTGGTCGAGAAAAAAGCTCATCACCCGGGGAGAAAAGGCCTTCCACAGGCTTTTTACGTGTTCACTGTTCCAGGGGTTGCGCTTGTGGGGCATGGTTGAAGAGCCCACCTGGGAGGAGCTGAAAAACTCACGCAGCTCCCCTATTTCCGTACGCTGAAGGTGGCGGAGGTCATCCGCCAGGTTGGCCACAACTCCAAAAGCGATGTTGAGCTCAAGGAGCAGATGCAGAAGATACTCCGGCTCCACTATCTGATTGGAGTACTCGCTGACCGGAAGGTCTAAACTCTCAAGCACCTCCCGCTCAAAGGCTATCGGATCCTCTACAATGAGGCCCATCGCATTGTAGCCCCCTACGGCCCCCGAGAGTTTTCCCGACAGCTGGTCCGCCGAATCCAAAATCTTCGGAATCGCCTTTCCCAGCCGGGCTACATACTCGGCAAGGGCAAACCCGACGGTCACCGGCACCGCGTGTTGTCCGTGGGTCCGGCCTACCTGGGGGGTTTCGGCCTCCTTCTCGGCCAGCTCTATCAGGGTGCGCTCCAGCTGCATAAGCAGGGGGACCAGCACATCCCGGGTCACATCCCGGTACCGCAGGGCCGCCGCAGTATCCAGCACATCCACACTGGTAGCGCCCAGGTGCACGTAAGGACTAAGCTCTTCGGGAAGCTCCTTCTTCATTACGTTCACCAGGGCCCGCACATTGTGGCGGGTCGTCTCTTCTTCCTGATAGACCGCCTCCGGCTCCACCTGCTGCACCGCGGTTTCAACCGCCTTCAGGTTTTTCTCCGAGGCCAGTCCCAGTCGATTAAGATGGGCACTGAGCAGCGCCCCTTCTACCTTGAGGGCATACTTCACCGCACCGTCTTCGCTAATGTAGTGTTCCAGTTTTTCAAACAGCTCTGTGTTGGAAAGGTAGTAGCGATGGTCCAGGGGTGAGAGGTTTCTGAAAATTGATCGTTCGGTTTGCTTCGACATACCTGGTACTGTACCGAAGTCGGCAAGATTTTGGAAGTCCTCCAGGGGCCCTGTAAAGTTTCTTTCTCATGCAATTTTTACCGAAGCCCCAGCCCTTCAAGGACCGCCGCCCTTGGCACATTCGGATAAATTCCTATACTATCTTGATATGAAGCTTATAGCAAAAGACGGGATGCATACACTGCGCCGGCGCCTGCCCTCGACCCTGCCGCTGCTGGTAATAACGGCGGTGGAACTGCTGCTCTACTACGCCGGCCCTTTATGGGCGACGGACTCCCGCGGGACGGGGGACTACCTGTTTCTGGCCCTTATTATCGGCCACGGGATGTGGGCCTACGTGCTGGCGGTGAGGCCGGCCAGGGAGCTCTACTTCGACCTCTTCCGGCTGCCGGAAGTACTGCTGACGATAGGCTCGGCGCTGTTTCTTTTTAGCTTTATCTTCGCCTCAAATGCAAACCTCACCTACGCCCAGATGTTTGCCCAAACCAGCGGGAACCTCAATCTGGCCCCCAATTCGACCCTCCAGCGCCTCAACACTCTGATTCGCTACGCCCCCTTTCTCCTCTACGACGGGGGGATGCTGCTTTTCTTCCGGCTGAAAAAACACCGCGCCTTTTGCAGATACACCGGTATTTCAAGCTTTGCAGGCACATGGGCCCTGCCCCTCAGTTTTATTGCGGCCCTCCTGTACACCCTCTCGCTGCCCTCATACCTCAGCGTTGAAGGCTGGGCCCCCCTGGCCTTTGTTGCACTTCTTCCGCTCTTTGCGGTGCTGCAGTCCCACTCCTACCGTTGGGCCCTGTTTTACGGGGTATCCTTTGGGGTAATACAAATCCTGCTGACAAACTACTGGCTGGGTACCTTCAGCCTGATCACATTGCAGCTGGTAAGCGTATTTTTGACCTTTGAGTACGCCCTATTTTTTGCAGTGCTGCTGCTGATCCGCTACAGGGTCCCCAGGCCCCACATTTTACTGTATCCGGCTGCCTGGGTAGTGTTTGACTACCTCCGGGCACAGGGCTTTTTGGGGTATCCCTGGGGCATGCTCGGCACCAGCCAGTACCAGTTTGCCCCCTTTATACAGGTCGCCGCCCTGGCCGGCGTGTGGGGGGTGACCTTTGTGGTGGTCCTGACCAACGGCCTTCTTTTTGAGCTGTGGCGCCGGCCGGCCGGGCGGCGGGGGCCGGCCGCGGCGGGGCTTGGACTTCTATGGGCAGCCACCCTTATCTTCGGAATAATGCACATCGAGTCCTTAGAAAAAGCCGCCCCAGAAAAAAAGGTAAAGGTTGCATTAATTCAACAGAATACCGACCCCCGCAAACACGATTACCGCTACACCTTCGATATTCTGAAGCGCCTTACCGACCGGGCAATGCTGCAGGAGCCTGACCTGGTGGCGTGGTCGGAGACGGCCTTTGTGCCGAATATACGCAAGTGGGGGGCGATGGAGCGGGAGGAGCATCCGCTGGCGGCGCTGGTACACGATTTTCGCGGGTATCAGCGCGAGTTGGGGGTGTGGCTGCTTACCGGAAACGACGATTATGAGGAGTTTAGGGATGCCGAGGGGAGGATTGTGCAGGAGCATTACAATGCCTCGGTGCTTTTTTCGGATGAGGGCGAGCGGATGGACACCTACCGCAAGCTGCACCTTGTTCCATTTTCCGAGTATTTTCCCTACGAGGAAGAGTACCCCTGGGTGTTTACTATTTTAAAGGATTTTGATGCCGACCTATGGGAAAAAGGCACTGAGCGGGTGATTTTTGAGCACCCGGAGTTTACTTTTTTTACGCCGATCTGTTTTGAGGACAGTTTCCCCGGAGAAATACGCGCCTTTGTGCGCCGCGGGGCTGATGTGATTCTCAATATTTCCAATGATTATTGGTCCCTGACCGAGGTAGAGGGGCAGCAGCACTTTGCCAACTCCCTGTTCCGGGCGGTGGAAAACGGGCGGCCCCTGCTTCGCTCGACGGCCAGCGGGATGACCGCCTATGTCTCCCCGGAGGGTCGTATCCGCGAGGAGCTGCCCTACTACGAAGAGGGGGTACTGGTGTCGGAGGTGGAGTTGTACGACCGGCCTCCGACTCTGTATCTGCGCTGGGGCAACTGGTTTGTGCTGCTGGCAGGGGTGCTGGTAGGTGCGCTGGCTATCAGGGCGTTAGTGTTACGCTACCACACCGGAAAACGCCGATAAACAGGCTCTGCATATTCTACTTCGCTGTCTGCCGCGAGCTCCTCAATGGCCGCTTTTACAGATTTATCCTTTGGCAAACGGGCCAATTTGAAGTTTGAATTTTCGCCGGTTACTGAGGTTAAAGAGTACTCATCAGCAAGGCTTTGTACTTGCTGTATGCTCCGCTCTTGCCCCAGACTTTCTCTATCCGGGCTTTTAAGTTTTATTATCACGCGATCCGTTTCAAAATCGTATCCCTTATCAATCTCATTTAATATTTGTGTCTGAATCTCTTCTTCTGTAGGTGCGGTTGCTGCACTTAAAGAGTCAACAGTGTGCAAAGCTGAAATGTCATTCTCAGTGAGCCAAGTAAGCGAGAGATCAGTCTGTATAAGGCCATATCCAAAATAGCTATCTCTGCCGGTATTTCCGAGATCCATTGCGGTAGTTGCCAGCAAGCTTCTTACAGAATTTTGAGTCAGGTTTGAATTAAATGCATAAATAAACCCTACAGCCCCTGAAACATGCGGGGCTGCCATTGAAGTCCCATTCATATACATATAGTTGTCAATATCATATGTACTATACACCATGTTGTCAGCAACTTCATCAGCGCCGCCGGGAGCAGTAAACTCAACTCGCGGGCCGTAAGAGGAATAGGCTGCAAGCTCCATGGACGGATTGATACTGCTCACAGCTATTGTATTATTATACGCGGCAGGATTATGTATCGGTGAAACACCATCGTTTCCGGCCGAAGCGATCACAGTAATCCCTTTATCTACTGCTGTTTGTATGGCATCAATCTCAGACTGAGAATACCCGCCCCCTCCAAGGCTCATGTTTATTACCGAAACAGTATTTGTGGGGACTGTACCGGAATCATTTGGTTCCCCGGCAGCGTAGAGAATAGCCTGTATAATATCATACGAAGATCCACCGCCCACTCCCAACACTCGTATGGGCATTATTTCTATTTGGTCCCACCCAATTCCCGCTACTCCCATATTGTTATTAGTAACTGCCGCGATTGTGCCGGCGACATGGGTGCCGTGCCATGTGGGATTATCAAGGTCATTACCGGCATCGGTAGGATCAGGATCTATACCATCTCCGTCATTAGCCGTAGCCACGTCTGAGATAAAATCATACCCATCCGAGGTAACATTGCCCCCTAGATCCGGGTGATCAAGATAGCCTGTATCAATGACCGCGACTACTACTCCGGAGAAATTGGAACTGTAAGCTCCATCATGAAGGAATCCCCACGCCCCGGGCATACCAATGGTAGCGTAATGCCATTGCAGGTTGTAGTAGTCATCGTCCGGGGTTACAGGATCAACCGGCAGGGGCCCTGCTCCTGAACCAAAATCGGTTCCAATATGAAATATAGCTGTTTCAGAACTTAGTGTTACTCCATCTCTTACCAACAGGGTCAGCCGATGAGAGGTGTCGTCAGCAAGCCAAATACCTGAAGGCCCAATAGTAATGCTGCTGCCCGTTATGCCCTCCTGTAATTCCCCGTCAAGATACCATTCATAACTTTCAGGCGTTTCCGCCGGATCCAATACAGCATTTATAGTCATATCTTCAGTCGGCCCTATCTCAGCCTGTTGTCCATTGAAGGTGATGGTATACGGGTTACGTAGGTCCGCCCCTATATTCACCTCAAAAGTTCCTCCCGTTACTTCAACCAGACTTAGTTCAGACTCCTGAAGGGTATATACTCCAACCGAGCTCTCTGCTGCAATAATCCGGACCGCGATCACATTTCCCCATACCTGGCTTCCTTCGTCGGTGAGTGAGAGGCTCAACATATAGTAGCCGGCGTCCAAAGTCCCGACATAACCAGCAGTGTTTGGATCTACCCCTGTGTCTATTGTTATTTGACTTGAAATATCTTGTTCAGTTCCGGACTCCGGCATAAGAGAAGCAGTCATATCTGCAGAGGTAAGTACACCTGCCGGCCATTCAATAGTCAAGTCCAATGTACCTTGTCCTTCAACCGGAAGCACCGTGATGTCTACTATAGTTGTCTGCTCATTCAGTATGGTGGCGGTATCCTCGCCTTGCGCGATGATTACAGGAGGGTCATCTCCATTGCGTGCATGTACAGTTACTGTCCATTCACCCTGTTCCAATGACGAAAAAGCTGCGGTGCTTTGACTATCGCCAATTGTTTGGCTCCGAGTCTCTCCAGGGCCTGTAATGGTAATATGGTAATCGGCTATTGTCATGTCTAACCCAGGGTGAATAGTTTTAGGTGCAATTTCATTCATCAATTTCACTTCCAAGACACCATTGCCCTGCATGAAATCCGAAACACTCTTTTCTTCACGCGCTATATTACAACCCAAAATGAGTGCTATTACCAGGACTAAAATTATCGTCTTTCTTATTAATTTCATCATTTTTTTACCTCTTAATTAGCACCCCAAGCGGGAGAAAAATCGGTATCAGAATTTGTTGTAAGCCTTTGAAAATCAGTCCCATCCGCATCAATAATACAGATTTCGTATATATCGCTTCCAAAGCCGTCTCCACGTGCGGAACTAAAGAGTATTTTTGAACTATCTGGTGACCACGCCGGTTGTATATCTGCATGACCTAGAGTTGTTATCTGTGTTACTCCGGTACTATCAGGGTTGATGCTATAAATATCTCCCCCTCGGTAAAAGGCAATTTTACTACCATCAGGGGACCAGGCGGGAGAATCTTCGAGAGCAGGATCAGATGTAAGCTGTTGTACATTATCCCCATTAGAATTCATTATGAAGATGTTCATATTACCATCAAGGCGGTCCGAAGAAAAAACAATTTGGCTTCCATCAGGTGACCAATCAGGATGACTATCTGTATACTCATTATCAGTCAGCGGTTCCTCACCCGAACCATCAACGTTTATAGTAAAAATTTCTTTATCTCCATTACGATCCGAATCAAAGGCAATAATTTCACCATTTGGAGACCAGGCGGGGTTCTCATCGTTAAATGTATTCTGAGTAATAGGCTCAAGCCCGCTTCCATACCTCCCTATCCTATAAATATCATCATAATAAGAAAAAACAATTTGGCTCCCATTAGGAGCCCAGTCAGGTTCATTACTTACTGACTGGTCACTTGTCAGTCTCTCAAAAGAACTTCCATCGGTATACATAGTACATAATCCATAATACGTATCATTTCTATTTGAAATAAATGCAATGGATCCCATTTCCACCAGCCATGCAACTCTAAAAGATGTTTTCTCTGTACTTATTGAGGAACCATCATGAACTGCTAGAGTAAGCTGGTGTGTTTTTCCGGCTTCTACCGGTACTCCAGAAGGCCCTAGGGTAATGCTGTTGCCAGTGAAGCCTTCCTGAACATCACCGTCAAGATACCATTCATAACTGTCCGGGCTCCCTGCCGGGTCTAAAACCGCATTAATCGTCATGTCTTCAGCCGGCCCTATCTCTCCCTGCTGTCCATTTAATGTAATAGTATATGGGTTCTGTAGGTTTGAACCTACATTCACCTCAAAGGTACCGCCCAATATTTCAACAAGATTTAGCTCAGATTCTTGCAGGGAGTACTGGCCAATTGAAGTTTCACCTGCAATAATCCTGACAGCTATCATATCACCCCATACCTGACTGCCTTCATCGGTGAGAAAAAGATTCAACGTATAATAGCCGGCGTCCCAAGATCCCATATAGCTTGCCGTGTTCGGGTCAACACCTGTATCTATTGTAAACTGATCTGAAATGTCCTGTTCTGTTCCGGAGTCTGGAGTAAGAGAGGCAGTCACATCTGCAGCGGTTAGTAAGCCGGCCGGCCAGTCGATAGTTAAGTTCAGTGTGCCCTGTCCTTCAACGGGAAGCACCGTAATGTCAACTGTAGTAGTCTGCTCATTTAGTACAGCCGCCGCGGTTTCACCAGTTGCAATTACGACAGGCGGGTCATCTCCATTACGTGCATTTACGGTTACCGTCCATTCTCCCGGCTCCAATGAAGAAAATGAGGCGGTGCTTTCACCCTCGCTGATTGTTTGGCTCTGTGTTTCTCCAGGACCGGAGATAGTAATATGATAATCGATTATTGTCATGTCTAAATTTGGTTGTATACCGCGATTATCAATACCATCTTCGATACGGACTTCAAGTAATCCTTCCGCTTCTTCCTCTGTGTCGTTTTGAAATAAACTGCAATTTACTGTGACTAAAGCCGCCAAAAAGATAAGGAAAGGGATTCTGAAGATACTTTCTTTCATAATAGGCTCCTTTCTCAGGAAATGCTGCTGAGACTGAGCAAAAGGAGCTCCACATAATAAACTTGCTGTAATAACTATCCTGTTTTACTTTATGTGTTAACTTTAAATTAGAAATTTTTCTAAGTCAATTAAATAGAGGGTGTATGAAAGAAAAAATATATCTTTTTAGTTTATAGATTTAACAGATCACTATTATTTGAAAGATACTATTTAGAAGATCAGTTGGTAAAGTTAAAGAAGAATAAAAAAAGGCAGGCGCGCCCACCGAACATCACACTATTCGAAGAGCGCGCCCCAGAAACAACTGAAGCCATAGAAACCCAAGACGCCCCAGAAGCCATAGAGCACTAGAGGGGCTTTTGAGTTTTTAGCGGCAGCCTGCAGGCTTAGCGGCAACCTACAGGCTGCCGGCGCAGCCCTCAGCGCAGGCGTAGACTATTCCTCAGGCTGCCAGCGCAGGACCGGGTGTTTTGCGGCCTGCACCTGGTCAACCCGGCGGACCGGGGTGGTCAGCGGCATTTCATGCAGCTTTTCCGGATCTTTTTCGGCCAGGTCGGCGATTTCCTTCATTATATCGATGAAGTTGTCGAGGGACTCCTTCGACTCGGTTTCCGTCGGCTCAATCATCATTGATTCATGCACCACAAGGGGGAAATACACGGTAGGGGCATGTACCCCGAAATCGAGGAGCGCCTTGGCTACATCCAGGGCGGTGACACCGTAGTCGTCCTTCATCTTCTGGGCAGAGAATACAAACTCATGCTTGCAGGTCCGGTCGTAGGGCAGATAGTAGCGGCCCTTCAACTTTTCCTTGAGATAGTTGGCATTGAGCACCGCCAGTTCTGAGGCGCGCTGTAATCCGTCGGACCCCATGGTGCTGATATAGGTATAGGCGCGGACCAGCACTCCTATGTTTCCGTAGAAGCCGGATATTCGGCCCATTGAATCGGGAATGTCATGGTCAAGATAGTACTCATCCCCCCGTTTTCGCACTGCCGGGGCGGGGAGGAAGGGTTCGAGTTTCTTGTTTACCATCACCGCACCGCTTCCCGGGCCTCCGCCGCCGTGGGGGGTAGAGAAGGTTTTATGGAGGTTGAGGTGCACCACGTCAAAGCCCATGTCCCCGGGACGGCTTTTTCCCATAACAGCGTTCAGGTTTGCCCCGTCGTAGTACAACAAGCCGCCGGCCTCATGCACCAGCGCTGCTATCTCGGAGATATCCTCTTCGTAAATTCCCAGGGTATTGGGGTTGGTCAGCATGATGCCCGCCAGGTTTTCATCGAGGTGCTTTTTCAGCTCATCAATGGAAACCATCCCCTTTTCATTTGAGGGGAGCTCAACTACATCAAAGCCCGAGATATGCGCCGAGGCGGGGTTGGTCCCATGGGCGGAATCCGGTACCAGCACTTTGGTCCGTTTTGTCTCGCCCCGCTTTTTGAAGTACGATTTGAAGAACTTCATCCCCGTAAACTCCCCGTGGGCCCCTGCAAAGGGTTGAAGGGTTCCCCAGCTCATCCCGGTCACCTCACAGAGCCCTTGGGTAAGCTCGTACATAAGCTCCAGGATTCCCTGTACGGTATGCTGGGGCTGCAGGGGATGGAGCCGTGAAAAGCCCGGCATCGAGGCGGTTTCTTCGTTGATTTTTGGGTTGTACTTCATCGTGCAGCTGCCGAGGGGATAAAATCCCAGGTCGATACAGTAGTTTTTTTTGGATAGACGGGTGTAGTGTCGAATGACATCTACCTCCGACACCTCCGGAAGGGAGGTCTCTTTTACCCGGAGAAACTGCGGCCCCACCATGTTCTTTGGGTCAACAGCGGGGACATCAAGGTCGGGGACCCTGAACCCCCGTCTTCCTTCACGGGACCTTTCGAATATAAGTGTATCTTGTAAACCAGCGCTCATTTAAGGGCCCCCTTTATACTACGTACGTACTTTTCCATTTCCTCGGCGGTGCGTTTTTCCGTTACCGCGACGGTAAGCAGGTCCTTCGGATACGAGGGATCCAGCTTATTGAGTACCACCCCGGCAAAAATGCCCTCTTTTTCCATTTTGTCCGCCACTTCCGCGGCCTCTGAAGGCAGTTTCAGGGTGAACTCATTGAAAAAGGGCTGATTGGAGAGGAGCTCCAGCCCCGCTTCCTTCTGCAGTTTCTCCGCCAGGTGGTGGGCTTTTTGCATATTCTGCGCGGACAGCTCTTCCAAGCCCTTTTTCCCCACAGTAGAAAGGTACACGGTGGTCCCCAGGGCCGCCAGGGCCTGGTTTGAACAGATGTTGGAGGTAGCCCGTTCGCGTTTTATATGCTGTTCCCGGGCTTGAAGGGTCAGTACATAGGCCCTCTTTCCTTCTTCATCCACCGTTTGTCCTACGATTCTCCCGGGCATCTTTCTGAGGAGCTTTTCACTTGCAGCAATGTAGCCTACAGTGGGCCCCCCGTAGTACGCCGGCAGCCCAAAGGGCTGGGTATCGCCTATTGCAATATCGGCGCCCCACTCACCCTGACTTTTCAGAACCCCAAGAGACATGGGATTCGAGGAGATAATAAAGAGCGATTTGTTCTCATGGAGTATATCCGCTATACCGGTGTAATCCTCCAGGTTCCCATAGATATTGGGGCTCTGGACCAGCAGGGCGGCGACTTGTGGTGTAAGGTACTCTTTTACCGAACCTGCGTCAAGAACACCCTCTTTTTCGGGTAGTTCCACAAGCTTTACGCCGAGGTCCTCAAAGTAGGTTGTAAGAACCTCCTTCGTGTAGGGATGAATTGTGCCGGAATAGAGTATTGTATCGGTTTTGCGGGTGCTGTTGACGGCAAGAGCGCAGGCCTCTGAGGCTGCGGTATGCCCGTCGTACAGGGATGCATTTGAAACCGGCAATGAGGTTATCTCATTCATAAGGGTTTGAAACTCGAAAATCGCCTGTAACACCCCCTGGGAAATTTCAGGCTGATACGGGGTGTAGGAGGTGGCAAATTCGGTCCGCCCCATGATAGCCCCCACAGTGCTGGGGATAATATGGTCGTAGATGCCGGCGCCCAAAAAGGAAACCCCCTGGGTGTTTTTCTTGGCCATTGCCTCAAGCCGGGAATACACCTCATGTTCTGATTTGCCCTTTGGGAGTTGAAGCGTATCTTTAAACTGAATTTTTTCGGGTATATCGGCAAAAAGTTCGTCGATGCTCTCGACCCCGATATCGGCGAGCATCTGTTTAATTTCCTCATCAGTGTGAGGTAAATATGAGAACATAAAATCACTCCTTTATGGTATGAAGGCAGGGGCTGCTACTCCTCCTCGATTACCTTCTGGTAGTCCTCGTAGGAGAGTAAATTATCCAGTTCGGAGGAATCGGTCATTTCAATGGCAAAAATAAAAGTGTCGTAGGGTTTCTGATTGATGAGTTCAGGAGTATCCTCGAGTTCCTCATTTACCTTTACAATTTTGCCTGAAACCGGTGCATTAATAGGCGAAGCCGCCTTTACCGATTCAATATT
>Ga0102934_1001816_pt1 | contig 14956 bp, 10 predicted proteins | sample SalPonR2_A_D1_MG_FD_78175 | JGI IMG/M metagenome (GOLD analysis project Ga0102934, IMG submission 78175) | Salt pond soil microbial communities from South San Francisco under conditions of wetland restoration - Salt Pond MetaG R2_A_D1_MG | ecosystem: Environmental > Aquatic > Marine > Intertidal... | reverse complement strand
TCGCGCTGCTGCTCGGCCGGATCGAGGCCGACACCGGGAACCTGCGGATTCCGAGGGACTGGACCGTGGCCCACATGGCCCAGCAGATCACCGAGCTGGACCGGACCGCCCTCGACTACGTGCTCGACGGCGATGCTCGCTATCGAAAAGCGGAAGCCGAAGTCGAGGCCGCCGATGCCTCCGGCGACGGCGAGCGCATCGCGCATGCCCACCAGGCCTTCGACGACGCCCGCGGCTTCGACGCCCCGGCCCGCGCCGGAAGCCTGCTGAACGGCCTCGGCTTCGCCGCCGACGAGCACGACAAGGCCGTCGGCGAGTTCTCCGGCGGCTGGCGCATCCGGCTGTCGCTGGCCCGGGCGCTGATGAGCCCGTCGGACCTGCTGCTGCTCGACGAGCCGACCAACCACCTCGACCTCGAGACCGTGGTCTGGCTGGAAGACTGGCTCAAGCGCTATCCCGGCACGCTGATTTTGATTTCGCACGACCGCGATTTCCTCGATGAGGTCGTCGACGACATCGTCCACGTCGAGCACCAGACGCTGAACCGCTACAGCGGAAGCTACTCGGACTTCGAGCGCCAGCGCGCCGAAAAGATGGTTCTGCAGCAGGCCCAGTTCGTCAAGCAGCAGCGCAAGGCCGCGCACCTGCAGTCCTTCATCGACCGCTTCCGCGCCAAGGCCAGCAAGGCCAAGCAGGCCCAGGCCCGGATCAAGGCGCTGGACCGGATGGAGAAGATCGCACCGGCCCACGCCGACAGTCCCTTCGACTTCGAATTTCCCGAGCCGGGCCGCGCCGCCGACCCGCTGATCAAGCTCGACGGCGTGGCGCTGGGCTACGGCGACCACCGCGTGCTGGACGATGTATCGCTGAACCTGGCGGCCGGCGACCGGATCGGCCTGCTCGGCATCAACGGCGCCGGCAAGTCGACCCTGGTCAAGGCCCTGGCCGGCGACCTCGCACCGCTGGGCGGCGATCTGCACGTCGATCGCCACCTGACGATCGGTTATTTCGCCCAGCACCAGGTCGAACAGATCGACACCGAGGCCAGCCCGCTGCTGAACCTGTCGCGGATCGCCGGCGAAACGCCGGAGCAGAAGCTGCGCAACTTTCTCGGCGGCTTCGCGTTCTCCGGCGACCTGGCCACCGACCCGTGTTCGCGGCTGTCCGGCGGCGAGCGCGCCCGGCTGGTGCTGGCGATGATCATCTGGCGCGCGCCGAACCTGCTGCTGCTCGACGAACCGACCAACCACCTCGACCTCGAAATGCGCCACGCGCTGACCGTCGCGCTGCAGGGCTTCGAGGGCGCCGTGGTCACCGTCTCGCACGACCGCCACCTGCTCAACGAGACCGTCGACGCCTTCTGGCTGGTCGACAACGGCAACGTCCACCCCTTCCCCGGTGGCCTGCCCACCTACCGCCAGCGTCTGTCGGGCGGCGGCGAAGCGACCGGCAAGCCGTCCAACGCGTCGAACAACGACGGCGGCTCGAAGAAGGACGAGCGAAGAAGGAAAGCCCGGATCCGAGAGAAGCTCAAACCGCTGACCAACAAGGTCAACAAGCTGACCAGGGACATGGAGCGAATCGAAGCCCGACGCAGCGAAGTCCAGCAGACCCTCACCGATCCGTCGCTGTACGAATCCGACCGCGCGGATGAACTGCAGAAACTGCTGGCCGAAAACGGCGAATTGACCGAGAAACTCGACGCGCTGGAAACCGCGTGGATGGCGGCCGAAGAGCAGCTTGAGGCGCTGAAAGCCGAGGCCTGAACCGGCTGTTTACCCATGCTAGATTGACCCATAACGCTGGCACGTACGGGAACTCCTCCATGCTCCAGAATTCCGCGCTTTTCGCGAACTGGCCGGGCGCCATCGTCCGCCGGCTGAGCGTCCTCGTCCTGGCCACCCTGATGGCCTGCAGCGCACCGGCGCTGGCCGTCGATCCGGAGACCGACGCTCCGGCCTCGGCGTCGCCGCCCGACCCGATCCGAGCCACCGCAGAGTGGATGTCCGAACAGGCCGAACCCCGTTTGCGTGCGGCCGCGTTGGTGGTCCTGGCCGAGCGGGACGCCGCGGGCTCGGCCGAAGCCATCATCGACGCGGTGCGCGGCACCACCGACGGCGCGGCGATGCTGTGGCTGGCCCACGCCTGCCAGGCGGTCCGGATCCAGCGCCAGTGCATCGACGCCGGCCTCGACGATGCGATCGTCCGTTACGACAGCGCCAACCTGTTCGCCCGCGCCGCACTGGATCCCGAAGAGGACATCGCCGACCTGGTGCTGGCAACGCGCGGCGAATCCATGCACTACTTCGCGCTGGTCGAGGCCTGGTACGACGCATGGAGTCGTGCGCCAGCAGCCGGGGAGGATATGACGCCGGGCGAGCGGCTGGGCCAGGCCTTCGCGATTGCCGCCGCCTGGGCGATTCCATCGCTCGCGCCGCTGGCCGAGACCTGCCGCAGCGCCACCCCGGGCGCCGAACTCGACCGCGCCTGCCAGCAGCTGGCCGGCCGCATGGTCGACGGCGGCGAGTCGATGCTCGGCTTCATGATCGGCCGCGCCATCCAGCGCCGCGGCGAACCGGCCGGCGATGAAGAACGCGCGGCCGCCACCCTGGCCAGCGACCGCGCCGCCTGCCAGATGGCCGCGCTGGAACCGGAATTGATGGCGATGGACGACGCCGGCATCCGCGAATTCATCGGCCTGCTGAAACGCCACGGCGAGTTCGAAGCCTGGGATCGGCTGGCCGAGCGACAGGGCGTGGACTGTTCGGAGCCGGATTCGCGATCCGAGCAGGCCGAAATGGACCGGCGGCAGTTCGAGACCGCCATCGAAACGGTCGCACGCAAGATGCTGGCGTCGGATACGGACCGCGAGCGCGCGGCCGGGCTGGCCTACCTGCTGACGGCGGACCATCCGGTCGAATTGTCCGAAGACCGGCTGCTCGAAGCGCTCGAGAGCCGGATCGAACGGACGACCGACGGTGCAGCGCTGAGCTGGCTGGCGAGCGGCTGCCGACAGCTCCGGATCGAGGCGTTCTGCATCGAGGCCGGCCTCGATGACGCGATCATCGAGCATGACCGCGGCAACCTGCTCAGCCGCTTGCATCTTCTCGATCGCGACGCGATCGAGCAGGCGCTTCGATCCGACCCGGTCCACATGCAGAGCCATGCCTCGGAACTCGTGTTGACCTGGTATGCCGCCATCGCACCGTCGGATCTCTCGAAGCAGATCGCGACGCCGCAGGACCGAGTCGGCTTCGCCATGGCGTACAGCTGGTCGACCGGCTCGCCGAACCTCGGCCCGTTGGACCGGGTTTGTTCGCAGCCATCACCGGATCTCGATACCCGTTGCAGAGGACTTGCCGAACGACTGGCAAGGGAAGGCAGGACGGCCTACGAGCGCCTGTTCGCAATCGAAGTGCTCGCTCGTCGGGCCGAGGCCGAAGGGAACACCGCCAGGGCGGAGCGCCTGGTTCAGATGAAGACGCTCGCCAACACGTGGATGCAGTGTCGGGCATTGGAAGACTGGATGAACGGCCGCGCAAAAGGCCCCGAAGCGACGGAAGCGTCGCTGGCCGACCTCGTCGAGTATGGCGAATGGATCGCAATGCGACGGGCAGCGGAGCGCCTCGGCACGGAATGCGAGATGCCGCCGTCGATCGACGAAGTTCTCGACCAAACCCGCTGACGTCAACCCGTGACCCAGACCGGAATAGCCCGCGACGCGGCCTTCAGTTCGCGCTCCCGGAGCCGATAGTCCGGACACATCGATTCGACCCGGGCCCAGAACGCCCTCGAGTGGTTCGGATGCTCGAGGTGGGCCAGTTCGTGCAGCAGCACGTAGTCGGCGACCGGCGCGTCCAGCAACAGAAGCCGCACGCTCAGCGACAGGTTGCCGTTGGCCGAGCAGCTGCCCCAGCGGGTGTTCGGGTTGCGCCAGGTAATGCGGCCCGGGCGCAGGTCGTGGCGTTCGGCGAACTCGCGGGCCCGGGGTTCAAGTGCCCCCTGCGCCATCGCCTTCAGCACGGCAACCAGCAGCGCCCGGGCATCGCCGGGATCGTCCGCGCCGGTCAGCTCGATCGAGTCCGGTCCCCGGGCCCGCCAGCGCAAGCGGTCTCCGGTCTCGTAGCGGATCGACAGGCTCCGTTCGATCGCCGGCAGTTCGATCCGGTCCGGGTGGGTTGCGTTGAGATGACCGGGCCGCCCCTGCCTCGCCGCCTGCAGCCGGCTGCGGGCACGCTCGATCCACTCGGCCCGCTCGGCCAGGAAGTCGCGGATCACGCGCTCGGGCACCCTCGGCGGCGCGGTCACGACCAGGCTGGCGTCGGGCTTGACGCGCAGGGTCACGCGCCGGGCGCGGCGGTGACGGCGGAGCTGGAAGTCCTCGGACATGCGAGCAAGTCTACCCGCCGAGAGACCCGCGTCGATGCGTAGAATGGAACCCGTTCCACAATCCGGATTCCAGTGTACGAACACGACCACCAATCCGACGATAGTCAGGACCTGCGCGGCTCCGCTTGCGCGGCCTCCGGCGCTGGCGACCGATCACTCCGGGCGATCCACCGCTGATGTACGAACACGACCATCACAGCCACGATCATGGCTCCGGCCGCGCGCTGCGCTGGGCGCTGGTGATCACGCTTTGCTTTGCCGGCGTCGAGTTCGCCGTCGGCTGGTGGGGCGGCTCGCTGGCGCTGATGGCCGACGCCGGCCACATGCTGACCGACTCGACCTCGCTGGGCCTGGCCGCGATCGCCGCCTGGATCGCCACGCGGCCGGCCGACGCCGGCCACAGCTGGGGCCACGGCCGGGCCGAGATCGTCGCGGCGTTGATCAACGGCACGGCGATGCTGGTGCTGGTCGCGGTGATCGTCTACAACGCCGTCCAGCGTTTCCAGAACCCGGTCGAGGTCAAGGGTGCGGCCGTGCTGGTGGTGGCCGCGATCGGCCTGTTCGTGAACCTGGCGGTGCTGAAGGTGCTGCACGGAGGCAAAGGCAACCTGAACGTCCGCGGCGCGATGTTGCACGTGATCGGCGACCTGCTCGGCTCGGTCGCGGCCCTGGCCTCCGGTGCGATCATCCTGCTGACCGGCTGGACGCCGATCGACCCCATTCTCTCGCTCCTCATCTGCAGCCTGATCCTCGTCGCCGCGGTGCGCCTGCTCAAGACCGCGTTCCGCATCGTCATGGAGGGCGTGCCGAGCCGCCTGAACCTGGAAGAGGTCCGCACCGCGATGCGCGAGGACGATGAAGTCGTCGACGTCCACGACCTGCACATCTGGCAGATCAGCAGCGAGCGGATCGCGCTGTCGGCCCACGTGGTCCTGGACGACCTCGAGCGCTGGCCGGCGCTGCTGGCCCGGCTCAATGCGATGCTGCTCGAGCGCTTCCGGATCGATCATCCGACGCTGCAGGCCGAACCCAGCACCGGGCCGGACTGCAAGCACGCCAACCACCAATGCCACGGCTGACGCGATGAAACTGCTGGCCGTCGGCGACATGCACCTGGGCCGGATTCCGGTTTCACTGCCCGACGCCCTGACCGGCGATGCGCGCCAGCTCGGCCCCGAAGTGGCGTGGTCGCGTTCGGTGGACGCCGCGATCGCTCACGGCGTCGAAGCGGTGCTGCTGGCCGGCGACGTGGTCGACCGCGAGCGGGATTTCTTCGCCGGCTACGATCCGCTGCGCGCCGGCATCGAACGACTGCTGGCCGACGGCATCCGGGTGCTGGCGGTCGCCGGCAACCACGACACCCACGTGCTGCCGCGCCTGGCCGACCATGTCGACGGTCTCGAACTGGTCGGCCGCGGCGGACGTTGGGAATCGGTCGCGCTGTCGATCGGCTCGGTGGTCGGCTGGTCGTTTCCCAGTCGTCGGGTCACCCGGTCGCCGCTGAACGACTGGAGCGAACCGGACGGTCCGCGCCCGCGCATCGGCCTGCTGCACTGCGACCGCGACCAGTCCGACAGCGTCCATGCGCCAGTCAGCTCGGCTGAACTGGAGCGCGCAGGACTCGACGCCTGGCTGCTCGGCCACATCCACAAGCCCGACCTCGCCGACCCCGCGGGCGACAACGCGGCTCGCCCCTCCGGCTACCTCGGCTCGATCAGCGCGCTGCGCGCCAGCGAGACCGGGGTGCGTGGACCGTGGTTGCTCGATGTCGATGATCGACAGGTCCGGGTGCAGCAGATCGGCCTGGCCCCGCTGGCGTATGACGCCCTCGTGATCGACATCAGCCGCCTGGACCACCCCGATGCACTGGACGCGATGGTGCTCCGCGCCGGGCGCGAAGCGGTCGGGCGGCGCGCAGAAGCCGACACCCTGCCCGATGCTCTGGGGCTGCGAATCCGCCTGGTTGGCGAACATGCCCAGGCCGTGGCGCTGCAGAACACGGTTCGCGGAATGCTCGATGTTCCCCCGGTATTCGAAGAGCTCGGCTGTCGGGTGTTCGTCGACCGCCTCGATGCGGCCTTCGGTCCGCCTCTGGATCTCGAATCACTGGCCCGCGAAGCCAGTCCGGCCGGCCTGCTCGCACGCGATCTTCTGCTGCTGGCCGGCCCGGATTCCGAGCAGCGCCGCCGGCTGGTGGCCGAGGCGCGCGACCGACTGCGAACGACCGGCGGCATCAGCGATCTGCACGCCGTGGCGAAGCCGATCACCGAAGCCGACACCATCGATGCGCTGGAACGCGCGGGCCGAGCCGTGCTGGCCACGCTGGTAGAGCAGCGGCGATGAAGCTCGTCCGCCTCACCATCCGGACCCTGCCGGGCCTGCACCGCACGCTGGAAATCCGGCCCGATGCCGAGCGCGCCAGCATCGTCCTCGGGCCGAATGCGTCGGGCAAGACCAGCCTGCTGCGCGCATTGGGCCTGCTTCTGGATCCCGATCCGAAGGCAGCACAGATCGATATCGAAGCCGAGTTCGGCGACGGGGAAACGACCCTCGTCGGCCGCGCGCTCGGTCCGACCCGGAGCTGGCGTATCGACGGCGCCGAGGTCGAGCGGCCGGACTGGCCGGGCCCGGGCTCGATCTCGGCGTACCTGGTCCGGGCCGATGCGCTGGGAACGGCGGGCGAGCCCGAAGGCGAATTCGCGTCCACCCTGAAGCGCGCAATGGCCGGTGGCTTCGACCTGGATGCGCTGGCCACGTCGAAGGAATTCAGCGTGCCGGCGCGTCCGCGCGGCCTCGCCCGGTCGCTGGCCGACGCCGAACAGGCCGTCGATCGCCTGGAGCGCGAGCAGGCCCGATTGGCCGAAGACGTCGACGCACTCGACGACCTGCGCCTGCAGCGCGACGCCAGCATCGAAGCCGGGCGCAAACTGGCCCTGGTCGCCCGTGCCGGCGAGCTGCTGCGGATCGAGCGATCGATCGCGTCCTTGCAGGATGCGCTGGACGACTTTCCCGACGGCATGGAGCGGATCGACGGTAGCGAAGGCGAACGCTTGACCCAGCTGGGCGAGGACGAAACCCGGCTCGAGCACGAGCTGGCCGACCGGCGGCGCGACCGCGAGCAAGCGCTCGAAGCCTCGGCGACGATCGGTATCGACGACGTCGATGCGGCGGCCGCCTTCAGCGCCGAGATGGCCGAGCGGCGCCAGACGCTTGAGCGCGACGAGCGACGCCTGGCCGATCTCGGCGAACGCGTTGCGGCGCTGGAAGACGACGAACGCACCGCCGCCGAACGGGCCGGCGGTCAACCGGATACGGTGCGACGTGCGCTGGATCCGGAGCGACTCGCCGTGCTCGAACGAGCGGCCGAGCGATGGAGCACGGCCCACGCCGAATGCGAGCAGCTGCAGCGCAGCCGTGCACGCCACGCCGAGCAGGCGCCGGACCGGGATGCGCTGGCCGAAACCGACTCCGCGGTCCGCTCGCTCCGGTCCTGGTTGCGCGCCGGGGCACCGACGCCTGCCGCCTGGCTGGGCTGGACGCTGCTGCTGGCTGCCGCCCTGGGCGGCGGTGCCTGGCTCGAATTCTCCGAGGGCCTTCGCTGGCCGGCGATTGCCACTGGCTGCGCCGGACTGCTTCCACTGGTCCAGCTGGTTCTTCTGACCCTACGCGCGCTCGGCGCCCGGCGCATCCGCCGGCACTACCCGGGCTATGCCGTCGAGCCACCGGCGCGCTGGCGAATCGGCGAGGTCACGCGCCGGCTCGACGACCTCGAACGCAAGCTCGCCGTGCTGCAGCGCCGGCACGCCGAGGCCGAACGCGCGCGCGACCTCGGGATCGAGATCGCCGCGGCGAAGGAGCGCGTGGCGACCGCACGGAAAGCCGTGGATGCGGCGGCCGAAGCGACCGGACTGGATGCCGACACGGTGCTCGATACCGGCGGACGGCTGCGCCTGCAGGCCCTGTCGGAATGGCGCACCGCCGGCGATCGATTGCACGCGGAGCGACGCGAGGCCGCCGCGCGCCAACGTGCGATCCAGGAGCAGCATGACGTGCTGGCGTCGCGCTTCGAGCGCGCGGGGCACAGCCCGCCGGAAGCCTGGACTGCGGAAGCGCTCGGCATCTGGCGGGTCCGCTTCGATCAGCGGATCGACAAGGCGCGGGGCGCCCGCGAGCGAGCTCGAGCGGCGGCCCAGGCCATCGAGCGCAACGAACAGGCCCTGCGCGAACTGCAAGCGCGGCGGCGAACGCTGCTCCAGAAGGCCGGCGTTCGCGATGCCGACGGGCTCGGTGAACGCATGCGGTTATACCTGGACTACAAGTCCCGCCATGACGAACTGCGCGGACTCGATCATGCCCGTCGGACCCACCGCGAAGAACTGGCCGCCTACCCTGACCTGCTCGAACGCGTCGAGGCCCGGGACGAAGCCGGGCTCGGCGATCTGCAGGCCGAGCTCGAAGTCCGCGCGGATGCCCGGGACGATCTCGGCGAACGCATCGCGACGATCGAGAGCGAGCGCCGCGCGGCGCTGAGCGAACGTCGACTGGAATCACTGAACGCCGGGCGCGAGCGCCTCCGCGCCGAACTCGATGATGCCCGCCGCGTGCGGATCGACGCCGTGGCCGCCCAGTTCCTGATCGAGCGCGCCCGTTCCGGCCACGGACGCGACAACCAGCCGAAGCTGCTTCGTCGTGCCGCTCACCTGTTCGGCCGCATGACCCGATCCCGCTTCGAGCTGCAGTTCGACGGCAACGACTTCGGCGCCGGGGACGCACGGACCGGACTGAAGCTCGGCCTCGCCGAACTGTCGACCGCAACCCGGATCCAGCTGCTGCTGGCGCTTCGCCTGGCCTGGCTCGAGCGCAACGAACACGGCGGGCCGGACCTGCCGCTGTTCCTCGACGAAGTGCTGGCGACCACCGACCCCGAGCGCTATCGCGCCGTGGTCGATGCGGTCCAGGAACTGGTCCGCGAGGGTCGGCAGGTGCTTTACCTTTCATCGCAGCCGGCCGACGCCGAGGCCTGGCGCCGCTTCGCCGGCGAGCCCGAGCCGCAGGTCATCGAACTGGCGCCGATGAGCGAGGAGCGCTTCGAGTTTGCGGTCGCCCGACAACGCACCCTGCCCGATCCCACCCTGCCGGCCGCAGACTGGGCGCGCGAGGCCGGCGTGGCGGCCCTGGATCCCTGGGCGGACGTTGGCGCCGTGCCGCTGTTCCACCTGCTTCGCGACGATCTGGACACACTGGTCGTCCTCGCCGGGCGTGGCATCGAAACCCTGGGCGAGTACAACCATGCGCGCGCGATCGACCTGGCCCTGCCGCTCGACCACGACCGCGCCGCCACGATCGACCGCCGCACCACCGCCGTCCGCGCCTGGATCGAGCGCTGGCGCCGCGGCCACGCCGCACCGGTGACCGACGCCGACCTGCAGGACTCCGAAGCGATCACGGCCACGTTCTACGAAGCCGTCTCGGAATTGAACCGGAGCCTCGACGGCAACGGACCGGCCCTGCTCGAGGCCCTGCGCGATGGCGAGGTCAAACGCTTCCAGACCGCCAAGACCGAACAGCTCGAAGACTACCTCGCGCGCCACGGCCGGCTGTCCGCCGACCGCGACATCAGCCCTGCCGAACGCATCGCCGCCCTGGTCCGGGCCGGCGATCTCGAAGACGCCGAAGCGCGCCGTCTCGATCGCTGGCTGGAGGCCGGGGTGGTTTCGATCGGGTGAGGGTGGCCGAATCCGCTGGATGATTGGCGCGAAGGCGCGAAGAAAGACAGAAGACTAGATTTCAAAAGCACTCGTTCGCAGAGGCGCGGTCGAGGGTCCGCTCAGGCTATCGTTCGCCGCGCACGACACGCACGGCATCGACGGTATGCACCGGTGCCCGGGCACGGACGTCGGAGAAGGAGAGTACGGGCAGGTCGCGCGCGGAGTCGGTCGACAGGACGACTGCGATTTCGACATCGCTGTCGGAACGGACCGGAACACCTTCACTCATCGGACCGGTGAAGCGCTGCCGCTCCGAGGCAAGCAGAAGCTCCTTGACGCCGCTCTCGGAGACGACGACGTCGCCGCGGATCAGGAGGGCCTCGTCTTCTGCCAACGCGGCATCCTGTTGTTCGACGCTCCGGCTCAGTTCGGCGTGCAGTGCGTCGATGGCACCGGCCGACAAGCCGGTCGCCGGGTCCATCGCGGCGGCCAGGCGGTCGAAGATCGGCCCCAGTTCCACGGCACCCGGTTCGAACGCCAGGTAGCCCTCGAACTCGCCCTTCGCGCCGAACGAAGGCACCCATCCTTCCACGGGCAACCACTGCATGACGGCAAGGGCCAGGTCGGGATAGGTCCCGGCCAGCTCCTGCATCAACGCCAGCCCGGCCCTCGGATCGATCGCAAGGAAACGATCGTCGGCCGTCAGGTCCTCATCGGTCAACGACCCGCAGACCATCGAATTCGCCAGCCGGCTCGGCGGCTCGCCGAACGTCCACTGCGCATCATCCTCTGCGCCGACGCGCCCCGTCGCGCAGAGCAGAAGGACGCCACCGACCAGGATTCCCGAAAACGTTCTGCTCATGATCCATCCCGCGTTGCCGTCCGAACCTTCAATCTATGCCCGCGCTGACCGAATCTCAACCTGGGCGTTTCTTGCTTGGCTGACGTTAGATGATGGGCGCGAAGGCGCGAAGAGAAAAGCAGGTAAAGACTGGAAAAGGCGAAAAAACGACTACGCGGCTCGGGAATCGTTCACCCGCTGATCGATTTCTCAGCAGTAGTTCCGACTTGGTGTTTTTCTCTTCGCGCCTTTGCGTCTTCGCGCCCATCATCGAGAGAACGAAGCCACCGACACCCGATCAAGCCAAGGCCCGATAACTCAGGCACTCGCCGCCGGCAGCGATCATGGCTTCGAGATCGTCGGCCAGGCGAAGCTCGAAGTCGTCCGGGTGGATGCCGAGGCGGAGGGGCTTTTTGCTCGATCGGGACCAGCTGCGGTTCAGGGCGTTGAATGGGCGGACGACGGCGGCGCGGAAGGCGGTGTCGGTTTCGAAGCCGGCCATCGGCAGGCGGTGGTAGCGATCGGCCCCTGCATCGAAGACGCCGCCGGTGGTCTCGTAGAGGTCGAACGGCAGGCGCTTCAGAAAGGCGCGCGGCACCGGGCCCATCGCCCAGGCCGGCGGCACGTACAGCGCCGGGGCCGGCAGGTCGTGATCGTCGAACCACGCCCTGTTCCGGAGCATCAGGCGAAGGATGCCGAAGCGGCTCAGGGCGAGGTGCTCGCCGGCGCGGCGCGAGATGAAGGCACTGTGCAATGCATGCTTGAGGCCGCGGATTCGTTCGACGTCATGGTTCCAGCCGTGGCCGGCGAGCTCCGCGCCGTCGCCGACCAGCGCGCGCAGACCGTGCAGGTGCTCCGGCGTCCAGTCGCGACCCGGCACGACCAGCAGCGTGACCGGCGTCAGGTCGGCGGCGACCAGGCGGTCGAAGATGCGTCGGACCCGGTCCAGCGTTTCCGGCATCACGTCATGGATCGAGACCAGCAGCCGCACCGGCGTCACCCGGCCAGCGGGTCGGCCAGCAGCCCGACCCAATCGTCGAGACTGCTGCGGTTGAGCGCATGCGCCGCCTGCCGGCCCGCCTCGGCCCGGGCGTGGCGGACCTCGACGGGTTCCTCGCCGATGCGTTGCAGGACCTCGGCCAGGTCGTCGTCGAGGCCGAACACCACCAGGTACTCGACCAGCGCCGGCCAGTTGATGATGCCGCAGGTCGACGTCACCACGGCCTGGCGGCCGCGCGCCATCGCCTCCAGCGCCACGGTGCCGAACGATTCGACCTCCGAGGGCAGGACCAGCACATCGGCGGCGTCCATCTGTTCGAGCAGCTCCGGCCGGGACAGCCAGCCGGTCGCGGTCAGGTTGTCGAGCTCGGCGGCGGCCCGGTCGACCTCGGCTCGCAGGGGACCGTCGCCGGCCATCACGAAATCGATCTCCGGCAGGCGACGCGCCGCGTCGATGACGGTATGAAGCCGCTTCTCGGCGGCCAGCCGGCCGGCGTAGAGCACCCGTCGGAACTCGGACCCGAGCGGGCGGATCGGCGTGTCCAGTACGGCGCGCGGCACCAGCGTGCCGATCCGCCGCGTGCGCTTCGCGCCCAGCCGATCGGCCAGTTCGGTCATTTCGACGGAATTGCCGAGCGCGATGTCGGCATATCGGAACAGCGTGCGGTCGGCGAAGCGGAACCAGCCGCGGCTCAGGTACTTGAAGATCGCGTTGCCGTACAGATCGGTCACGCCCGCGTAGTGGGTATGGAAGCCGGCCAGCAGCGGCAACTGCTTGTCTTGTGCCCACTTCGACGCCAGCAGACCATACGGTCCGGGGGTCGCGACCACGACCACGGTCGGATCGAACCCGCGCAGCGCGCGCCACAGCCGGCGCGGCGACGGCAGGTAGACCTTCTGCGTCGAGTCTCCCGGCAGCGGGAACGAGAACCCGCTCTGATCACTGTTGCCGGGGCAGACGAACGCGGTCTCGACCTCGGTGGGGCCAAGCTGGTCGATCAGATCGGCGTAGTAGGCGCCGACCCCGTTGCGCTCAGGCTCGGAGTCCGATACGAACGCGACGCGGACGCTCATGCGGCGGCCCCTCCGGTCTGCAGGACGCCGTCGATCGCCGCGTCGCCGAACCGGTAGCGCGCATAGACCGGCGCGAACTCGCGCTCGAGCCGTGTAGGGTCGAGGCCGAAGTCGGCCAGCGCATAACGGTGACCCGAACGGAACCCGCGCGACGCCCGCCCGGCCTCGGCCAGCGCTTCGGCGAACTGCGGCGTCAGTTCCAGCCCGACCCGATCGAAGGCGGCACGCACGGTCTGCTCGAGCCGATCGCGCAAGGCGTGGTTGTCGAGCAGCGCGACCCGGTCGGGGTGGCGCTCGGCGACCTCGGCCTGGTGCAGGTAATAGAACTTCAGCAGGTCGATCAGCCGGTCGCGCAGCGCCGAGGGCATGGTCTCGAACCCGACGGCCTCGAGTCCGGGGGCCAGCGAACTCATCTGCGACGGGACGGTCTTGAGCGGGTCGCGGGAACAGCCCAGCAGCACCGCGTCGGGGAAGGCTTCGAGCAGGGTCTCCAGGCTGCCGGTGAACGAGGCGTTCTTCGACAGGAAGCGCCGCGACGGGCCGTGGGCGTAGACGTGCCGCCGCACGCAGTTCCGGTAGTACTTCGCCCAGGCGCGGCGCGCCGCATCGGGCTGCTCGTCCAGCCGCGCGACCCGCCACAACCATGCCGCGCGGGGAAACACGGCGACCAGGATGAAACACTGCATCAGCGGCATCAGCGCCAGGAAGTCCTCTTCCGGCGCGTCCATCCGGAACGGGTGGACCTCGTCCATATCGGCCAGGAACCGCCGACCGAACCAGCCGCCGAGCCGAGCCAGCGGCCGGCCGATCGACCGGTCCAGCGCAGCCAGCGCCGAGAGCAGTTTGCGGGCCGTGACCGACAGGCCGAACAGGCATTCCCAGGTGCGGAAGGTGGTGAAGCGTTCGTCGGTCGACAGGACGTGGTGAAGGTGGGTGGTGCCCGAGCGCGGTGGGCCGACGACGAACACCGGCTGGCGAACCTCCACCCTGCGCCAGCCGCGGAACAGAAGGTCGTCGAGCAGGAAGCCGAAACCGTGCAGCAGCTGCAGCAGGGCGAACAGCGGCCAGCCGATCACCAGCAGCAGCGCGCCGGTCCAGCGTCGGCCCTCGGTCCACGGCGAGACCGCGGCCGACGCCCACAGACGAGCAGCCCGGGCCACGGCGGAAAGGAACAGCCTCATGCGGTCGGCGCGTCGATCAAGGGGGTCAGCGGCGAGTATCGCACAGCCGTTCGGGCCGATCGGTGACCGGAAGCCCTTGAAAAGCGTCATGGAAAATTCATTCGGGCGCGCTCGCAATTTGTGCTGAGCGGGCGTATAGTAGGAATCGCTGCGCAGCACGGCAGTGGAAACTTCGGGTGGCTCCTTCCTAGCAAGAACCTCCAGACGTACCTCTCGACCTTGCACGACGCTTCATAAGAAGTAGGCAGCATTTCATCCATTACGTTATATGAAAAGGTAGTAAGAAAATGGTTACAGGAACCGTGAAGTGGTTCAACGACGCAAAAGGCTTCGGCTTCATCTCTCAGGACAACGGCGGCGCCGACGTGTTCGTGCATTTCAGCGCGATCTCGGGCTCCGGCTTCAAGTCCCTTGCAGAAGGCCAGAAGGTCGAGTTCGAACTGCAGGATGGCCCGAAGGGTCCGCAGGCCGCGAACGTCAACCCGGTCTGATCCGGCGCGACCTCGAACGACCCCAAGGCCCCGCCCCTGTGCGGGGCCTTTTCATTTGCGGTCCAGCGCGAACCGGACCGGCCCTTCGCCCGGCACAGCACAGGTCTTCGGTCCGGCGCCGACGATGGATCCGACTGTTGGAGGGCGCTTGCGCGCGAACCGGACCGGCCCTTCGCCCGGCACAGCCGGCCTCCCACAGGCCTTCATTCGAACCCCGTGATCCTTCTGGCTGTGGGAGGGCGGATTTCCGCGCGAACCGTTCGGGCCGCCCTT
>Ga0102934_1001815_pt1 | contig 14958 bp, 18 predicted proteins | sample SalPonR2_A_D1_MG_FD_78175 | JGI IMG/M metagenome (GOLD analysis project Ga0102934, IMG submission 78175) | Salt pond soil microbial communities from South San Francisco under conditions of wetland restoration - Salt Pond MetaG R2_A_D1_MG | ecosystem: Environmental > Aquatic > Marine > Intertidal... | reverse complement strand
CAACTGAGGGAAGCCGCTGGAATTGTAGATGAGATTGCTACCGCAGACCCCGGTCAAGCGCTCTCAAATGCGATCGGAGATGTTGACTTTGCAGCGGTAGCCCAGGAACAATCACAAGCGCGCGTTGATGCCGTTCGTCAAGCGAATGCTGTGGCTCAACGTGAAATAGAATTAGCCCAAACTGAAGAAATTGAAGCGGTGCGGCGATCGCAAGCTGAGCGGGTGATTAGTGCCGAGGAAGCTGAGCAGCAAATCGAAGCGATCCGATCGCGGGCCCGTGATGCTGAACTATCCGAAATTGCCGCGCAACAAGAACAAATCAATAGCCTACTCACCGCTGGTGACATCACCGAAGTAGAAGCGACAAGCCAACGCGCCGAACTTGAACAGCAAGCGGCTGATATTCGCATTAATCAGATTGACGCTGAGATCGCCGCACAGGAAGCCCTGGCGGATGCTGAGCAGGAACGGTTAGAAGACTTGGAGGAGGCTGAGCAGGAACGGTTAGATGATGCACTGGACGCGATCGATGAACGGATCGCCGCCGAACAACGTGTAGCGGAGGCTGGCAACTTAGCACTCGATGCGCAAACGGGAGCGCTGGAACGGCAATCAAGCCTACTCACAGCCCAGTCCGATCTACGCTCCACACAGCTTGACCTAACCAACCAACTGCTTCAGGGTGAACTAGCCGAAGCAGAAGCGGCTGGACAAACAGCAGAAGCCGAACGAATCCGCGCTGAAATACTAGACAATGAGCAAGCCCAACTCAACGCCCAATTCGAGGCGAGGGCTGCACAACTTGAACTGACTCAGCAGCAGACCGAACTAGACCTGCAACGCCAATCGATCCAAGCATCGATCGCCACACTCGAAGCACAGGCGGCAATACAGCAAGCCGAGCTAAATGGTGCAAGCGCCGCCGAACTCGAAACACTTCAGCAAATCCTAGGGCTGCGGCAACAGCAAGAAAGTGCGATCGCAGATCAGCAGGCACAGCAAGGGCAGCTCAACGAACTAGCCCGTGAGCAACTGGCAACCGAGCGCGAGATCGCACAAGCGCGGCAAGATCAGTCCGAGGCTAGTGCAGAGTCAGCCGCCGCTAGTTCCGCAAGTGCAGCAGGTAGTTCAGCAGGCGGCAGTGTGGCAGGCGGTGCAACAGGCGGTGGCTTATTCGGATCTCAGGTTGGAGAGTTTCGCGCGGCCCAAAATCGAGCATCAGATATTATCGAGCGTGGGGGCGGCGTTGCCGATCTATCTCGCTTGTTTGGGCAATTCAGCAGCGATATTGTTACGCGAGTCTTGGCAAGCGTACCCGGCGGCGGCGAAGTGGCCACATTGATTGACACGGTTCGACGAAGCGACTCAGCACAAGGTCAAGCGCTAGCTCTCGAAATCGATAAACTTGCCAAAGGCGGATCACAAGCCGATCTAGCCAATGCGATCGGAGAGGTGCGCAACCTGGCCCAAGCAATACAAAATCAGCCGCGTTCAGTATCAATTAGCGCGGCTGATCCATTAGGTGAAGTTGGTAATGTGTTAGGACGAATCAACTCGGCAACGGCCGGGGCGGCTGGCATTTAATAACCGCTACAGGCAGCGGGCGTGTTTAATCCGCAGTGGAATAAATCCAGTTGCTTGCCCACATAAAATCAACGCCAGCGTTAGCGGCGGCTTGTTGGTCTTCGGAGCGATCGCCGACCATGAGGATTTGCGCTTCGGGTCGGAATCCCGACCAGCCTAATAAACTAAGTTTTGCAGCAGCCATTTTAAGCATCCCGCACCCTGGCTTTCGATATAGATCCGTTGAGCGCACAGGGTTAAGATCTAAGTCGCTGTAAATATCTTTTCGCCAGTACGAACTTAAGATTTGCCGATTTGAAGCCTGACGCACGCGAAATGATTCTATACCAGCATCACTTGACTTGACTGAAATGCACTGCTTGCCCTCCATATCAGGACAAAAATATGCTGTTTCTATGCTGCTTGTGAGCTTCATGGTGTAACGCATTTCTGCGATTGCATCATCTAGAGTCTTGTACTGAAACCGAACGCTAGACGAGGGGCAAAAGTAAAAATTATCTTGCCCGTTAGACTTAGGTTGAGCGGTACGCAACAGTACACCGCCCGACGTGGTTTTCTTGCCGACAATTTTTATCGGTGGGTCGGTATCAGTGATGCAATACGCGCCAACCGGAAAGTCTAGAGGTTTGCATTTTTGAGTGGCAACACCACCCTGATTGCTAGCGATCGCCATTTTCCAGCCATTCGCAGCATAACGGGCGATCGCTTCGGATACACCTGGAATAAGTTCCTGATCTTCAGGATGTTGAACGAACTCTTTGCCCGACTTAGGACAGACTAGCGTTCCGTCTTTGTCTAAAATTAGTAGTTTGGTCATCACTTGCTCCTAAAAACAGTAATATCCCCAATGTCATGAAACACTTGCTCGAACCTGTCAGGGCGGCCTAGATACAGCAGATCGTTGTAATACCGTGGTGCTGTTTGCGTCACGCCGTTTTGGTCGATAAACGCAACTCGCTTGTGTAGCTCACAAATGGCAGTAAACTTAGGACGCAGTTCTCGATACCAGTCCGCCCCGGTTCGATTTACTAAAAACAACAGTTGACTGGTAGGCTCTAAACTATGTGTTTCTAGTCCTTTGAGTAAAAACGGCTGTGTCATTTTGCCATAAGGTGGGTTACACCAAATGGTTCGGTTGGGCGTTGTGGCCCAATCTTGAGACAATCCATCTTGAGGCAACCCATTGATTTCTTTGGTGAAAAATTGTTCTGCCTGAATCCACCTTTGAGCGGTTCCATTGCTAGCGGGATCAAGGCTTATTGTGTATTTGCCACTTTGAAAGTGTTTTGTTGTCTCAGCAAACAATAGCCGCGCTCGTTCAATCATCCACGGCGGCGTATACCATTCCTCGTTGGTGCGCTGTGGTTTGGCGATCGCCGCCGTCAATTCGTTAATTTTGGCGATCGCTGTTTGTCGTGCTGTCCAGTCATCGCCAGACACCATAATCAATTGTTTGATGCTGGCGAGTTCGTTTAGTAGCTTCTGTTTCTTCATTGTGCTTACCGCTCCACCGTCACCAGCAAAGTGCGAACGCCACAACCCAAATGCCAAGTTCGACGCACAACTACAGCTTCACATCCGTCCTCTAGCTCGATGTAGTCGCCATTTTGAGGCTCTCGATCCCATTGCTCTGTCCAGCGATCGCCCGTCATGTTGTCTTCAAAAGTAATCGTCATTGCGCTTGCCTCAATGTCATGCCTTAATTCTAAAGGGCATTAATCCTGTAACACTTGTGCGTGTGCCGATTTTTTAACTGTCACTACTTGCATTGACAAGTTGCATATAATTAAGTAGCACACACGCGGCGCGACAAAAGCATGGCAACACTAACCGAACGGCTAGATCAAGCACACCCTACTTACGCTGAAATGCTGCCTTATTGGGATGCCGTGGCCGCCGTGCTCGAAGCCCAAAAACCGGACACTGAAAAAAAACCGAACAGAATTAAAGCCTCGCTAAACCGCAACCCGATCGACGTAGACGAAACATACAATCGACGCTGCAAAGATGCCGTGTTTTCGCCGTGGTATCAGCGACTCCGTGATGGCGTTGTGGGACTCATGCTGCGTCATCCGATCATGGTGAATAACGCAAGCCCTGAAATTGAGTCCGATCTACAAGATGTAAACTTGCTAGGCGATAACCTTCAGTCTTTTGCCAGCTCCCTTTTCAAAGCGTCTGTGGATAATGGGTGGGCATGGATACAGTTAGAGTATCCTGACTCACAAGCGCAAAGCTTAGCGGATGCCAGAGCACTGGGCGATCGCCCGTATTGGTCGATACTCAGAGCGCGCGCGATCGATGACTGGCGTTACGGCATTAGCAGCGTCAATGGACGGCAGCAGTACGGATTTACTTATCTCAAACAAAAATCCGAAAAAATCGAGTTAGACGACGAAGGCATCTATCGCATTAATGAATACTGCTACGAGTACACGCTGGAGGGCGGCGCGGTACAGGTTCAAATTTATCGACGACTAGAAAACGACAGCGAATGGTCTCCACTGGATAGCACTGTAATTAATCGTCCGTTTATTCCGTTTGTGCCAATCACAGAGGATTCTAAGTTATTGCGGCCGCGATCGCCTGCAATGTTTTCGATCGCTCAGTTAAATATTCAGCATTTTCAATTGGGATATTTGCTCGACAATATCCTATGGCAAGTTGCCCACCCGATCGCCAACTGGTTTGTATTGGGCGAAGAATCGGCCCGTGATCGGGATGAGATGTCGCAGGCGATTTCAAGCGCACTAACGATGTCAGAGTTCGGAACCATGCTGCCGATTGGTGCAAGCGCTCAATGGATGGTTTGTCCCAGTGATGGCGTTGCTCCTATTGTTCAACGCATTGAGAAGGTAGAGGCGCTCATGGGCCAGTTAAGTTTGGCCACCCTAACGGCCCCCAAGAATGTTGCGGAATCTGGCATCAGCAAGCAGCTTGATCGCGTTCAGTCGAATAGTATTATGAGCAACATCGCCCAGTCGTTGCAGGACGGACTAAACCTAGCCCTCTGGTATCACGCCCAAATGCGAGATGTACCCGAAGCGCCAATGTGTGAGGTTAATCGTGACTTTGATCCGGTAGACGTTGACCCGCAAATCTTGGCGATTTGGAACAAGATGGTAGCCGATAAACAGATGACGCTGGAGTCACTGCTATTTGAAATCAAGCGCCTAGCTTGGATCGGCGATCATTTCGACCCCGACCAAGAACTTGAAAAGCTTGCAGCCGAACGCGAAAAAGACATCCAGCCGCAAGCCGTCGATTTCATGAGATACGCCGATCAACTAGGAGGATCAAGATAGTGACCAGCCCCCAATCATTTGATATCGACGACATCGACTACAGCCAGGAGAATACCGTTATTCTGTTTGAAGTCCCAGACCTAGAGTTGGCGCGATCGCAACATGGCTATACGCTATGGATTTCAGAATCAGAACAAAACACCGCGCTAAAAGTACAGGCAGATAGCCTAGCGCGGTGTTTTGAGTTGGCACATGAATTGTTAAAGCAAGGGTAAACTATTCAGCGGGTAGTGTTTTTGTCCTTGCTTGTTGATATATTTGGCACATCGTTGAGCGGTTTGCAGGGTTTTGTCGCTTGCGTTCCACCATTCCATAAACCTAGGAGCTTTAGTTTTTGTAGTAGCTTGTGCAACCACTTCAAAGTTTCCTTCGATAAAACATCCCGTGTAAGAGTGCCTTAATTCCGTGTTCCTTTCGACAAAACATCCCGTGTAAGATTGATTTAATTCTGTTCGAGTGTTACACACCCGGCAAATATAAAATTCGATCAGGTCAGTTCCGCGCTTAGAGCCATTTTGAAAAAACACAGTGAACAAAGTGTTTTCAGGTACATCAAGGCAAACATAGTATTGGTATGTTTGGTGTTTTTCTTTTCTATTTTGATCGTGGTCTTCAGCGCATCGCCACTGTTCCAACCCTTTAACATACGCTTTGCCCCAGTAGCTTGTATGATGTTCCTGACCTTGCACAAATTCAATGCTGCTCATTTTTGTCTATACGCTCTAACGGGGCGCGTCCCGTTTGCCTTCAATACAATCAATATAAACGGCACTTACTCTACCTTGTGCCAACTTTTTAACTGTCACAGCCATGTAACAGTTTTGGTAGACTTGTGCTAACCACCTATTTCTATCAGCAATGTCAGACTACGAACAACAGATCAGTGATCTACAAACACAGGTCGGTGACCTAACCAGCCAACTGCAAGAAGCCCTAGCTAGCCGTGACAACGAACGGCGTGGGCGGCAGGAACTCGTAAGCAAGAAACTAGAGCACACTCAACAAATAGAATCTCTGCAAGCACAGTTGAACGCGCTAACCGAAGGGCAGCAACAGCAGCAACCAACCCTAGCAACGCCGCCAACCCACCCCGCGACTCAGCAACAAAACGGACAATCGCAACAACAGCAACCCGCGATCGACTATCGCCAAAAATTAGAGAACCAAAAACTGGCTGAACTGCAAGCCAAGATCGAAAAAATGGAAGCTGAAAACCAAGCAGCAAAACGTCGATACGAACAGCAACAAATTGAAAATGCGCTAATCAATCGCCTAGCTTCCAGCGGTAAATGGCACAACCCAAATGCTGTTTTGGTGCAACTACAGCACGGTGAAGGTATCGAATTTAGGCGACAGGGCAATGATATCTTCGGGCTAAAAGGCGAGGAACCTATATCGCTCGAGCAACTCGAAAAACAACTGCTCGAAAAGCACGCATACCTTGCCAAGCCGCCGGCCCGAGGATTAGGAGCGCCGCCTAACGGTGTGGTAGGTGATCGAAAGCGGAACACCAAAGAACCTGTAACAATCGAACAAATCAACGCCAGCCCTTCACTCAAAGCTGAAATATTGGCAGAACCAGACGGATTGAGTAAAATCGAAACCGCCTGGAAAAAACGATTTCCTGCGATCCCATTTCCCAAAGACGAGTTTATTTGATACACTAACGCTTAGCTGTCGTTGGTTTTTTGCCAACCAATGGTCTGTCTGACAGCAAACCGATCGCGTTTTGTCCTGCGCGATTAAACCACACCCACAAAAATGCCCCTAACGAATTGCGCCGTTAAGGGGTATTTTTGTGTATATCGTTCCAACATTCGCTCAAAACTCCTACCGTGATCGGTCTCCCGGTCAATTCTTCAAAAGCATCACGCTCAACGCCGTAGGCTAGCGTTACGTGATGAAGTTTGCCGCAACAGTAACGGGGCTGTAGCTGCGGCGGTTGCGTTACTACAGCCCACAGAATTCCGGTCACTTCCGGATAGGTCGAGGTCGGGCAGTGGCAAGGTTGCCCATGCGTAACCACTCAGGAATTCCTAAGTAGTTGAACGACTCTTGCGCATACCCTTCGCCAGCATCCTCGTCATCAACCTTGCACATCATGCCCCTATGGAAAGAGCTTTCAGATAGAGACCCAGGCGGAAACTCAATCACATATCCACGCTCATAATTCCCGCCCCAGATATGCTGTTCATAGTTGGTAGCATCCTGAGCAGCTTCTTCACGGGTCTTGAAGACTTCCTTCATGCTGAGGCAACACGCTGAAACATAAACCGTTTGCAAGTTAACTGGTAGATTAAAAGCCATTTTTTTCCTTGCACTCTATCGGGGCGCGTCCCGTTGCTTGATTAATCTCAATTTAATTCGCCTAACCCTAAGCGTGATCGCGCATTGTGCCACTTGTTAAACTGTCATAGTAGACATAGACAAACGCGGGGTGATGTGTAATGGGTTATCAATATGGAGATTTTTCCAGTCCCGGCTTAGTGTCTTTTGTCTCGTCTGCCGACGACTTGCCGCCAGCAATTGAAGGCGTAATCTCTATTCCAGACAAAAGCCATCTGTTGATACTAGGCTCAGTAGACTTAAATGGACATCGCTTATTACTGGAAGGTACAGCATCACTGTCCGGCACTTCATCAGAAACCAGCTATCTTACCAGTACCGGACTGCCCGAAAATATTCCACTAATTACGGCATCCGCTTCGTTGCCGATCCGAACTCTAACAATCCAAAACATCCATACCCTTTTTAATTATGACGGCGCTGGTGATGAACGGGCGATCGATTGGGATGCGTTCAACATCATTAACGTTTCCAACGTCGGAACGATTGCAAATGCCCAAAACTTTATCTGGCTCAATAGTGCATTATTCAATAGCTACAAGATGGTTTTTGATGGCTCAATCGACACTGTAGGATTAACCGGGTGTGCCATTGTTGCCGATGGTGCTGGGTCAATGTTGCAATTTGCCAGTACGCTTACCATCAATCGCCGAGTTAAGATTGTGTCAAGTGCGGCTGTGATGGGGGATGCCTCGACTGTTGCGCTGGATTTCGTTTCAGGCGTATCCATTCCCAACAGCGGGTGTATACTTACCGACTGCTCTTTTTCAGGGCTGGGCGTAGGTACGCAGGGCATTAGAGAGGATGACATTAGAGCGCGGTTTACTGCCAACACGGGAATTGAAAACAGCGCATACGTCGGTTCAATGTATATGCAAGACAATCTTGTCGCAACCGTTATTGCTGAAACAAATACTGCGGTTAAGGTGGCGGGTACAACAACAGAGGGGATATTCAATCGGTCGTTTGTCCATGCGTCAAACCGACTTACTTATCAAGGTGATCCTACGCTGTTTTTTAACGTGACAGCGGTACTATCATTGACCAGTGGTAACAACAATAAAATCGGAATATACGTCGGCAAAAACGACACGGCGATCACATCAAGTGAACTGTATATCAACACAAATTCAGGCGGTCGCTTTGAAAATGTTACGGTCACAACTCCTGTGCAACTAGCCACCAATGACTACATTGAGGTGTTTGTTGAGAACGATACGTCTACATCAAACATCACTGTTGATGGGTTGCAAGTTAGCGCAGTCCCGTTGCAATAATTTGCCACTGTTGCCTATCAATATCTAAAAAATACCGCTGAACACCCTTGCACTGTGCCAGTTATTGAACTGGCACAATATCATTGCTATAATTGCACCAGGCATGGTATGTCTTCCAACTTAATCTTTTGAGCCGTCCGTGATGGCCATCAACAACCCTTGAGCAGTGCTCTCTACAATTGCTGAATGAGGTAGAAAAGTGGCCTTTACGCGAATCTCAGACCTTATCACTCCAGCGGTTTTTGCCGCTTATATGAGTGAAGAAGTTACAATCAAGAGCCGTTTTATCAGTTCGCCGATCGTACAAACGGCACCAGAATACAACGCACTTGTGTCCGGTGGTGGCAACGTATTCGAGTTTCCCAGCTTTGCCCCGATCGACTTTAACAGCGGTCAGGTGCCGACCGATTTCTCGAGTCTAGCTACCAGCAAGATCACAGCACAGTTGGTAAAAACACCGCGACTAATTCGTGCTGAATCGTGGCAAGTGCGAAACCTGGCTTCAATGTTGGCTGGCACGGATGCCAACCAAGCGATCGCGCAATACACAGGGGACTACTGGCGGTACGTTAATCAAAGCATGCTGCTCAGTATCTTGAAGGGTATCTTTACAACCGCTCTGTCTAGTTCGCACGTTCTAGACGCAACTACTGACCTATCGGCGGCAGGTGATTATGCAGGCTCTACGGCAGCATCACAAGAGTTAGCGCGGCTAAATGCGGGCAATACGATTGATGCCAAGCGTTTGTTGGGCGACGAACTCGATGCGTTTGTCGGGATCGCGATGCACAGTTCAGTGTTCTATGACCTGCAAAAACAAGATTTAATCGACGAGCAAACTGTGCCGTCGGTTGAGGTCGGTGGGCTTACAGCACCCACTTACACATATCGAGGGATGCTGGTTTTTGTAGATGACCAATTGCCGCGTGTCGCTTTAGCCACCTCTGGCTTTGCCTATACGAGCTATATGTTTGGCGGTGGCGCTGTTCGTTATGGCGTTGGTAGCCCGGTTGGTTTCACTCCGTTTGCAACCGACACCGATATCCTGGCTGACAGCATTTTGATGGTGCAGCGGATTGCTTGTGCAATGGAGCCTGTCGGTGTCAGCTACACAGGATCGATTGCAGGCGCGGCCCCGACTGACGCTGAACTCGAGAACGGTGCAAACTGGACTAAAGTTTACAACGACAAAAACATCCGCATTGTAAAAGTTGTCTCAGCACTTGCAGATTAAACTATGGGCTTCACGTCGCAGCGCCTACATCGTGAATTGCAACAGGCAACACCTTCAACAGTGTCGGGGGTGCGCCTTTCTTATGAGTCGCGGCAGTTGCAGCTTGAATTTATGCATTGGCGATCGCTGAAATCACTGTGTGAAAAACATGGGATCACCCGTCCTGATGGTTGGCGCTGGACGGAACTAATTCCGCAAATCCTAAAAGCGGAGGGCTATCAATAATGACGTTCGCCGCTGGTACTGCCGATCGTGTTCTGGGTGCATTGCAATTAGAATCCACCTCTGACTGGCTAGCTGAAGTTAACCAACAGCTAACCCAAATTGAAGATGAAAACCCGCCTGCCGTGACCCGCATCACTGGTTATCTTGATGATTACGATACCGCTTACGCTGCCTACACCGCTGCGCTGGCAAGTCAAGACGCTGGATTGAAGCGGGCCGACACCGTGGAGTTTTTTCAAGGTGGCACCGTCCGAGGATACGGCGATCGCGTATCCGAACTTCGCCAGCAAATTAGCAATGCTTTGGGACTGGGGCAATTGCTTCAGTATCAGCAAATGCGAACGGGTGGTGGTGCTTACTCGGTGCGTTGTGGCATGAAAGTTAAGCCACCCATGGAGCGCTGGTTGTGACGGTTTTCTTTAACCTCAGCACTGATCTATGGCAGCGTTGCACAATCGCTGTTTCGCTTCCAAATCCTGACGGAGGCACCACTGAAGTGACAGTACAAGCGAGGCTTCGACAATCCGTATCTCGAAGCAACTCTAAACAAAATGTGATGGAACAAGCGCCAATGCCAGGCAACAACCGCGAGGGAATATACCTAAAGGGTTTTTACGAAGCTACCCCGATCGCTGGAGTTCTAAGCGCCCGCCGATGCACAATCACATTGTGGGACGGTCGAGTTGCTGACTGGTTCCCTGATCCTCAATTGCAATCGCATCATCCAATCGTTACTAATGTACAGGGCTATCCCGTTAGTGGATGGGCCTATCTATAAATAGGAGAGTCTCTCATGGGATATAGCTATCAGAAAGTTATCGAAAGCGTCACGACCCCAACCCTCGAAGATGGAAACGTATGGATTAAAGATGACATCGTCTATGTGCCAAATACCACGCTATCGGCATGGGTGGAGCAGACCCCGATCACTTTCACCAGTACAGCGGCAACGTTGTCGGCGACCGCTGCTGCGTTAAACATCATGGCCCCGGCAGGCTCTCACACGTCGCTGGTGGTTGGCGGTTTATCGCTCATCGGTGAAGTTGGCACGGCACACAGTGGGTCGCTTTATTACACCGCTACCCTGGAATACAACGATGAGGGCGATGCCGATACTACACTCGCCACCGTGTCGGGCATTTCAATTGATACGCAAGAGTGGACGACGGTCGATGTATTGAACCATGAGTATGACGATACCGAGGCAATCATCACGACAGATAACCCGATCGCGCGGTTAGTCGTGACCTTGACAAAAACCAGCACTGCGGCAGATATCGCGAATTTCTGTTGTTCGCTGAACGTCAAGCGGGCCATCGTTGTAGCGTAAACCTAAGGGCAATCTGAACATGGCATTAACTGGCGACGAATATACTCGCAATCTACTGCTAAATGAGATTGCCCAAAAGCTTGGACTACCCACCATGAGCAACCTGACTGGCGATCCCTATACTCGCAATCTACTGCTAGAACAGATCAAGGACGCTGTAGGTAACGCACCTGTGTATCTACCGAAAGATGGCGATGCGCCCACTGGCACAACCGACGGCGATCGCTGGATTAAAGACAATATCGAATACTACTGGGATTCTTCCCTAGGCGCTTCCGGTGTTTGGGTACAGGTGAACTCCCAAGTAATCGTCACTCAAGCGATCTCGTTGTCGGCTCAAACAAACCTAATTGTAACAGCGACTCCTGGATATTTTGGTCGGTCAATTTTGTTTAACAATCTGCGGTTTAGCGGGACAGGTGGAGCTACCCATGACGCAACAAACTTTTTTACAATCACGCCGCGTTATTGGTTAACTGGCTCTAGTGCATTAACAGACGTAGGGATTTCGGTTGACACCCAAGGGTTCGATGTTTCTTCGGCACAAAACACGGTAGTCAATATGACACCGGCGTTGCTAACAACTGCTGACGATATTGCGGTAATCTCAATCAGGGCAACCGTAACAGGATCACCGCCTACAGTTGGAAGTGCAGCGGCATCACTGACCCTCCAAAATGTAATTATCCCATAGGACTTAAATTATGTCTTTTGCTTACGACAAATACAGCGCGCTAACAATCGTTTTGGACACAGGTGCGATCGCTGAATTTATTATTGATACCCCTCAAGTTGACGCTTTAGGTGTTCGGCTAGAAGAAGGGAAAGCCTTGGTAACTCTACCCACCTATGAACTGAATAGCGACAACTACAGCGTCAATGAGGGTGTTGTTTTCAGCACTCAGTTTGTAATGAATAAAATTTTTAGCATCACATCTAAGCCTGCCCCTCACACCGTGTAACCTCTAAAGTTTATCCGTGGGGAACTCTCCATGTTTTCTTTGATCCTTTCGGCGATTCTGCCTTTGGCGGCGATCGCCTCGCCTGCAACTATTGGCCCTGACAGCACAGACCCCAACGGCGCAAACGATATCCAAATCGAGCTACCCGAAAGCACACCGTACTGGGGTTCGTTAATTGCTGCGATCGCGGGCGGTGCAATAGCCTATGCGCGACTGAAGCACCAGCAAAAAATCGAGTCTCAAAAACTGAGCGCTGAACAGCAAGCCAATTCGCAACGGCTATTTCGTGAACAGCAAGCCGCATTTGATGAGCAACAAAATTTATGGGTCAAACGTCAAGACGACTTGCTTGATAAAAAAGATGCCACGATCGCACAACTGCAAACGACAATCTCAGAGTTGCAATCCGAACTTACCCGGTTACACCGGGAATTGGCTGGACTTGAGGCTCGATACGAAGAACGCCATAAACAACTTCAGCATGATTTCGAGGAGCACAAAAAGCAGCGGGAGGCCGCTTTTGATCGTATCCGCGCCGAAAACGATCGGCTCCGAGGGCAGGTTACTGAATTGCAATCTTACCTGGGTTCCGAGCAACAGGCCAACAACAGAATATTGGATCAGTACAATGCAACGCTTCAATTAAAAGAGAGCCTCGAACTAAAGATCAAGGCTCTCGAAAAACGGATTGCAGAAGACAGCGCGGAATAGTCACGAGCGAGTTTGTCGTCGAACATGTTTCAGCTTCTTTTGCGCTAGCTCCAAAATATTGGAGGCTGTGTATGTCCGACGCAAACGCTTTTGAAGTTGATTGTATATGATTTCGTCGGACACTCTTTCAATCCGCGCGATCGCCGCGATCGCACAATTGCGCTTAGTGTAGTATCTGTTGAGTCGTTCTTGCAAATCTGCCGCTAGTTGTGTTTTTCTGCTCATTAGATTTTACCCTCACTGTTTGTTTGTTGTGGTTTGCCGTCCCAAAGTTTGGCTAGGCGGCGGTTCCCTTTGTTGGCTGTAGATGTTGAACCTGTAAGGTGTGCGCAGCACTGGGCTTTTGACCACTTAGGATGAACCTGCTTGATGCGCTGGAGACGTTTTACCAATTGGCGCTCATACTGGTTTCGTTCGTCGTCTAAGTTGTCGCTTAGCAAAGATGGGTCAAACTGATCCGTGCTTTGTTGGGGTTGTGTTGGGGTTTGAGGCTCAAACGTATCTCGACTCGGCGATGCTTGTTGAACGCAAAATTCAGAAAAGTGTTTTTTCAAAATCGGCGTATAGCACCACTTAGGCAGCATAAAAGTAGTCGGCAATTTACCCGGTAGGCTGATGGTGATTGTTGGCGATCGCTGCATTGCACCATGATCGCTCAGTTGATATTGCCGAGTAACTTGCACCGCGCTGGATTCAATCAGCGCCTTCATTCCTTTGATACCCGCAAAACCGGCCGATACTGTCCTGGCATGATTAATGAGAACGGGTGAGTAGCCATGCTTATCGCTTTCCGAAATGGCAGTCCTTACAATAGCTTGGCCCAACTTTTCGTGACCGTTGGCATACTGTGTCAGTTCATCCACCACTAATGTTTGGCGATCGCTGTCCATACTAAAGTCAGATGTTAGCCGATCGTACCAAACCTGAATCTGATCAAAATTGCCGCCGTGTCCAACGATGCGACCCTGGAAAATCTTTGCACCGTCTACGTGGGGTGTTACCGCAATAGTGCTTTCGCCTAACAGAATTTTACGGATAAATGCGATTGCGCTAGCCAGGCTTGACTTGCCTGTTTGCTGCGGCCCCGACACTACCAAGACCTTGCCAAATATCGCGTAACAAAGTTCAGGACAATCTGACTGAATTTTTGCCCAAAGATATTTCTGTTTTTCGTTCCAGTGCGCTGAACACTGTGGGGCGTTCGGCAATGCTTGCAGTTCCGGTACGGGCTGTGCGGCGATCGGCTCAGGTTCCGGCTCAGGTTCAAGCTGTGTGCCCACCTCTGTCTCCCAGTCCTCCTGTGTAAGCGGTTCTTGCTCAAGACTGGGCGTGGCTTCTGGGTTCAAATCTTCAGCCGAAAAAGGGTTATATTCTACAGCCGTTGTGTCAATTGCAGGCGCGGCTTGCCTGGATTCCAGTTGTTGCCGTGCCCATATTTTTCGTTCGTCAGGCGGCAACACTTTATCATACCGCCCTTGTTCTAGAAATGGTTCCAGAGCAAGATCGGCGCGATATCCTTGCCACACTTTCCACAATGTCCAAGCTAAGATCGCCCCTCCCACAAATGGCCCGCCAAATGCAAACCCTAGCCCTGCCCCAATGCAGCCAGCGGTTAGTGGCGTATGCACATTGTTCCGCTCAAGCGCTGCGATTTCAGCGTAAGCCCTCCACTGATCTTGGTCTTGATGCACTAACTGAGATGTCATTTTCTTAGCCTCCCTTGTACTTGATACGAGCACCATCAATTAACAGTTGATGATAACGGTTGACAATCTGGAATGCGGCCCACGCCGCCTCGAACGAAAACAGCAAAATTGGAACCATTATCAAATTGACCCAATCAATACCCGCCGGCCCCCAGGGTGTGTAGTAGTAAAGGATGAACACAAGATCGGCAGCGTAAGCGACCTTTGACAAAAACTTACCGTTCGCTTTTTCGCGGTAACTGAGGTTGTTGTAAGTAGCCTTCAGCCACACCAAGGAT